>JAABUP010006746.1_pt1 | contig 16029 bp, 18 predicted proteins | sample 5559201 | NCBI WGS metagenome assembly JAABUP01 (sample SAMN10711887, study PRJNA513373) | rock metagenome | isolation source: Antarctica rocks | place: Antarctica
CCTCGCGAGATGAAGGTTGACCCTTCATGCTCCGAGGCCGGCGCAGCCCGCTCAAGCGCTGACTCAAATCTCCAGTAGTGCCCTACCTATCAGGAAGCCCTCCCGCGAGAGCGGGTTCGTCCATGGGGCGATAGACGACGCCGGGAATGACGAGCGCGGTCGCGGACTCGGCTACGACAGTGAGTCCGTAACCCGCGCTGACCAAGCCGAGCAGGCACTCGCGGGAGATGTCGTGCTGGTGGATATCCGGCGCAAAACCGCCAGGGTCCAGCTTGCCCGCGAGCCAGGCATAGATGACGGGCCCAGAGCCGTACGCCCGCACCACGAAGCTTTCGTCGCGCAGCTCCGCCCAGGTCAGCGTCACCAAGTTGGCGAGGGAATGGTGCTCCGGAGCCGCGATGTAAACGCGCTCATCCCAAAGATGCTCACTGGCTGCTCCCGGAGCGTTCCGGACCTCGATCAGGAACGCCACGTCGACCTGATGATGCCGTAGCGCTGTCAGCTGGTCGGCTGACGCGCCTTCCAGAAACGTGAAATCAAGTTCCGGAAAACGCGTGCGGTGCTCATCCAGGAGACGATGGAGGCGGCCGGACGCGAGCGAGGGATAGAACGCGATGCCCAGCCTCCCCGCCTGTCCCTTCTGAACGCTCGTGACACCTGAGGCCGCCTCTTCCAGCTCGGCCAGGGCCCATCGCGCTCGGTCCAGGAATCGCCGGCCGGCAAACGTTGGCCGTGCACCGGCGCTGCTGCGCTCAAACAACGCGACGCCAAGTCCCTCCTCCAGAGAGTGTAATCTCCGGCTCACCGCCGACGGTCGCAAGCCGAGTTCAGCGGCGGCACGGCGGATGCTGAGATGTTCAGAGACCAGGAGCGCGTGACGGACGGCTTGTATGTCGATCATCGGTCATGCATTCCGAATGCCGATCTGCAGATCTCGACGACATCAACGGCAACTTAAATGACGGGCTTAAGCCGCCGGTGCAGCCAGGCTGACCATCAGCTTGTCGACGTCGGGCTGGAACACCACCGAGGGAACCGTCTCGCGAACGGTGCTCACAAGAGCTCGCTTCTGTTCTGAATGCCCGCTCAACAGCACGGTGGCTGCCTGAGCCAGCGACAACACGTCGGTCCCGCTTGGAAGCCAAGCGGGCGCCACAAACAATTGCCGGGTCGGAATCTGGAGAAGGGAGCGTGTCGTTCGTAGGTCGTCTTCTTCGACTCCGATCTCGAACGCAATGGTGACGCCACCGTCGTAAGGGGCGGGCAGCCCGACCGGCCGGATCCTCAAGCCGCTGAACCGCCGGAGGTGGGTGAGAAGGGGAAGATCGACGAATCCGAGGAGGCGTTGACCGCCCATGTCGCGCACAAGCTCGATCATGGCGAGGTGAAGCTTGGACCGAGCCTCGAAACCCCGCCGGCCGCGAGCGTTGCTGGTGCTGAAGTACCGGGTGCACTCGAAGGTCCCAGGCTCTTTGACTGACGGCTCGCTGTCCGCGATCAGATGAGGAAAGACATCCGGTAGCACGCCTCCCTGGGCGGTTGTCCGGATTCGGCATCCCACCTCGATGTCGCCATCGAGCGACAAGCCGACCAGATACAGCGCCTTGTCGTCATCGTAGTCATCATACTCGCCGCCGTCGACCGACCGTAAAGGCCAGCCCCGCTCGATAACGAACTGCCGATGGCGTTCCCGGTGAAATTCGTCGAGTTCCCGTCCGTAAAGATGCCGGTTGCTTCTGTTTACGAGGTGGATCATTCTAGCCTCCTACTTCGGAGGGATTAGACGCCGCTTATAGAGATCCGTAAATAATCCAAATAGACTAGGCGAACCAACCTCTACGCCACGCCTCGAAGGCACCTTGACTTCGCTTGGAGACATTGAGCGCTCGCTTCGCTGCCTCGACGTGGTTGTGAACGGTAGTACCGGATACGCCCAGCAGATTACCGATCTCACCATCGGTTTTGCCGGCGTGGACCCACCGCAGGCACTCGAGCTGGCGCGGGGTCAGCGGACAAATCGGGTCGAGTTCGATCCTATTCAGGATTTCCCGCCCTCTTGTCGCGTAATAGTAGCCGGCGAGGTGAAACGCCGCCCTGGCATCGGGCTCAAGGTCCAAGGCTGGCCCGCAAAAGGCAGCGGACAGGAGAGCTCCGTCGCTTTCTCGCACCGGAACCACAAAGCCTTCCGCGCAACCCGTGTGGTCACGACAAGCGTTCATAACCTGCTCACCCTGGCTTGAAGGGTGGCGCGTCCGCGCCTCCGTCCACGTGAAGGGCCGGGTTTGGTCGCGGAGCATTCGCACGGCAGGGTCAGATTGATGGTAACCGAGTCGAACATAGCGCTGAGACCACTCACGCCACTGTAGGCCGAACAAAATGCCTGGTCGGACACTGCGACCCGGCGTGACGATGAGATTGGCCGAGACGGAGGTTACACCAAAGGGGTGGAGAACCTCAACGACCGCTTCGGTTAAGACCTCCAAACGCGTAAGGCTATCGGCACGTTGGGCAAATTCGAGAACGCGAAGTACTTCGGGTCGCATTCCGGCAACCTCCGAGATGAATAGGAAAGAAGGTCGGCTGGCTCCGCCGAGTTTCAGCTGACATCACGCCTCCCGCCGCCTAGTGCCGCCAGCGGAGTTGACCGAACCGTCAGGTCGCAACTAGGGTCTTCTACAGAACCTGTCCGAATGCCCCATCTTCACTGGTTGCGGATCCCGTGAGCGGCGGCAGCTCGATCGCGAAGCATTCGCGCGCCCGGATCAGATCGATGATAATCCATTCGTACATAGCGCTGAGACCACCCACATCACTCCCGGCCAAACAAAATGCCTAGCCGGACGCTGCGACCCGGCATGACGATAATGTTGGCCGAAACGGAAGTTACCCCAAAGGGGCGGAGAACCTCCGCGACCGCTCTGGTGTCCTTCAACTTCGGCCAACGGCGCGAGCCGAAAGCGGCATTAGTCTTCCGCGTCGGTGTGCTGGCTGGATCAGTCCTTCTCGTAGTTCACGGCAAAGTCGTCAGGAGGCGTAGGGCCCCAGACATAGAAGGCGTCCTCGCCATCGTGGTCGCCGCTCTGCCAGTCCACATCGGCCGGAATGAAATCGATATCGCAGGAATATTCCGCGTAGCTGCCCCAAGGATCGCGGACGTAATGGAAGAAGTTCGAGCCGAGGACATGGCGCCCTAGCCCCCATCCTTTGGAGAAGCCCTTGTCGGCCATCTGGGCGGCCCCGAGGCCGACCTCGTGGATCGTGCCCACGTCCCAGCTGGTGTGATGCAGGCCGGGCGCGTCCGACTTCACGAAGGCTACCATGTGATGATCGCTCCCGTGAATACCATGCATGAAGGCGATGTTGTTGCCGGACCGGTCGGACAACCTAAGACCGAGCACCCGCCCGTAGAAATTCACGGCAGCGTCTACATCCGGGGTAAATAGGAGCAGGTGGGCCAGCCGGTTGGGGCTTGTCGTGCCGGCCTGGCTCCGCTTGGGGGCCGCACCGACGCCGATCCGATCCGGCCGTGCGGAGACTTCGGCCCGGGTTTTGTCCACAGGCGAGGATTTTTCGGCAACGTGGACCTCGACCGACGTCCCGTCACCATCGCGGAACCAGATCCCGTTAGTCTCGCAGCCGGGCGGCGGGTCGATCCGCTTGACCCCGAGACCCTGGAGCTTGGCCGCGAAGGCCGCCATATCTTCCTCATAGAGGCCGAAGCTGAGGTGATGCAGCTTCTTGGTCCGACCCGATCCCTCCCGTACGGTAGCCCATCGGTGAGGATGGCCCCGCGTGTAAAGGCCGATGCCCTGCCCCTCCTCGCGGACGTCAAGGCCGAACGCCTTGTGGAACTCCGACGCGACCGCGAGGTCCGGGACCGTGAATACAAATTCGTCGACCGAATGCACGCCGAGTTCACCCGGACGGCGGATCGGCGCGATGAACCTGCCTTGTGCGGTCATCTTCATCCTCCCATAGCTGGATTCAGGCGAGGGCCTGCAGGCCCTCCCCCTCTGCGCACACAACATTGCGGAGCGTGCCGATCTTCTCGATCTCTACCTCGCAGACGTCGCCTGGCTTCATGTAAAGCTTCGGCGTGCGGGCATGGCCGACGCCGGAAGGGGTACCGGTCACGATCACGTCGCCAGCCTCCAGCGTGATCGCCTCGCTGATGATCGTCATCAGGTCCACGATGTCGAAGACGAGGTCGTCGGTGCTGGCGGACTGGACCACCTGCCCGTTGAGGCGGGTTTCCAAGCGGAGCCCCTTGCACCCGTCCGGGAGCTCGTCCGCGGTCACAAAGACCGGCCCGAAGGCTCCTGTCCCGTCGAAGTTTTTGCCGACCGTCCATTGAGGCGCCTTGAACTGGTATTCGCGGACGGAGCCGTCGTTGAACAAGGAATAGCCGGCGACGTGGGACAGGGCCGCGTCGCGCGCGATCCGACGACCGCCGCGGCCAATCACGGCGACAAGCTCGCCCTCGTAGTCGAGCGTGTCGGACTGGATGGGACGCACCATCGGCGCCTCGTGCGCAATCAGGCTCGAATTGAAGCGGCAGAACAAGGTGGGATAGTCCGGCGTCTTAAAGCCACTTTCGGCCGAGTGGTCGGCATAGTTGAGCCCCACGCAGATCACCTTGGAGGCCCGCGAGAACGGCGGCAGGTAGGAGATCGCATCGCGGTCGACCGCCGTCCCCAAACGCAACGCCGAGCCCGCCTCCTCGAAGGTATCGGGGCCACCCCGGACGAGGTCGTCGAGCGATCCCGGGTAATCGGCGTGGCTCGATGGCAAGCCTTTCAGGGTGTCTTCGGCCTCCAGGCCCAACCACTCCTCGCCACGGCTGATGAAACGAACGAAGCGCACGTGAAGTCCTCCCGGTCCTTGCCCTTCGGTTGCACGCTGAGCCCAGACATTAGATTTGTCAACACAAAATATATTTAGAATGGATATTCATCAGTCGGCCGTCCAACCGCCGTCGATCATCACTGCGGATCCGGTCATCAGCGCCGAGGCGTCGCCGGCGAGGAACACGATCGCGCCCATCAGGTCCTCGACGCGACCAAGCCGCCCGAGCTTGATCTTGCCGAGCACGTCGCGCCTGAAAGCGTCGTCGGCGAAGTAGCCCGCCGTCATGGGCGTCTCGATGAAGGTGGGACAGATCGTGTTGACCCGGATGCGATGCGGGGCGAGGTCGATGGCCATGGCCTTGCTCAGCCCCTCCACGGCCGCCTTCGACGCGCAATAGACTGTCCGTTTCGCTCCGCCCACGTGACCCATCTGCGAGGACATGTTGATGATCGAGCCTCCGCCACCGGCCGCGACCATGCCGGCTGCGACCGCCTGGGCCACAAAGAAGGCCGCTCGCACGTTGAGCCCCATCACGGCGTCGAAGTCCTCCGGCGTGACCTCGGCGAACGGCTTGGGCCTGTTCGTGCCGGCGTTGTTCACGAGGATGTCGAAGGCGGGGATCCCGGCCAGTCTGGTCGAGACCGCATCCGCTTCCGAGACGTCGAGCGCGAGCGGCTCCGCGCTTCCGCCCGCCCGTCGGATGGATTGGGTCCCGGCCTCGATCTCGTCGGCCGAGCGTGCGGCCAGAACTACGTGCGCCCCGGCCTCGGCCAGTGCGGCGGCGGCGGCGAGGCCGATTCCCCGTCCCGCCCCCGTCACGAGTGCCCGGCGTCCGTCGAGCCGGAACGACGGGGTGACCGGAAGAATCGTCACTCCGCTGCTTGCGCGTAAGCGACGTTGCGCCCCCCGTAGCGCCGGACGCGGACGTTGGCTTGCTCCGCATGGCCGACGAAACCCTCCAACATGCAAAGGCGCGAGCAATACTCCCCGATCGCGGCCGATGCGGCGTCGGTGAGGACCCGCTGGTACGTGCACGTCTTGAGGAACTTGCCGACCCAGAGGCCGCCGGTGTAGCGCGCCGACTTCTTGGTCGGCAGCGTGTGGTTCGTGCCGATCACCTTGTCGCCGAACGCGACGTTTGTTCGTGGGCCGAGGAACAAGGCGCCGTAGTTCGTCATGTGCTCGAGGAAATAGTCGGGATCGCGTGTCATGACCTGCACGTGCTCGGAGGCCAGGTCGTCCGCCACCCGGACCATCTCCTCGTCGCTCTCGCAGACGATCACCTCGCCGTAGTCCGCCCAGGCCTTGGCGGCGACCGGGGCCGTCGGCAGGATGCGAAGAAGCCGCTCGATCTCGGCCATCGTGTCGCGTGCCAGCTTCTCGGAGGTCGTGAGCAGCACCGCGGGGGAGTTCGCGCCGTGCTCGGCCTGACCGAGCAAGTCCGTCGCGCAGATCTCGCCGTCGACCGTCTCGTCGGCGATCACCAGCGTCTCGGTCGGCCCGGCGAAGAGGTCGATGCCCACACGGCCGTAGAGCTGGCGCTTGGCCTCGGCGACGAAGGCATTGCCGGGGCCGACGAGCATGTCGACAGGCGTGATGGATTGCGTGCCGATCGCCATCGCGCCGACAGCCTGGATGCCGCCGAGGCAGTAGATCTCGTCGGCGCCAGCTAGGTGCTGCGCGGCCACGATGGCTGCCGCGGGCCTTCCCTCGAACGGCGGGGCACAGGTGACAACGCGGTCCACGCCTGCCACCTTCGCGGTAATCACCGACATGTGGGCGGAGGCGAGCAAGGGATACTTGCCACCCGGCACGTAGCAGCCGACCGCGTTAATAGGGATGTTCTTGTGACCGAGGACGACTCCCGCCAGCGTCTCGACCTCGATGTCGACCAGAGCCTCGCGCTGGCGCTCGGCGAAGTTCCTCACCTGCGCCTGAGCGAAGGCGATGTCGTCGAGGTTGCGCGTCGTCAGCTGTCCCATGCAGTCCCGGATCTCGGCGTCGGTCAGCCGGTAGTCCGCGCGATCCCAATGATCGAACCGGGCCGACAGCTCCTGGACCGCCGCGTCGCCGCGGCTCTCAATGTCTGCCAGGATCGTCTCGACGGTGGCGCGGACCTGCCGGTCGTCCTCCTGGCGTGCTTCGGCGTCGCGTCCCCGCTTTAGGTATGTCGGCATCCCGTCCTCCCTTTGATTTTTGCCTCAGTAACGAGCGATCGGGCAGCGATGCGCGGTTACGGCCTAGCGGGCTCCACGAATGCTGCAGGTGTCTTTCTTATGGAAAATCTATTTGAGTAGGTCAAACGTTTTTTTCGTGATTTACAGCGCCCGCGCTGCCGGCATACAGCTTCCATCAGAATCTATTTTGTGCTTGAACATGAATTCTGACCCGAAGCAGGTGGTGGCCGTGACCCTATGAGCAGCGTGTCCTTACAAGCGTCGAGGCGGACCCTCGCGGGCGACGTTTATGAGAGCTTGCGGTCGGAGATCCTGACGTGCCGCATCGAGCCGGGAAGCAAGATCCGCATCAACGACCTCTGCAGCCAGATGGGCGTCAATCTCGGGGCCGTGCGGGAGGCGCTATCCAAGCTCAGCTCCGAGGGCTTGGTGACAGCGGAGGCACAGAAGGGCTTCCGTGTGGCCCCCGTGTCTCGGCAGGAGCTCGTGGACCTGACGAGCACGCGCGTCGATATCGAGCACCTCTGTTTGACGGACGCGATCGCTTGCGGTGATGTCATCTGGGAAAGTCAGATCGTCGCTAGTCTGCACCATCTGAGCCGGCTACCGGAACGCGACCTTGAAGACCCGGCTCGTCTCAGCGAAAGCTGGGTCGTCGCGCATGGCGCCTTCCACCTGGCCCTGGTCGCCGCCTGCAAGAACGCGGTCAAGATGCGGATCCGAGCCTCGCTCTACGATCAAAGCGAGCGGTACCGCCGCTTGTCGGTGCCTGCCAGGGGGCATGCGAGGCGGGACACCCTGGCGGAACACAAGGCGATTGCAGAGGCTGTCTTGGGCCGAGATCTATCGAGGTCGACGGAGTTGATGGCGAGTCACCTGAACAAGACGACGGAAATCCTGCTGGCGGCGCCGTTCCTTGAGGCTTGAATGGGGATTCCGTATGATAGATCCGCGTCAGGCAAGCGGCCCGCGGTGGCTCGCTCTTGCGCAGCGGCTGCAAGCAATGGCCCAAACCGGCCTTGCATTTGCGGCTGATCACTACAATCAGGAGCGCTACACAGCCATCCGCGAGGTGGCCTTCGAGATGATGGCGACCGGATTCGGCGCCGGACGATCCGAAGTGGCCGCCGCTTTCGCTTCAGAGGCTGGATACGCCACTCCCAAGGTCGACGTTCGCGCGGCCGTGTTTCGCAATGACGGCAAGATCCTTCTCGTTCGGGAAAGGGCGGATAGCCTCTGGTCGCTTCCCGGCGGGTGGCTGGACGTCGGGGAGAGCCCACGCGAAGCCGCGGCCCGCGAGGTCCGCGAGGAGAGCGGCTACGCCGTGACGACGGGCCGCCTTCTCGCGGTGCTCGACAAGGGCAAGCATCCGCATCCGCCTCAACCGTTCGTGGTGCTCAAGATTTTTATCGAATGTGCGATCGCGCACGACGAGCCGCTGGCCACCGACGGCGTCGAGGTCTCCGAGTCTGGCTTCTTCGGCGCGGGTGCGCTACCTCCGCTATCGCTCGACCGCGTCCTACCCGAACAGGTCGATTTGATGTTCCGACTTCATGCCGATCCCGACGCTCCGGCTGTGGTCGATTAGCCGAGCGAAGTTTCGGGAGGACGGTGGGCAAGATCCGTCGTGGTCAACACGGCGCAACAAATCCCGACCACCGAGCACCTGTTGTCGCGGTATCTCCGCAAGCGTTCAACCAAAGCTCCGGCCATCAGCCGGCCGGCGAGGGTAGCAGAGCCATGCGCTACCAATTCGACTGCAAAGCGCATACCCAAAGTATTGAAAAAGAGACCCCAACCGGCGGTACTACTCATACTTGAAGAGAGACAGCCCACCGTCGACGAGCAGGGTCGCGCCAGTCACCGATTGGGCCTCGTCGGAGCAGACGAAGGCGACCGCCTGGGCAATCTGCTCCGCTGTCTGCAGCTTTCCAAGCGGAATTCCCTTGGCAGCCTTTCTCGCGAATGTCGGATCGACTTCGATCTGTCGGCGAGCCATGCCAGCATTGACGATGCCGGGCGCTACCACATTCACCCGGATGCCATGCTCTCCAAGTTCGAGCGCCATGCAGCGCGCAACCATCGCAGCTGCTGCTTTGGAGGCGCAATAGCCGGTGTTGTCCACGTTCGGAACATCCTGCACCCAGGAACCTGTGACTACGATCGTGCCTCCGGCACGAGCATCGACCATCCGGCACGCCGCCGCTTGGGCGAACAGGAAGACGCCTGTCGCGTTCACGCTGAGCATCAGGCCCCAGTCGGCGGCCGACAATTCGAGAGCCCGTCCCCCGCGATGCACGCCTGCATTGGCGACTGCGATGTCGATTGGTGGAAGCGAACTCACGACACTCGCGAGAGAGGCCGGGTCAGTCACATCGACCTCGACGAAGCGCATGCCAGACTGATGAACCTGCGGGGCGACGTCGGTGGGCAGGGCCCGATCGAGAAGAGTGATCGAAGCACCCTCGCGTGCGAGGCTGTGAGCGATCGTCAGGCCGATCTCCCCTGCCCCGCCCGTGATTACGGCATGTCTGCCTGCGAACCTCATGACATTTCACTCCGGGCTTCCGACAATCCCGCTCCCGACCCGCTGAACCCGCCACTCGCCGAGTCCGGGCGGCCTACTGCCGCTTGCAGGGATTGTGGCCCGCCGTGAAGCGCCAAGCCTCCATCCACCAGCACGATCTCGCCGGTCATGTATTTGGCTGCCTCGGACGCGAGAAAGGAGATGACCGAGGCGATCTCCTCGGCATAGCCGGGGCGGCCGAGCGGTATCACTAGACGCGGTACAGCCGCGGCATCGACGGCGGTCGCGAAGTTCATGGGCGTCGCTGTTTCCCCCGGAGCGACGCCGTTCACGCGGATGCCGTGGCGGGCAAGCTCCAGCGCCATGACGCGCGTCAGCTGCCTCAATCCTCCTTTCGAAGCGCAGTACGCTGCGCCGCCTCCCAGCGGCTCGCGCTCGAGGATGCTCGTGACGTTGACGATCACTCCGCCGCCTCCCTGCGAGACCATTCGCCTCGCCGCGGCTTGCGCGCACGCGAACGCTCCCGTCAGGTTGGTTCCGATGACCTCCAACCACTCGGTCATGGGCAGGTCCAGGAAGTCGCCGCGGTGGTTGATGCCGGCGTTGTTGACGAGAACGTCCAAGCGTCCAAGCTCGCCGGCGAGCTCGTCGATGGAGTTTGCGATCGTATCGAGGTTGCGGAGGTCCAGCTTACCGGTCGAAGCGCGAGCGCCAAGCAAGCTGATTTCCTGCGCGACGGCAGCGGCACGGTTGGATCCCTCGTTGAAGGTAATGCCGACATCGTACCCATTCGCCGCGAGCTTGATGGCCGCGGCTCGGCCGATCCCCGAGCTGCCGCCTGTGACAATTGCCACCGGCCTCATCGTGTCGCCTCCGACCGCACCTCGTAGCCGGCTTCGTCCAAGTTGCCAGGGCCGAAGTAGCCGAACAGGGTCTTGGTCAGCACACCCTCCTCGTTCTTATAGCCGTGGTACTCGCCGGCCGGAATGTAAGCGATCTCGCCGGCGGACAGCGGCACCGCGCCGTCCTCGGTCAAGTGCTCCCCGCCGCCCTCCAGGATGAGCAGGAATTCGTCGCCATTCGGATGGCGGTGGTGCTCGTGCAACCCACCCGGCTCGAACGTGCTCGCCCCGAGCAGGAAGCCTTCCGATCCGATCGTGTCTTTGGTCGCCAGCCAAAACACCCCCAGACCGATGAACCCAGCGTCCTCGTCGAGAGCGGCATCGCCTTGCATGTGCGACAGGCTGGTCTTCGCCACGCTTGGCTCGCGCGAGCTGTCGATCTCACCCGTGTAAGTCTCGTACCCCGACTCCGATGGCCTCGCGGCAGGACTGTAGAGCGAGACCAGGACAGCCTTTTCAGCACCCGTGTTCCGAAAGCCGTGCCACTCGCCCTTAGGCGCATAGGTGACGTCGCCCGCCTTGACCGACACAGGTCCGTTGACCGTGAGGTGCTCGCCCTGGCCACTGAGAAGGTAGGAGATCTGCGGGGTGTTGGGATGGCGATGCAACGCGTGCCGCCCACTTGGCCCGAACTCCGCAATCGACAGCATTCCGCGGTGCGAGCCGACGGTATCCGCGTTGATCAGCATTCGAACCGTGGCGTTGGTCAGGTCGGGATGAACGTCGGTAAGGGCCGGGACAGCCGCGAGAGACACTTTCTTCATGGAACACCTATCTGATTGTGTAGCCGCCATCGATGACGAGCTCGGAACCGGTGACGAATGCGGATTCATCGCTTGCAAGATAAAGGGCCGCAAAGGCGACCTCTCGCGGCTCCGCCATGCGTGCCAGTGGAGTGTCCGCAATCAACTGACGATTGATCGCGTCGTCCTGCTTCTCGATGATGCGGGTGAGGATCGCGCCAGGATGCACGGAGTTGGCGCGAATAGTCGGGGCATAGGTCAGCGCCGCGTTTTTCGTCATCGTAGTGACCGCGCCTTTGCTGGCTTGGTAAGGAGCGACGCCCACTGCCCCGATCAACCCCCAGATGCTTGAGATATTGACGATCGAGCCGGCGCTGCCGCGCTGCATGAGCGGAATGGCATGCCGCATGCCGAGGAAGAATCCGGTCTGGTTGACAGCGATGATCCGGTGGTAGTCCGACATCTCCACGTCGGTGATGGTGTCGTATGTGCCGACGATGCCGGCACAATTCACGAGCACGTCGAGCCGGCCCTGCTCGTGCTCGACACGGCGAGCCAGAGCATTCCACTCGGCCTCGACGCTCACGTCGTGACGGACAGAGATGATGCCCACACCATCAGAGCGCTGGTCGATGTCCGTTGCGTAGACGATCGCGCCATGCTCGGCGAACAGGTCCGCCGTCGCCTTGCCGATCCCGCTCGCGGCGCCGGTGACGATGGCCACCTTGCCTTTCAGTCTCATAAGGCCTCCCCTGCGAACTCGATCACGTATTTGGGCTTGCTGCGATTGGGCGAGACCATCGCCTGGAACATCGCCGGCGCGGCACTTGGTCGGTCCACTCGTGCGATCAGTTTCGTCGGGTCCACACGACCTGAGGCGAAGAGCTGCACGGTCTGCAGGTAGTAGTCGAGGCCGTGCAGGATGCCGTGGAACGTCTGGTCCTTGAGGGTAACCAGGGAGGGGACGAAATCGCGAGCCGGCTGGTTCACCACTCCGATCAGCGAGCAACGCCCGCCGAGATCCAGGATACGCGCGACCAGCCCGGTGCTCGACGGAGCGCCCGAGGCTTCGAGGACGACGGAATATTCGTCGTCCCCAACCTCTTCCGGTCGGCGCACCCGGTCGGCGCCAAGCGCCTTGGCAAAGTCGAGCTCACTCTGCTCGACCCCGATCACGTCGACGCTTTGCGCCGTCAACTTGGCGATCAGCAGGGCCAGCAGCCCCAGCGTGCCTGTTCCGATCACCGCCACCCTGTCGTCAGTCCGAACCCCGGCCCGCTCCACTGCATGGTAGGCCGTGACGGCAGGCTCAACCAACGTGGCAGCCTTCAGCGGAAGGGCATCGGGCACTCGCGTGACCGCATAGGCAGGCACGCAAAGATACTCGCTTGCAGCCCCCGGAATGTAGCGCAGCCCGACCTCTTTGAGGTTGCGGCAGAGATGGCGCTTACCCTTCCTGCAGTTGTCGCACACGTGGCACTCGACCATGCAATGGCCGACGATGCGGTCACCTTCGCGGAAGCCTTCGACCCCGCGCGACAATACAACGGTGCCGGTGTATTCGTGACCGAACACGAACGGGTACCGCAAGTAGCCGTGATCGTAATAGAAGCTTCTGCCTTGCCACAGATGCACGTCGGTTCCGCAGATGCCGACGAAAGCCGTCCTGATCAGGAGTTCGCCCTCCTTGGGCTCCGGAACCGGGAGCCTGGCATGCACGAGCGTGTCGGGCGCCGTGATTTGCAGCGCGTCCATTGTCGCAACCATCTTTGTCCTCCGTGGTTCTCCGCCGCCCGTGACTTTCGAGCGATCAGGCGATCAGGTTGTTCGTCGTCGCGTCGTAGAGCAGCAGCTTTTCGGGTGGGAAGCGCAACGCAAGCCGATCCTGGGGCGAGCAGGACAAAGGCTTGAGCCGCGCGAGCGTCTCGTGGCTGCCAAGCCGGAAGTATGCTAGGTGGTCTGACCCGGTGGGCTCGACGATGTCGACCGTCACTTGGACGACGTTGTCGGAGTTTGCGCCGTGGACTTGGTCCTGCTGCACCGCCTCTGGCCTGATCCCGAGAAGCACCGAGGTGCCGGATGCCCGTCCGACGGTTTGGGCCGTGTAGCTGGTCGCCAGAGTGATCGCCTCGGATCCTGTACCCAACCTCACGGCCACGGCCCCACCCGCGTCGACCAAGGTACCTGGAAGCAGGTTCATCGCAGGAGACCCGATGAAGCGCGCGACGAAGGTGTTGGCTGGCCGGTCGTAGATCTCCTGGGGAGCCCCCACCTGCTGCAGAACCCCGCCGCTCATGACGGCGACTTTGGTGGCAAGCGTCATGGCCTCCACTTGGTCGTGAGTGACGTAGACAATCGTGGCGTTCAGGCGCGCGTGCAGCCTCTTCAACTCGGTGCGCATCTCCACACGTAGTTGTGCGTCGAGGTTCGACAGGGGCTCATCGAAGAGAAAGATTTTAGGGTGGCGCACGAGCGCACGCCCCATAGCAACGCGTTGACGCTGACCACCCGAGAGCTGGGCCGGCTTGCGCTCCAGCAATGGCTGTAGCTGGAGGATCCGGGCCACCTCGGCGACCGCCTTCACTCGCTCGGGGGCGGGCACGCCGCGGACCTTCATGCCGAATGACAGATTTTCCGCCACGGTCATGCTTGGATAAAGGGCATAGGACTGGAACACCATGGCGATGTCCCGGTCCTTCGGCTCGAGGGCGGTGACGACCTGTCCCTCAATGACGATGTGTCCGGACGAGCAGGTTTCAAGGCCTGCGATAATGCCGAGCAGAGTGGACTTGCCGCAGCCCGAAGGTCCGAGCAGCACCAGGAACTCACCCGCACGCGCCTCCAGATCGATCGTCTTGAGGACTTGGACTGCGCCGAAGCGCTTTTCGACAGAGGCAATCTGAAGCACGCTGCTAGCCTTTCACCGATCCCATCGTCAGTCCGCGAATGAAGTACTTGCCGGCGATGCTATAAAGAACGAGCGTCGGCAAGGCGGCCAACAGCGCCGCCGCCATATGCACGTTGTAGGGCCTTTCGCCGGTACTCGCGTTGACGATGTTGTTGAGCGCCACCATGATCGGCGCTTGGCTGCCATAGGTTAGGGCTGCCCCAAAAAGGAAGTCGTTCCAAATGTTGGTAAACTGGTAGATCACGGAGACCACCAAGATCGGTAAGGACAGGGGCAACATGATGCTGGCGAAGATCCGATAGAAGCCTGCCCCGTCGACCTTGGCTGCCTTGCTCAACTCCGGCGGCACCGTCAGGAAGAAGCTTCGGGCGAATGCCGTGGTGAACGGTATGCCGTAGATCATGTGAACCAGCGTGAGCCCGGCAAGGCTGCCGGCGAGGTCGAGATGGCCCAGCGTCTTCGCAAGCGGGATCAGGATCGCTTGGTACGGTGTGAAGGAGCCGAGCAGGATCAGCCCGAAGACAAGCTTCGGGTGGGGGAAGTTCAATTGCGTGAGGGCATAGCCATTCAGCGCTCCAACCATGGTCGACACCGCCACGGCCGGGACGGCTATGATAAAGGTGTTCCAGTAGAAGCCCCTGATGCCCACGCACTCGACGCCGACGCAGGCCGCCGACCAGGCCACCCGCCATGGCTCGACAGTTGCCGGGCTCGGCAAGGACAGCACGGTTCCTGTCTGGATGTCCGCCATCGTCTTGAACGAGGTCAGCAGCATCACCACGAGCGGCAAAAGATAGAACGCGACGAAGAAAACAAGCACGCCGTACACCAGGATACGGCCAACCCGCTTGCCGCGCTTGACGGCTGCGGTCGAGCGCAGCGTGTGGTCTTCAACGGTCGCGGCGAGGCTCATTGCGCAGTTCCGACATGATGAAGGGGAGCATGACCGCCAGCACCATGATGAAGATCATGATGCCGCTGGATGCCGCGAAGCCTAAGCGGCTGCGGCCAAATGCGAACTGGTAGAAAAAATTGGTCGGCAAGTCGCTGGAGAAGCCTGGACCGCCGCCCGTCATCGCAACCATCAGATCGAAGCAACGAAGGGCCAGTGCGACCTGCACGATCACAGCGGTGAACAGGGCCGGACGCAGGAGCGGCAGGATGATGCTCCGATAGGTCTGCCAAGCCGAGGCGCCGTCGATCTTGGCGGCCTTGATGATCTCGTCATCGACGCCCCGCAATGCTGCGAGGAAGATAGCCATGGCAAACCCTGAGCTTTGCCAGATCGCCGCTATGGCCAGCGTGTAGATCGAACGGTCCGGATTGACGATCCAGTCGAAGGTGAAGCTTTCCCACCCCCAGCTGTGGACGAGCCTCTCCAGGCCGAGGCTCGGGTTGAGCATCCACTTCCAGGCAGTCCCCGTCACAATGAAGGAGATCGCCATTGGATAGAGATAGATCGTGCGGATCACGCCTTCTGCACGCACCCGCTGATCGATGAAAACAGCCTGCAGCAGCCCGACAAATGTCGACATGACGACGAACACGATGCCGAACGTCGCTAGATTCTTGAGGGACTCGATCCAGCGGTCGTTCGCCCACAGCAGCGCATATTGCTGGAGGCCGACAAAGTCGTAGACCGGAGCGATGCGCGAACTGGTGAGCGAAAGAACGAAGGACCAGAGGATGAAGCCGTAGACGAAGAACAGCAGCAGGAGCCCGCTCGGCAGGACGGTCAGGACGTCGAGCCGCCGCGCGAGCCATTTGGCAGGCGCGGCGCGCCGAGGCATTGGTGCATCTAGTGGACAGAATCTAACGCTTGGTGCCCTCGTTTGACGGAAGCGATGATTGCGTTGGGGTCCCTGGTCCAGGCAAACGGCTTTGATCTGAGATTATGCTCGGCGATGTAACGTTTGATGGCGCC
>JAABUP010006747.1_pt1 | contig 16028 bp, 21 predicted proteins | sample 5559201 | NCBI WGS metagenome assembly JAABUP01 (sample SAMN10711887, study PRJNA513373) | rock metagenome | isolation source: Antarctica rocks | place: Antarctica
CTGACCTGCGCGTTCTACGAAAGCGCTGCCTGGCCGGGCCAGTGGGTCACAAACGACCATTTCAGACCCAACCCCACCGAACCGCTACTTTGCCCCCGGTGACACGAACCCGAGTACTGGGCCTACATAGATGCCGACGTTCTTGGGCTGGCTAAGCTGCTTGTCCAGGTGCGGAACGACGTGACTTATCCCGGCGATCCCGGCGGTACGTTGCACAAACGTGAGCGGCCCCCGTCCCCCGTCAGCTCACCCAAGGCACTCGACACCGAGTGGATACCCAAGGTCGCCGCCCGGGGTTGGCTGATCATCAGCCGAGACGCCAACATCGGCGTGAACCGAGCCGAGGTCACCGCCGTACGAGACAACGGTGCCCGTATGGTCGCCCTCGCTTCAAAGGAAGCTGGCAGCACGTTCAGCCAGCTGGAGTTGCTCATGACCCAGTGGCGCAGCATCGAAGCTCTGTTCGACGAGCCAGGGCCGTTCATCTATTCGGCCACCCGAACTACTCTTCGCCCAGTACCGCTGGACTGATGGTGTCGTTACCGTAACCGTGGCTCATAGCCGGCCGGTGTCAGCATCAACCTGCTTGACGGCGTGCCGTCACCCCGTTGTGCCGTTACTAGCGCTAGCGTCTCATGACGTGATCTTGACTCTGGGCAATAAAAAGGGCGGGGTCGGCAAATCGACCTCCACCGTCTATCTCGCCACTGGTCTCGCCCGCCAGGGCCGGACCCTGATCGTCGATGCCGATCCTCAAGGCTCCATCTTGAGCTGGTCCGAAGAAGCGGGGGAGCAGTTCCCGGCCGGCGTCGTCCAGTGGAGCACCCGTGACCTCGCCCGCCGGGTTCAAGACGTTGCTGGCGACTACACCAACATCGTCATTGACACCGGCCGATCAGCCAGTGAAGACGACCCGATTCTGCGCCAGGCCCTCATGGTCAGCGACCAGCTGCTCGTGCCGCTGGCACCAAGCCTGATGGACGTTCGAGAACTCGGCCGAGTTCTACAGATGGTCGATGACGTGGCGCCACTGCACGCCGTCGAGACGCATCTGCTCTTGACCAAGGTGCGAGGCGGCACCGCCTCGGCCAAAGATGCCCGAGAGGGCCTACTCGAACAGGGCTTGCCATTGCTGACAGCCCAGGTCGGTCTCCGGGAGGCTTACGCCGGTGTGTGGGGGACTGTCATCACCGACCTTATGGAGTACCAAGCAGTGCTCGACGAAATGACAGGAGCCCGAGTCTGATGCCGGCTCGCACCGGGGGACCGAACCGCTTTGGAGTAGCCGCTGCCAAACGCACCGGCCCAACGCCGCCGCCAGGCAGCAATGGGGAACTCGTCCGCAAGTACACGATCCTGCTCAGTACCACGGTGGCCAACGACCTCGACGAGGACGTGCTAAATATCCGTCGCAAGGTCGGCAAGAAGGTCGATAAGAGCGAGGTCGTCCGCATCCTGATCGGGATGCTCCACGATGACCCAACCATCTCGGATGCCGTGGCGGCACGTTTCATAGACTGACGGCATGACGGTGTGCCGTCACGATCGGTGCTCGAGTGTCTTTTACACAAACGGAACCTTTCGTGTGAAGTCTTGCAGTGATCCCTCTAACTCTTGACCGGGTCGTTCCGGGTATCGGGCTCACGCAGGGCGTCCAAAATACCGAGAAACGCAAGTGCCGGTAGTGACCAGTCGGCAGGTTCACCGTCCAGCCCAGGACGGACTATCACCACGTCGAGGTAGGACCGCAGCCTTTCCGTATTGCCGCGCTGGTCGTCCGTTAAGTTGCCTTCAGGCAGAGCCGCAGCGGACTCGAGCAATATCTTGCGCAAGGCAAGGCCCTCGACCAGGGCCGCACCCGCGGTGGCCATATGGTCCACGCCCAAGGGATGTTGCAGACGGATTCCTAGGATCTGCATCATGCGCTCGTAAAATTCACTCATCCGTCGGACGAAATGAACTTCGGAGTTGACCAGCGCAGCGGTGACGTTGGCTCTGGCGTTGTCATCCCTGGTGGTTTGGACTGTCGCGACCAGAGCCACGTAGATGTGCCACTCCTTTGACTCGACGATGGCAGAGAAATTCTGTGCCACTGCCCGCCGTACCGTCTCCTCCAGTACGGCGCGGCGACCTCCTGCATCGACAAGGCGGTGAGCGTTCTCCGCAACGATGCTCTCAGCATCAAGAACGGTCTGTTCATCGAACGCTGCGGTACCGAGCCAGTTTGGCCCCGCTAGGTAGGTGAGTAGATCGCCTACGAAGTCGCCCTTGTAGGGCCATATGCGGTACGCCGAGCTTCGTGGGACACCAGCCATACGAATGACGTCTTCGAAGCCCAAGTCCTCAAGGCTGATCGTGACGCCCATTTGGTAGACCAGCTGCTGAGCCGCGCGATACATGTCCTGTCGGAGGTCGTGCTCAGCCAACCTCGGCCGGCGACGTCGCTGCGTGAGCGGAACGGGGGACTCGGTCACTACAAGGGACTCCAACATTAGAATTAGACATGAAGGTTGGATACCGTGTTGACAACCTCCTTTGGACATCAATATTGTACACAGTGTCCAGTACCTCGCAGCACGACGAAAGGAAACGACATGGCCTACAACTTGCCCCCGCTCCCACAGGACCTCCCGGCGGAGGTACGTCTTCCTGAGGAGAACTCGGCTCAAGTGGAGCAGCAGTACCACGTGGCTTGGGAGCAGGGCAACAACGGTCAGGGCCAGAAGACTTCTCAGCCTTGGTAACTTGAGAAAGTATTTCCTGCCCTGCAGTGGGGGTCTCAGGCTCAGCCTGGGGCCCCCATTGGCGTGCTTGTCGATGACGCTGTTTCCACCCAGTTGACCTGGCCAGCGTGCAGGCGACGTAGCAACGTTGGCTCCGGTGTCATCTGCTCATCGGCCTGGTCGTCGAGGGCCAGCAGTGCGGTCAGCTGCGCCGGGCGATGTCGACTGGGCGGCCGTTGGCCGTATCGATCGCCTCATCGGAGTGAACCATTCCGATGACCCGGACCCGCAACAGTCTCGGAGCGAGGATCTGGAGATGGACAGTCAGCTCGGCACCCGCGCGATCGTGCTGTACGTGCTGGGCATCATCGGCTTCGCACTAGCGTTCATCGGGGTGCTCGACAACTTCTTCCTGTCCGGGGTGGCCATCGTGCTGGCCATCCTGTCCGGTGTACTGCTGATTGCCGCCCTTTTCACCTCGACCGCGCTGGTCATCTTCCGGTCGCTCGCCAGGGCGGAAGACGCGGCCGACGCTGCTCAGCAGCGAGTCGAGCCCCCGGCAACTGGTTCGAGTCCAGTACCCGTTCGGCTCCAGTAATCCGCCCACGGTCGGCAGCATTATGGTGGTCGACCGCACCATCGGAGGGATGCGGACGCGCAGATCACTTGGCTGAACGGCGCCGCCGGCTGGCAGACTTCGTCCACTCGGTGTTGTTCGCGGTCAACTTCCGCGCCGGCGAGCCGGCGGTAGATGCCCAGGCGCCACGGCGGCCGGGACCAGCTGGGGGCTGTCGATTAACGACGGTCAGGTGGTGCTGACGATCCGGCCGGGCCATGCCCCCTCGTCATCCCGGTAGAAGACATCTTCAGGCCACGGCTCTGCCACCACCATCGAGTCAACGACCCGCCGCCCGGCCATCCGCTAGTACCAGTCGGCGCAGTTCTCACCCCCAGTGTTCGATGGTTTCACGCAGTCTCGGCGGCCCTAGCACTTCTCTGAGATCCTGCGACTGACAACACATTTCACCCATATGCCGAGCACTGGCGTGATGTGTTGAGGCAGTGCGAATCGCGGCAATGAGTAGGAGCAAGTCTCAACGGGCGGCTCTCGTCCGGTTACCAAACGTGGTACCGGGCTTAGACGTTCAGGAGAACACCCATGACCCTGCACCACCTACTCACCAGCCTCGCCGTCCCAGTCCTGTGGCACCAGTACACCGAAGATGTCGGTCTAGATCCGGCGGACGCCTACACACTGTTGGCGTGCAATCACGGCATCGAAGACACAGCGACCACAGACCCCGTGGCCTTCATCGAAGCGATCCGTATCGCCAACAGCTGAGCAAGTCTGGCCGGTCAGCTATCCAGGTTCGATCGGCTCCCCCACGGGGACGATCGCATCGTTGATCATTTTGGCTGCAACAAACTTCCTGCGCGCGTTGCTTTCACTGACAAGGACAGAAATAGGAACGACTGACATCAGTAGACCGACCGAGAGCCCCCACAACCATGTCGCCAAGTCGGTGCCGGTGTTGCCGTTGCTCCACAGTGGATTGATTGCGTGTTGCCGGAGGCCGACGAGCGAGGAGATCAGCACCAACACAGCTGCAACGATCAGGCGCAACCATCGATTGTGGTGGGGCTCTTCTTCGCTCCGATGAACCAACTCCCAGGAGTGCCGGGCGACGATCACGGTCAGGCGGTCCTTGGCTCCCTGAACTTCAAGCCGGGCCAGGATGGCCAGTTCCTTATCCAGGCGGCGGCGGAGCCGAGCTTGGGCGGTAGCCAGGTCGGCAACGATCATCGCAGCGCTAGCCGTCAGCAGCGCTGCGGCTAGAACCACCAGCGGGTTCACAGGCGACGTAGCCATCTGCCCAGCCGAGTCCCCCGGGTAACCGGCGTAAGTGGCTCACCGGGCGATACAGCGCCTCTGTTGGCGACCGTTAACGAGGGCGCCGGCTGATCGGCGGAGACGCCACCAGCGGAGCCAGGATCAGGGCTCGCGACCGGTGTAGTGGGTAATTGATGGCGGATGACGTAGACCAATTTATCGGCCGCGTTTCCGTTCCGATTCGACCTCCCGTAGCGCCGATTCGACGTCACGGCGAGCACTGTCCCGCTCTGCTTCAGCGAATTCAGCGCGACGACGGTACTCGGCGAGCTCCAGCTGATGACGAAGGCCGGCTGACCGAAAACAGGACCTCTAGCGGCATCAGCGCCGCCCGGCCTCAGGATTGGGCACGGCTTTGCACTCGCGCGGCGATCGCATACCCGGCACCGAGAACAACTGTAAGGACGAGCAGCACGACCCACCAAGGCGCGCCAGAAACGCCCAGCGCCCCACCACCAAAAAGGAGGAGAACTGACGTAATCGACAGCACGCGTTTCGACTGAGGATTGCGACTTTTGTTCAGCACATGCCGAGTCTGCCGCACCGCCGGTTTGGGTCAGCGTACCGCCGGGCTATGACCGGCGCCCGTCGTCGCCCAACTCGTTAAGGTAAGTCGGTGGTTGGCCCGCCCGGCGCCCCTGGGGGACCGACCGCGACGCAGTGGCTAGGTGGTCGCGATCGGTGCAGTCTTACTCTTCCAAAGCGCGTCGCACCGTTCATTAGCCGTTGACGATGGCGGCGGCGACGACGTGGACGGGGCTACCGGTGATGACGTCCCGTCCGCGTACGTATCGCATGGTGGTCGAGGGTGAGGCGTGGCCGAGTGCGGTGGCGACCTTGAGGACGTCGGCGCCGGCGTCGACGGCGCTGGTGGCGAAGGTGTGCCGCAGGGTGTGCGGGTGCAGCCGGGAGATGCCGGCGCGGTCGCCGAGCCGGCCGAGCAGGCGGTGCGCGGCTCGAGGGTCCATCGCGGCGCCGGTGCTGGTGGCGAACAGCGGGCCGGGGAAGTCGCCGCGGTGCTCGAGCCAGTCGCGGATGGCGACGACGGCGGGTGCGGGCAGGACGGCGGTGCGGGGTTTGGCGCCTTTGCCGGTGACCCGCAGGACGGTGGCGCCTTGTTGGGTGTCCAGGTCGCCGGTCTGGAGGGTGAGGGCTTCGCTGATCCGCAGCCCGCACAGCAGCAGGACGGCGACCAGGGCGCGGGTGCGAGGCTGGCCGGCGGTCGCTTTCCAGAGCCGGCAGGCCTGGGCGGTGTCGAGCGCCCCGGTGTCGGCGTCGTCGCGGTGCAGCTTGGGTACCTGGTGCGGTCTGGGCGCCGTCACCGTGACACCTTCGGCGGTGGCGTAGCGGTAGAAGGACAGCACCGCGGCGAGCTTCCGGCGCCGGGTCGCCACCCGTTGCCCGGCCGCCTCGAGCTGGGCCAGCCACGCGGTCGTCACTCCGGGGGTGACAGCGGCGGGGTCGATACCGCGGCCGGTGAGCCAGGCGGTGAACTGGCGGAGGTCGATTTCGTAGGCGCGGGCGGTGTGCGGGGACATAGTGCCCAACCACCCGGCTAGTCCGAGCGCCTCCATAGTGCAGCCGGCGGCGGTAGGGACGATGTCGGCGGTCATGGCGGTCAGCGTGCCCGGCACCACCGACAGGGCAGTGCCGTGGGCTGACTCATCGTCTCTGCGCGGCCTTCCGGCGGAGACGGCCGGCCCGAACCAGCGTTATTGCCAACATGACCAACACGAGGGGCCCGGCCCAGGAGCCGAAGCCGAAGGGCACATGGCTCCGAAGATCGCGGATGATCAGAAAGATGTCCAAAATCGCTACCAGCAGCCACAAGACGACAAACGTCACGAACACCCAGCGATCACGCACCATGGGCGAGTCGTACGGGTCTCTTCGTCGGCGGGGGGACGTCACCGCGCCAGTGAAGCATTGGCGATGACCCGGCGCCGGGGATGTACCCGATAACTAGCATTTTCGGGTATCTGTTTTCCGGGTACGACGCAGTGGGCTACACCGCAGACGACGAGAACAGTCTGCCCTACTGGTCGGCTAGACAGTCGACCAGTCTTGCTCGAGGTCGTCTCCGGCGGAATACGCTGTCCGAGATGAGGGTGGGACGAGTTAACCAACGATCACCGGCGGCACGAGCCAGTGACCGACGTCGGCCCGACCTGCCGGGATTGGGCCGTACCGCCGCGGTGGTCATCGGTCTTGCCGCCCTTGGTTTGACCCTGATGGTTTTACACGGCCTGGTTGGCCATGACGACTACCCATGGTTCGACATCGTCGTCGGCAGCGTCGGCCTCTTGGTGCTCGGCTGCATCACAGCGGTGTTCGTCCGATTCCTCCGGTACGGGTTTACAACTGATACGAAATCGGGACGAACGTCGCGAACTACCAAGTACGTCTTAACCGGGCTCATGATTTTTGCAATCACTTTGGTCGTAGCTGCTATCGCTTTTCATGTGCCGTTCCCAGACGCAGAGGATCCCCGTAGTCAGTGAGACAGCGCCGACCCAAGCCAGCATCCGCGTTGCGCCCCCAAGCCCATCAGGCCTCTCCGGCAGCTCGACAAAATATGCCGCCTGAGTGAACAACGCGGCCTCGCTGGCGGCTGGTCACCACCAACCCTTGCTCACCGTGCCCGACGCTGCTGCTCCGCCTGCCGGGCCGCTTCCAGTGCGGCGATCGCCTGCTCAAGCTGGTTACGCGGGGATAGGGCATCAGACGCACCCACCGACCATCGTGCAGTCGAGCCCCCAACCCGCCTGCCTCTCGATGCTCGAACCCGACGATCTGCGACCAGGCCAGCCCGACGCGTCGGGCCTGGCCCTCGCCCGACGACACCTTGCCGGTTCCACTTGATCGAAGACCTTGCCGTCCGCACCCCGAGCGCCGTCACCACCACGAAGACAACGACACCTTCGATGATGCGGGCGAAGTCAAGAAGGTTCGGCCGCGGACGGTGACGTGCAGCTGGTGCCGGCAGGAGGTGGGCGTGCCGGCGAAGGGCCGGGTACCGAAGTGGTGCGGCACCTCGTGCCGGCACCGCGCCTGGGAACAGCACCGGGCCGCCAAGTCGGGCCGGTCCGCCGTGACCGTGGTGGAGCGGGTCGTCGAGCGGGTCGTCACCGTGCAACTGCCCGCACCGGCGGCGGCACCGGCCAGCCCGGCCGCCCAGCCGGCGCAGCTGCCGGCGGGTACAGGATGGGTGCCGCTGCTGACCGAACTGGCTCGGCAGCTGGACACCGGCCGCATCTACACCCGCGACCTGGGCGCGATCCTGCCGGCGTTCGACGAAGCGCTCCAGGAACTGAACCGCCGACTCCCACACTGATGGCAAGGTTGAAGTCGATTCAACCGGTGGGGCTCAGCCCGGAGCCGGTCACGGTGACCTTGGCGCGGTACACGGTTTGACAGCCGGGATCATCGGGCTGGCTGATCACAGTGGTGACCCTGGTCGACCCACCGAACAGTTTGCGATTGGCAACCGGGGGGACCATCAACCGAAGCGCCGCCCCGGGTCGATGGGGGGGCCCCTTGGTGCGGACTCTGGTTGGCGTCCGGTGGTCCTGGGCGGCTGAAGCGAGGACGTCGGCGGTGAACCGGCGCGGCTGACGCCGTCAAGCACGCCTGGGGAACCGGCTTGTCCCTCAACGCGACAGCCGCCACGGTCGAGGAAAGGATTAATCGGCCGGCTGTGCTCGGGATTTCAGGCTGTCGCTTCGAGGGTGAGCGCGCCTACCAAACTATTTTCCACACATCTTTGTAGGGCTTGTTCTGCGAGTCGTAGAAGGTGAGGGTGCCACCACCGGTGGGATGTTCGATGAAGCCATAGAAAGCTTGGAACGCGGTGCCCGGCAGCGGCGTCCGGGTGAGGTCGATCGCCGGACCGCCGCCGCTGGGACGAAACACGATGCGGCTGGTGGTGCCTGTGGGCACCGCGTTGAAAACAACGCCGGTGCCGCTGGGCAGCCGCTCGAAGACCAGGTCCATGCGGTCGCCGACATACGGCGCCGCGGAGGTCGTTCGACACGCTGCCACTGGTTCCCATGGTGTTCCTGCCGGGGAGTTGAACTCCATAGTCAGGCACTGGTGGTGGTCGGGGATGTCGGAGGGCCAGGGGTAGATGCGGTATCGGATCCCGTCGATCGACTTCTCGGCGGTGGCGGGGTGGGGGGTGCCCGCCAGGTCGGAGGGATACCCGGCCGGCATGGGTATGTACTGGTAGGTGCCGCCGCCTGCGGTGGTCAGCGTCAGGCGGCCGCCCGACACCGCCCAGCTGATGGACCCGTGGAACAGTGCCCGGTCGTACGCTGCTCGCAGTTTGCTGTTCTGGCAGCCAACCCCGCTCATGCTGATGTCACCGGAAATGCTCACTACGTGTGCGGCGACTGTGGCGGCCACAACAAAGCCGTTGCAGGCGTCGTTGCCGTGCACCTGAGCGTGGCTGAACTGCACCGTGTAACTGCTGGACACGGAGCTGCCGCCCGGCTGCGGCGACTGGTAGGTGACGCCGTCGATGACCGCCCGGACCAGCAACCACGTGATTCCAGTCAACGCTGTCGGGTCGGCGGCGGGTGTGTTCGATGTGAGCGGCGCCCTGCTGGACGGCAACGAAGCGATGCGCCCTGCGATGGGTGCGCGGGAGCCGGTGGGCGACGCCACGGTCGTGCTCGACGAAGGTGCGAACGTCGTGCCCGGCGGCGTCCCGACACCGGCAGCAATTGTTCCAGAGGCGCAGCCGGCGACCGCCAGCACCACCGTCGCAGTCAGGGCAGTCACGCCACGCCTCAGCGTCGACATGAACGTTCTCGGGGCGCCTCGGGGCATCTCCACATCCTCCGCCGATAGCCGAAGCGCCGCTCGCTTCCGACATACCTACCTGACGGTGCCGGGGGGCAAGCGGGTTGCACCAACAGCAGCACAGAACGCCCTACCCAGCCGGCGAGCCGGTGAACTGCCAGTGTTGCCTTGACGGCGGCATTCAGAGCATGGGCAAGCGCTACGGCTGCACCTTTAGAGGTTTGGGTTGATGGCGCTGCTGTGTTGCTTGCCGAACTGACCGACGGCGCCTTGACCCAGAACCGGAAGATCATCTCCCACTAGACGGTGACCGACGCGGCGATCACCGCGTTGATCTCGGCCCGGGCACGCAGGTTGCCCTCGTTGCTACCGGCGAGATCCGCCAGCAGCTCAGGACGATCATTCGAGATGGCCTGCTCGAGTGTTCGTCCCAGGTATCGCGGGGTGATTGCCAGGGTTGCGGCTGCTCGGCCAACTTGTCGAGGTAGTAGAACCTGCCGCTGCGGCCGTAGGTGTCCAACGCGGACAAGATCAGCGCCCAGTACGGGTCGCTGTCGACCCCGTCGCGTAGACCCTGCACCCAGGGCTGCGCGGGAGGGCCCACGGCGGCGCCCAAGTATGGACCGATCAGTTCGTTGAGGAACTTCACCCCGTGGCCCTGTTCTTGCATGACCGTCCTGGATGGCCAACTGCGGCCGGCCGCCACTTCCAGCAGACCCCAGGTCAGCTTCATGAGCTTCTCGACGCCGATGGACAACGTGGTCAACACCGGGTCGATATCGGCGTTGATGTACCGCACCTCCAGTAGTTGATTGACGCCGTGCCGCAGCAACGCCTGTACCGAGCCGGTCTCGAAGATCAGCGCCAACTGCTGATCTCTGGTCAGTACGCCCGGCGTCGAAGTCACCTCTGCAGTCTCGCAACCGCAAACCCATCAGCCGTCACACCTCTTGCTCTCCGGCCACTTCTGATCGTTGAACGATAAGTACGGGCGGGGCCACAACACGGATCATGGATTGTCACCACTTGCATGGTTATCGAGGCAACGATCAGAAGTGGCCGGAGTGCAAGAGGTGTGACGGTTGTGACGGTATTAGTCGTTGGCACGATAGCCTTCGGGAAGTGTGGAGCGGAGCGGCGCCGAGTTGGGTCGAGACACGACGACGCGACGGCTGGTGCTGACGGGAGAGCGGAGAACGGCAGATGACGACCGGAGTGGGGTGGCGAGGGTGACGGCGGTCGGGGCGGGGCGGGGACAGAAGGTCCGGCCGCGAACAGTCGCGTGCTCCTGGTGCCGGCGGGAAGTGGCTGTGCCGGCGAAGGGGCGGGTGCCAAAGTGGTGCGGCACCTCATGCCGGCACCGCGCGTGGGAACAGCACCGCGCCGCCGAGTCCGGCCGGTCAGCGGTGGATGTGGTGGAGCGGGTCGTCGAGCGGATCGTCACCGTGCAGCTACCCGCGCCGACACCGAGACGAGCAACACCGCTGGCCCCGACACAGCCCGCGGCGACCGCACCGGCCGCACCGACGGGGAGCGCTTGGGCGCCGCTGCTGACCGAACTGGCCCGCCAGTTGGACACCGGCCGCATCTACAGCCGCGACCTCAACACGATCCTGCCGGTGTTCGACGAAGCGTTGCAGGCACTCAACCGCCGCATCCAGCACTGAGCTTCCACCGGGTTGATCCGAGCCGGCCGCTGCATTTTCATCCCTAGCGGAGCGACCCCGGAAGGGGGTATCTGTCCCTGGGGTTATCCCAGGCTATAGCTTGCTACGCCAGCTCCAGCTCCAGCTACGCCAGCTCCAGCTCCAGGCATCTCGGCCTGGTGCAACATCAACCCGGCGGCCCCTGGCCGACCTGACCCCGGCAAGGCGGCGGCGCCCTCAACATCTCGGCCTGGTGCAACATCAACCCGGCGGCCCCTGGCCGACCTGACCCCGGCAAGGCGGCGGCGCCCTCAACACCGCGCCGCCAACCCACGCTGGTCAGCTGCAGAAGATCGCCGACATGAGTCAGGCCCATCGTTCGCGGGGATGGCAGGCGCTGTCGACGATGCACCGAGGTGCAATTACGTTTCGCGTTACACTTGGGTGGTGTTGCCGCCGGTGTCTTGGACCGAGTCGGCGGAAACGCAAATCGCCCGGCACCAGGTCGCCCCGCACGAGGTCGAAGAAGTTCTCTACGGCTGGCCCCGCTACCTCGCTCCCGGCCGCAGCGGCACCCGGCTGGTGTTCGCCTGCCACCGCCGCCGGACGGCATCTGTTGGTCGTCATCGCCGACGCAGCAGATGGTGGGGTGGGCACGTGACCGCGAGGGCGATGACCGACACCGAGAAACGCACATTCGCCCAGGAAGGGCAGCTGAACAAAATGACCATGACCAGTGACGAGCTCGCCGCGGTGCGGGACCTCTACGACACCACCGACCAGTCCGCGGCCCTGGAAGCGGCGGAACTGGACGCCAGCACCGTCGAGGACCCGATGGTCGGCATCACCATCCGGCTACCGGCCTCCACCCTGAACACCGCCCGCGTCCTGGCCGCCGGCCGCGGCGTGAAGGTCACCGCGCTGATCCGGGACTGGGTGGAACAGCAACTCGCCGACAACACCGATGACCAGCGGGTGGTCAGCGTCGCCGAACTCCGCCGCCTCATCGCCCACGCCAGCTGAACCGAATCTGACACGGCACCGAAAACAGGGACGAATCGACACACACCTCTGGCACCTCACGAACGCCAAAGCACGCCGCTACTTCCATTGGTTGTCAGGATGCCCTGACATACACTTTGTCAGGTAACCCTGACAGTGCGGTAGGCGGCGGGACGAGCGACACGATGGGCACCATTTGGGACACCGGCTACCGGCCGGCGTATGACCACGAAGGCTCCCCGGTCACCGTGCTGACCGACGGTCGGGTCTTGCGCAGCCACCACGACGACACCGGCGCGGCCGTAACCGGGTCGGTGGCGGGGTGGCGCGCCGGGTGCGACTGCGGCTGGACCGGCAGTCAACTGTTTCCCCGGGCCGAGTACGAGTTGCAACCGGCCGAAGGGAACGTGCCGATCGACGGCATCTACCCCGACGAGGTCGGCCAGTTGTGCACCGCGCAGTGGGAGGTGCACCTGCACCAGGTGCTGCCGCTGCTCGCCGTGCACGACGCCGCCCGCAAACTCGCGGAGGTCACCCCCGCCTACGACGCCGCCCGCGGCGCCCTCGCCGACGCCGTGCACACCGCCCGCCGGCAACCCAGCCCGGCGAGCTGGCAGACGATCGCCGACGTCATGGGCATCACCCGCCAGTCAGCCCACGAACGATGGGCCTGACCCCCGGCCCGGCGGCACACAACAAGAGCCCGAAATCGAACAGCACGTATGCTACCGAGCCGCTCGGTAGTCGTTGGCACGATAGCCCAGGTTGGATATCCCCTCGTTGCCTCTCCCCAGTCCTATGCCGGCACCCCAGACCGCGCCCGGTCGCACCCACCCGCGCCGGGCCCAAGCAACGCCCGGACCCGGGGCGGCCGCCGACCGCGGCGGACACCCCGGCCGACGGCCACGCAAATGCGTAGCATTTGCATATCTTGATGATGTTTTGACGATGACGTTGCGGTTCGCTGTTGCCTGTGATCGCGATGACGTCGTTGTCCGACAGCGGTGGGGCGGGTGCGGCATCGCGTCGGCCGGACGGACCTGCCTCGCCCCTGACCCTCTCGTCAACCAGCCGAAGTAGCGCGGCCCTCGTACACTCCGCCGATGCGAAGGCTGCGCCCGATCATTGCCGGTGCTGTCCTCGTGGCCAGCGTGGTCGGCTGCAGCTCCACATCAACGCCCGCAGCGTCCACGCCGACGACGAGTTCGGTGATCGATTCGACGAGCAGCTCGGTCGGGGATTTGCCCACGCCCCTGCCCGCGTCGACACCAGTTGTGGAGAACCCGGCCACGACGTCATCGGAGCGGGCCTCTTCCATCGAGTCGTCCGCTCCGAACTCATCCGGTGAGGATCCAAGGGACGCCGCTTACGAAAAGGCACTCCGAGACAGGGGGTGGGCGCCGGCCATTTCCGATGCGGACCTGGTTGGCACGGTCACTGATGCCCAGTCGGTGTGCGATGAGATGCAAGGCAGTGAGACCGATGCCCAGAAGCAGCTCGGTATTCAGGGCAACGCCATGCTCACCGTCTCCACCTACGGTGTCGACCAATCCACAGCGAACAAGATCATGATCTTCTCCGCACACACGTATTGCCCGGAGTACGAGTCCACCGTTGCGGGCTACCTCGATCCGACCGTGTTCCGGCCCACCTCCTAAAGAGCGGAGGTGGGGTAAAGCCTTCGTCGCTGATCGCGCCCCGGCCGCAGCGTCGACGGCGTACCGCGGCGAGCGGCACGGTTGCTCCGGACTTGAACCGCTGCCTGGGCGAAACGCATGCGAGCCCCCGTGCTGGCATGCGGACAGAAAGTCAGCTTGACCCAGCGGCTACCGAGCGGGGCACGATCGGACAGGTTGTGCTGCGAAAAGATCTTCGGCGCTTCGCACTGTGCCTTTTTTCCCAGGGGGCCGCGCCGGCCCCCCGGACCCCCCTCGCGAACCGCCCGACGCTCCGCGCCGACCGGACCGGACCCGCGCCCTAGCCTGCGCCGCTTCCAGGCCGCTGTTGTTCCCGCTGGGTCCGCCGGCCGCCTGCCTCGCTGTGCTCGCCTTGCAGGACTTGCGCGTGCTTGGTCGGGGACGAACCGGAACGTTTGTGTTCGTGCTTACGTTCGGGCGCGGGTTGCCCTAGTCGGTGACAACCCGTTTTCCCTCAAGGTTCGGGGGTGGGGGTCATCTGACAACCAGGGTGTGGGTGGTTGACGGCCGGCATTACCCGGCCGCGGCGGCGGCATATGCACGGGATCAGCCAAATCGTGTTGGCGGCGGGCTCTGCACCCGCCACAGCCTCGGCGCCTCTTCGCACCCGGAAGTCACCTCACCGGGGAGCAGCTGCTAGCCCTCGTGCTCGCGTTATTCATCCGACACCGTCTCACGGCCGGGCACCCCGACCTGACGGCCACCGGGGGCGCTGGACTTCACTGCGGGTGGGGGCCAGCGGGACAAATCCACCCGAGCCGCGCAACACACCAGCGCGCCGACCTGGATTCTGTCGGTACGAGGCGATAGTCTTGCGACTGTTCTTGTTATGTGCGATCCGGAAACCGAGACGACTTTGGCCAGCTGAGTCGGTATCCGGCGATCGAGCGGCTGTATGGCCTGCGGCGATCGGCTCTTGTCAGTGTTGGAACTGCTGTCAGTGCCTCCATGTGAGGTCTCGTAGGAACGCCCCCCACCCTTCCGGGTCGGGGGCTTTTTGCGCCGTAGGCGCGCTCAGGAAGCCCTAGCGTCATAGGCCGCAAGCGTCGGGATGTCCTCACCGTGATCTGACCAACCGCGGCGGGACAATGGCTCATGGCCCGCAAGCAGCAACGCCGCAACCAGCATCCGCCGGCGGCGGCCGCTCCCCGGGTAGCACTCCTAGCGACCGAGCAAGCTGAACTGTTGGCGGGCGTCAATCCGGAGTAGCTCCCCCACTCCGACTAGCCGGTTGTTTCCTCACCCGTGCGAGCCAACAAGGTTGGCGACCAGCACCACCTGGCGCACCACCTAGCGCCTTAACAACTGACGGCATGGCGGTAGACCGTCATGCCGTCAGTCCGCGTGAACCAGCCGGATACAAGTGGTCGTGGCCAGCAAATAACACACGTGTCACACTGGCCCCAAGATGACTTCGACCAGTGTTCTTGAACGAGAGATGTTCGCCGAGGCTGAAGCAGCCCGGCTGCTTCGCCTACCCCAATCGACGCTGCACTACTGGCTCGAAGGCGGCGCCCAGCGGGGCAAGACCCGTCGTCCGATTCTGAGGCTGGAGCCTAGCGGGAAGCGGGTCGTGACCTGGGCCGAGTTTGTTGAGGCCGCTTTGCTGCGCAGCTACCGCCAGCTAAGGGTGCCGATGGGCGAGCTACGTACCTTCATCGACGTCCTCCGTGAAGAGATGGGTGTCCCCTACCCCCTCGCTCATCACCGGCCCTACGTGAGCGGCAAGAGCTTGGTCCTCGAAGCTCAGACCCGGGCTGGGCTTGACGGCGACTTCTGTCTCGTAGCCACGGCCAACAATCAACTCGTTCTCACCTCGGCAGCCCGGGAGTTTGTGGAGCGAGTCACCTGGGATGGCGACACCGCCGCTGGATGGCGACCGCATGACGATCCTCAGTCGCCGGTACGGATGCTGCCTGACGTGCGCTTTGGTCGACCATCAGTCGGCGGCATTAGCACTGACGTGATCTGGGAACACGACCAGTCCGGCGAGGACGTGGCCGAGATCGCCGACGCTTTCGACATCAGCGAAGACGACGTGCGCTGGGCTCTTTCGTACGAGAACTCGGCTCGGACCAAAACGGCGTGACCGCAGCCGGCTCGGCTGGACGAGTTCGTCCCGCCACTGTCCGGTTCTACATGGCCCAGTACTCGGGAACGTGTCACCGGGGGCAAAGTAGGGGTGCTCCGGGGTCTTCCGCTGGTCGGTGGTGGGCTGACAGGGTTGGTGGATGCGCCGGGGGTGGGAGTCTGAGGATCTGATCGC
>JAABUP010006748.1_pt1 | contig 16028 bp, 18 predicted proteins | sample 5559201 | NCBI WGS metagenome assembly JAABUP01 (sample SAMN10711887, study PRJNA513373) | rock metagenome | isolation source: Antarctica rocks | place: Antarctica
AGGAGGACGCGAGCGCTCGGCGCCAACGCGTGCAGCAGGCAAGCCATGGTCCGCAATCAAGCATGGCTAGCCCCGGGGGCAATGGAGACCTGCGCAAACCAGCTTCAAGCAGCCCCCGCACGCCTCAGCGCGAGTCCGTGCCGCAACGTGCAGCACTCCAAGAGGCTGGCCTCAGCGCCGTGGGCCCCCGCGCAGTTGGCACAGCCCGACGCGCATCCTAGTGAACAAGATCCTGAGGCACGCAGAGTGGGTGCCACCCAACGCGGGCCCTGCGCAGGCCATGGGGCTGAGTTGGAGGCATAGCAGCCTTTCAACAGAGCAGGCGCCTGCTACCCTGGGGGCCTGTCTGGCATGTGCAGCCAGCTCCTTACCTCGTGTGCCTTCAGCACAGCCGCGGCTTTTAGCCGGCTACAAGCGCATGAGGACCGGCCGCCGCCAAGGCTTGGCTCCCCGGCTCCAACGTTACCAACGACCGACGGTGCCAAGGGCTGTCATGCCCCCCACACTCGTATGCGTTATTTGGCCTGTGCAAACCTCAGCCTGATGTGTCAACGGAGCAAGGGCGACAAGGCAATGCTCCAGCCTTGGCCTGGCGCTCGGACGCACTGCCGAGAGCAAGCTTTCGAGCATACCTGGAAAACCCTTTCATCGCGCCTTGGTTGAAGTGCTGATCAGAGCCACTGCTGGCTCGGCACAGCTGTGGCTTGCTTGAGTGTACATCACCTGGCTTCCAGCTGCTACTTTCCAGACGTGTCTGTTTTAGTGCAAGTGCAACACTGTCTGACGAAAATGCGCAGTCCTGGTGGCACTGTGATGCCAGCACACTGCCGACATGCGCCTGGTGGACACCTGCTGCTGCCGCATTCAGGTCACGGGGCAGGCATTGGCATGCAGTTGCGCGTGCACTCCTGCAGGCGGCAGCTGCGAAGACTGCTGGTCGCACGTGCTGGCGTGCAGAGCGAGCAGCGGCTTGTGGTAAGTCTGGCGCTGCTCCTGGTCGTCTGAGCACCCGTCCAGCACGCCCTGCAGTGCAGCGCCTCAGTCTGCTACCTGCAGCCTGAGACGAGGCTGCGTGCCCGCAGAGCTTCCCGCGCGACTACACGGAGGCCGTGAGGCAGGCCCAGGACAGCACGCGCGCCGCGCTCGAGGCGGGGCACAGGCTGGTGCGTTGGTAATCACGGCAGCCTGTGCGTGGGGGCCGCCGTGCCGCTGGCGGGTCCTGAAAGGGGGGCTGCCGGGGCGCGCAGCTCGAGGTCGAGTTCCCTACCTCTTCCCTCGCCAGCGTGTCAGGCACGCGCCGCACGCTTCAGCGTCCCCTGCCGCCTCGACGCAGTGTGCACCCAGGGCGGGCGAGCACGGCGGCTGGCACAGCCTGAGGTGTCAGCGGCGCAGGCGACGGCGAGGGCGCCAACGAGATGAACTTCTCGCTGGGCTTCCTGCGGCAGTACCTGCGCATCTTCCAGGACCGCGCGGCGGCCACGCGCGTCTTCTTCCCAGACGAGAAGGCGCGCCTGTGGCGCGCGCGCACGCAGCGTCTTGGCGGTGGAGCAGCAGCTCTGTGTTCTCCACCAACTGCCGGTCGCAGGCCACAAGGGCTGCCTCGGCTGCCTGAGGCGTCTGTGTGCAGCCGGCGGGCAAACGGCAGCCTAACTGCCATGCCTTGCATGTTGCGAGCGGCGCTGACGCGCTGACGTGCTGACATGCAGACGTGCTGACAAAGGCATGGCCCCTGCACAGGAAATGCAGGTGGCCCGCCAGGGCAAGGGCATGGACCCTGCAGCGGGCAGCCGGCAGCTGGACCCCGTGTTCGCGCAGACCGCCTTTCGGCTGGACTTTCTCACCCGACCCAACGCCTTCAGCGACATGGGCTTTGACTTTGGAAAGGTGCGCAGCGGAGCCGCGTTGCCCTCGGCCCACAACTGCAGCGCCCCTCCACAGGTCATGCGTGCGTCAGGCGCTTGTTCGAGCATGAGCTGTTGGTTGCACACCTTAGCAGGCGTGACCTCCGAGCGCCCCTGCCAGCACTTACGTGCTGCTCGTGGCGTTGCACGCACGCGCATGACAGCCATGCGTACTCCAAAGTCAGGCGTGAGGTTACCAGCCGAGCTGAGCGCACAGGTGTCGGTGGCCGAGCGGGCGCAGCCGTCTGATGAGCGCTTCGTCTGCGCGTACCCGCACTTCAATGTCAACGGTGCGTGCACTTCCATTCAGGATGTCTGTGTGAACTCCATGGAGCTCGGTAGCAGTGCCAGACACGTGCATGCCCATAATTTGCGACGGCGGGATTCCAAGTCCCAGTCTTTTCCGGGGTGGATAGATATACTCTTCCACGCTGGCACTGCGTGAACGTGCGGGGCGTGCCTGCCTTGGCCCATTACAGGGGCTGTGTCCGCCAGAGATGCTCGCCGTGGAGGAGCTGTGGGCGGGCGCAGCGTGCGACAGCGGCCGGCCCGTCATCGTCTTCAACGGTGGGTGCCGGCCCGCCGTCCGGCGTGACAACACGCTCACCATGTGCAGTGCTGCAAATTGAGAGATGAAGAATGCTGTGCAAAATTGTCGCAGCATGGCGCCGCGCCATGTCATGCAGTCATTGCACATTGCCTGCCACAGCCCCAGAGGCGTTCACATGCGGGGCGGTGCATGCAAGGGCAGGCCGTGGGTCGCTGCAGGCGAGGTGGACCGCATCAGATCGGGGTACTACCCCGCCCTCTTCTACCCCAAGATCGGCCGGCTAGCCACCAACCTCCTGCCGCAGATGACCACCGTGTATTACATCCACAACTTCAAGGGCAGCGGAGGCGGTGCGCACCTGCGGCACTTGCGTGTAATAACAACGTCCAGCAATGCTGCTCAGCCTGCGTCTCTGGGATCTGAAGCCTGGTCGACCCATTTTCCATGCTGTTAGGCGCACCCTCTGCGCATTGTGTGCAAAGCAGAGTGCCTGCCTGGTTGTCAGGGATGGGCGGACTAGCTACGGCCACAGCGAGTGTCTGACAAGGAGACTGGCCTGGCCCGCAGGCACGCTGTTCCGCGCCTACCCGGGGCCGTGGCAGGTGCTGCGCGGCACGCCGCTGGACCCGAGCAGCTTCAGAGTGATCCACACGCAGGATGAGATGCCGACACTCAAGCAGGTGGCACTGGACATCCTGCCGCGCCGGCGCGCCTGAGCTTTGGCAGGAACTGGTTGGGAGTCCCCGCAGGAACTGGTTGGGAGTCCCGTTTTGGCGGCCAAATGTGAGCGAGATTGTGGACCAATTCTTGCAAGCGTGTTCTTGTCACCTTGGGCGCTACCACTGTGGATTAATCACACATTTCTTATGATGAAATGTATCTGCGCTGCAATTGTTGCGATGCATTGCAGGCTCAAGAGTGTGTATATGTGAGAGATAGAGATTGAGAGATAGTGAGAGGTGTATAATGCTGTGCGTGCTCTGTCAGCGGGTGCAGCATCATCATTGGCGGCTCTGGCTCAGTATACCAATTGAGACAGGTCGTGCTCTGGTCTGGGGCACAAGAGTTTGTTTGCGATTAGCGACGTGGAAGACGTGGCCTGGGTGTGCATTCGAGTGTACCCAGAGCTGGTGTGTGCCTGCATGAAGACGAAAGGGGTCCACCTATTGGACTGTGCGCACCGAATTGTATGTGTAAAGGGCACAGCAGAGGCACTGCATGCCTTGCATAGGACGCTAGGCAGGGGAATATGGAGTTCGCGGAGCTACTGCCACATAGAGCGTGAATGAATGGGCGGATTAATGACGCGCCGGGCTGCATGCCGCCTGTCCTGCAAAGCTGCTCGGTCGCGCCCATATGTCCATGCATCGCAGCAGCGTCTCCGCACAGCCGCAGCGGCTGAGCCGCTGCTTCTCAGGGGCATCAGCATGTGCCTCGCTGCGGCATGTTGAGCTGATGATGATGCGGCCTCCTAGCTCTCGCACGCGGCCTGTGGCAGGACACTTCCCTCTGGTGTGAGGACTGTGTCACTGTGTGCCTGCATTATGCACTTTTTTTTAATAGCCCGTACATGTATATCCATTTTTGACACCTGGCATGCTGCGTTCACACCACCCACAACATACCGGTTCCCGTCCGATCACCGATGTCAAACTGGGTTGGGCCTCACCAGTACTGCGTTGAGGAATCACGTGGGACCCGAGGTGCTGCAGTGTTTTGGCTGCTGCACATCACATGCACTGCTTTTTGCCGCTGCACATCACATGCACTGCTTTTGCTGCTGCACATGCACAAGCAGTGCATTGCTGCTGCACACGGTGGTGTTTGTGCTGCAATGCATGCAGTGTTGTTGCACTGTTGTCTCTGAGGCGGCCTGCATGTGCTTTGCAAACAGTCAGCAAAGCTTGCTTGGCCAGACCACAGCTGCGCCAGCACATGTGTGCTGCAGTGCCGTTGTGCGTGTACCTTTGCTGCAGTGCTGTGGCTGTCACACGCTGACTTTGGGAGGCCCCTACATGCCCTGGTAGACAACAAGTGCTCTTTGCCTTTTGCGACAATGGCCTTGAGGATTGTTGAAGAGGCCGCTATGCATGTAGCACTGTGCCTGCAGCAGGTGCGCCAAAACCTCACGCACTGTATCGCATTGCTTATCGCATTCCGTATCGCATTATATATCATTCTGAGCCAACAAAGCTGCCTTGGCGCCACTACAAGCACCAGAATAGTGCTGCTAGGTAGGCCACCAGCTTGCATGCATTCTGTGAATGGCCGCCTAGCTTGGCTAAAAATGGCAGCACAACTACTAAAATAACAAGCCCCACCACAATGATCAGGCACTGGACGCCCATGGCGGGCAAGGCCTGCGGCACTGGCAGCGCGGCCGCGGCCGCCGACCATTTCCGTCATGCGCGCCGCGGGCGGCCGCGGGCGGCAGTCGCTCTGGTCAGGCAGCGCGGCCCGTGGCCGTCGGTCAGCGTGGGGGCGAGTCACGCATGCGCCGCGGGCGGCAGGTCGCACTGCGCCGGCAGCGCGACCGCATCCGCCGACCAGCGCCAGAGCCAGGCGGCGAGCGCGGCGTCGCCCGCGGCCGCGCTGGGCGCGGCGCAGCGGCAGTCGGAGCCAAAGTAGCAGTTGTCAGCCTCGTACGCCTGGTGCTCGCACAGGATCGGCTCGCGGCTGGTCGCGCAGAACACCGAGGAGCGCGCGCCTGCGCGGCGCGCCCAGGTGAGGGCACGGGGGCGGGGGGGGCCGAACGCGGCGGGCGCTCCATGCAGAGCGCTTCGCGCGTCCCTGCTCCTGCCTTCCTCGCCGCAAACTGCACTGGCAGACATGCCTGGCGCTGGGCTCTTCCCAGATGCAGGCTTGCTGCCAGCGCGGCAGCGCGAGCCTCCCGCAGCGTCACGCCTGCGGCGCAGAGCAGCTACCCACTGCCCACGCGATGGCGCGCGCTGCTGCAGCAGGCCGGGGCCGGGCGAGCGCCCCCGCGGCGCACACATGCGGCGGGCGGGCCGCGCGCCTTGCGCAGGCGACAGGCAGAACGGGCGCATGGCTGCGCGGTAGACAGCCTGCATGGGCGCCGGCAGCGTGCGGACCACGTCCGTCATGACCTCGCCCGGGTGCACCGCGGCCGCGACCACGCCGCAGCCCGGCGGCAGCCGCCGTCGCAGCTCCGCCGTGAACAGCACCTGCGTTGCGCACGTGGCGCTGGGTGGCCACTCAATTACATTTGGGGGTTCTCCTCGCTGCACCGCATGCCTGCCGCGCTGATGGACTTCGGCGAGGAGCGCGTCGGCGCGGCCAGTGGAGGGCCGCGGGGCCGGCCGGCGGCGCGCCTGGCAGAGCTTGCTGCGGTTGTAGGCGGCCAGCGAGGAGAAGGCGCCCTTGGCCGCAAAGTGCGGGTCGTCCACGTCCACGCCCGCCGCCAGCTCATGCATTTTGGACGCCACGCTCACGATCCGCACCGGCTGCCTGCCCTTGCCCTGCCGCTCGGCAAAGCAGGCTGGAGCCCGTCGCGCAGGGCTGTACGGGCGGCTGATGAACACCATGCAAAGAGCCGCACGCTTCGGGCTGGAGGCATAACAAACCCCGTCAGACATGCAGGGAGAATTGCAGCAGCCATCACCTATGCGTTGCAGGCACAAGGCGATGGCCACATTTGCTGCAGTCCCCATCGGACGCGTCTGCAACAGCAAGCACGCACTGAGAGCCTGCGCATGCACTTGCGCTGGCAGCTGAGGCAGAGCCGTGGGCGCCGTGCACGACATGCCGTGAGGACGTGCAACACGCCAGGCGGGCTCTGTTGAACGGCCTGGCGCCTGTGAACCACTGCGCAGCGGCTCGCCCTGTCTGACCAGTGCTGGGTTGCCGGCGGGAGGCCGGCCCGGGCCCTCCGTGAGGGCCCGGCCAGGGCTCCGCACCTCCCGAGCCGTCTGCAGCATGCTGGGCAGCAGCAGTAGGGAGAGCAGGAAGGGGCCCAGGTGGTTGGTGCCCAGGTGCGCCTCAAAGCCGTCCTCGGTCACCGTCCGGCCAGCTGGGGCCGCGCGACACAGCCGTCAGGGCTCCGCATCGTGTCGAGACTGGCATGCAGCCTGGTGTCAACATACGCATGTGAAGGCCGTGCACTTTCAGCAGCCAGGCACACGCTCAGGCTGGTGCCCCGCATGCATGGCCCGTCACTGAGGACCGATAGGCACGACTCAAGCTGCTGACCGGGCAACACTCCCCGGCCCTGGGCCTCTTGCAGGGCGGCATGCCAGGGCCTCGCAGCGCCCCTTGGACGCACCACCCATACTGAAGATGCCGGCGTTGTTGACGAGGACATGCAGCGGCGCCTTACGCCGCCGCCAGCTGTCCGCAAACGCGCGCACCGAGCGCAGCGACGCCAGGTCGAGGTTCATTACCTGCGACGCGCATGCGCTGAGACCCGCACGCTGCAGGTAACTGGCCGCTCTGGTTGCACAGCTGCCTGGTGCATGGCAGGCCATAGGCATGCCTGTCAACCTGAAACTTCAAATGGCCGCGACTGGACATGGAGATAACCAGATGAGCCCGAGGAGCAAGCTGGATGGCATGTGTGAGTGCCAAATGGCCGTGTGACAGGGCGCGCGTGCCTCGATTTTGGCGTCCGTGTGGCCCACACGCGCGGCCTCCGCCTGCAGCTCCGTCAGCAGCTTGGCGCCGCGTTCTCGGCTGCGACACGCCAGCACGACTGCGCGCGAGTCCACACTGTGTATGGTGCATAGGGAAACAGGTTGAGCAAGCACTGCCGCCCCAGCAAAACAAAGCCAGGCAGCCTCGCGGGCGGCCACGCCAGGTGGTGCAGCAGCAGGCGCTCACCGTGCGCCCTCCGCCGCACCAAGGCGGCGGCCGTCTCCCGCCCGATGCCGCTGCAGCCCGGGGCGCCCTGCCGTCAGGCGCTGCGGGCGTGCAGTGGCTGGCGTAGGCAGGCGGCAGGCAAGAGCAGCGGGGCAGCGACCTGGTGGGGCCTGTGACTATGCAGGTCAGGCCGTCCGCTGGTCCACCGACCTTGTCCACGCTGGGCACGTTGCGCAGGTAGAATTTCTGCGCGTGCAAAACTTGTTGCATGTATACTTTAGTGATCCGCCACAAACAAGCGTGCGTAGTGAGGACCTAGGAGACCAGCAGAGTGTTCTGGCTCGCCTGGATGAACACATCGAGCGACACAGCCGCAAAGCCCACTAGCAGGTTGAGCATCGGTGACACCAAGCTCGCTGGGTGACACAGCGTAAGGCGCTTCTTTGCCGCTTCTAACCAGTGTGTCTGGCTGCCAAGTCTGGAATCAAGCGCTGCAGGGAAGGATGCAATGTACAGGACTGAACAGTGTACCGAAGTCAGAGTCACTGTGTGCACAAGTAGGCACCGGGAGACCACAGAATTCAGATGACTCTGATCAAGCTGATACAGTCCTGTCCGTTTACTGAGGCCCAAGCACCAACAGCCACAGGGGTGGAGCCAGCCAGGGGTGAGTGGCCAGCGGGTAGGCGTTGGCTGCCGTTGGGCCATTCCGGGCGTCGATGGAGCAAAAGCCAGCGCGCAGTTGCTTGTAACAAGGTGCAGAATGTCTCGCGGCTGCATATGCTTCGTTGGTGCGCCCTGCGGCGTGCTCAGCTTGCAGCCATGCCTGTGAAGCGCCTTGAGCATCCTGCACCAACCTGACTGTTTGGCTCGCAGGAAACCTGCCTGGCGATGTGCGGGAACGGGAAATCGAGGACCTATTTTACAAGGTGCCCGCTGATCCCTGGGGAGCACGCCTGGTGCAGTGAGGGCAGCCGTGCTTGCAAGCAGCCTGCTGCCGCGCTCCATGCAAGCTATCAGCAGGCAAGGGCGAGGAAGCCTGCCTGACATGGCGGCGGCTGGGCGCGCAGTACGGGCGCATCCGCAACATCGACCTGAAGATACCGCCGCGGCCGCCAGCGTTTGCGTTTGTCGAGTTTGAGAACCCCAGGTGTGTCGGCAGCGTCCTGGCCGGGGTTGGAGGGCCTACCACCATGCGCCTGTCGGCGCTGCGCACGTACACAGCCTTCCCCCGGCCGTGTGCTGCGAGTGCTGTCTGCCAATGAGGCCGGCCAGGTAGTGCGTGCGGCGGGGGTCGCTGGGAGGTGTGAGCAGCGCCCCGGCTCCCCAACGCCAGCGCGGTTCCAGGGATGCTGAGGAGGCAGCCAAGGGCCGCAGTGGCCATGACTTCAATGGCTGCACCTTGCGTGTGGAGCTGAAGCGGGGGGGCCCCAGGGGTGGCCACCGCGGGCATGCCCGCTGTGCTGGCTGCGCGCTGCGCGCCTGCCTCTGTCCGGCCTGCACTTCCGCGCATCTGCTCAGCTTGAGCTTATCAGGGAGGTTGGGCTGATTTGTGCAGCTCCTGCTCAGACCTGTGAGTGCGCATAGTTCTGCTCAGAATGCGCGCTTACCTGCGTGGCACGCACTTGGTGTGCCTGCTCAGCCTGAGCGCCCTGGCACACTGCAGACCAGGATTTCAACCATCTGCATCGGCTCGGTGTGTGTGTGCTGCCCCCTCTGCAGCCGTACAAGAAGAGTCGGGAGGCGGGGTGGCTGGACGCCGCCACACTGGCCACTGCCGCGCAGACAACGCGTCGCCCTCAGCAGCCAGTCATCAGTCTGCACAAGCTAAAGCAAGAAGCGCGGGACGCGGCAGGGACGCGGAGGAGGCCGTGCGTGGGAGGGATGGGTACGACTTTGGCGGCAGCCGCGTGCGGGTAGAAATCTCGCGCGGCAGCACGGGCGGCGGGATGGGCGGCGGCATGGGCGGCGGCGGCGGCGGCGGCGGCGGGTACGACCGCGGCGGCGGCGGCGGCGGTGGCGGTTACGGCGGCGGCGGCGGCGGCGGCGGCGGCGGCGGCGGCGGCGGCGGCTTTGGCGGCGGCGGCTTTGGCGGGCGCCCGCCGCCGCCCATCGCGCCGCCCAACTTCCGCACCAAGGGCAGCGCGTACCGCGTGCTGGTCAAGGGCCTGCCCATGTCCGCGTCGTGGCAGGACCTCAAGGCGCGCGCCCGGCCTTAACCCCACCCATGACGCAGCCCGCCTGCTGCGCACTTCTCCCTTCGCCTGCCGCGCACGCTCCAGGCGGGGCACGTGCGTCGCGCCGGCCATGGAGCCGGCCGTGGACGCGCCCTGGCAGGGCCTGCGGGCGCGCGCCTGTCTGAGCTGCTTGCCGACATGACCCTGGCTCTTTACAAAAAGCTGTGTGTGCGTGGTCAGCACGTGGCTGCGTGCTTGGCGAGCCCGGGCCATGCTGGCGCCTCACATTCTACCAACCCTGCAAACCGCCCAGTGCGCGTGCGGGTAGGGTTAGGGTAGGAGGCGCGCGCATGCGAGGGGCTCCGGCTGCGCGCCGCGCAGGACCACTTCCGCAAGGTGTGCCAGCCCAACTACGTCAACGTGTACCGCGACCGCGGCGGCGTGATGGGCGTCGTCGAGTTTGACACGGCCGACGACCTGGACCGCGCGGCGCGCGCCCAGACTCCCGGCACATTCCCCGGGGGCCCCCGGCGCCTGCCGTGTGTCACGCTGAGGCATAGTCTATGAAGTACGTCTCACAAAGGCTTGCCAGCGTGGGCGGTGCCCTGGCGTGTCCGCGCCTGCGCGCCATGGAATGTACGTGCACGGTGTGAAGAGTTAGCGGATTGAGGCAAGAACGTGCGGGAGCTGTTGAAGGCCGATGCGTGAGGAAGTCGAGACGTGAGAGGAGCTGTGTGTCGCCCAGAAGCGCAAGCTGGCCGTGCGGCCATCAAGGTCATATTCAATCTGACTCTTGTTGAAAGAGGGTGTGCGCATGCGGCAGGTGCGCAAGCTGGACGATACAGAGTTCCGCAACCCCTTTGAGCGCGCGTACATCCGCGTGTACGACGACTCGGACTCGTCGCGGATCAAAGCGCGCGACCGCTCGCGCGAGCGCTCGCGCTCGCGGTGCGCCTCCGCGGCCTGGCTGAGACATGCATGTGCACCCGCGTGAGGCGCAGGGCGCAGGTGGCCGAGCGCGTATGAGTGCCGGGCACTCTTGGCGTTCCAGGGGCGCTTGTTTGAGTGGTTTTCAGCCAGCTGCGAGCGGGGCGAAGCTCGCAAGCCCAAGCGGTGGCTGACTGCGCGCGCGCGGGCAGGGGGCGCTCGGCGTCCAGCGACAGCCGCAGCCGCTCGCGCAGCCGCAGCAGCAGCCGCTCGCGCTCCGCCTCGCGCTCCGCCTCGCGCTCGCGCAGCCGGTGCGCGCGCCCCCCGGCCGCGCTCCTGTGCGCGCTGGCATGGCCGCGAGCCGCTCCCGCGTGTGCTCGTTTTGGTCGTAGTCACCGTTCGGCTGCGTTATGCTGCGAGATGCGATGCCGTTCCGCTGCGGTTTGCTGCTGCGAGATGCGGAGCGGTCCCACGCCAGCATGCTGCGCTTGTGCAGCAGGGGCGGGCCCCTGCTGCCTCCCAAGGCCGCAGGCTGGGGCCCTGGGTCCGGCTTCTGTGAGTGCCATGCTTACCAGCAGCAGTGCAAACGCTGTGCATTGGTAGATGTACTAGCATCTTCCCAAGCTCAGCCAACGTTGAGCTTGTCGCGCCTGAAAAGGCTGCGCTGTGAAGGGAGCTGGTACGCCGGTGTTGTCTGCTGCAATGCTAGGGTTCCTGCAGACATTAGGTTGGCGAGGAAGATAGACGGGCTGTGCCGGTAGCAGCAAGGCCGCGGAGGATGTGCGGGCGATGCTGGCATGGACGCACGCAGGTCGGAGTCGCGCTCGCGCTCGGGCAGCCCGGCTGACAAGGGCAAGGCCGACAAGCATGCGGACGATGAGGACAAGGCCGACAACAAGGGCGTGCCAGACGACGCGCCGGCCGACAAGGAGATGGAGGATGCGCCGGCGGCGGCCGAGGCGGATGCGCCTGCGACGAACGGCGCCGATGCCGGCGCCGACGTCGCCGATGCCGACGCTGAGGAGGACAAGCCCGCGGGCGGGGCCGAGCCCGCGGCGGATGACGACAAGCCTGCAGAGGCGGACAAGCCCGCGGACGAGGTTTAAAGTGGAGGGCGGGGCGCGGCGGGCGCGCGTCTGGCGCGCACTCTGGGCGCGGCGCGGCGGCCGATGCGCCCTACTGCTGCGCGCGGCGGGCGCGAGTGCGCGGCGGCGGCGCGGCCTGCAGCAGCGCCGCTGAGGGTTTGGGCAGTGCGCGGCGGCTGTTTTCTGCTTGGAGCCTGCGGCAGGACCTTAGCGGGCGGGAGGAGAGTGGCGGACAAGGAGAGGATGCACATCAAGGCCTGGACACCCCAAGCACGGCGGGATCCCCGGCGGGCGCGGCGGCGCGCGCCGCGCACAACGTCGGCTGTCTGCATGCGCGCACGCGCCGCGGCAGCTGCCTGGCCGGCTGCCGCCCGCCCTTGCCAGTCCTGCAAGCGTTTGTGCCTGTGCGGATCAATTGCCCAGCGTCTGTGGCCGTGGCAGGCCCGTCCTGTCGTGGCGGAGGGTGGGGAGGAGCGCCGGCTGCGCGGCGGCGGGCGGAGCAGCAGCGCCCGTGCGGCTGGGGCGGGAGCAGCCAGCGGGAGGCACACGCTCTGTGGACCGGCCTGTCAGTGGATGTCGCTGTGGCTGTGGATGGAGCGCACAGGCGTGCAGCCTGCCAGGCTGTGCGCCCCCGCCAGGCTGCCCTGCCATGCACCCGCAGTGCTGACACTGCTTTGCGGGTCCTCTGCTTGGGGGCGGTGATGCGCGCGCTGCAACAGGGTGCCTGCTCAAGCATGCCTGTGCGCTGTGGGGTTGGCTGTGGAGTGCCTGGAAGAGCGCCCGTCCCTGGCAGGGCCTTTTGGGTGGTTTGAGCAACACGGTTGCCCAGGCAGTGGGGGCCTGCCCTGCAGTGAGGTTGGAGCGGGAGCTGGCTGCAGCTCGGTAGGGAGGGGCGGGACCGCTTTGGTTCGGGAATGTGCACGGGCGGTGGGCGCCGCGGCGGACGCGCGCCGACCGCTGCGGAACAGCCGCTTGGCTTGGGAGAGCCCGCGCCGCGCGCGCCGCCGGCGTGCACGGTGCTCCCAGCCTAACTCCCTCGATTTCCACCTGCACACTCACGTGCGTGCGTTCCAGCTCCTTCACTTTCACACAAGGCAGGCACGCATGCATGCAGCGACTGTCGCTAGCTGGCTCCTGCACCAGTGCATCGGCAGCCTCCCAGCGCAGCGTGATTCAGGTGCGCATGCAGCGGGTGAACAGCAGCGCTGTGAGGGTTGTCGAGGCGCGGTGCGGCGCGGTGGGGGCATTTTCGATGCGGCCTGAGCAGGGACAGTCTTGAATGCCAGTGGAGAGAAGTGCGATGTGAATGCGCAGTTGGGCAAGAGGGACCGTGTTTAAAGTGCACCGTGTGGCAAAGACTGCGCTCTTGTTGGGGATGCGCAGTGGCTACCAGCGAGCCTGCCATGAAGTGTCCAGCGCCCACTTGTAACAAGAGCCTCAGCTATACAGAGGTGTGCAGGCGTTGCGATGTGTCTGCGGACCAACAACACTTTGTACAGCTGCTTGAGTGCACATGCACGGCCCCCCTCCCCGCCCTCCCCTTTCTGCTGTCCGATGTGGGGGTCGGGCGGGAGCTTTCTGCAAGGAACGGCTAGGCGCTCCAGCAAGGGCACCACAAAACCCAGGCGTGCCAAGGCCCGCAGAGCGCCCAAGCCTGGCAAGTAGCGGCGGCAGATGCGCGCGGAAAGCCCGGCGCCCTATCCCTACCCTATGCCTGGCGCCCGCTCAGCAGGGCCGTCATGTTCCAGCGCCGCCGCCCGCTCAAAAGTGTCAGAGGCAACAGCGGCCGCTGCATTTCAAGGAACCCCCTGCCGTCGGGGGCGTCTGGAGCAGCCAACCCTGGGCACCATGGGTCCAAAGGACCAAAGCGTATCACCGAGAAGCGCAAGCCTGTGTGGACCCCGCAAACACTGACTCTGTCGGCAGGGGCAGCTACAGCAGATGCGCTCTTGCGCCTATGGGGCCGGCGAGAAGCGGACAGCGCGCAGGGCGCACTGGTCAGCTTGTCAGCCGGCGCGAAGCTCAAAGCCACGAAACGTACATAGCATAAATATCGGGGCGCTTGCGTGGGGCGCCCCGCTGCGCCGCCGCCGCCAGCCTCTGTATGCTGGGCAAGCGGGGGCGCCCAGGCGCCCGCAGCGGGCCTGGCCTATACCCTACGCCCAAACGCAAGCGACCGTGTACAAAACACTCTGCAACCTGAGCCACCAGCATGCGCTGGCGCGCATAAAACCCCTCCGCGCTCTGTGTGCGCCGTGTCCGGCAGCGCCCCTGGCCCCCGCTCCTCTAGCAAAACACCCCAGCTCATGCAAGCTTGATGCGGTTGTGCCTCCACGCGCCCAGACCCCGCAGGCCTGCATGCCTGCACGCTGGAGAGGCCTGCGAGGGCCGGACGCGGCCGAGCCGCGCCCATCTCCAGCCCATCACTCCAAAAGCCCGAGCGCCCGGCCCCGCATGCCGTGCCGCGCGGCCGGCAGACCCCCAGCATGGCGCATCTCGCATGCATCCTACACGCGCGCTGCATTGCCTGCTGCGTACCCATGTGGGCCAGGAAGAGCCCACGCACCAGCCGCGCAAGGGGCATGCAGCATGCATGACACCAGCACGCCGCTGCTCAGGCGCCCGCATGCCAGGCGCCAGGAGCACCGACCCGGCACCGGTGGTGTCGCGCGAAAAGCAGCACGGCGGCACCGGCGCATGCGGCACGCGTGTGCGGCAGCTGCCCGGCGGGCGGGCGAGCAGCCCCGCATGCGCCCGCGTCAGGTGTGCAGCGCGGCGGCCGCATGCGCGTGCACGGGCGCGGGCTGCGGCGCAGACGAGGGCCGCCGCCACAGCAGCGGAGGGTCGGGCGGGGGCCCGGCGCGCGCGTGCACCTGCAGCTGAGCGCCGCCCTGCGACGCGCGTCACACCAGCGGTCACACCCAAGCCCCAGGTGCATCTGCAGCCGTCTGCAGGCCGGAGCGTCTCCCGGCTGGTGCCGGCGCCTTGCTCTTACCAGCCCCAGCGCCGCGCCCCCACCCGCTCACACAGGCGGCAAGCGTCCTCGGGCGCATCTGTACAGGGGAAGGGCTTGCTGTGGCCTGCACATTCAAGTGCCACAGCTCGCTCACGCCATGTATCTGGCATGGTCGGTAAGCTACCACGGTGAGTGAGCCCCCTGCGGATGAGAAGGACACGGAACACAACGAGCGGTGACCGATGCACCGTAACTCCTATTCATGTCTGTTCATCGCCATATGCGCGCTTGACAGAGGCCCAGAACACAAACCTGCTTGAGGTGCATACGCGGCCCTTGCCTTTTTACGACCAGCGCGCCCATCATGCGCTGGGCCACGCACCTGGCCCATGGCCGCCGCCATCAGGAAGGCCGGAGGTTGCGCCAGGGCCCCGGTGCCGACGCCGGGCGCGTCCTCATCCATGGCGACCGGCAGGTGCGCGCACCCCTGCAAGCAGCGAGGCTATCAGGGTGGCGCCATGACACGGGAGGCATGGGTGCCTGTCATACCAGGTCTGCGCGTGCATGCGCGCCGGCGCCGTCCGGCTCCGGCGCGCCATCGCGCGACTGCACACGCAATGGATCCTTCCTAGACCGGCCATGTAAGAAATTAAGCATATTTTGGAAGCATATTATGAAAAGCAATGTGCAGACCTTGTGCACGAGGCGACCCTGGCGGGCGGCAGGCGGGCGCGGTGGGCGCGCCTGCTGCTGGGCCCGCAGGCGCACGCACTCGCCGCGCAGGCCCGCATTCACCTTCTCCGCCTGGCGGCACTTCTGCAGCAGGTTGGCCGCGCAAGTGCACAGCTCGTCGTGCGCCGCCACCAGGCCTGCGCACGCGCGCCGCGCGCCCGTCAGCCCCACTCCCAACACCTGGACGCATGCGAGCACAGCGCGCCCGTGCTGAGAGACCGCAAGGCTGGCAGCGGCGCGTCTGCCGGGGCAGTGGTTGCAAGACGCGCGAAGGACAGTCTGGCACGTGTGCGAGCAAAGCTGCTCAGCACCCAGCACCCAACCTTGCGCAGCCGGGGCGGCGGGCGACGGGGCGCGGGCGCGCGCCGGCGTGCTTGGTGCGCAGCGCGGCCACCGCGGGCGCCAGCTGCTCCAGGTCGGCCTGCAGGCGGTTGACCTCGGCCTCCAGGTCGGAGATGAACTGGAGCTTGCGCATGCGGCTGCGCTGCGCGCTCTGCCGGTTGGCCATCACGCGCTTGACGCGCCCGCGGCCGCCGCCCACGTCGGCCTCCTCGTCCTCGCCGTCCGTCCACTCGTCGGCGTCCTGCGCATGCGCATTGCCCTGTGAGGGGCCCCACTGCTTGTTCACCACCCATCTCTGGCGGTCCAAGAGATGTTGCGAGGCGCGCCGGCGCCCCTGACGCTGCCCCGCCCGTAACGAGCTGCGCGGATGGGGCCGCAGGCACGCGGCCGCCCAACGTGACGGCGGCAGCGCATGGTGCTCGCTGCAGCGGGTGGCGGGCTGTAGCACCCCGCGGGACCAGCCAAAGCGGGGCCACACCTCCAGCTCGCGCGGCCGCGGCCGCACCTGCCCGCGCCCGCGCGCCCTGCCGTCGGGGCGGCCGC
>JAABUP010006752.1_pt1 | contig 16022 bp, 20 predicted proteins | sample 5559201 | NCBI WGS metagenome assembly JAABUP01 (sample SAMN10711887, study PRJNA513373) | rock metagenome | isolation source: Antarctica rocks | place: Antarctica
CACCGCCTCAAAGCCGGGCCGCTCCTCCGGGTCGGGGTCCCAGCACTTCACCACCAGCTCCCGCAGCGCCTGCGGCCGCCGCGCGCAGCGTTGCCAGCCGAGCGTGCACCCATATGCTGCCTGCTTGCTCAAGTGACACCAGAGCTCGCCTTACGACTGACACCAGAGCACTGGTGTCCACGACGCATGCCGCCGCCAAGCTGCAGCAGGGCAGGCGCGGCAGCCCGATGCTTGGGCGCGCGTGCTGAACGCAGCGCGCTGCTGCAGACAGTGCACGGGCGTGGTGCTGCGGGTCAGCCCCGGTCGCAGCGCGACTTGGCGGGAACACAGTAGTAACAACGACTGCTAATATTGATGCATGCTGGGGCGGCATACATGCGCGCGCCTGCATGTTGGGCGACTTGCCGCCCAGCTTCATCAGCTGCGGCCGCTTCTCGTACAGCGCGCTCTGCCGCGCGGCCTCGACCGGGTCCATGCCCTGGTAGGGCTGGCAGTGTTCGAAGAGCGAGTATGCAATCATGGAGAAGGAGAACACGTCCACCTGCGCGCCGACAGGGATAGGGATAAGGTCAGTGCCGCATTGCGTGGCCCGCCGCAGGGGCGCCGGCCTGCGCTGTCTCGGGCGGCTGCTCGCCGCTGCGCGCGGCAGGGTCGGGCGAGGCACGGCGCTGCTGGTGCTGGCAGTCCCCCACGCAGCAGGGCGCTCACGGGGGCGGGCAGGGCACGCACGTCCGCAGGGGCTCTGTGCCACAGGCCGGGCTAGCGCACAGGAGCACGCCTGTGCGCGGGCCAGCAAGCGCAGGCGGCCAGCGCGGGGCGGCCTGTGCGGACGGGGCGCGCCTTGAAGTTGTAGCACTCGTGCCGGAACACCTCCGGCGCCATATACCTGCCGGCCCGGCGCGTGGCATCTCAGGTGGCGGGGTATCAGATCGAACAGGTCAAAGCGACGGCGCGCAGGGCATCACGTCTGCCAGCCCCGCCCACGAGCTTGCAAGGGCAGGACACCAGCGCCCTTCGCATGACATGGTCTTGAAGCAGCACTGCTCGCAGCGCACGCAGCCCGTCCGCCCAGTTGCAAACTTCGCACGTTACAGTATATATCAGAGAGAACCCTCTTTGGTGGGGTTTTGAGGAAGTAGAGGAAATCGCTGACATGTCGCATGCCCTGACAGCCTCACCTGTAGCTGCCCGTCTCGCCCGTGAGCTTGAATTTGGAGTCCAAGTCGTACGATGCGTGCTTGTTCACCGGCAGCGACTTGCTCAGCCCAAAGTCGGCCAGCTTAACCGTGCCATCGTCAAAGACGAGGTCATCCCTGCCGCGCTCGCGCGCTGCGGGTCACCGCTACACGCGCGGCGGTCCTGGCGCCGTGCAGGGCGCACGCGAGCGCCGCCCCTCGCCAAGGCAGAGCTGTGTGCTCAACCGCTCTTGTGCCAGCCTTACATGCCGCATAATGCACAGACTGCGACCATGCCTGGCATGCGTGCGCTTTCAGCCGCAGGCGTGATGCAGGCATACCAGGCTGATGGTCAGCAGTAAAGCGTGCGTGCTAGGGCCGGCGCGGTGAGCTGCGGCGCAGCGGCGCGCCGGGCGCGCACCGAGTGTTGTACATGGAGCCGGAGATCATGAGGTTCTGCGGCTTGAGGTCCCTGCGCGGGCGCACGCACCAGCGCGTTCAAATCCCGCAGGTGCGGAACGCCCCGTCCGGACACACCCAAACGATGTCACGGGCCCGCTAGGGGGGGCTGTCAGCGCGCGCGCACATGCAGCGCCGCGCTCGCGCTCCCGCGCGCGCGACACGCCGCGCCCTACATATCCAAAGGCAGGCACTGGTCCGCTCTCGCACCGCCCGGCCCGCGCATCAGCAGGGCGCGGACGCAGCGCGCCTGTGGATGATCGCGCCCGCCTTCTTGGCGTGCATGTACGCCAGGCCGCGCGCGACGTCGAGCGCCATCTGCGCGCGCGCCCGCGCCACCGCGCGTCAGCGCTCGCGGCTGCGGGCTTTGCAGCGCAGAGACGCCGCGCATGGCGGGCCGCCGGCAGGCTGGAGCGAGGGCGCGGAGCGCGGGCGCGGCCCACCTCGATCGCGCGCCGCAGGGTCAGCGCGCGCGTCATCCGGAACGCATCGAACAGCGACCCGCCCACCATCAGCTCTGCGCGCCAGGCAGGCGTGAGAGGGCCCCCGCGCGCGCGGTCATGCTAACGGCGCCGCCGCGGCGCGCCACGCCCAGCAGCAGGCGGGGGAGCAGCTGGCGATGCGCCTGCCATGGCAGCGGGCGCGCGCCTGTCACCAGGATGTACGGCTCCTGCTTGGTGCACGCGCCTGCGCGCGCAGCAGCGCCCAGCCTCGGCGCTGCGCGCACCAGCGCTGGCGCACGCACGAGCGCGGCCACCGGGAGCCAGGCAGCAGGCTGGGCTTGCAGACCCTGGCAGAAACCCTCGTCTTACGCGCCACACAGGGTGCTCGGGCGTGCGGGCCGACCCTCATCTTACGCGCCACACAGTGTGCTCAGGCTTGCGGGCCGGGCGCACCCAGGAACTGCACTGCGTTGGGGTGGTGGACCTTGCGCAGGACCTCGATCTCGGACCGGAAGTCGCCCAGCGCGATTGCGGAGCTGCCCTTCAGGATCTTGGCCGCGACCAGCGTGCCGTGCCACATCGCCTTGTGCACGATCCCGAACTCGCCCTCGCCTGCGCGCGCCTGGCCCTGCTCCAGCCCCGGCGTGGCTGCCCGCCTCTGCCACGCATGGCGGCGCGCACGACCCCTGGCCTCCCCACCACAGCACTGCGCCAGCCAGCTCTCCCGACCCAGGCCCGTGAAGAGCATGGGGCGAGTGCACGTAGTGGCACGCAGCCCCAGAGGGCACGCACGTCATGTTGGACCCGCACTGGCGCCTGGCCTCGCACTGGCGCATGGCCACGCGCGCGTGCAAGCGGGGCGCGCGCGCACCGAGCTTCTCCATGAGCTGCAGCGAGGCCGGATCGATCTCCCAGTCGGGGTCCAGGTCGTACATGTTGCTGGGGATGTGCACCAGCGCGCCCGACAGCGCCGACTCCGCCAGCGGCACGAACTGCACGCGCGCGCGGCGCGGCTGTCATGCAGCGCCGCGCACCATGCGCGCAGCTTGTGCCGGGCCAGCGCGGGGTCGCGGGCTCTGCCGCGGACTATATAGCATCTGGGCAGGGCGACGGCAACGAGCAGACGGGGCGCCACAGCCCACCTTCTGTCTTTTCTCTCCTGGTCAAAGAGCAGTCGATGTGGGTTTGGGAGGAGACAGAGAGGAGCGAGCGCGGGCGCGAGGGCGCACGTTGCCCTCCTGGTACACCTTGCCGCCGCTGTCCATGAGCAGCTTGGACACCTCCGGGAACTCTGCGCGCACGGCGTCCTGCGCCGGGCGCCCCCCGCCGCGTCGCGCCGCCACTGCCACGGCTGCCATAGGCCGGCAGTGACCAGCGCCGCGGCGCGCGAAGTAGTGGAGATCCCACGCGTGTCGAGAGCGTGCAGGTCAGGCGCCCGCGCCCGTGTCTGAGCCAAGCCGCGCCAAGCGCTTAGCGCAGACGGATGACCCTCCGCTGTAACTCAGCCAAGACGCGCCAACCATATGGCGCAGACAGGTTGTCCTCTGCCGTGTTTGCCGACAAGGCCAACACGGCCGCGCCCTGGACCAGCACCCACCTCCAGCCGCGTGCGCTTGAAGCACTTGGCGCAGACAGGTTATGCTCTGCCAGATGTACTGACACGGTCGGCACGAAGGAGCCCTGGAGCGGCGCCCACCTCCAGCGGCGTGCGCTTGAAGCGGTCCAGCGCATTGACGTCCGCCTTGTTCTCCAGCAGCCACTCGCTGACCTTGTACGAGCCCTCGCTCGCCGCCAGGTGCAGCGGCGTGCGCTGGTCATAGTCGCAGCACTTCTTGTCGGAGACCTGCCGCGCGCGCGCGGGCGGGGTTGCCGCTGCGCAGCCGCAGAGCGACCCTGCCTGCAGCGCTGCAGGCCGCCTCGACCGGAGCGCTTGTCACGGCTGCTCCGCCGGGGCTCTGAGACCTGCTGGCGCGGTCCCCGCTCTGCCATGAGCTTGCGTGCGATAGCTTGTCGCTGCCCCTTGCCTCAGTGGTAGAGGTGTAGGGACCGCTTCATGCGTAGCGGCTGGACCAGGCTCGGGGGGCCCGCCTGCAGGTTCCACAGCCGCGTGATGCGCTCGCAGCGCCGCAGGTCGCCGACGGACGCAAAGAACAGGAGCTCCTGGATGGCGCGCCGCTTGGCAGCCTGCAGGGCAGCCGGGACCTTAGCCCTGTCAGTGCGCGCGTCTGCTATAGAATGCCAGTGACAAGGTGTGGTGCGCAGGGCAGGCCCCCGTTCTAGCGCCTTGCTGGGGCTGGGCGGGCACCATGTCGCCGTGGATGGACATTACGCCCGCTTGCGACTTGTCCACGCTCGTCTTGGGGGGCCCCCCATGCGTGCTCGGGTGGATGCTCAGGCTGAGGTTGCCGTTGGCGGGCAGCGCAGGTGCGGGGTCGGGCAGGGTCAGGTCCGGCATCGTGACCTGCCTGGGCACACTGTTGCGTGCACTGTTGCACTGTTGTGTGAAGCCCGGCACAAACAAACAGCCAGCAGAACTCGCAACCTAGCAGGGCACATGCACGACCACCTAGCACATGCAACATGAAAATGTGCTCATGTGTTGTGTGGCGCGTGCTCACACTCCGTGCTCATATGCGGGTCGCGCGCAGGCTGGGCGCTGGCTGGATCCTTGTCCTGCTGATGTTAGTTGCATGTGCCCTGTCAGCTGCGATGCTGCCACAGGGCACTGCTGCACACCAGCTGTTGCCTGGTGAGAATATGAAACCTGCCGCACTTCAGCGTCCAGAGCTTGCTGGGCAAGACTACTCTGCCGGCGCCGCAAATGAGGCACTGCAACGTGACGACCTCACTGATGACTTCCTGGCGCTGCTGGATGCGGGAGGAATCAACGCCAGTGCACCGCACAGACATGGCATACCGCCTATGACCAACTGCACGGCGGTGCAATGGTGTGCCTGTGCGACAGAAGCTCACGTCAGACCCTCCTCAAGGTATGCGCTTCACACAGTGGAGGGTGCGCAGGTGCGACCGTGACGGCATGTGCTCTACGGTCTGCAAGCGCGGCTCAGTGCAGGTTGACGACTGGCTGGCACACGCAATAGCTACACAGGTGGAGTCCTCCCGCCGGTGGTCCCTTCAGGCTTGACTACGTGCGTCTGGCCTAGACTGCCTTGATACAGTCTGGGTGCTTGCCTGCAATGTGTGAGCTTGTGTCCTGTGTCAGAGATCTGCTGCTTGTATGTATTGCAGCTGCACAAGGCCCCAGTGTCAATACACGCGCTGCGCTCACCTTGGGCTAGCACAGCACGGTCAGGCCCACTGCCTGCAGGCATCAAGGGCCTTGCTGAGACCACGATGACGCTTGCTCTCGCAGACGGCGCTGGCTCGCCGGCTGCCGTTCTGCTACGCGGTGCTGCTGGGCTCGCACAACAGCGGCATCACGCTCGCCGACGGTGAGGCTCCGCCGTGCAGAGCGCTTGGCCGGACGCCGTGCAGGCTGCAGGCATGCGAGGCCTGGCTGACGCGCCCCGCTCGCAGGGTACGGCAACCTGGACCTGCAGTTTGCGGAGTACCTGCGCTGGATCAAGTGGGTGGTGCGCCCTGCTTGCTCCGGCTCATGGGTGCGCTGCTGCCCCCTCGTCGTGCGAGGAACTGCCATGCGCTTCCGCATGTTGGCATGCCATAGCAGGCCGGTCTGGTGCAGGGGCCAGAGCGTGGTGACGCTCGGGCCGCCGGCGCGCGCAGGCCGGCCGGTCGACGCTGCGCACGAACAACCAGTGGCTGTCGCTGACCGACCAGCTGAACCTGGGCGTGTGCGCGCTGGAGCTGGACACGCACTTTGTCAAGGCGCGGCGCGCCGGGCCGCTGCGCGTCATGGCAGGCCGTGCAGGGACAGATCGGGCAGCCCTGGAGCCGCGGCTCGTCTGCATGGCTAAGGGCACATCCGCAAACAGCGTGTCCCTCGCACCTCCTGCACAGGTCACTCCGCTCCGCAAGGGTCACGGAGCCACGGGTCTGGAAGCCAGCCTCCCCGAGGCATCGCTCACTCAGCGAGCAGTTTTCAACACATGCGCAGCGGGGGTGCGCACCGCCGCAGCCTGGCTCGCCGTGAGCCGCCGCCCCGCGCGGCCGCGCAGGGGCAGCTCCGGATCGCGCACTGCGGCGGCCTGCACCTGGGCCTGGACGCGCTGGTCCGCGCGGTGAACGCCGTCGCGCGCCTGCTGGGCCACCCCTTCCGCTGGCGCGCGCCCGCGCGCTGTGCCGTGCTTGGCGCGCCCGCAGCTCGCCGCTCGCCCAGTGCGAGCGACAAGCAGGCCGGCGTGCGCTTGGCCTGTCCCAGCCGGGCAGGCGGGCAGGCATGCAGGAAGCGCAAGAACGGTGTGCGTCATTTGGGCTGGGGTATAACGGCATGGGAGCCTGTGCGCTGCCACGAGGGAGGACGCCTGGCGCGCGCGCAGGGACACAGAGACCGTCGGCTGCGACCCCTCGCTGTCGTCCATCCCCGTGCGCGACCAGCGCTCGCTGGCGTCCGCGCTGGCGGAGATGGCCGCCTGGCTCGCCGGGCCCGGCCGCGGCCGCGAGTTCTTGCTCGTCTACCTGGACGACCAGCCCGACCTGCTCGCCTGGGCGCGCCGGGCGCCCGCTCTGCTGAGGGTCGGAGTAGGGTAGGTCAGGATTAGGGCCACGAGCTGCTGCTCATCCACCTGGACGACCAGCCCAACCTGCTCGCCTGGGCGCGCTGGGCGCCCGCGCCTCCTGCACTGCGTTCAGACAGCACTGCCGCCGCGCGCCTGCTGGGGAGCGGCGCCGCCTGCCCGCGGCATGGCACGCTGGGGGCCAGGGTGGTATCTGAGGGTGCCGTGCTCTGCGTGTGCGCGAACGGCCGGCGCGACCCACGCGCATGCATGCGCCGCGCGCGACAAGCTTTCGAAGTGAACGTCCGCATGACGCTTGCAGGCCCTGCCCGGTTGCTCGATGCTGGCCTTGCCTGTTGAGGCGGCGCTGACATATTCAAGTTTGGCATGCGTAGGGATTACATGCGCTACCCGCAAGATGTATAGAAACTCTTGTGCGCTGCCTCCAGGGCCTGGTCCCGCAGCTGCTGGCCGAGCTGGAGGCGGCCTTCCCCGCGCGCACGGTGTACACGCCGGTGGACCACGGCAGCCGCGGCGCGCTGGACTGGCCGAGCGCGGACGCGCTGCTGGACGCCGGCAAGCGTGTCGTGATCGCCAGCGCCGCCGACTATGGGGAGGTGCGTGGCACGAAAGCACGTAGCCTTCAGCAGCGTTGCTTGCGCTGCCGGGCGCCGCGAGGCATGTCGCACGAGCGCATGAAGCGCGACCAGCGTCTGTCCAGCGCACCTCGTGTCGGCTGCACGGCAGGGGCATCATGTCTGCTGGCTCATGCAGCCTCGTGCGTGGAGCACACAGCACTGCCGCACCCGGACAGCATCCAGGGCCTTTGCACCCTGGCGCTTGACGCTGTAAGCACAGCACGCAGCACGCCTGAAGCTGCCCTCGCAGGCGATGCGGCGGCTGGTCTTTGCGCGGGAGGCCGTCTGCGGCTGGACGGAGCCGCCCTTTGCGCGCTTCAAGGGCCCGCCGCGCTGCGTCGCCGACCCGGCCACGCCGCCCGCGGGCGGCGAGACCGGGCGCGGCCGCCTGCACCGCGTGCCGACGTGCGAGCTGCGCTACGGGCCGTTCAACTGCAACTTCGTGTGGCGCGCTGACAACTGGTGCGCGGGCCGCGCGCGCGCCGCGCCTCCCGCCGGGCTCAGCGCTCCGCGTGCAGGACCGCGCCTGCGTCGCGCGCCCCAAGACGGCCTGCCGTCCAGCTCCAGTTCTATGTTCCGCTCCACCCTGCACAGGGCTTGAGCGCGCTCCGCAGCTGCCCGCCTGCACCCTGGGGCTGTTGGAGGGGATGGCGCCGCTCTACCGTGCTGGCCCTCTCAGGGCCTGTTTGGGCCCCCCAACCGTCCTCGCTGCTGGCCTGCAGGCCCGTGCTGGACGAGGGCCAGCTGCCGGGCGCGGTCGCATGCGGCCTGGAGCAGCCAGCCCCGGACGCCCTCACGCCGCAGCGGGCCGCTGCGGCGATCTGGTCGTGGGCGCCAGGCCACCCGGCGCGCGGGGGCGGGAGCCTGGTGCGGCGCTGAGCACAACCTTGCACGGAGCCACTGCACAAAGCCTTCTTCATCCTGTGCATGTCCTGGCACACAGCTGCCTCTCGGCCAGGAGAGCGGGTCGCATGCAGCTCCTGCGGCGACCCTCGTGCCCTGAAGGAGCTTGCTTCAGCCTGGCGCGCAGCCCCTCTGGGGACGACCGTTCGCCGGCCTACCAGCACCCGCTGGGCACCAGGCAGAGGATGCCAGAGGGAGCGCAACGGCGTCGCCCGAGCCTGACGACCCTGCCCGCTGCGGCAGTGCGCAGCGGCGCACGCGGAGGACGGGCGCTGGCGCGCGGTCGGCTGCGCCGCGCAGGCGCTGCCGTCGGCCTGCCGCGCGGGCGGCCGCGCGTGGGTGCTGAGCGCGGCTGGGGCGCCCGGGGTCTGCCCCGCGGGCGCCGCCTTTGAGCTGCCGCGCGACGCCCGGGACAACCTGGCATTGCAGGCGGCGATGCGCGCCGCGCGCCCGCCGGCGCTCGCCGCATGGCTGCCGCTGACAGGCGCGCTGCTCATGCTGGGAGGCCCTGTCTGAGTAACTCTGGTCAACTGTGGCATTCCCGCGCTTCTCCTCTGCCCTGCATAGCCGTCAAAGACCAGCATGAGTCCCTGCTCGCCACTGGATGCGGTGTTTGCGAGCAGCCACCATGTGCGCGCATCCAAGCAGCCAAAGCACCTCACGGCCTGCATGTGAGGAGCCTCCAGAAGCAAACGCTGCCAGCGCTTTCTCGCCGTGATGGCACCGTTCACGAACGGTAAGCCAAGAAAAAGGACTGCTGTCCTAGCGGTGATGAGTGTGTAAGCGATGTCACGTGCTTATTCGAGTACGGCTGCGCCTGCAGGGCCTGCATGGGAGTTGCCCCGGCAAGCAAGCGCTGCCAGCGCTGCCTAGCTATGATGGACCGTCTTCAGAAGCGACGTGGTTGACACTGGCTATGCTGCAGCGCATGAGATTTGCACTGTACTATAGTTGCATGGCTGTGCCTTGTGCCTTGTGTGCTTGACATGCATGTAGTGTTTATTACTTAGGCCTTGATTTAATAATGTACCAGATCAGCCCGGCACTGTAGCCTGTGTGTGCTGCGCCAAGTACAATGTAAGCTGCATACGTGAAGCTCTTTTCGCTTGCATGGACATCTTATGGACAATAATTCGTGCTGCTTCACATGTCTTCGTACATGACAAGCGTAGGCGCACCAAGGCGTGCATGCTAAGACAGGGCAATGTACAAACCTTTGCTAGCGCTAGTAGTCTGCATGATGGCTTTTCCTGCCAAAAACGTCTACTGCATGAGAGGCCTGGGCCTGCGGCAAGGCTCACAGGGGCCAGTGCAAATGTCAAGCTTGAGGCAATGGGGCCATAACACGGACAAATTCAATTGAGGACAGCAGAGAGCTCCCGAAGCTGCTTGGCCTGTTTGCAGGTATCAGAGCTCTCAAGAGGCCAGGCAACCCGCTATTGTTCACGCACAACACTTCACACAGTGCCGTGCGCAAGGATGGGGTACGCGGGGTGAGCGCCCCCCCCGCCCCCCTCTGTGGCTCTATGCAGCCCACACCTCGCACAGCACTGCTCTTGCGCCTGCTTGCACGCACGCACAGAAGCAGTGCAAAGTCCCGCGCGTGCAGGTATGTGCCGACCAAGTACGCTCCGCCGCCGGCGACCACGTCGCAGGCCGCGCTCGCGCTCGTCGGCAGCCTCGAGAGCCTGGAGGTCATCGGCAAGCTGCTGCGCAACATCGTCGTGGCCCCAGCAGAGGAGAAGTACAGGAGAGTCAGGTTGACCAACGCCAAGGCGCGCACACAAGCACAGAGCCCAGATCCGCATACAAGCCTCTCAGCGCGCAGCGGAGGGCTGCTGGTGCGGGTTGGGTCGGTACCTGTAGGTGCCTGCAGCAGCAAGAGCTGCGGGTTTGTATAGCGGATGGCACCAGTGCGGCCTCTGAGCCTGTCCTGTGCGAAGCTCGCAGGGCTGCCGGCTGTCTCTTAGCTTGGTGAGGGCCAAGGGGGTCACAGTGCAACCCCCTATCAAGCTCGTGCACTGGTGCTTGGCGCACACTGCACCAGCTTCCAAGGAGGCAGTGACCCAACAGGTTTACTCGTTGCCTGCTACCGCAGCTTCCTGCTCTAGCTGCGCTGTGAGCCTTGCAAGCTGTCCTGTGTTCGCTGCGCTGCACGGCAACCTTGGTCACAGCTTGATTGCAGCAGCGCTTCCGCCTGTCTAAATCCCTGCCTGCCCGGCCCAGAGCGGCCAGCAGAGGCCCCGGCGAAGGCTGTCGACACCGGCTGGCGAACGCGCAGGTGCGCGCGGCGATCGTGGAGGAGCCGCACGCGCTGGACGCGCTGCTGGCGCTCGGCTGGGAGGCGGCCGGCAGCGGAGGTGCCGGCGAGGCGCCCGAGGCCCTCGTGGCGCCCCGGCGGCCCTTCACAATGGCCGACGTGCGGCTGGTGGAGGAGGCCAAGGACGCGCTCAAGAAGGCGCAGCGCGCCGCGCTCACCGCCACGGCGCGCCCCGCCGACCCTGCAGCGCGCCCTGCTCTGCACAGCCCGCGCATACCTGCCCGGGCGTGTGTGGAGCGCCGCACGGCGTGTGCTGTAGATTAGCCCATGCATGTCGCCCAGCTCTGGCCTAGCCTTCCATGTTACTAATCTGGTCTGGAGCGCGTGTGACAAGCGGCACCGTTGGCCGACGTCGCGCCAAACCGGCCGTGACAAGGTGCGCCTCGACTGCGGCACCTCCCAGCGGGAGGGTGAGCGCCATGGCGTCCGAGAAGCGAAGTGTTCCAGGCATGTGGTGCCCCACCAGGCGCGCCATCGCAGGCCAGAGCGCATGGCCTGCGCACTGCTTCATAACAATTGAAACAATGCGGAGTCACGTGCTCCGCGCAGGTGCGCCAGCGCTCGCGCACGGCCGGGCGCGAGGGCGAGCGCGAGGAGGTGCGCGCAGCGCTCGCCGCCGACCGCGCCGAGCGCAGCGGCGCGCCGCCGGCGCAGGGCAGCAAGGCGCACGCGCTGCCCGGCGGCGCTGCCACCACCACGGCCGTGCAGCTCGGCGGCGGCGGCGAGTGCTGCTGATGCGTGTCTGCAGGAAGCACTCTGCGCCCCCTCGGAGCAGGCAGGTGCATTCAGCTACGCCACACGCGTACGGCGCTGCTACGCGTGCCAGGCTACATGGCAGGTAATGAGGGGATAGCGTCAGGCATGCAGCATTGGTGTCACGTTAGAATCTACGCAGGGCTACTGCAGCTTTCGCGTCACCCCTTCTGCTCACACTGTGTCACGTCCAACGCATGGCACTGTTCTCAGCTGTCGTAAAATCATATGCATTGCAGTATCTGTGACTGTGTAGAGTGGCTAGCACGCCCTTATTTGGGAGCGACAGGAAGGATATGATGGGTCCAGCATGAGCCTGCTTATTCTGTGCATGCTCATTCTATCTATCAGGTGCATGCCTCTGTTCCCTTGCCTGGCAATGCATGCTTTGTGTTTGGGAAGGGCGGAGGGGGGCATGGCAGTCTGTCATGGTTTAGTCAATCCTGTACTGTTCCCAGAGCAGCCACTATGTCGCCTGGAGAGCGCTATTTGTATGGCACTCGACCTAGGAACCCAATATGAGTTTGCACTAGCAGCAAAACTTGTGCTTACAGCGTCATTGAGGCAGGTGTAAGGAATGTGGCGTGCTCCGTCCATACACCATGTCAATCTGGCATGCCAAAGCACATCATATGCATTTCTTGGCCCAAGGCAGGTACACAAGTGCGTGACTGCCTACCCTAGGGACAGACCACTGCCAAAACTTGCACAAGCACAAGCTATCCCGCCCAACTAAACGGAGATGTAGGACGAACAGTGCATTGACTGCCTGCTGCGGACCGCTGCCAGGGAGCACCGGGGAGACACCTAGCTATGAGGCAACCCTATCAATACATACACATGTACATTCCTTGCTCAAGCCCCAGACCCACTGAAGATAGCTGCAAAACTCCTGAACCAAGCAGTACCAATTGCCCGCCACATATCGAAGGCTGACTCACAAAGTGGGGTGATACAGAGCTCGTGATGTGCAGCAACACTGTCGGTGCCATTGACCGCAGCACCCTTGGCTGGGACACTGTTAGTCAGGACACCGACAGACCCTGTTCTGGTGGCGGTGCAGAGCTCGCTTGCCCCTGCGCGAACTCGCCAGCGGGCTGACTCACACCCAGTCGTCAGCATGCCACCCCGAGCAAAAGGCCCAGCCCTTGCACAGCATGTCAGTAGACTGGCCGGCGTCTGCATGGTGGCCATGCACTGCCCGCTGCAGCACAACCCTGCGCGCAGCGGCCTGCAGCCCTGCTTGCGCGCGGCGGCCTACAGCCGGGCGCCTGCGCGGGACGCGCGCCCTGGTGCTGCGGGGGCGCTGCGCTGGCTGCGCAGGCCGGTCTCCACGTCCCGCGGTCCCTCGTCGTCGCCCGCCGGCGTGATCTCGCCCAACCCCTGCGCGCGCCACTTGAGCTCATGTTCAGTACTCAGACACGCGCTGCGGGTCTGCACGTGAGACTGCAGAATGAAGCAAAGTGCAGACCTGCGTCGGTCCTATAGGATGAGCAGAACGCTGAACCCTTGTGTTGGACATAACGATATGAGAAGAGCACCAAGCCACATCATACACCTACACATACATGCAGGCGCGGGCATGCCGACAAGAGGGCCAAGTCGAAGCATGTGGTCGCGGTTGTTCCTTTACTGCTTCCGACTCTCCCAGCCAAAAGATGCTCACGTGGCTACCATGTCACGAGCGTGTGTGCTCAGACTCGGACGGGGCTGCCCGCACCATGACCGCATCGGAGCTGCGTCGCACAGCGTGCATGCCGGGGAAGTTGTGCGGTGTGGCTGACAACGCCCCGCTGGTCCCTGCCGCTGCGCCGCCGGCGCTGCCGCCGCCGCCGCCAGCGCCGCCGTCGCCGCCGCCGCCAGTGCCGCCGTCGCCGCCGCCGCCGCCGCGACCATACGCGCCATCGCCGCTGCCAGCCCCCGCGGCGGGGACGGGCGTGGGAAGCGCCCCCACAGGCGCAGCGGCTGGGGCGGCTGCTCCAGCTGCAGCCGCGTCCCCGCCGTCGTCGGCTGCGCGGCCGCCGCCGCGCCGCCCGGCATGCGGGTGACCCCAGGCCCACCGCCACCTGCGCAGCAGCATGCTGGTATGGGCGCTGCGCTACTAACATTGTGCTTTCTTTCTGCCTGTCAGAGGCAGCCTGCGCGCCTCAAGTGGACATCCAACTTGTACGCCACTGCACCAACTGCCAGGTCCCGCCAGGCCTGGCCTTGCGCCGCCTGCCACCTCAATGGCCTCACCCAACACCCCAGGAACCTTTTGCTAGCTCATGTACATGCGCAGTGCAGGCTGATGGGGCTGAGTTGAGGCGTCGGAGCTGCCAGCGCACGGTCCGCTGCTCTGACAAACAGGCTGCGAAAATGCGTATTGGCTCACACCCGCCGGCACCACCATGGCCCCTCCGTCATTTCGGCCATGCACTTGTCAGTGCACATGACACGAGACCACTCACCCGCTAATCGGCCCCCTATGGCGCACGGCAGCCCGCCCACCCTGCGCCTACCTTGCCCCTTCGGCATGCGCACTGCCCCCGGCGCGCACCGCAGCAGGCGCGCGCCCAGGCCCTGCTGCCACCAGGGCCCGATCGTGCGCTCGGCGGCCTCGGCCGCCTCCGCCGCGTCAACCGCCGCGGCGCCCGGCGGCGGGAAGGGCTGCAGCGCGTCCCACTTGCAGATGGGGCACAGCGGCTTGCGCGCGGACAGCCACTGGTCGATGCACTCCATGTGGAAGCGGTGCTTGCAGGGCAGCACGCGCTGCTTGTCGCCCTCCCTGCGCGCGCGCGGCACGCGCCTGCTCGCCAGCCTGCAGCCCCCTGGAGGTGCCTGCCAAGCAGGGCCGGGGCCAGGGGCAGCAGGCAAGCGTCTGTGCAGCTCCACGCACTCACCGGCTGGGCGCCCCAGGCGTCAGACACCAAAGAGGCGATGCCGCTCGGCGGCACGCCTGCACGGGCGAACGGGGTCCCCCCGGGGCGCGCGCAGGCGCGCGCACCGGTAGTCCTCGATGCAGATGGCGCACGTGCGCAGCGTGCCGCCGCCCTTGGGCCCGCGCGGGCTGCTGGACCCGCTGGAGTGCGAGTCGCTGCGCGCCGCGAGCGCCTCCTCGTCCTGCCGCGCGGGGGCGGCCGTGGGGGTCAAGCTGTCTGACAGGGCGCCTGACCCCACGTCATTCTAAAACCTAGTAATTCGCCGCCAGCGTCTCCTCCTCCTGCTGCACGGGTGTCGCCGCAGGGCTCAGGCAGCCTGGCAGGCTCCTGACCGCACTCAGCCGCTGCACGAGAGCACCATGCCGGGCCGTCCTGGCGCCTGCTGGCATGCGCGTGCGCTGCACGATGCGCCAGAGCCTGCGCGCGCTTCCCTGACCTCCTTCCGTTGGAGGTCGATGCCCAGCAAACCCCCCACAGCGTGACGAGGGAGTCGCCTTGGGCAGGTCCCACACCTTGGCTGTGGTCACACCAGTTCAAGGAGGGTGGAGGAAAGTGCATCAGGCGAGCGGGACGCGGTGCGCGCGCGCGCCGGCGGGGCGCGCGCACCGGGGCCTCCGGCGGCGGCGGTGGCGGCGGCCGCGGCGGCACGCGGCGGCGGCGCTCGTGGATGACGACCGGCAGCGCGCGCAGCTCCGCGGGCGACATGCCCTCCTCGCCGCCGCGCAACAGGCTGTAGCCCTGCCGCCCCGGCGCGCCGCGCATGCGGCTGCGCCTGCCGCTGCGGCCCGCGCAGCCCGGCAGGCTCAGGCACCCCGCTCGCCGGCAGGCCACGCTGGGCACAGCATGATGCGCCCCAGCCGCCCCGGCGTGCGCGCGTGCCGGTGCCTGCCCGGCCTCCCGCGCGGCACTTTCGCCCGTGTTGTTCTCCTGGACTGCAGCAGCGCCCAGTGCAGTACACACATTGATGGATGACATCATGTTGATCTGTATCGTGAATCAACGCTGCCGTGCGCCAGTGCGCGGCCACAGCCGCACTCCTACGATGTGTAAGAGGCAGGCAGGGCCGCCAGCGTGTGGATGCAGCGCACCTAATGAAGTAGAACGTGGCCACCACGACGGTGACAGCCAGCACACCCGCGAACGCGCTCAGCAGCATTGACATCCACACCGCATCGGTGATCTGCGCGGCGGCGGCGCGTGCCTCAGCTGCAGTTCGACTACCCAGGTCGGCTGCGGCCTGGTCTGCGTCAAGCCCAGGCAGCACTGCATGACGCCCCACCAATTGACTTACCTGGAGCCCACAGTCCTGGAAGACGCACACGGCTGGCAGGTGGCATGCAGTGCCAGCACACCATCTAGGAGCGCGTCCTCGCACATATGGACGCTCGCGCACCGGCATGATGCGCACGAAGGTGAGCCCGGGCGTCATTAGCTTGCGCATAACGATACCCGTCTTCTGCGCGACGAAGACCGCGGGGATGCTCGTCTCCGCATGGTCGCGCGGCCGCGACATGATGATGAGCGCCTCGTTGACGTCGTCGTACACAATTGCCGCAACCGCGCCAGCCTGCTCCGCATGCCGCACCTGCCGCGCCGCGCAAGCGCCGCGGCGGGTAACGCCCGGCGCGGCCGCTGCAAGCGCGGCCGTACGCCCGCGCGCGCCGCTCGGCGGCGCGCTGCGCACGGCCCAGCGGCGCCAGCCCGGAGCAGCCCGGCAGCGACTCACGACTGCCTCGCTGCACCTGCACGACCCGCTGGCGGCGCAGGCAGTCCTTG
>JAABUP010006753.1_pt1 | contig 16022 bp, 13 predicted proteins | sample 5559201 | NCBI WGS metagenome assembly JAABUP01 (sample SAMN10711887, study PRJNA513373) | rock metagenome | isolation source: Antarctica rocks | place: Antarctica
CGGCCAGCAGCGGCAGGAAGATGAGCTGGCCGGTCGCGCCGGCGGCGGTCAGTACCCCGGTCACCAGCCCGCGTCGCTCGACGAACCAGCGACCGGTCACCACGGCGACGAACGACATCGCCATCGCTCCGGTGCCAAGTCCCACCAGCACGCCCCAGCACAGCAGCAGCTGCCACGGCGAGGTCATCCAGATCGGCAGCATGCTGCCAAGCGCCACCAGCAACAGCGCGCCGGTCACCACCCGCTTGATGCCGAGGCGACCCATCAGCGCTGCGGAGAAGGGTGCCGCCAAGCCGTACAACACCAGGTTGATCGAGACCGACGACCCGATCAACCCCATCGACCAGCCGAACTCCATGTGCAACGGGTGCATCAGCACGCCGGGCACCGACCGGAAACCGGCGGCTCCGATGCTGGTCAGGAAGGCGGCAACCGCCACCCACCACGCGGGATGGATGCGCGGATGTTCGGTGGTGGTGATGCGTTCCTGCGGGGTGACGGCCACCGCTTCACTGTGACGGCTGTCCCGGGACACATCCAGTGGCCGGAAGGCCATTGTGTGCAATGATCTGGCCATGATCCAGCCGGACGGCGAGCGCCAGCTGCGCGCCGAGTTCGCGACAGCCCCGGATTCCTGGTCGATGGCCCCCACGAACCCGTGGACGGCGCCACCGGCCCGGTCGGCCAGCGGATCGGCCAGGCATCGAGTCGCAGTGTTGGCGCTCCCCGGCGTCATCGCCTTCGAACTCGGGCTGCCTCACCGATTTCTGTGCAGTGACGCGTTCCTGCCAGGATGGCCGGGCCCGGTCGACGGGGATGCCCCCTACGAGACCCAGGTCTGCACCGCGGACAACGGGCCGGTGGTCACCTCGGCGGGCTACGCGGTGCTGCCCACGGCAGACAACTCGATCATGGCCGCTGCCGACACCATCATCATTCCCGGCTTCAACGATCGGGTGCTGACCGAGAGCCGCACCCTGCCAACCGATCTCGCGGCCCTGCTGGGCTCGGCAAAGCGGGACGTGCGCTGGGTGTCGATCTGCACCGGTGCCTTCGTGTTGGCCGCATTCGGTCTGCTGGATGGCCTGCCGGCCACCACCCACTGGGCGCATGCCGACAGGTTCGCCGAGTTCTTCCCGAGGGTGCTGCTCGATCCGAATGTGCTGTTCGTCGACAACCCGCCCAGCTCGCACAATCGCCAGCACATCCTGACCTCCGCCGGGAACGCTGCCGGCATCGACTTACTGCTGCACCTTGTCCGCTCCGATCACGGCAGCACGGTGGCCAACCGGATCGCCAGGAGCGCGGTGGTGGCGCCGTGGCGGGACGGGGGCCAGGCACAGTTCATCGACCATCCGATGCCGCGGGGTACCTCCGGCCGACCGAACGGTGCCGGCGACACTGCCGCCACCCGGCAGTGGGCGCTGGAGAACCTCTCGTCCGGCATCGACTTGGCCGTGATGGCCGGGCAGGCTGGGATGAGCGTGCGCACTTTCACCCGCAGATTCCGCGAGCAGACCGGTGAGACGGCCGGCACCTGGCTCACCAGGGCGAAGGTCGATCGGGTTCGACATCTGCTGGAGTCCACCGATCTGCCGGTGGACCGGGTCGCCGACCGCGCCGGATTCGGCACCACCGCATCGATGCGGCAGCAGCTGTCGGCTGCCGTCGGCCTGTCCCCGATGTCCTACCGCCGACGATTCCGGGCCGACCCGAGCTCCAACGGCAGCCAGCCGGTGGGACGCCTTGCCACCCGCGACTCCGGCCGGGGTTAGAGCTTCACCATCGGTACGCCGCCGATCAGCATCAGCCGGATGGTCCCGGCGCTGCCGAAATCAATGGTCGCGGTCGCCCGCACGCCCACCCCGTCGACGATCTTCACCGTGCCGAGGCCGTACTTGTCGTGGGAAACCTTGTCCCCCTTGCGGAGTTCCAACGGCGGCTTCGAGCCGACCCCTCCGCCGCGGGTGGCCGGTCCGCGCGGCGGCATCTTATCGCCGAACCGGGATTGTGGCGTGCGGTCGCCGAAGCGGGATGCCGAGACCGGGGAGGACCGGCCGGATCCGATGGCCCTGGAGGAGAAGAAGTCGTCGTCGCGGTCGACGAACGGAACGTTCTCGATCAGTCTGCGCCAGTCGACCACCTCGTCCGGAACGTCGTCCAGGAAACGGGAGGGAGGGTTGGAACCCGGTTGCCCCCATGATGATCGGGTCACCGCGCGGGTGACGTACAACCGCTTACGTGCCCTGGTGATCCCGACGTAGGCCAGCCGCCGTTCCTCGGCGAGTTCCTTGGCGTCACCCAGAGCCCGCATATGCGGAAAGATGCCGTCCTCCAACCCGGTGAGGAACACCACCGGGAACTCCAGGCCCTTGGCGGTGTGCAACGTCATCAGCGTGACCACCCCCTCTTCGGAGTCGGGTACCGCGTCGGCGTCTGCCACCAGCGAGAGCTGCTCGAGAACTCCGGTGAGCATCTGCTGACCGTCGAGTTGCGCTGCGAGCAGGGCACTCTCGGCCGCCAGCGCGCCGACCTCCTCGTCGGTGGCCGACGCCTCCGCCTCTCCTTCCGCCGCTGCCTGCCTCGCGGCGATGAGCATCTCGGCCTGCTCGCGCATCACCGTCACCAGCTGTTCGAGGTTCTCCAGACGCGAGGCGTCCTGCGGGTCGTCGCTGGCTTCCAGTTCCGCCCGGTAGCCGGTCCGATCCAGCACCGCGGTGGCCAGATCGGCCGGGTCGCCGCCGTCGGAAACCAGCGACCGCAACCCGTCGATCAACCGGTTGAAGCTGACGATCGAATTGAGCGAACGTGTTGCCAGCAAAGGGGCGATATCGTCGACACGCCGGAGCGCGTCGGCGAACGGGATCCGCTCCTGCTCGGCGAAGATCACGACCTGTGCCTCCGCCCGGTCGCCGATGCCGCGCCTGGGAGTGTTCAGCACCCGGCGCAGCGACACCTCGTCGTCCGGGTTCGCCACCGCACGCAGGTAGGCCAGCACGTCCTTGACCTCCTTGCGCTCATAGAACCGCACGCCGCCGACGATCCGGTACGGCATTCCGGTGCGGACGAAGATGTCCTCGATGGCCCTGGATGCGGCGTTGGTGCGATAGAAGACCGCGACATCGCCGTAGCGGCAGGCAGTGTCGTCGACCAGCTTGTCGATCTCCTGTCCGATGAACCTGGCCTCGTCGTGCTCGTTGTCGCCGACGTAACCGACGATCTTCTCGCCGCTGCCCTCCGACGTCCACAGGCTCTTCGCCCGCCGATCGGTGTTTCCGGCGATCACCGCGTTGGCCGCCGACAGGATGTTCTGCGTCGACCGGTAGTTCTGCTCCAGCATGATGGTCCTGGCGTCCGGATAGTCACGCTCGAACTCGGTGATGTTGCGAATGGTGGCCCCGCGGAACGCGTAGATCGACTGGTCGGCGTCGCCGACCACCACCAGTTCGGCCGGGGGAAGGTGTGCGGCGACACCGACAGCCGCGCCGGGGCCGCCCGCGTCCGGCGTCGTTCCGCCGACGAGTTCACGCACCAGCGTGTACTGCGCATGGTTGGTGTCCTGGTACTCATCCACCAGGACATGCCGGAACCGCCGCCGGTAGTGCTCGGCAACCGCCGGGAATGCCTGCAGCAGTCCGACGGTCTGCATGATCAGGTCGTCGAAGTCGAACGCGGCGGCCGCCCGGAGCCTGGCCTGATAGCCGGCGTAGACCTCCGCCGTCACCTTCTGGATATCGGTCTCCGCTCGTTCGGCCGCAGTGGCCGGGTCGATCAGTTCGTTCTTCAGGTTCGAGATCGCCGCCGCCAGCGCCCTGGCGGTGTTCCGCTTGGTGTCCAGATCCAGGTCGGAGGCGACCATACCGACCAGCCGCATCGAGTCGGCGGAGTCGTAGATGGTGAATGTCGTCTTGATTCCCAGGTGGGCGGCCTCCGACCGGAGTATCCGCACGCACATCGAGTGGAACGTCGACACCCATATCGCCCTGGCCCGGCCGCCGACCAGGTCGGCCACCCGTTCCTTCATCTCGGCGGCGGCCTTGTTGGTGAAGGTGATGGCCAGGATCTCGCCCGGATGCGCTCCACCGGCGGCCAGCAGGTAGGCGACCCGCCTGGTGAGCACCCTTGTCTTGCCGGAACCGGCTCCCGCCACCACCAGCAGCGGAGCACCGCGATGCTCGACGGCCGCCCGCTGCTGCGGGTTCAGCCCGGCCAGCAGCGCTTCGCTTTCGGCGGTCCGGCCGTGCGGCTCGGACTGGTTCGGCCTAGCGCCACCGGGCGGGGCGGCAGACAGGCCGGAATGCCCGCCGGCAGCAGGATCGGCAGGGATGTCGAACAGGTTGGTCATGACGATCCAACGCTATCGCCCGCCGCCGACATCAGTTCCACTCCATCGCGACGAGTCAGTTGGCTGCCGCGCCGGCTGCGGCCGCCGTCAGGAGTTCACCGTGGCCGCCGCTGCCCGGATGCCCTCGACGCACGAGGGATAGCGCGGAGTCCAGCCCAGCTGCTCGCGGGCGCGGCTGTTGGAGACGTTCATCGACACCTCGGTCATCATTCGTCCGGCGTACGGCGCCGCCAGCCGCACCATCCATCCCTTCATCGATAGCGGGCGCGGCGTGTGAAAGGTGGTCGCCACCGTGGTGATGAAGTCCCGCCAGGTCGTCGGTGTGTCGTCGACGATGTTGTAGGCGGTGTCTGCCGTGCCCTTCTCCAGAGCCGCGACCGTCGCGGCGGCGGCATCGTCATGATGGACCAGCGCAAGTGTCGCCGAGGAGTTGGTGACCGGCAGCCGGCGCTTGCGCAACATGCCGACCATCGTGTCGATGTGGCCGCCGTAGAACAGGCCGTACCGCAGGGCGATGCCCTCGACGGCGGGGTCGGTGAACAGCTGATCCTCCGTCGAAGCCATCGCCGCGATGCTCGGGTCGAACTTGTCCTGGTGCGGCTGCCCGAACGGGCTGGCTTCGGTCAGCGGCTCGCGGCCGTGGTCGAGGTAGCCGTAGCCGAAGACGATCGACTGGGTCAGCATTCGGGTGGCGCCTGTCGCGTGCGCTGCCTCGAGCAGGTTGGCCGTGCCGCGCTCGCGGAGCTCGTTGGTGGCGGACATGTCCCGATAGCGCGCCGGCGCCTTCTTCAGCGCCGTCAATTCGTGGATGACGGCGTCGAACGTCCGGCCGCCGACCGCCGCCATCAGGGCGTCCCGGTCCAGCACGTCCGCCCCGACCGCGCCGGCGCCGAGGGACTGCAGCCGCTCGGTTCCGGCGCTGCTACGGCTGATGCCGGTCACCTGATGGCCGGCGGCGGTCAGCGCGCGCACCAACGGGACCCCGACAGCGCCGGTCGCGCCGGCGACAAGGACCTTCATGAGGTCTCCTTGGATTCGAAGAGGGCAACTGCGAGTTGGGTGAGAACACCCAGATAGGCGTCCTCGGTGACTCCGGCCGGATGACGTCCGAAGATGTCCGTCATCAGCCAGAGGTGTGATGTCGCGCCGATCAGCACGGCGGCCAGCGCGCGGGCGTCCACGCCGGGAGCCAACTCGAGGGCCGGCCGGGCGAGGAACGCTGCCAGCCGCTCGTGCACGGGTCGGATCTCCCGGTCCGCGGATAGCTCCAACAGATCCGGAACGGTCCGCAAGTCGCGTACCAGCACCCGGTTGTAGTCCCGGTCGTGCCGAAGTCGGTCCAGTCCCGCCTTCGCGATCTGGGCGAGCTGGCGTTCCAGGGGCGCCGCCGAATCCGGCTCCGGCGGCAAGCCGATCGGTGCGGCTGTCGACGGCGGTTCCGCGGCCGGAGCCAGCAGCCACTCGAGCCCGGCGGCGAGAACTTCGCGCTTGGACCTGAAGTGGGAATAGAGGCCGCCCGCACCGGGGCTCAGACCGGCGGCCCGCTCGATCTGCGCGATCGTGGTGGCGGCGTAGCCGTGCTCCCCGAACAGCTGCATGGCGGCAGTCAGGATGCGCTCTCTGGTAGACAGCGGGCCTCCTCAGTAAGTAGTTACTTAGCATATCGTTGAGCGCCTGAACGTCAAAGGACAGCGGACACGCGAGCGAGGCGGGCGGAACCCATCGGCACCGCGCTGTCCCCGGCGATGTGGTTCACTGGATGCGTGGGCCAGACCAGCCAGCGGTTCTTCTATGGGTACCGGACCCCGGTGCCCGTCGTCGGCCCGCCGCTCTGAGCGGCACACCTGAACGACGAAGCCCCGAGATCCGTGAGATCCCGGGGCTTTTCACTTTCTCGGGACTCGGCAGGAAAGCGGAATCGGTGCCGTCACCGACTGCCACACTGAAGGAGACTGCGAGATGAGGACCACCATGGACACTGCTGGGACACCCGGTGATGCATCGGCGCCGGCCCAGCTGCCGGAGATCGATGTTCCGGCCGACCAGGCAGGCATCGACGCGCTGCGGGTCGAGATCGACCTGATCGATTCCGAACTGCTGCGGCTGATCCAGCGGCGCACCGCACTGTCGAATGCGATCGGCGCCGCCCGCCGGGCCGGCGGCGGCCCCCGGGTCGTCTACTCCCGCGAGATGGCCGTGCTGGAGCGCTTCCGCGAGCTGGGCCCGGCTGGGACCGATTTGGGCATGCTGCTGCTCTCGCTCGGTCGCGGCAGGATGGGCCGGCACGGCTGACTGTTGGCCCGACAGGTTGATGACGGTGCGGGTACGCAGGACGGGTGCGGCCTGGTAGTGCGGAGTGGGCCGACCCGAGGGACGCCCCGTCGCCGCTGTGACCTCAGTCCGGCTCGCAGGTTGGCGTGGTCGCTCACCGCGGCCTACGCCGGCAGGGCCGGCCAGCGGGCTCGAGTACAGCGCAGACGACTAAATCGACAAGCTTTCAGTCCACAGATGGCATCTTTTCGAAAGCCAGGCGTCACAATTTGGCAAGGCTTCGGCGCTCGAATGTAAGCAGTGCTTAATGGTTTGTTCCAGCGCTTTCCACGCTTTCGGGCGCGACACTTATCAATGTTATCGATGCCCGGCCAGTTGCTTCAATAGTCAGAGCCTCTCTTCTCTACTCACCTGTTTCCTCTGACGGGACGTCGAAGTAGGTGCCCGCGCTGACACCAGCCCTCTAGAAAAGGACCACGCCTTGAACAATTACCGCTCGTCCCATCCTCTGCGGCACAGGTCGACCCGTCTGGCTGTCGGTCTCGCCGCCATTTTGGCCGGCGGAGTACTGCTGAGCCCCGGACAGGCGTCGGCGGGGCCGGACCCCAGTCACCCCTGGCCCGGCTCCGCGACAGGGTTGGGACAGACCAGCGGCCTCCTGCCGGCAAGCCATCTGACCACGGGCAGCGCTCTGCAGGTCGATCTGTCCCGCGAGACGGTGCGACTGCCGTTGTACCCAGGCAAAGCCCACGGCGAAACCGTCTGGTACGTGCTACTGGACGCCTCCGACAAAGGACTGGCCGAGGACTTGGGTGTCAACTACGCGCCCAAGCTTTCCAACATCGGAATCGGTTGCCCCACATGTGTGGAGAAGGTGACCCAGGAGTCGCCGACACCGCAGCAGAACCGGTTCGGCCCCGCCGTGATCGACTTCGAAGCCGCACCCGATTTCAGTCCTACTCGTAGCGCCGTTCCCGGACCGACCGGATTTCCGCTGAAAAGCTTCCAACCGGGGGCGGTCGGCGGAGCCGACTACAGTCCGTTCATCCAGATCCACGGCTCACCCGTGGTGTACAACGCGCCGATCGTGGCGACCGGTGACGGCCCCTTCGACGTCGATCATCATCGCAACACCGCCGACCGGGTTCTAGGCATGCACATCGCGCCGCCCGCGCCGGCAGGTCAGTACAACGAGTCGTGGGTGGACATGTTGTTCATCAAGGGTTTCGACGCGGGACAGCCGATCCTGTACCTGAGCACCGATGCGGGCCAACCACTGACGGCCGTTCTGGAGCGGGCAACCTATGCCCCAGCCCTGGACAAAGTGCCCTACAACGGCGGGGACGACTTCCTCGGCTCCTCCCGTGAACGGCTGTTCGGGTTCATCAACGGTCAGAGCAGCCCTTACAACTCACAGGCCCAGGGGTTTGCGCACCTCGCCGATGATGGCTTCATCAGCCAAGATGCCTCGGCGAAGAACACTGAGCTCATCGATGCTCTGCGCTACGGCGGCGACCTGCTCAACGTCTTCGGCGACTTCCCCACCCTCAGCGATCCTCGTCACGCCGCCGCCTACAGTCCCCTCTGGGATGCCCAACTGGGCCTGTGGACGCCCAAGGCGGTCAATCAAGGTTTGAACACCCGCCAAATCGACGAAAATCAGGTCTTCAACCTTGCCGCCACCCGACCGGACCTCTTGACCGGCGTGGACCCGGCCACCGGCAAGCCCGCGCCCTACGGCTCGGTGGGCGTCAACATCAACTGCGCCGTCATCGGCTTCACGGACCAACCACCCACCGCCAATCTCGCACCGCCGGTACCTCACTCCCAGTTCCCTCCCCGCTGACCCACGACACGATCCGACACACAGCCCAGACACCGTCTCAAGACCAGACATCGACTGCGGCGGGGTCCAAGGACCCCGCCGCGTCTGCGCCGAAATGGCGGGGGCATCCGCGATTCGTGACTGCTCGTTGATGGCCGGGCGTGGCATGGTGGTGCCACACCCGGGGGTGACGAGAATGCCTGGACATCCAGTGATGCCGAGACAACGACGCTCGCGATCGGCCACCGTACTCGCCCTGCTGGTGCCCGCGATCGTCCTTGCCGCTTGCAGCAGCGGCAACGGCAACGGTGGTTCTGGCCAACCGGCGCCCGGCAGCATCGAAATCGGCACCGCACGCCCATCGTCGGCATCGCCCGGAGGCGACGCGTCGAACGCAACAACAACGACAGAAGCGTCGATCACCGCTACCTCTATCACCGCGTCGCCGTCATCGAGATCGGCGACGGTGTCGCAGACACCCGGGCCGATCATCGTGTCGCAGACGCCGAAGTCGTCGGTCGGCCCATCGTCAACCGCAACACCGAGCCGGGCGGGGTCGGTCAGCTCACCGGCGGCCGAGCCGTCAGCGCCGGGGCCGTCGACAGCCGAACCGTCCACCCTCCAACCGTCGACATCGATACGCACCACCGTGTCGTCGGCGGCGACACCGAAGATCGCACCCCCGACCGACGAACCCCGGACCAGCACATCCGAGCCGATCGGCGCCTCGACAGTCCGGCCCAACCGCACTGGACGGGCCGGAGCGCTCCGACCCGGAACCCACATCGTCGAACTGCGGAAGGTCAGCGACAGCTTCATCGAGTTCGTCAACCTCGTGCTGGTGCACCCGGACCAGATCGAGCCGTACTACAGCACCGACCCGAAGGATCCGAGGCCGCACACCGCCCCGATCATCCCCGGCACCCAGTTCTTCTCCGGCTTCGGACTGTGTGGTGGCGGGCAGTCATTCACGTTCGATGACGCCGGTCTGGGAACCACTCCGTGCACGCACGCGCAGGTCGCCGCGGCCGTCAAAGCCGGCCGCATCTCTCAGATGCAGATCATCGTCGGTCAAGACGGCGTCGTCACCAAGGTCAGGGAGATGTTCCACCCCTGAGAGCTTGGGCTGTCTGCCGCGCAGGCGGTCCTTGGCTTTGTCGACCTTCATGCCCTCCCTCGTCCGCATCCGGATGACACCGCCCGGTGGTAGCCGGACCTCATGCGGCCGAAACTTGCTTGCAGGCGGTCCGTTTCATGAAGTTGCGTGGGGTGGGGCCGGGTGGCGCCAGGAATGCTACCGTAGTAGCATTGGAGTATGAAGCTCAGTGTCAGCCTCCCAGACGAGGACGTCGCGGTCTTGGACGAGTTCGCGCGCACGTCAGGTCTGCCATCTCGATCGGCGGCTGTTCAGCATGCAATCCGGCTCTTGCGGCTGCCTGACCTCGAACAGGACTACGCCGCCGCCTGGGACGAGTGGGAGTCCTCCGGCGCTCAGGCGGCCTGGGACAACACTGCGGCGGACGGGTTCACTGATGCTGCGCGGTGAGATACGCCTGACCGACCTTGAGCCGGTCCGCGGCAGTGAGGCCGACAAGCGGCGACCAGCAGTCATCGTGAGCAACGACCGGGCCAACGCGACCGCGGACCGCCTGGGTCGCGGTGTCATCACGGTCGTGCCAGTGACGGGCAACGTCGCGCGGGTCTTTCCGTTTCAGACGTTGTTGCCAGCCCAGCACACCGGCTTGCGTCGGGATTCGAAAGCGCAGGCCGAGCAGATCCGGTCTGTGACTGTCGAACACCTGGGGCCTGTGCTGGGACGCGTGCCGTCCGACGTCATGTCCACACTCGACGAGGCTCTTCGAGTGCATCTACAGCTCTAACTAGCGGTCAGCGACGCATTTCGGCGGGGGTCGTTGGATTCGTGGTCCGTACCGATTCCTCGACGGATGCTGCGCGCACTACTCAGCACACAGAGCTCGTCAATTGGCCCACCGGCGAGACCTGACCGTCCTCTCAGTTCGGGGATCCCGGTTCGTCGATTCGGTCGGCGGATGCACCGGGGCGGGCCGATCTTCAACGGATCGAGCCTTCAGTGTCTGGGCTGGGCCGCTCACCTCCATGTGGCACCGCATGTCACCTCCGCGCTGCCCAGCGTTCGGTCGATCGCGGCGTTGCCAATGGGTCGCTGTCCCCTTGATGGGCAAACGCGGGGGCCCGTCGCGGACCGGTGAGTCCAACAAACACAGCTGGTGGTCCGGGCGTCAGACCAGCCGGCGGTCGGTGGCCCAGCGGGACAGCTCGTACCGGTTGGACTTCTGGGTCTTCCGCAGCACCGCGGACACATGGGTTTCGACCGTCTTGATCGAGATGAACAGCTGCGAAGCGATCTCCTTGTAGGCATAGCCGCGGGCGAGCAGCTTGAGCACCTCCCGCTCCCGCGGCGACAGCAGGTCGAGTTCCGGATCCGACACCGGCGACGCACCCGGCCGGTCGGAGAAGGCATCCAGCACGAAGCCCGCCAGCCTCGGGGAGAAAACCGCGTCACCGGCCGACACCCGCACGATGGCATCGGCGAGTTCCCTCGCGGAGATCGTCTTGGTGACGTAGCCGCGTGCCCCGCCCCGGATCACGTTGATCACGTCCTCGGCGGCGTCGGACACCGACAGCGCCAGGAACACCACATCCGGCAGCCCGGCGTGCACTCGATCCAGGACCGCCCGCCCGCCTCCGTCCGGCATGTGGACATCGAGCAGCACCACGTCGGGTTGCCCGGCCTGGATGCGCACCACCGCCTCGCCGACCGAGCCGGCCTCTCCGACGACCCGGATCCGCTCGTCCTGCAGCCCGGCAAGTTCGGCCTTGACGCCGCTGCGGAAGATCGCGTGGTCGTCCACCAGGAACACCCGCACCGGCTCCTGCCCGGTGGCGGACTGCGACGCCTCGGTCATTGCTGCGCTCCCGCGGTCGTCGGGTCCGCCGAGGACTGTCTGTCACGCTTCTTCAGCTCGACGGGCAGCGTTTGCTGCTCGACCGGCATCGACAGTTCCACCTCAGTTCCCTTCCCGGGCGCCGATCGGATGCTGGCCGCCCCGCCGTGCCGGTCCATTCTTCCCCGGATGGACTCCGCCAGTCCACGCCGGTCGGCACTGACCGCCGCCGGGTCGAAGCCGTTGCCACGGTCCCGGACGAAGACGCTGATCGTCCCGTTCTCGACCTCCGCGTAGACGCTGACCTCGGTCTCGCCGGAGTGCTTGGCAGCATTCACCATCGCTTCCTTGGCGCCCGCGACCAGCGCAACGGTTCCCGGATGCATGTCCGCGTCGCCGACCAGCACCGGTGACACCTTGATGGCATAGGTGTCCTCGACGTCGGCCGCAGCGGTAGCCAGCGCGGCCGCCAGCGTCCGGTCACCCCCGTCGGGTCCGGTGCCCGGCCCACCGGAGTATCCGGCCGGTCCGTACAACCAGGTGCGCAGCTCGCGTTCCTGTCCGCGGGCCAGCCGGGCAACCTCGCGCGGATCGGCCGACTGCCGTTGGATCAGGGCCAGTGTCTGCAGCACCGAATCGTGCAGGTGGGCGGCGATCTCCGCGCGCTCGCTCTCAGCGATCCGTTCGCGGCGTTCCTCGCCGAGGGCGCGGACCAGGCGCAGCCACCACGGGATGGTGATCAGCCCGACCCCCACCAGGGTGAGTAGCACCGCGGCCAACGACGATCGCACCGCGTCGACGTTGAACCTGCCGACGGCGAAGATCACCAGTCCGCCGACGACCAGCGCGATGCCACCACCGAGCCGCCACCAGGCCCCCGAACCCGGGGTGACGATGCCGACGGCCGACCTGCGCCATCGGGCCCGCCTGGTGTCGTCGGCCTCCCGCCAGATGAATGCCGCACCGACCGCGGCCAGCCCCAGCGGCCCCAGCACCCACCCGACGGCCGAGCCCAGCCCGACCGCGGCGCCGACAATGGCCAGCGCGAGACCGACCGCCGCGATGCCGATGGCCTGCCGACGTTCCCGGGGAGAGGGAGGTGGGCCAGAATCGGCTGCCGCTGGCCGGAGTGGGACGAAGATCCACAGCAATGCGTACGCCACCAGCCCGGCCCCGGCGATGATCGCCAGCAACGCGAACGCCGCTCGGACCCAGACCACCGGCACGCCCAGATGGTCGGCTACCCCGCGGGCGACGCCTCCGAGAAACGCGCCCCGGCGGGCCCGCATCAACAGTTCGATCCCGTCCGGTGTCCGCGGGAGCTCGATCTCGGCACGCCGGCCAGCACCCGCCGCGGCGCCGGTCTGGGCGGCGGCGCCGGTCTGGGCCACAGCGGCGGTCTGGGCCGCGGCGGCGGTCCCGGCCGCAGCCGCGGTCCCCGTGACCGGCGCAGGCGGCGGCGCGGTCGCGGGCGCCATGCCGGCGGTCGCCGGCACGTTCGTTCCGCCGGCGACGGCATCCCGCCCGCGGGCCGGTGGCTGGATCGGAGAACTCACCCCCCTACTGTCACACGCCGGCGGACCTGGGGTATCGGGGTGCACCCTGGTTCCGCGAACCAGGGGCATCCCCGATGGTGTCCGGTCCGGCGTTTCGGCACCCTCGACGCATGACCTCCTCGCAGCACACCCCATTCGCCGATCACCAGGCGCCCGAGCCCGCACCGGGCTGGTCACGGCGGTTCAGCAGATCCAGCCGGGATCGGAAGATCGCCGGCGTGGCCGGCGGCCTCGGCCGGGCACTCGGCGTCGACCCGGTCCTGATCAGGGTCGGCTTCGCCGTCCTCACCATCTTCGGCGGCTCCGGCGTCGCGCTCTACGCGCTCGGCTGGTTGCTGCTGCCCAGCGACCGGGACGAGGTGTCGGCCCTGGACGGCCTGCTCGGCCGCGGCCGTTCATCGGTGTCCCCGCTGCTGGCCGTCATCCTCGGACTGGTGGTGATCGGGTCGATCACCTCCACCTTCACCGTCGGTCGTCCGTTGCTGCCGATCGCGATCGCTGCCGCCATCGTCTTCGGAGTGGTCGGCAAGCGCCGCGGCCGCGACTGGCGGTGTGCCGGAGGCGGCGACCGGTTCGGCCGGCAGATGCAGGAGTTCGCCGAACGCGCGGCCCATTGGGGCGACGAGGTCGGGCGCAAGGCAGGCCGCTGGGGCGACGATTTCGGCCGCCGTGCCGAGCAGTGGGGACAGGACGTCGGTCACCGGGCGGAGCACTGGAGCGGTCACTTCGGCTGCGGCGGAAACTCCCGGCGCCGTCATCAAGGCTGGTACGGACCTCGGCCGGACAATGGGCTGGATCTGGATCCGGCCGCGCCGCCCGCGGCTTCACCCTTCGACCGGCCCGCCTTCTGGGACGACCATGCCGGGATGCCGGTCCCGGACCCCGGCACCCGCAGGGGCGGCGCCGCACCGGTGGACCTGCGCAAGGGGCGCACAGACCCGACGGATTCCGATCCGACCAACCGGGCCGCGGCCGATCCGGTTGCCGACACCGATCCATCGGCCATGGCTTCGGCTGCGTCATCGCCGTCATCGCCGCCGGCCTGGGATCCGTTGGGCGCCGCGCCGTTCGCCTGGGATCTTCCCGAGCCGGGGCCGGCGCCGGCCTCCCCGGAGCAGCAGGCACGCGGCCGGCGCACCAAGGCGTTCGCCAGGGCCACCGTCGGCGTCGCCCTGATCGTCGGCGCGGTGCTGGCGCTGGGGCTTTCCGTGGGCTGGTGGCAGATGAGCTGGGCCGCGATCAGCGCTTCCGCGCTGGCCGTGCTGGCAGTCGGGATCTTCTTCTCGGCGATCCGCGGGCGGCGCTCCAGGCTGATCGGCGCTGGGATCGTCCTGTCCATCGTGACGGCTGTTCTGACGCTCACCGGACTGGACGGGTCGAACGGATTCGGTGGACGGCAGTGGATGCCGCAGTCGTTCGACCAGGTCGACCGGCAGTACCGGTTGGGTGCCGGGGACGCCACCCTCGACCTGTCGAACGTCGAGGTACCCGAGCGCGGCGAACTGCGGTCGGTCGCGGTCGATCTGAACGCCGGAAATCTGACCGTCATCGTGCCCGACGACGCGAACGTCACGGCGAACTGCTCGGCCAATCTCGGGCACATCGACTGCCTCGGCCAAGGCGCGGACGGCATGGTCAAGTCCGCAACGGCTACCGGCCCAACGGTGGCAGGCAAGAGCGGGTTCGCCCTCGACGTTCACGTCGGCGCCGGAAACCTGGAGGTGCGCCGTGGCTGATCGACCCGAGCGGTCCGAGCAACAGCCCGCGGCGCCGGAAAGCCGCCAGCCGAACATTGCCGGCCTGTTCTGGTCCTTGATCTTCACGGTGGTTGCGGTCGTCGGGTTCACCGGCAGCTTCGGGTGGATCTTCGAGAACGCCACCAGGTGGATCGCCGCCGTAGTGGTGGCGCTGATCGGTCTGGGTCTGCTGATCACGGCGCTCCCACGGAGATCGGGAAGCTAGCCGCCCAAGACCGTTGCTGTGCAGGCACTTGTGTGCGTAGCCGTTGTCGTGCAGTGGTCATCGAGTGGCACCCCAGCGGGTGGCGTCGGCCCAGGTGTCGATGTCACCCGCTGCGGCGCGCGGTAGCGGAACCTCCTGCACCACCAGCCCGGCGACCAGTTCACGAAAGGGTGTGCAGGCCAGTCCGGCCGGTCGTTTCCGCAGTCGCCGGACAGCCGCCGACAACGGACCGGTGGCATACAGCGCGGTGAGCAGTTGCCACCGGCCGCGGGCATCGGTCCCGATCAACGCCTGGACACCGGCCGGACCCGCCGCCGGCCCGGCTGCGGCCAGCAGCGGCGGGACCAGCAGCTCGGCCGCCGGCTGGTCGGCGGCCAGCACCAGCAGCCATCGCGCCGGATCGCCCAGCTGTTGCAGGACATCGAGGCCGGCTGCGACGGCGGCTGCCGGCCCGCCGAACGGCGGATCCTCGCGCACCCGATGCGCTCCGGGTGGAACCGGCAGATCGTCCGGTCCGACCACCACGATGTGCCGGGCTGCCCTGGCTGCCAGCAGCGCCCGCTGCAACAACGAGACCCCCGCGACCCGCAGCAGCGGCTTGGCAACGCCGCCCATCCTTCGCGCCCGGCCACCGGCCGGCAGGATCGCATCGAAGGTCATCGGCTCAGTATCGTCGGGCTGGTGATCAGCCAGCCGACACCGCAACCGGCTTCCGGGTGAGGGCGACCAGGCGCCGGCCGGTGGTCCGGCTGCGCCGTGACGCTACCGCTGATGCCGCCGACATCGTCACCGACACCAGGGCCGACACCCTCGCCGGCGAGGAGCCGATGGAGATCCGGATCGGCGGGGTCGCGTTCACCGTCACCATGCGGACCCCCGGCGATGATTTCGACCTGGCAACCGGCTTCCTGGTCGGTGAGGGGCTGATCACCGGCGCCGCCGATCTGCTGCGGATCGGTTACGGGCCAGGGGTGGACGCCGCCGGAGCGGCGACGTACAACGTCGTCGCCGTCACCCTCGCCGACGGTGTCCCGGCTGCGGATCCGGCCACCGCCCGGCGCGTCTACACCTCCTCGTCCTGCGGGATCTGCGGGACCTCGTCGATCGAACAGGTGACCAAGCAGTCCCGGTTCCGG
>JAABUP010006754.1_pt1 | contig 16021 bp, 25 predicted proteins | sample 5559201 | NCBI WGS metagenome assembly JAABUP01 (sample SAMN10711887, study PRJNA513373) | rock metagenome | isolation source: Antarctica rocks | place: Antarctica
ACGATGTCGGCGCTGCCCGTCACCCCTCCGCCTACGGCTCCGGGCCAACGGGCAGCGCCGATCCAAGCCATCGCAGGGGTCCCTTTTGGACGCCGATAAAGGGTCCCCTTTCAATGCCGATTGACACACGTCGGTCGAAGACAGGCGAGCCGGTATTCTGGCCGGCCCCCAAACCGCTGCGAGAAGTCCTGGCCGGGGCGCCGGCTCACAACGCGCTCACCCTGTGCGCGAACTCCGAAGGGCGGCCCTGGACTTTAGGCGGCTACAGGGCGTCATGGCGACCGATCCGAAAGCGCCTCGAGAAGGCGGGCGAGGTGCAATCGGGGCTGACCCTCTACGGATTGCGCCACACGGTGGCGGTGATCCTGCGCGAAATCGGCATGGACGAGCGCACCATCGCCGATGCCCTCGGGCAGCGCACGACCGAAATGGCGCGCCGCTACGCCAAGGGGGCCGACCTTGCGCCAAAGATGCGTAGCGTGGCGAGAAAATTCGAGGCCGAGCTGAACAAACGCGAAACACGGGCTGTCAAACCGGGAGGCAAAAAGTGTCAAACCGGCTAGCGCGCCTGACGAGCAAACTCGAAAACTTGAAAGTTTGCAACACGTTAATTGGTGCCGCAAGAGAGATTCGAACTCCCGACCCCCTCATTACGAATGACCAAGGGAAAGAAAGCAGGAGTGAGCAGGACAGTGCACAAGCTTTGATAAGCCTTGCGTTTTCGGACAAACCTCCTCATTTTGGTGAGCATGAGGGATCATCAGGAAGCGCGATATTGCTTCCCATGTGCTTCCCAGCCTCGTGCTTGCCAGGGTCGATGCGTCTTACCAAGGCCTCCCTTCTCCGGATCGTGCTGCCCCATGGCAAAACGGAAACGATCGTCTTTGACGATGACATCCCGGGCTTCGGGCTCCGCATCCGGGCTGGCGGCAAGCGAACGTGGGTAGCTCAATATCGGCTCGGGACGAAGCAGCGCCGTATCGCGCTCGGCACACCGGAGAAGGTCGACCCCGACAAGGCCAGGCAGCTTGCTAAAGAGGCCTTGGCGCGCGTGAGCCTCGGCGAAGACCCGCAGGGGACGAAGGTGGAGGCGCGATCCCAGGCCTCGATCACGCTTGGCGCCGTGATTCCGCAGTACCTCGACTATGCTGCCGAGCGCCAGAGCGCGAACTATCACGCCGACGTGAAGCGCTATCTAGAAGTCCATTGGTCGCCCCTGGCCGGGATGGCGCTCGGGAAGATCGATCGCGCCAGGGTGTCGAAGCAGTTGGGCGAGTTGTCGAAGGCCCGAGGCGGGCACTCGGCGGATCGCGCTCGCGCGGCCCTATCGTCGTTCTTCGGGTGGGCGATCGGCGAAGGAATCGCCCACCGTAACCCAACGGCGGACACCAACCGACCCATCCAGCCCCAGGCCCGCGACCGCGTCTTGACTGACGCCGAGGTGGCGCTCGTGTGGCGCCAGTCCGGCCCCAGCGACTATGGCGCGATTGTCCGCCTCTTGCTCCTCACGGCCGCGCGGCGCGACGAGGTCGGCGCGATGGCCTGGAGCGAGCTTCGGGGAGACCTGTGGTGCATCGAGGGCGCGCGCACGAAAAACAGCCTTCCGTTGGAATTGGCGCTCCCGCCGCTGGCGCTTGAGGTGCTAGGCGGCATCCCCGTCCGCGAGGGGCGCGATCTCGTGTTCGGTTTACGAGCCGGTCCGTTCAGCGGATGGTCGAAGGCCAAGGCGGACCTGGACGCCCGGATGCTGGCGGCGTTACGGGCGGCGGACGGCCCCAAGGCGATGCTGACACCGTGGCGGTTGCACGACGTCCGCCGCACAGCCGCCACCCGCATGGGGGACCTTGGGGTGCAGCCGCACGTCGTCGAGGCGTGCCTAAACCATCTTTCAGGCCATCGGGCCGGCGTCGCCGGCGTCTACAACCGCGCTTCCTATGGGCCGGAGAAGCGGGCTGCGCTGGCATTGTGGGCGGCGCGCGTGGCGGAGCTGACAGGGGCGGGACATGGCTGAAGAGGACGAAGATGCCCCTCAAGCTGGCGAGAGCGCGTCAACTGAGGGGCCGTCAGCTAAAGCGAACCACCAAGAGACGCAGATACGGTTCCTTTTAGAGTGCGTCCGCGATGAAGCTATGACGCCGTCCAAAGCGGAGTCGTACGCGAATGGCTTAGGCTTGAAGTTCGGCGGGCAGACATGGACGGTGAGCATCGATGAACCGTACTGGCCACTCGCCTTCGCAATCTTGTGGATCTCCTGGCGCGACCCGGAGCATACCCTGGAACAATGGGACAGGTTCAGGACATGGGCGGGGGAGCTTTGGCGGGACCCTCAGGACGATAAGCAGCCAGTAAGCCTCCAGGACGCCGAGGCTCAGCTGTGGAGAGCGTTGAAGGCTGGAACAGTCCAGGCTGTAGGGCTTCCGGACATGAAGCCTAACACCGTTGAGATCCCCAGCATCGAATGGCTTAATCTAGAGTGGATGCCTAATCCGCAGCGCATATCGGTCCGTAACTTCGCGTATTCTGATGCGGCGTACAGATGCGTTGATGTAAGAAGTCTTGATGTGCTCGCATTGTGGCCAGTGGCGGGAACTGCTGCAATACCGAAACCGGTCAACAAAAATCAAGGGGGAAGAGCTACCATCCACGACTGGGCGGCAGCAGCCGGCTATATGGCCGGCTACGTCGTAGAGAACGATTATCCAGCTACGCAAGCCGTTATGGTTCAAGCCACCATAAAGTGGTTCGATAGACACCGAGGCAAAGCTCCGGACAGTCGGGACGTCGAGCGTTTTGTGAAAGCGATGTACGACAACCGGGCGGCTTCCGGGGAAACCTAGTTTCCCAGCTTCTCCCGGAGACTACAAACTCACTCACGCTCATCCTGACGACCGTATGCCGCTGCATGACGCAGGGGCGGAGGATCGTCATGCCCCACTGCACTGACACAACTGTTCCAAGGCCGGTGACCTTGCCGCCGATGCTGGAGCGGAATCGCCTTTTGGACGTGTTCCAGATGGCCGATCTACTCGGCTTCTCTGTCGCCCACATCCGCCGCATGTACCGCACCGGCAAGCTCCCAGCGCCCGTCCGCGTCGGAGGCCGGAAGGTCGGCTGGCCGGCCCACGTCGCCGCTGCGCTGACCGGCTCGCTCGACAAGGAGGCCGCATAGACCATGGCCCAGAAAACACGAAACCCCGGCGCGGGCAGGCGCCAGGGCTTCGCTATCGAGGTGGTTTCCGACGCCAATCTCTATAGCGACCATAGCCCTTCTCTCACGTTCCTTCAAGGCGACTTGGCCGTTCAGCGCCTCGTGACGCGCTTCGGCTTGGCGCCGTCGACCGCCTCGGCAGTCGCAGCCGCGAACGGATGGGGTGCGCAATGAGCGCGCCCGCCGATGAATGCCGGGTCATCGCCGAGATCCCGAAGAACCGCCGCGAAACGATCAGGGTCACGCGGGAGAGTTACCGCGGTTATGCGTTCGTGCAGCTCCGGGTCTGGTTCAAGGCCGAGGACGGCGAGTTCCGGCCTGGCAAATCCGGCATTGCCATTGCCCCCGACAAGCTCGATGCCGCCATCGCGGCGCTTCAGGCGGCCCGGCTGAACATGGCCGGGGAGGACGCGTCATGAGCGCCCTTAACCTACACACGATCGCCCGTCGTCTTGGTGGCGAGATCACGGCTGGGAAGGTGATCGCGCCGGCGCCGGGGCATGGGCCGAAGGATCGCTCGCTGTGGGTTATCCCCTCGTGGCAGGCCCCAGATGGGTTCAGAGTGCATTGCTTCTCGCCGAAGGACGATTGGCGCGAGGCCCGCGACTACGTCCGCGGTCGCCTTGGGCTCGGCTCGGATGCTTGGCGCCGTTGGGAGAAGAGTCGCCAAATTGACGAACCTACTTCAAGGCGCCAATTGGCACTTTGCGATGCAGCGGTAGATTTTGCCGTTGCATCCGACCACGCCACTCGTATCGCCCGCGCCATCGCAATCTGGCACGCGTCCGGCGACGCGCACGGCAGCATCGTCGAGATGTATCTCGCCAGCCGTGGGCTCGAACTGCCGCCCGGCGCCGACGCTTTGCGCTATCATCCACGCTGCCCTTGGCGTGACGAGAACCGCGGCGAGACAATCTTCGTCCCCGCCATGATCGCGCTCATGCGAGACGTCGCGACTGACGAGCCGCAAGCGATCCAACGCACCCGGCTGACGCCCGAGGGTGTCAAGGTTGCCCGGCGCATGCTCGGCCCGGCCGGTGGCGCCGCCATCAAACTCGACGCCGACGACGCGGTGACGATGGGGCTCGCGATCGGCGAAGGAACCGAGACGGTCCTCGCCGCGCGGCAGCTCGGGTTCCGACCGGCGTGGGCTCTCGGCAGCGCCGGCGCCATTGCGGCGTTCCCGCTATTGCCAGGCATCGAGGCCCTGACAATCCTGTCGGAGAACGACGACGCCAACGCCCGCGCGGTCGAGGAATGCGCACGGCGGTGGCATGAAGCCGGCCACGAAGTGATCGTCGTCGAGCCCAAGAGCGGGAACGACATCAACGACGCGATCCGGGGTGCGGCCTGATGGTCGACACTTCCGAAGTCGTGAACGTCCGGCGTTGGACGCCGCCCCCGATGGACGATCCGCCGCCCGGCCAGTTCGATGACGAGCCGACATTGTACAATGTACAAGATCGGCAGCCGTCCGGACCCTCGGTCCTGTTCTATGGCGACGTCGCGCCGGAAGCACCGGCGTGGCTGATCCGCAACGCTCTACCTCAGAAGCAGGTCGCGATCCTCGCGGGGCAGTACGGAAGCGGCAAGACGTTCGTCGGCCTGGACATCTCGTTCTCCGTCATGACGGGGCAACCCTTCATCGATCACGAGGTCGAGCGGACGGGCGCGGTGCTGTGGCTTGCGGCCGAGGGCCAAGGCGAAGTCACGATCCGCCTCAAGGCCGCCGCGACCCACCGCACCGGTAGCCCCATGGTAGGTGAACTGCCGTTCGCGCAGCAGGCCTTCGACGTACCGACCTTGACCTCCGCTGACGCCTTCGACCGCCTCATGGCCCTCGTGCGGGACACCAAGGCCGTCCTCAATATGCGCTTTCCCGACGTGGATCTCGCATTGATCGTGGTCGACACGTTGAACAGCGCGGCCGGTTTCCAGGACGAGAACAGCGCCTCGGAAACGCAACGGGTCATGACGCTTTTGCGCCGCGTCTCGGATGCCAGCGGTGCACTCGTGCTCGTGGTCGACCATTACGGCAAAGCGACCGAAACGGGGGTCCGCGGTTCGTCCGCCAAGAGCGGCGCCGCCGACGCGATCCTCGCGGCGTTGGCCGACAAGGACCAAACGACTGGCGACGTCAGCAACCGCCGTCTCGCCGTGACGAAGTTGCGCAGCGCCGCAACCGGCAAGGTGGTGCCGTTCACCCTCACGCCTGTCCCGATCGACGAATGGGGTAACACGCATTGCGGCGTGTCGTGGTCGGCGGGAGGTGAGACTTCGCAAACGGTGAAGGACAAGCCGGCGTGGAGCGGGAACGCTCGTGTTCTGAAAGACGCCATAGAGCGGGCGATGATTGACTTCGGCAAGCCGATGCGCCCGACCGCCGACATGCCCGAAGTAAAGGCAGTCGCGGCCGACAAGGTGCGGACCGAGTTCTATGCCAGCTATCCGGCCGAGAGTGCCGAGGCAAAACGTCAGGCCTTTAACCGATTGCTCAAGGGCGCGGTGGCGAAGCACCTTGTAGCCTCGCGGGAGATCGGCGGCCTCGACTTTCTATGGTTCGCTTCCCATGAATCCCAACCCATCATCCGTGACACCAAGCGTGACAGTGACAGGGGCTTCTAGCCCCTTTGTCACGCTTGTCACGGTGCAGGCGTGACATTTGTCACGGATGTCACGGTTGTCACGCTTGGCCTTAAGACGGACTGCGGGAAGGCTGAAAACAAAGCAAACCCTCAGCGCCCGTGCGACTGAAGTTCTGGCCGATTGCGTGTGGCGGCTGCGGCTTTCGCGCGAGCCGATCCCTGTTGACGCAACCGTATCACTGCACTAAACGTATCACTGCTAATGCAGCGATATGGACCACGTTATGCGAGTTGTAATATACGCCCGCGTTTCAACTACCGAGCAGGCGACGAGCGGCGACAGCCTCGACACTCAGCGGCGCCAGTGCGAGGGCTACGCGATGATGAAGGGGCTCGACGTGTCGAGCATCTTCGTTGAGGCTGGCGTCTCGGGATCTATTCCGCTGGCCGACCGTCCCGAGGGCGCTCGCATGCTGGCCGGTCTCAGCAAGGGCGACGTGGTCATCACGGCCAAGTTGGATCGCATGTTCCGCAACGCCTCCGATGCCCTCGGCACCTTGGAGGAGATGAAGGCCCAAGGCGTCGCGCTCCACATGATCGACCTGGGAGGCGACGTTTGCGGCAACGGCATATCGAAGCTCGTCTTCACGATCTTGTCGGCTGTGGCCGAGAATGAGCGGGACCGTATCCGGGAGCGTATCCGGGACGTGAAGAGGAACCTCAAGGCCAAGGGTGTCTATGGTGGCGGCACGCGCCCGTTTGGCTTCGACGTGGATGCAGAAGGCTACCTGATAGAGAACCCTGCCGAGCAAGCCTCCCTGGCCGATATGAAGGCCCGCAGAGCACAAGGTGAGAGCTTTGCCAGCATAGGTCTCGTGGTCGGAAAGCCGGCTATGAGTGTCAAGCGCATCCTCGACAGAACAGGGGCTTGAAACGCGACGGAAAATCGCGCATTATTTGACCCTGCCATCCGGCGCTGCGCCATCGGGCTTCCCTCAGACGGAACCCCTGCGTCCGAATGCCGACCCGCAAGATCACGAAGCCCAGGTGCACGGTCTGCCACCACCCCGAGCGGCACCGTATCGAGCTGTTGCGACTTGCTGGCACCCCCACTGACACGCTTGTCGAGAAGTATCCCGAGCTTGGGCGCGATGCCGTCTATCGGCACATGGCGAACCACGTGGACGCCGAGACCAAGGCCGCGATGGTGGCCGACGTGCCCCTCAGCGAGCTGGCCGAGCGGGCCGTTAAAGAGGGCGGGAGCCTCCTCGACCACTTCAGCGTCGTGCGCCTGACCGTCATGGCTGCGCTGCAGCGGGCCGCGGCAGTGAACGACTACAGCGGCACCGCTGCCCTGGCGAAGCGCGCCACCGAAATCAACCGCGAGATTGGCCGGCTGTCTGGCGAGCTGTTGAACAGCACGCCCATCGCGAACTTCACTCAGAACAACATCATCATGGGCGGCCCGATTATGGCCCGGCTAGAGTCGATGCTCATCGATCGCCTGGCACCCTTCCCGGACGCGCTGCGGGCCGTGCTGGACGGCCTCGCCGACCTGGACGGGACAAGGCCTCCCGCGCTCGACCTCGTGGCGCTCGAGGCTCCCCATGCAGCCTGAAAACCCGTTCGCTGCGCTTCGATCCCGCCTGTCGAATACTTGGCGGCTCAAGGCCCGTCCCGAGCAACTGCCGCCGGCCGGCGATTGGGCCGTCTGGCTTATCCTGAGTGGAAGAGGATGGGGAAAGACGCGGACGGGCGCCGAGTGGGTTCAGGAACAAGCCGCCACAGGCGCGTGCCGCCGCATGGCTCTGGTAGCGCCGACCGCGGCCGATGTTCGCGACACTATGGTCGAGGGCGCGTCGGGCATCCTCGCCATTGCTCCGAATACGCTGCGCCCCGAATACGAGCCGAGCAAGCGCCGGTTGACATGGCCCAACGGGGCGGTGGCGACGTTGTTCTCAGCCGACGAACCGGAGCGGTTGCGCGGCCCCGAACACGATGGCGCGTGGTGCGATGAGGTCGCCGCGTGGCGCGATCCCCTGGCCTGGGACATGCTGCAATTCGGCCTGCGCATAGGCCGCAATCCGCAGTGCGTGGTGACCACCACCCCGAAACCCTCGGCTCGCGTAATCCGGGAATTGATGGCCCGCAAGGGTCACGATGTTGTGGTGACGCGCGGCAAAACGGCGGACAACGCCGCGAACCTGTCTCCGAGCTTCATGCAGGCCATCGTGGCCCGCTACGGCGGCACCCGACTCGGCCGGCAGGAACTCGACGGCGAGCTGTTGGAGGACACGGTGGGCGCGCTCTGGCAGCGGGCCTGGATCGATGCCGACCGTGTGACGACCGCGCCCGATCTCCGCCGCATCGTCGTGGCGATCGACCCCGCCGTGAGCACGGGTGAGGGCTCCGACATGACGGGAATCATCGTGGCGGGCACGGGCGCGGACGGTCACTCCTACGTCCTAGAAGACCTGACGGCCAAGCTCGGCCCGGCCGAGTGGGCGCGGCTGGCCGTCTCAGCGTACCGCCGGCACCGCGCCGACCGCATCGTGGCCGAGGTGAACAACGGTGGGCAGCTCGTCGAGGCGACGTTGCGAAACGTGGATAGCAACATCCCGTATAAGGAAGTTCACGCGAGCCGGGGCAAGGCGATCAGAGCCGAGCCGGTTTCCGCTTTATATGAGCAACACAAAGTCCATCACGTCGGTACTTTCGCCGAACTAGAAGATCAGATGTGCTCATTCACTTCCGACTTCGACCGCGGCCGGGCCGGTTATTCGCCTGATCGCGTCGATGCTCTGGTCTGGGCCATCACTGAGATTGGCGATCGGCAGCCCTTCATCGTCACCCCCGAGATGCTTCAGCGGTTCTCCCGCCCTCGGCCTGGTACCGATGGTTACTACAGAAGACACGGATACTGAAAGGAACTACTATGTCACGTCCCCGCAAATTAGCTTTAGACAAAGATACCGCACTTGAAGACGGCCAGTGGGAGAAGCTGGTTACTTTCCTGAAGCCTTTGCTCTCTGCCGAAGACATGCAAAGCGTCGAGGACATCTGCCGCGGTGGCGGCGACGCCCCGGATGAGCCGGCCTCGGGTGCGAACGATGCCGCCCGGACCCGGACCCTGCCGCGGGCCGCCGTGCCGGCCGTCACCTATAACAAGGCCAGCTTTCCCGACAGCGGCAGGTTGAAGTGAGCAAGCCCGACAAGCTGCGCATCGTTCCGCCCGCCCGCTCGCCGGAGCGCGAAGCCCTTGGCCGTGCCATCGCCGAGGCCGCTCCGGCAGTCGCTGCGGTCGACAAGGCCCGTGCGGCAGCCGAGGCTGCCCGCGGTCAGCTGGCCAGTGCCGTCGGGGCTGTTCCGGCCGCCGAGAGAGCTGTCGCCGAAGCCAAGGCCCACATTGTCGATAACCCTCATGCGACCCGCGCCGAACTCCGGGCGTTGCGCCTGGCCGAGACCGACGCGCGAAACGATTTTGAGATTGCGCGCGAAGTCGCGTCCTCCGCAGAGGCGGTCTTGGCCGAGGCCGAGCGTGCCGCCCGCTATGCGGCGGATAGGGTGGAGAGCGCAGTCGACGGCGTCGTGGTTGCAAGCTTCGCGCCCGCCCTCGACGCGGCCGAGTGCGTCGGCCGACAGTTCGGACGCCTCGCCTTTATGGCGGCCTTCATCGCTCAGTCCGGGGACCATTGGAGCGGCGAGCGGACGCTGCTGACCGGCCGCGTCGAGACGCTGAACGCTCATTTCTCCTTCCGCGGTGATACGGACGCCGTTGCGGCAGCACGGCAGGAAGCCCAGGCGCCCTGGCACGCGGCCCGCGCCGCGCTGCTTGCCGATGCCGACGCGCCCTTGCCGAGGGTCGGATGATGGACCTGACAGCAGCCGAAGCGGTCTTGATCGACTTCATGCGCGGCGTGGTCGCGAGCGACTTCAACATGACCATCGCCACGAGCGGCGGAGAGTGGCTCGTCACCGCGGCGAGCCCGAGCGACGGCTTCCTCGTTGGCCGCGGCAACAGCTTCGGCGAGGCTTTCAGCGCGGCCATGGGCGCCGATGCCGAGCCCGGCGGCCCCGGCGGGGGCAAAGAGACGCCAGCCCGTGTCGGCCTGCGTCTCGTGGTCAACACGGAACGCAATCCTGCACAAGCGAAAGCAGCATGACGGATTTCGCGCCGGTAGGCATCGGCGCGAATGGCCAGCCGGAGGTGCCTCAACACCGGCTGCGACGGCCGACCTTTCGCGGTGACGTCGCATCGGCTCCGCCGCCGGAAACAGCGGCGGAGCCCCTTCCGCCCGAGCGCGATCCGCGCCGCATCCCGATCAAGGTGGTGAGCCGCCGCGCGATCCAGGAATTGGTCGCGAACTTCAACAAGAGTGCCATTCATGCCGAATGATCCGCGCCACCTCGACGCCACCATCGACAACATCCGCGCGGCCGAGCGTGGCCTCGCCGGCATCGTGGTCTACCTCACGGCGGCCCGCGACCGGCTCGCCGCGGCGCCCGATGCCGAGCGGGAGGCCGCGGAGCGCCACCTGGCGAACTGCGATCTGCGGATGCGCGCCGACGCCGTGGTCCTGGCCCACAATCTCGCGGCCCTTTCCCTTCCGGCCGGAGCCGTCCCGACGTGAGCTTCACGACCAAATATATCGAGGTCGACTTTTCCCTGGCTCATGGCGTCTTCGCGGGCGGCGGCAACACCTATACGGCGAAAGGCTGCCGCATCTCGGCCCAGATCACGAAGGCCGGCGGCTTGTCGTTCGGCGAGGCCCTGATCTCGATTTTTGGCCTGCCGCTCTCGGTCATGAATCAGCTCGGCACCTTCGGCCAGACCCTGACCGTCATCGGCCGCAACACCGTGACGGTGAGGGCCGGCGACGACCCGAACAACCTCACGACGGTCTACACGGGGGACATCCAGAATGCCTACGCGGACGGGTGGTCACAACCAAACGTGCCGTTCCGCGTCGAGGCGCGTGTTGCGGCCTACGCTGGCGTGAAGCCCATCCCGCCGCTGACCCATCCGGGATCGCAGGACGTGGCCGAAATGCTCGGGCAGGTCGCGCAAAGCGCCGGATGGCAATTCGAGAACAACGGCGTCTCGACTAAGATCATGAACCCGTACTTTGCCGGCACGGCCACGCAGCAGCTTCTTGGCATCGCGGATGCGGCGGGCTTGGAGCATATCATCGACAACGGCACGCTCGCCATCTGGAACCCCGGCCAAGCCCGCCAGGGCGCCGCCACGGCGATCTCGCCGGAAACGGGCCTCGTGGGCTACCCCCGGTTCAACAGTCAGGGCATCGACATCGTGACGCTTTGGCAACCGACGCTAGCCTACGGGCAGAACATCCAGGTCCAGTCATCTATCACGCCCGCGTGCGGAACCTGGAACATCCACTACCTCGAATACGACCTCGAATGCGAGACACCGAATGGCCGGTGGTTTTGCAACATCATGGCGCATCCGCTGGGGTCGATGGTGACGTTCTGAGGGTGAGGGTGTATCCCCTCCAGGGCGGACACTAGCCCTCCGATCCGCAATGTGTCGTCAATCACCGACGATCATGTGCTCAGCGAGCTTGCAGGCTTTCGGAGTTGCCTGTCCGGCGTCGTCGACGAGACTTGGCTTACCCCGCCACACGACAAGTCCTTTGACGCCGCTCACGACCGCCCCATCGATACCAGGTAGGTTCTTACTCTGCCCCACGGACCAGTTGGATGGATTCTCCGTGGACCAAACCGGTCTGCCGTCCGGCGACTCGGCTACAAGGTAGGACCAATTCTGACCCGTGGCGGTATTATCCCCGCCGGCGCTATGGGACGACACGATGTCGAACAGGGGTCCGACCGACGTGCGTGACGTGAGTCCCTGGATAGAATTGAGCACGTGCCCCTTGTCAGGACCCACCAGAAAGACAGCCGCGCTCAGCTTGGGTCGGAGCCTTGTCATGATGTCTCTGATCCGAACATCGTCAAAGTCCACCTCGTTGAAGGGAGACAAGAAATTGGGCTTGAAAGCAGCCGAGTAGGCGGCGATCCAAGCCGCATACCGTTCGTCGGACCACCCAGTGTAAGCAACCGTACCGACCGCAAGCGGGCTCGCATAGATGAGTAGGCCATTGCGACGGGCGTAATCATAGATTTTGCGATATAAGTTAGAGTAGGAGGCCGGCGTCGCATAATCCGGTATGATCGGCACGCGAATGCCGTTTACCCCGACATTATTGACCAACCCGGATAGGACCGTGCCGAAATTGTCTTCGGTTAAAGCCGTTTCAGGCGAGTAGTCGGTACTCTCAACGAAAGCGGATTTAAGATCAGCAAAGTAGGCTTTTAGAGAGCGAACGTAGTGTCGAGGCGACAGAATGGAACACAGAGGAGTAGAAGAGGCATGGACACTGGTAATTATCAGCTGCATGCCGCAGACCATAAAGCAGAGTTGCCATTTTTTCAGTCGCCGCAGCTGATTCATTTCATCTATATCCTTGACCTATGGAACTACAAGTCCGAACGCTTGCAATGATCACTCAATCAAAAAGTTGCAGGTATGTGAACATTGATTCAGGAACTCTCGACAAAGCGCGCATAACTCTCTGCATGCCGGTCCTGATAGACAAACCGACATCGCCGGATGGCTGGACGGCTCCCTTGGCAGAGAGGCCCTACGGCCGGCTGCGGAAAGCACGTTGCGGGAGTGGATCGTGTCGACGCGGGTGAACAAGACGGGCGAAGGGGACGGCGATCCGACGATCGTGGAGCCGTTGGCGATGGTAGGGTGAGGTCGGCGGCCCTCGGGCTTTCCTAGGCCGCGGCGGTGATGCGGATTGGGACTGCGATGGGGAGGATGGTGAAAGCCTAACTTCCCGTCCCAAACCTGTTTAGGCAACACTACCCATGCTAAACTTCACCGTTGCAGATTCAGCAATGTATCTCAGGCCCACGGAAATCGTACCTGGGAGCGTTACATTGCCCGTACCTACCACGAAGTTAAGTTGCTTATGGAAGTGTGGCTTCTTACCCTTTGCACCTACCTCTATTGTATAGGTTCCCGGCCCATCAAAGTGCAAATAGGGGAGTTGGATGTTGAAGATAACCCTGGTGAACTGAGTTGGTTGCCCTTGTACACTAAAAGTGGCATCAAAAATGACTAAAGGCTTTGTTTTCGGGCCGCTGAACCTTATCTCAGCTTCGAATGAATTTTCTACTGGCTTCAAAGTAACAGTGAATATCAATAGCGGCATAACTGGAGGAAGTGCAGCAAACACAAGCTCTGACCCATAGATACCGGCCAGAACGGACTTGCCATTTATGTCCTGAGTGAAGTAGTCACTCAGGATTAAGCTTTCGACTTCGAAAGTGTTAGGCATGGTGATTAAGCGCTAGCCCGACGAACAGAACCAGCGCCCGGGGTTGGCGTGTCGGAAAAAAAATAGGCAGGAGGAGGTGTACTTACTTCCGGTTTATAATTTTCGAATGGTCTCGCGTCCTTGTTAGATCTCACAAAGTCTTCAACTTTGCTCGGGCGCAACGTAAGCGTAAACCCAAGCGCTTCTAAATAGACTAGAAGCGTTTCGAACGTGAAGGACGGATTGGTCCCGTTAAGAACCCTTGATACTTGACTTTTGTGTTTGCCAAGAACCTGAGCAAGATCCTTAGCCGTAACTGCGCTGGTCTTGGCGCGATACTTGAAGGCGGAGCGCAAAGCCAGGAACATGCTCATACGCGCATCTCCCTTGATCTGCTCTTCGGCAGATCTGTCATAGGAAGACAGATCAAACGTCGGCATGTTCAAAATCCTCGAGTAGGGCATGTCTCGCCCCCGACGAGCGCGGGTTTGACGGGAAAAGAGTCGACCAGACACTCTTTACGCGGGTTCGTGATGGACCGAATCCTCGTGCCAGAGTTTTTCGATCTCGGTGATTTGTGGCGACGAACTCACCCTTGCGCAAAAACGCTCCGAGAATCCGATGCTGAGGCTCATAGGTGAGCTTGAACTCCCAGATTGCTTCGGCTTTCGGTTGAAGGCTTTTGAGTAGGGCGTCATCATCAAAATCCTCCCCCTGAACGAACGCCCGGCAAACGGCCCTCACATTGGCACAGAACCGTTCTTCAGCCTTCGTAGTGCCGACTGCCTCGACGAATTTCGCAACTTCCGGATGCATCCATAGCCGCCTTGCATACCCTTTCCCAGTTCTTCGACCTAGGTCGAACAACTTGAGTCTCCCCGCCCGCACCAACGAGATGATATGGGATTCGGTTGCGTCCGAAGTCAACTGGGTGCCATGCGGAACATTAACGGCGTCCTAAACGAGCATCAATTCGCCATCTCAGGATCGTCCCGGTGCGGCAGGTAGCCCATACCGGTGAGCCAATCCTTCAGCGCCAGCCGGATGGCCTCGGGGCGGCTCGGGCGCGGCTTGGGGCCATTCAAGGGACAGGTCCTCTTCGCATTGCCTCACACTCCGGAATGAGGCGGTCGAGGTCGGCCATGTGTTCCCGTAGGCTGGCGAGGAACTTCGCCGTCGAGACTTCCGGTTCCTCGCCAAGCACGTGAATCAGATTGCCAGCTTCCAGGAACGCGATTTGGTCGGCCAGTGAGTCGCGATGCTCGTGGAGATCGGCGACGAACCTCTGCAGATCCATGGTCAGCTAGCTCCCTCGTCCGCGGCCGGTTCTGCCATCCTGGCTCACGTGTCGCCGCGCTCGCGGCACCGATCGTTCGTAAACGGAAGGGCGCATCAGTCACGCCCTTCCGTGCGTAACAGGACCCCTTCGGGGCCGAACTCGATGCCGGCCCGGCGAAACGCCTCCTTGACGACAATCTCATCGGCCAGGTTGATGTTGATAGCCCCCGCGCTCGCCATGATGAGATCCACTTCCACCAAAGGTAACGCCGTGCGCCGCTGCATGTCATAGCGGGTCCACCTCAGAAGCTCGCACGCCTCGCGGATCTCCCGGCCTGTCAGCACGTCAGTTCGCCCCCTCAGGGTCGTCGCGGTGCCTGAGAAGGCCGAGGCCGGTGAGCCAGTCCTTCAACGCGAGCCGGATGGCTTCGGGCCGGCTCGGGCGCGGCTCGGGCTGGGCGGCGATCCATGCGTCCAGGGCTTTTACGTCAGGCGGCATGACGCGCACCATGATGGGCGTCGCAGCGGTAGGCGGTCTCCCGCGCCCTCGCTTTTTTCCAATATCGCCTATTGATCCCGTCATGGATTTACGATATTAGAAAAGGCGGATCAAGGCAAGGCTCCTACCCCTCGCCAAGATCCTGACCACAGCGAAACTGGAGTTCTCGCAATGGCTATCGACGCCCATAGCACAACCGCGCCCGCCGATCACCGGGCCTTATTACGAACCTGGGCCGGCGCCGTCCCCGTCCCCCTGCCGGACCTCACGGCCGAAACTGTGGCGATGCTGGACGCGATCCCGCCATTGGCGCTCCACGGTGGCGCGTCAATTTACTCCGCCGCCGACTTGCCATGCGACGCGGCGGGTGACGTGCGCCACGGTGGCGCGGGTGACGCTGCCCGCGCCCGCCATATGCGCCGGGCATTGGAAGGCGCCATCGCGCACGGCATCGCCCTGCTCGACGCCCTGGACGCGGCGGGCGTAGACCGCGAGGACGACGGCACGTCCGAACCCTCCCTCGGCTGGATCGACGGCAAGCCGCAATTATCCGACAGCCACGACGACCGTGAAGCCGAAGACGAGCGCGAGCCCGATGACGAAGGTGACCTGCTCGATCGCGGCGAACTGGACGGCTGGCGCCGGCCGCTCGCGTCGTGCGTGGTGATATCGCCACACGCGCCCGCGATGGCCGAGCGCGAGGTGCGGCGTCTCATGGTGATCGTGTCGCCGAACGTGGTGCCGCTGTTCGGAGGGCGTCATGGCTGATCGCCGCGGCTTCCTCCGCGGCCTCGCGACCCTGCCGTTGATAGGTGGCGGCGTGACGCTCATCGGCATCCCCGGCGCGCCGGTGCCGCTGTCACAAGCCATGGCGGCTCCGGCCCTCGGCAACCCGCGAGAACGTGCCCGGTATGCCTGGGAAGCATTCTCAGGCGCCATGCGCGAGATCACGGCCGGCGCCGACGGGTGGTGCGTCTTAGGAAGCGTCGATGATTTACCGCGCTGATTCCTGCGATCGGGGCGCGATAATATAGTTCCACTCGCCATGGAAGTCGCTGCGGATCATGTTCAGTTCGGCCATTTGCTGGTCGGAGATCCTGAT
>JAABUP010006758.1_pt1 | contig 16020 bp, 18 predicted proteins | sample 5559201 | NCBI WGS metagenome assembly JAABUP01 (sample SAMN10711887, study PRJNA513373) | rock metagenome | isolation source: Antarctica rocks | place: Antarctica
AGATGCACCGAAGCCCCTCCATGAGCGACAAATAAATACTGGTGCAGGGACCTCGAAAGCTCCCGAACCCACAATAATAGATCGGCATGTGTTCACTGGGCTTCTTGTGTTTCTAGATGCTGGCAATTCCAACCACTGCTTGTTCTGTTTGCTGGTCGGGATCGTCTTCGACGTTCTTAAATCGGTCATCCTGAATCAATGGCAACAGGTCTCCTGGCAGGAAAGTCTGCAGCAATTACTGGAGGCTTGACAGGCATTGGCCGCGCCATTGCCCTTCAATATCTCAAGGAAGGAGCACACGTCGTCATAAACTATTTAGGAGGACCGAAAGATGTGGAGCACCTTCAGAGCCTACAAGTAGAGCGTCCGCGCAATGGCACGAAATTCGTTGCTGTCGCCGGCGACATCTCGAAACCCGAGACCGGTAAGGAGCTCGTCAGAAAGGCAGTTCAAGTTTTCGGGAGACTCGATATCTTCGTCAGCAATGCGGGCATCTGTCAATTTGCTGAGTTCCTGGAGTAGTCATGCCTTATCCCCTGTGTCAATGAGCTTGTTGACGGTGATGACAGCATAGAACCCGATCTCTACTCGCACACAGTCCGCACCAACCTCGATGGCGCCTTCTACGCCACCCAAGCCGCCGCTCGTCAAATGTCCGCCCAAACACCCCCCGGCGGCTCGATCATCGGCATATCTTCCATCTCCGCTCTCGTCGGCGGTGGATTGCAGACACACTACACGCCCACGAAAGCCGGGGTGTTGTCCTTAATGCAGTCGTGTGCGGTAGCATTGGGAAAGTACGGTATACGGTGCAATGCGTTGTTGCCGGGGACGATCAAGACACAGCTGAATGAGGAGGATCTGAATGATGATGCGAAGAGGAGATATATGGAGGGGAGGATCCCGTTGGGCAGGACGGGCGTGCCGGAGGATATGGCTGGGCCGGCGGTGTTTTTGGCAAGTGATATGAGTCGATATGTTAGTGGCGCTCAGTTGTTGGTTGATGGTGGGTTGTTTGTCAATCTGCAATAATCACGTCGGCGCTTCGGAAGACTAAGGCCTTCGATACCGCTATCTGAGGGCCAAAAAGCAGAGACCTGCCAGTTCTGCCACTAAAAGATCCTATACGCTTTCGCCGCGTTACCGCTCCAAACAGCCTGCTTCTCTCTCTCAGACAGAAGCAGATCCTGCAGATAACTATCCACAAGCCCTCGCCAGTTTCTCCAAGCAACCTTCCCACCTCCGCCGCCAACGTTACATACCGGCCAATCGCTACCGAACATAACTCTCTCCGGCCCGAATATCTGGAATACAGAAAGGACCCAACAACTCACGTGCGACTTCGCCTCAATAAGTTCGTCCGTCAGTATCCAGGGTTCATTGACATTATGTGTGGAAAGAGGTGGGATTTCGGAGAAGGCGCCGGATAGCTTGATGTAGGTCTTTGGGAACGAGGCGAGACGTCTGATGCGCTCTTCCCATTCGACGAAGACGGGGGCCTTTTCGAAAGGTGGCCAAGCATCGATGCGCATGTTGGGCTTACACATATGATCTGCAGTTCATCAGTCTCTGCCTTTTCCAGGTAGGGGTCGCACGGGCCGCGTACTGACGATGATCACCACCTTGTCCTCCTCCGCCTCGTCTTCGTGGGCTCTACTTATCATCTCAATGGCTTCATCTAACTGCCAGATCCCTCCGCTCCTGTGGTCCACTCCCAAATCAAACGTGTATTTTTTCCGTCCAAGCCACTTGAGCCCTTCAATAAAACGTCCTCTAAGCATTGTCCCAGGAAGCTCGTCTTGAAGAAGATACCGAAACCCTTTAATCAGATCTCTACTCGCCCCGGCGCGGTCTTTGACCAGCTGCACATAATACTCCAACTCATCCTCCCCACACGGAAGAGGCGCCCAAGGGACAATCCCTAGACAAAGCCTCGCATGACCCGGCCAATGCCCCTCCCCTGGCAAGGGCTCTCCATTCGCAATCCGAGCGATCCACTCGACTTCCTGGAAAGGATATTTCCAGCCGCTATAGAACAAATGGCTTTTCCGGTCCGTCTCAACGAAGACGAAGCCGCGCAGCTCGGGGGCGTTGTCGGTTGCGGCGAGATAGTCATCGACGGAATGCTGTGCGCGCAGAGGATGATCTGGGCTGCACCAGGTGAGGGTATCTAGTTCGGAGGCGGGGAAGAGATGGATGTGGGAGTCGATGATCTGGGGAGGAGACATTGTTGGTTGGGGTTTTCGTCCATTGACCTATGAGATACGGCAGAGGTGAACTAGTCCTTTATACATCACGGAGAGGAGAAGTTTGCTTTGAGCTTCCCATGTGTGCCTGTGCATGTCAGCAACCGCGGGGACAGGCGCTGAGATCTTTCAAAGGGCAAGCCATCTATGATGAGCGTGGGATCGGAGCGCCCTCCGACACAGATACCCCATAGGGTCGGTCTGCAATGATCCGATCCCGGTTTCGGGACAGTGCACCGCGGCGGGGTGCATTTTAACTTTGAGCAACCAAACATTGACATCAAGAAGTTTTGTGTTTATCCGTTCACTTCTTCGGTGACCTCTAGCTCTAATATTTCCTCTAGGCAATAATGGCCGCAACACCTCCACCAAAAGGCATCTACGTGCCCGTCCCCACATTCTTCGTCTCCAAAACCGCCTCCGACTACAACTCCTCCGCCACCCCCCTCGACCTCCCCACCCAAGCCGCCCACGCCATCCACCTCGCAAAATGCGGTATCCGCGGCCTCGTCGTGCTCGGTTCCACAGGCGAAGCCATCATGGTGACCAACTCCGAGCGCACAACCGTGCTCAAGCACGTCAGACAAGAGCTTGAGAAAGCTGGGTTCAAGGACTACCCGATCATCGCGGGGACGGCGACGCAGAGCATTGCTGAGACGGTGCAGTTGTTGGAGGAGGCGAAGGAGGCGGGGAGTCGGTGGGGGTTGGTGCTGGCGCCGGGGTATTTCGCGCCGGCTGTCAGTCAGGAGGGGTTGGTGGGGTGGTATAGGGCTGTTGCGGATCAGTCGCCCATACCGATCATGATGTTCGTATACCCCATTTTCACGTTCTCCAAAGCCTGCCTGGCATGAGGGGTAGCGCTGATGGGTCGAGTGTAGATACCATTACCCTGCCGTCTCGAACAACATCACCATCACCACGCCCACCTTCGAAACACTAGCGGCCCATCCCAACATCGTCGGCTGCAAGCTCTCGCATGCCGATCTCTCCAAACACACCCTCATCGCATCGTCTCCCCGCATCGACCACTCTCATTTCGAGACCTTCACCGGCCTGGGACAACAGCTCCTCCCTGTGCTCACCGTCGGCGGCGCGGGCGCCATTGACGGTCTCGCGGGCGTGTTCCCAAAGTGCGTGGTGCATCTGTATGAGACGTGGAAGAATGATCCGGGGGAGTCGAAGAGGTTGAGGGAGTTGCAGTATAAGATCAGTGCGGGCGAGGAGTTGGTGGTGAAATACGGGACGGTGGGCATCAAAGAGGCGGCGAGTCGGATACTGGGCTTCGGGGAGAGGGACGGGACGAGGTTGCCGCTGAAGGGGGGCTTTCCGGGAGGGGACGAGGAGTGGGAGGATTGGGAAGGAGTCATGGGAGAGCTGGAGGCGTTGGAGAAAAGTTTACCGGAGGTGGCGTCATAGACACCGTTGGGGGTGGTAGAGTAAATCGCTGGTTTTGAATAGAATACATAATGATCTGCTAAGACCTCTTCTTTCAAAGCTGCTGTGTAACCGGTATGCTGCGCATGGGAGCTGTTCTCCGCTGGAACTCACCGTCGACGCCGTGGGATTTTATTCTGGCGGACCGGAGATCCAAACGTATACATTCAGAGGCTGCCTCCTCAATATTTGTAGCTTTGTGGTACAGCTTTGGAAACCTTTGCGTTTGCATTCCTCATCAATGATATAGATATCCTCTCCAAGAGCGTCATCACCGCCAAGTCAAGCTGCAAAATGGTTAGCGACCAACAAGGTCACGACATGCTTACCGATAGCATGGCCATAGACAGTGTCAGACCGCACTCAGAGCGTCAATAAACGTGACAGGTGCCTAATACTATCTTCAATGCATTCAACTAGCGATATCTTTTCAAGAAAGACGTGACACTATGCCGGGAATAGAGGGGCGCCATCCAATCCATCAGGTATACCAACCAATGTTCAGGTCCACGTGTATCTTTGGCAAGGCAAGGCAAGCACCGCAGATTGAAATGCCTCAACAAGTCTCTGCTTATTCACTGGACGGATGCGAAATTATTTGGCAGTCAGACACCTATGGGTGGCGATGACCTCCCGAGACTGTAAGTCATTCTGGCGTCGGTCCCGCCACGGACCGTCAGCGGAAGGGCCGATCCACAGCATCCTTGGGGCTCCAAGGGCGTAGGGTGACTCAACGACTTCTTCCTCGTCCTCTCTTTGCTGTGGAGTGGTGAAGGCAACCGCAGGCGATGCGGCAGTTCACGCAAGGTCAGCCAAGTAGTGGCATGGCTATGAAGTATTGTGCCGCAGGGAGTGGTGGGCGGGAATCGGAAGGGAGCCTGAGCTTCGCAAGTACCAGCGTCACGTAGGAACACGTACGTAAAGCGTGGCAACTTCCTAAAAGGTGTGTGTCCGACGTGAAAGAGATGGATGACGACGATCTGGAGTCTCAACTTGTAACTGCAAGCGCAACAAGAGATGAAGGCGTGGCAGCGAGCAGGTAGAGCTTGTTGGGGGTGGCTCCGCCTCCAGATCCCATTCCTCCAACATGGGAACTCGGCGTGAAGGTTTCAATTGCCGAGAACTCCGTGAAGCGGCACAGAGGAGGCAGTATCCGAGTTCGACGCCGCAACCTGAAGAGAAGTCGTGACGATGCTTGAATGCGTATCGCCCACCAGCACGCTGGCACGGTCCGACTAGTTTGAGGATGAATGAAAATGTGGAGAGAATAGACCGGTCTGAGTGTTACGTAGACAGGCCGGAAAGCGATCAATACATGTAATGGAGCATAGGGACAAGAACAGGAGCCTAGACCGCATGATGATGTAGCTGGGATGATGCGATCTATGACTGTTAAGGAATTCGCGGCTTTTGATTCAAAGTTATCGTCCGTCTCGCTGTGAAGGAAGGCCGAAGGACGAGGTCGGACATAAACGGCTAGGAAGTCATCGCAATGCTCATTAAGGTAATGCCTCGTCGGCGTTGCCGGATCGCTGTGGCTAGGGAGTCATATTCTGTATCTCGACTTTACTACTCTATCTCCGTGGCACGTGTCGTGGAGTATTAATGTTGGCGCTAGAGGTTGATTGATGGTTCACCGCCTATAGGCGCAAGGATAGTTCTCATTGGCTGAGTAGTTGCGGCTGAATGTCGTCCTGGTAAGGCGTAAGGCTCACTCGCCAGGTTTTCTGAGCTTTTGACCGCCTACATGTACAGATGCTGACACTTAGTAAGTCCTACTAGTATACGCCTTATGCAGTAGAGTATAGGAGATGACGAACCTCGGTGACTGTGGACCTTCACTCGATCTCTCCGTGGAGGATTCCTTGGCAGTATCCATCCATGCTTGGGTTGGGGTGTTGACTCACGTTCACAGTCTCTGCCACATGGCAATTGTACAGTACATCCAGAGCGTTGGCATGGATCTCAGCAACGTTTGATGTGGGATCGCGATCACAATACTTCAATGTGTTGTTGAAGCTGAGGATGAGCACGGTTTTGGGGGTGCTTACCTAATCTATAAGCGTCCAGCTCTCTCCTACCCGACGTAGAACGATGACTTTCTCAACTTATCTCACGCCGGATCTCGGGCCTCGGGCTTTTCTTGCTGCCTCCAGAGCTTTACAAATCTCTGGAGTTGAGAGGCATTTGTCTTTCTGGCCTCCAAAGCATCTGCGCTCTCACGTAAATTGACAAGCCCCTAGGCTGCGCCTCTCTCCGTGTCTGGAATATACCTCAAACGTCCACGCCTACCTTCTATTCAGAGACTTGAGGCGTATATGGCGTATATTAAGTTATGACCACTAATCCTTAGCTTGAATGCTGATGGAAGAGAGAAAGGTTCTTGTCATCTCAATTCCCAGTACCTGGCATGGCCCTGGCATCGTCAATCGCCCCATCCGTCTTTAGCAGCAAGCACAGGCTGTGATTGCAACGCGCAACAGATGCAAAGCCCGACGCCATGGCTCTGTTCTTCCAGATCCAGGTTCCCCGTTGCAAAGCTGAGGCCACTTGCTGCTGCCTCATATCCCAGCTGAGTGTCCAAAGCCCCTGTCACCTCAACGCACATGGAGTCATCCCGATTCCGTGCAGTGCTCATCAGATCCTCGGGAAGACCGTACCCAGTCTATTTTCCCATCTTTACTTTTGGAACTAAAACGCATTTGCAGTGCCTCGTAATGGGCACGACAAAAGATGACTTGGAGTATGACTTATTGCCTAGCACCGCTGCCTGGTGGACGCCCTGTCCCGTCATGCACTTTTCAACGGCCACTATGTCTCTCACCTTACCATTTTGGAGTCTGTTCGCTGGGGTGTAAACTCGCAAAAGATATATAACTCGCCCGTTCTGCTACTGGAGCCTGCATGTCTCATAGCTTTCACTCTTACTCATTTCTTCTGGCGTAGTTTGAAACAAGTCTCATTGTCTGTTCTCTCTTGCTTTTCATTCTATCCACATCGATATACCACACACCGATTGAACTTCAACGCCGTCGCCACCACCAAGTACTATCAGCCCAAGCAGTCTCACTCCGGGAACCTAGTCGCCACCATGTGCTACCAAGTCATCGAACGCTACTCTGTTTGCAAGTGTCTCTACTACCGTCATTCCGTCGACCCCTGCCCAGGCTACAACCAACGCGGCCACGGCGTCCAGGAGAAGACAGTCCTGGTCGGCTACGCCTGCTCCTCTCACTCACGCCGGCGTGCGGAAGGCCAAGCAACATCTTCACGGAGCGGCAATCAGCCGGACTCGGGCTACGCCAGTGGAGGTGCTGCATTTCAGTACAGCTCGTCGTACCGTCGGTGACGCACGGTTTGAGGGATATGGGGTATGGAAACTCCGGATATCCTCTGAGAGGAATCAGACCGGCTGGATGGATGCCGCCAAAGTTTCCTCTTCAGCGCTTGGATCACCTACGGGATTACCTTGAGCGTACTGTGTCTTGAAAACATCAACCTGCGAATCGGCATTGGACTGTACAACAACTACGCATTGGAGTAGATCTTCCAACCACATTGACTGCCGCGCAGTCAATACACCAACACACCTTTCGGACTCTTGACCATCACACGGAGTCATTGCCGGCAATGGCATCTTGTCAATCACTCATGGGCGGCCATCTTGAAGAATGGGGAGGATCTGGGGATCTGGAAGAAGTCTAGCATTATTGTTCCTGGCGAACGATCCAGCACGAGGGATGTGACGGTATGCAGGGCATGATCGTCAACGGAGTATGATTTCTGCATAAGCTTTTGGAGTCTTCGAATCTTTCTAGAGTCCGGGTACGAGTAGCGAGCGAGGGTGCATCATTCAGGCGAGCGAATACTGTACTGTTTTGAAAACTTTGTCTCGACCTCTCTATTATTGTACTCGTATCGCATTTTGCCTTTCCACTTCTACCAATCCTCTCTCGTTTTTCCACAATTACTCTCACTCATTCTCGCATTCTTATATCTGTGATTTCCTATAACCTTTCTCATCTCCGCCCTCTCTCTCTCTCAAAATTACCTCTCAATACGCGTGCTCTTCCCTTTCCTTACGAAAGCCTGACTCACCGCACTCCCACCCCATCCATCCATCGAAGGCTCTGGTTAGTCTACGGCACGATCCTGTGGGTGTGCGGTGTGGTATGGTTTAGTCACCTGTTACTTTAGGAACCGTACTTCTCTCAGCTGGCTGAGCTGCAGGCAGCAACGGAGTCTAAACCTAAAAGTCGTCTGTGACGTCCAAGGCAGACTAGGGAAAGCGGCGAGTCCGAATTCACTGGTGTGTATTGTACTTTAGTTTTATTGTTGTAGTGTTGTGTTCTGGAAATACATATTACACTACTACCGTCGAGGTGAAATGTAGACATGATATTCGTGACCGTTGTGGTGTGGTGATGGTGGGGTTTTTGCGCGACTTGATCGCGTGGGGAGCTGGGTGGTTCTTAATATAGAATTCTTGGGATTGTCTAGGTACATACAGGACTTGCAAAAGTCCCTTTCCCTTCTAATCTGGTTAGTAAGCATCTGCCGCTTTGCTCAGGCACTACACACCCTTGAATCACCGTCTGCTCATCCAGCTCACCCACTGCGCAGGCTCTGCTCACTCTGCCAGGTACAACTCACCCCGGATGGCGTGTTTCTATTCTCGTTCTTGATTTCGGCTCCTGCGGCGGGTGTTTTGCCCAACATGAATGGCTAATGTCTCCACTTGTAATGTTCGCGCTGCTGCTCACTTACCTGATATATTGCTGCTCTTCTTCCGCCGTCCATCCCATACCTGTCTGTCTCCACAACTTTGGTGCGTCAAGGCGGTGCCCAATTAGCCTGAAATAGAAAGAAACTGGTAGTCTAGGTGGGCTACGGGGGCGGAGAATGTTAGATCGATAGCAAGGCTTTGGTGCTCAATGTCTGTCACTCATACCTTTGGGATGACCGTGTGACTCTGTGAGCATTGAAAGATGGGAAGATCAAAGGCTACATGTTCTCAGACGGAAGACCATTCTTGAAAAGACCAAAGAGAACTCAAAGATCTCATGAACGAACAGAAGAGTTTCTGGACTCTGTAGCGCAACTATGCTCTGATATACATATACTCCAATCCACCAAACCTGTAGAGTCACGTCGTTAGATGGGACTTTTCTCTCTGCTGACAGAGTACAGAGTTCCGCATACCTCAGCATTTGATCTCATCTACGTGACTGCTAGGAGGTTGCGGTGTGTACTCGGCATACTGGCCCTTCATCCCTAACAGCGACCTTCCAGTCCAGTAACAGGTGGTCTGGGTGACGCGAGAGATGACGGTTTGACTGTGCCACTGAAATCCGACCAGCCATCTCGGTGGACGTGAAAAGTTCCATGGGTTGATCCGATTCCACCACGACGTGACGTTCAGCTGCCCATGATAAACCCAGCAGTCATGTGAATGGTGCGTGGCTTGAAGCTGCACCCACAGCAATTGGGCGATCAGCCGGCTCTGCGCCGCCGGCCACCACATCAGCGTCGTGAAGAGCAAACGCAGCCATGGCGGCGTGTTCGCGAAATGAGGGAAGCGGTCGGCATCCAGGATGGCGCTACATGTGTTGCGGTACAGTGTCTCGTCGGCCACCAGTGTGACAACGAGATCTTCCTTGTATGCATCGTCGCGGGACCAGTGTACACGCTGTCCCGGTTTGAAGCGCATGGACCCCCCCATGTGTCATGCCGCTGCTGCCGCCCCCAAAGACGTTTGAGACGTAGGAGATTTTGAGGTGACCGTCTGTGCAGATGATTTGCTCGCAGCCCAGGCCTCGCAAATGCCAGTGGTATCTGGCGCGCCAGGTGCTCTCAGCCGGGACCGTGATTTGGATGTTGTCACGGTGAGAGAAGTTGAATGTTGCCAAGGCCGGGTCGGGGATTGAGAAGATGGTTTGCGCGGTGGTGTTGGTGCGATTCATATTGAATATTAGTGACGATGATCAAAGTGCCAATTGTTGGTTCGCAATACTTGACAAGCAAGCGGATACAGTACCAAGAAGTTAGGGGAAGGGAAGGGAGAAAAGGGAAGCGGCAGGGAGCTTAAGAGTAGTTCCAAGCTGGAAGTGAAACTGGGGTTGGACTTTTTCGATCCTGTATGTCAGTGTAAATCTTGTACGAGTACGAGGTAGGGAGGGAGCATGTAGATGTACACTACACCATGCTCTCTCGAGAGCTGAGCGTCGGCTTCGTCATCAGGATACTTAGTCACGTAAAAATACAAATTGCGTTCAGGAGCAAGCACGGATTCTATTTCCCCAGGTGCTAGCTAACGACTACCTTACGCAGTGATTAGTTGACAGGACTGCCGCCTCGCGCAATGGACAGGTCAGGCGGTCGCCTGTGTCCAAGTTGTTTGTTCTCCTCCTCCTCTCCGACAAGACTGGTCAGGCAATGATCGATCGAGATGCCCGTGTCTTCGATGGTCCGTCCCCTCTACTTCACCTTCGGGACTGGCCAGGCCAAGTGTGTACGTTGTCCTGTGTCCTAGCTTATCCATCCGTTCAGTCACCTTCCTCAGCGACATGTTTTGACTTGCCCCTCTTCTCTCCGCTTCTCAACCATCACCTGCGCTCCAGCTTTCTCTTCGCCAGGTGCCACAACTCCCGTTCCTCCGAGACAGAAGGAACGCTCGCGGTGTAAGGGCGTTGACATAATGAACCGTAGTGGACCGCAACTGACAGGCTTGCCAAAAGCGGGTGTCGGGGCAACCTCCTGATGGAGAATTGCGAAATGCCGCTGATTCGGCAACGTGGGGGTTTGTTCTTGGACCAGCCAAGAGGAATTATTAGTGATTAGAAATGGGCGTGTGATGTGCTTCACTCCAAAAGTGCGAAAATCCATCTCATATGAATGGTCATTCATCGGCGGGTGGTGTAGCCCTGGCGTCTTGTCGGTCTGATCTCACGGTACTCGGGCTCGGGCTCGGGCTCGGAGTCAGATTCACTGCTTGAGCATCCCGATGAGCTGTCGCTGTAGCCGCAGCGACTCCCGCCGCAGTCGAGCTTCACTCTGTCTCCTTTACGTGTGATACCGTACCGCTCGCATGTGCAGGTTGAGGTTGGCGGGTCGCTGAGCGAGGACAACGAAGACGGTGAGGAGCCACCGGTGGATCGCGAAGATAGAGATGAGCCGACCGAGCTTGGAGGGCTGTTGGATAGATACTTGTAATCTCCAATGGTCGCGGTCGAGAAATGACTGCTCAGCTCATCGACGGGAGACATTGTGTAGTCGGCTTCGCGCAGTTGACGGGAGGCATACGGCTTCTCGGGTTTCGGGTGCTTGATCTTGGACGGTGACAGAGATCGGCCTTTCGGGATGTCGACCGACATGCGCTGGCTGCCACGCTTGTTTGCGGAGGGCGCTGGTGCGCTTGGGCGGCCAGCACCTGGAACATCGAGAATGTTGAGGTTGCGACCTGTGGTCGGCTCGGTAGTGAACGGTTGCGCCGGATCATGGGACACGTGATAGCCATCCATGATGTACTGAGAGTAACGATGAGCATAGCCAAACCATCAAGCAAGGATATCGGCTTACATAGTACCAGTACCGCTGACCTTGCTGCAGGGTCGCACCTTGAAACCTGAAAGTACCCTTCCATCCTCCAGACTTAGAAGAATCTTTCGAGAGTGGAAGCTGACCGGCATAGTTATTCCAAGAACCGAGAAGATGGACGGTTTTGACGTTTGAGGAAGTGCGAAGGGAGAACGATAGTTGAATCGCAGCCATATTGTGTTGCAAGGATATTAGAAAGCTGTAAAATAATTGTTGAGGATGGCAAAGGATAGATTATCGAAGGTGCTAAAAGACTACAGTTGTGTAATGCTTGCTCGACAAAGAGGCAAGGACTATGCGTTGGTGGTGCTTCAACGGCGGTCTTCCCGTGCGGGCTTCCTTGATGATCTGGAAAGAGGACAATGAGGCTGCCAGAGCTCTCACTATTTGGATTGCGATAGTTCGAAGACAGCGTACAGATCTTTACTCGACGAAGGCGAGGATTGGCAAAGGCACTGTATCGTTGCAGGAGGACGCCGAACTTCGACAAGAAAGGGAAATAGAACCTAGAGACCTCTCAAGGACGATGATTACTAGGTACGAGCAAAGATGCTATAGTCGGCCAGCGACAGAATTATATTAGAACAAGAGTATGGAGAAAGAGCACAGCTCTTGAGACGCAGGACAAATAAATATAGATAGCTCTGGAAAATTGAAGGATTGCTGAAGGAAGGATGAATACACAGACAGAGCAGAGCGCTTCTTATGCTGGATCTCGGCAGGCCAACGACAGAGCGAGACTCGACTGCAAGCCAATGCATGCTTGTCGGCATCGTGGGCGCGTAGTAGTGACTTTGGTGGGTGGTCTTTGGTGTCGGCGGGTAGGATGTCAAAATGATTGGCGCTGACATCGGCTGTGGCTTGAAGTGGGTTGTGCCAATGATAAGCGGCAGGCATGCCCCGCCCGGGAGTCGCCGCGTGCGAGTGATCCTCCCAATCCACTGGACTCGAGCACCGCACTAATTACTACCTGCTTTGACTGGTCATGTTTTTGGCGGTTACTTGCATATGGACCGTATTGGCCGGGACTACGGAGGCAGAGTAGGATTATGTCCTTGATCTTGGATTGTTTGCAGAAAGGCCTCCTTCTTCCGTAGGCTAAGCTGGTTCCATTGCCTGAACGAAAGCAGATGACACCTCCGATGAAGCCTTCAAAAGCTAGGTTGTATCGGTCGCACAGCTGAACGTCGTTGCATGGTGCACCCAGCTTCCGAGCGCATCGGATTGAATGCGGGGCGGCGTGCTGCTGAGCTCTAGTGAACTCGCCTTGCCCTAGTCGTAATCGGTACTTCAATGAACCCTGTTGCCCGATAAACTCTCCTGACCGACAGTCGGAGTTATGGACGAATTGAAATTCTCTCCAGCAAAATGACATCGACAAGCAGGGTGGCCTAATGTTTGTGAGACCATGTGTAGGCTAGTGAGCACGGGTTGTCCAACATGCAAGGTCATGATCTTCCTAGCTATGAGGTTGAAGGATTTGTCTGAACTGCCCTGGCCCCAAGAGCAGGCACTCCAGCTGCTCCCACGGCGGGCCGGCCACTGTCTGAGAAAGAGAATCTCCCTTCGAGATGGCTGCTTAACCAGAGCTCACCGGTGGAATGATGGCGACCTCATCACCATCCCCAATCACCAGAGAGGATGATTGCTTGGTTGTGTTGTCAATGCAGTCTTCCTCGATATCCACGTAATCGAGATTGATTGTGACCGCGCAGCTGCTGAGAATCTTTTCTCTAATGCCGGGGTACTTCTTCTCCAATTCCTCGAATAGCTCTGAAAGCGGTAACGGTGCTTTGAGATTCTCAGAGCTTTTCTTGGTATAAGAAGACGCCGAGGAGAAGTAGAGAAGGTTGAAATGCCCTGGTGGAGGTTTGCTCGACATACTGAGGCTTATGGTCAGCTATGGTCGATACCAGCAAGGGCGATATAGCGGCAGATAGACAGGAGTCAGGAAAAAGGATTGTATCCACAAGCGCAGCAAGCCTAAGGCCGCTGCTTCGGATAATACATGCTATATTTTCATTTCATCACGCAATAATGCTCTTCGCACAGATACAGCAGAATGAAGCCAACTACCCACTCACCTGATTATCGAATTCGATGCACCGAAGACTGGTCAGCTATGTTAGTGAGCGAGTATACCGCAATACGAAGTACCTCAATCCGTAATGAAGTGCAGCTTTGGATAAAAGCTACGCCATGCTAGGTACATGTAAGGTAGTGTACTTTTAGCTTACATGCCCGAGGCCCACGCACGGACCACATAGAATTCTACAGCGCCGTCCATTACACATCTTGAGCCCAGGCACAGATACGGCTTGCTTCCATCCGGCTTTCTCTGCTATGAATCCTCGACAGGCCACCATTTTGGCTGAAAGCATATCGCCATGGACAAGTAGATCAGCTTCAGTATGCTGGAGCTGTGCTGTGGAGCAGCACCGTCGATTGAGTCTTACAAGTTCTGGCACACACGGGGTAGAACTTGAAGTTGCAATACCTACAATCAGAAAATATGAAGCATGGTCCACAAGAGGAAGAGTTAGCGGGCACGCAAGCCGTTCACGACCTTCAAGAATCAAAAGACCGCTGATAAATGGTACTCTGACAGAGGGATCTGACCAAGGGAGTTCAGTCGTTCACTTCGGTCCCAAACCCGCCAGGGTTGAAACTCAACCGCCACCGCCTCAACCGGACGTGCTAGGCTTCAGTAAGAGACAAAACAAGCGATTAGGGATACGAGGGACAATAAGTGAGGTGCTACCGAAGAGGCTTGAATCTAGTTTGAAACCCGATCGCCCGAAGTCGCCACTGGTGAGATTCAACAGGAAAGCCCATCGCTCGAAGCCGCCAGTGGTGAGGTTCATCAACGATGACGATTTGCCAGAATACCACTTGCCGCAGAGCAAGTTGCGCACTCTAAGGTTTGGAGTGAGAGTCGTCAGTGCTGAAGAAGAGTCTGACGAAAGATTGGACGCCGCGCTGCACTACTGGAATGCGCAGGAGGGAAGGTCAATCGACGAGCCATCAGAGATACCGTCTAGCCTCGATGCCGCAGTCCCAACAAAACAGTTCGTTGCAGGCTGGGGTTTCGGAAGCGTTCCACGCCATGCTCGGCTCTTTTCCATGGATAGGGCGAATACAGGACGAAATCTCAGTCAATTCCAAACACCCAGAAGTATGTCTGCGGGAGTAGGGCGAGCCATACATACTACAAGCATTGTAGGTGAGCATCATCTCGTCCCTTCTCTGAACGACGACTCATGGTGTTCAGCGATACCGTGCAGCAGCCCCCAGTCAACAAAGCATCACTCCTGAGGAGTTTCCAGTGAATCTTATCCCTCCTCGTGAGGCAGGCCCAAATGTTTCCATTCGTGAACATCTAAGGCTATGGCGAGAACAGCACGAGGAAGAGAAGTTAGATTCAGTCTCGGCTCTTTTAGATCTTGGAAACCCTGGGGATGTTCAGAACATGTTGACTCGGCCTGCCGAGAGCGACATCATTGTTGACACTATCGACGATGAACACAATGATGGCCTTATGTCTGATGCACAACTGGGTCAAGACGGAGTGATGGAATTTGACTCTGATCGGCCGTTCTTGAGATGTGGTGATCTAGTCGAGCTCTCGTTAGTGGGATAGGTAGGAACTTATGAAGGTTATTGGCTAATATGTCGTGAAGATCAACAAATGCGAACCAACAAGCCGTCCTTGGCATTTTCATCCGCGAGTTTGAGAGCCAGGCACAATTCTACACCATGCGAGGGAAGTGGGTCCACCGCGTGTCGAAGACTATCTATTTTTCCGTGCCACACTTCGTGACCCCCGCTATGGTTGCAGAGATCTTGCCATATCTGCCAACACAAGAAATCGACAAGGACCTAGAAGACAAGCTCCACTCCTTAGATGCCAGCGTACCAAGGGAAGTGGGCTCGCAGCTTGTCAGCCGGATGATTCAGTTCTTCAACGCTTCTGAACAGGCTTACAGGAAGCACTCATCAAGCCTCGACAACGCACACGATCTCGTGGCGCATGAGACGGACGTCACCTACGCTACCCTTTCTGACATCGCTTCGGGAATTCTGACTTCAAGGGCGAAGGGACCTCCAGAGCGCTCATGGAGCCGGTCGACACTGTATGCCGTGCATAGAGCTCTGCTGCAAAACGAATTCGGCTTTGGGGTTGATCTGAGAAGCCATAGGACAACCGGCCAGTTCGAGATACGGCCGAAACGTGAGCTTAGGTCGGTGAATCAAGTTAGATCTTGGCTTCGAGAATACCAAGAAAAGCTCGTAGCGTCTGCCAATACTGAAGAGCCCAAGATCGCCTCAGCTGATCACGTCAACACTCACCCTATCGCCACTTTTGTCGACAACGCTCGGAGTCTGATCGTAGAAAGCAGGAAGAAGCGCGCCCCGACGAAATTAGGGAACGTTGGACCAAGTCCTATCAGGTTTGATACGAAGAAAGGGCCCGCATACAAAGTAAGAGAGGCTGTCAGGTTCTCCGAAACCGATAAGAGCATCATTCGATTTTTCGAGGTTTGGGCTGGTTACCGCTCGTTCTCCCGTTATGTTCCGCTCAACTCACTTGCATCTATGATACTGCGAGTCATTGGGATGTATGAAGATTACGAACTTGATCATTCTGTAGGTTGGTTGTTCTTACAAGAGTTAGGCGTGTACGCACCTTGGGAGAATCGGCTGGTGCTCAACACTAAGCTAGGGCTACCTGGGCATCACATTA
>JAABUP010006759.1_pt1 | contig 16018 bp, 23 predicted proteins | sample 5559201 | NCBI WGS metagenome assembly JAABUP01 (sample SAMN10711887, study PRJNA513373) | rock metagenome | isolation source: Antarctica rocks | place: Antarctica
GCACCGATGCAGTGGCGCCCCCGAGACACAATGCGTGGCTAGTGATCGTCGTGTACGGGTGGCTGATTTTACTGCATCATTCGGCTGATTTTAGCTTGACAGGCACATGGCGTGGTGCATTCCAGCAGCGATGGGCAGAAGTTCGAGACGCGCCGGCCCACGTTCAATGCGCGCCATGGACCCAAGTACTTCGGCCTGAAGAAAGGTATTGTGGCCGACACACTGGTGATCAACCACATTCCCGTGAGTGCCCGGATCATCGGCGCCAACGAGCATGAGAGCCACTATGTGTTCGACTTGCTCTTCAACAACACCACCTCGCTCCGACCCGACGTGCATTCCACCGATACGCACGGCGCCAACGAGGTCAACTTCGCGCTCCTGCATGCGTTCAAGTACCAATTCGCGCCGCGCTATGCCGATATCTCGGAGAAGGTACGCACCTCGTTGTTTGGTTTCCAGCACCCTCGTCAGTACGCGGGCCTCACGCTGCGGCCTATGCACAAGGCGAACACCGCCCTGATCATTGAGGACTGGGACAACGTCTTGCGCATCTTCGTTTCCTTGGCGCGCAAGACCACCAGCCAGAGCATCATCGTCAGCAAGCTCTCGTCGTATGCACGCCGGAACAGGACCCGACGTGCCCTCTGGGAGTTCGATGGCATCATCCGAAGCATTCACCTGCTGACCTACGTCGACTCGCCACCCATGCGCAAGAACGTCCAGCACGCGCTCAACCGTGGGGAGAACTACCATCAATTGCGCCGCGCTGTATCCTATGCCAACTTCGGGAAGCTGCGTTTCAAGAGCGAGGAGGAACAGCAGATCTGGAGCGAGTGCAGCCGCCTTATCACGAACTGCATTCTGTACTTCAACGCCACGATCCTCTCCGAGCTCTTGGCCGAGAAAGTGGCCAGCGGCGATATTGCCACAGTTGAGGTGCTCAAGGGGATCGCGCTTTCGGCTTGGGGACATGCGAACCTACATGGCCGGTATGCGTTCACCACGCCGACCACACCCATTGATATCGCTGCAATCGTGCAGTTGCTTGCACAACAACCAATCGCTCCTGACGACGCAGAACCCTAACTACAGTTTTCGAGGGGTTATGCAAAAACCCCCTGTGTGTCCTGAAGACAGGCAGCCTCGTAATCCTGGGCATACTGGGCCAGATGCTCTGAGAGGCGGCGCAGCGTGGCGACGATGAGGGTCGGATCGTCGCCAGGTCGCTGGCCCTTGCCCTTCGTGCCGCGCCCCATGCCCAGGCGCACATCAGCAAAACCAACGGGGGCGCCGGGCTGCACATGCATGATCAGCCGGGTGTCACCGGGCCACGGCGCGTCACTCACCAGGAGGGGCGCGGGCAGGGTGGGGGCGGTGGTGGGTGTCTTGTACATCATGGCCTTGGTCTCTCCTTCATCTCGGGCCAGAAAGGTCTGGCAATATTGCCAGACCTTTTTCAGCCGCTTCCCCCTATGCGGCGAATAGTTCAGCGAACGCAGTCGGCGCGGGCATGAAGGCGGGCGCCGGGGCCACTGCCGCCGCCACCTCTTGGGTGACGGGGCGTGGGGTTGTGGCGGCCAGGTAGGCCAGGCGGTGGGCGTGGTACTGGCGCGTGATGTAGAGGTGCTTGCAGACGCCGCCCAACTTCTTGACGCCCTTGAAGGCGCGCTGGCCGCTCTCGCACTCACACGTGCCCTGCGCCACGTCCACGGCGTAGAGCAGGTACGTGTAGCGCTCGCTCTGCACGGTGTAGAGGCTGCGCTCGGCGTCCAGGATGCGCACGTGGGGCTTGTAGGCGCGTGTGGTGGGCTTCCGTGTCGCGGTGGCCGTTTGCTGTGCTACCATGGGTCCAGACCTCCTTAGGTCGGCCGGTTCCCTCTTACTTGCAAGGCGGGGGGAACCGGCTTATTTTGTGTGGGAGTCGTTTGCTCCTCACTCCTATATTCTAACTGATGTTAGCTATGTTGTCAAGCGATATCAGCTAACTTATACTAAGGGTATGGAAACAGAAGCTCCTTTCATCACCCTTGAAGAAGCGGCGCGACGGGTGGGCTATCGGACTGCCAGTAATCTGCGTACAGCTGTCCGAGCAGGCCGGCTGCGCGCGCTCGCGCTCGGACCACGGGCCTATGTGACTACCCAGGAGTGGCTTGACGCGTACCTGGCCACTCTGCGCCCGGGCAACTATAAGCGGGGGCTGCCCAAGGGCCAGGACGCCGGCAGCGAGGGTGGGGAGGATGGGTCGTGATGCACAAGAGTCGCTCGGACAGTCGGTGTCTGTTGGCACGCGCCAGGGCGTATCAGGATCTGGAGATATGACCACACAGTCCTATGACGACATCGCCGAGTGGTACGATGGCTGGGTCGGCACAGGCTCAATGCGTGAAGATCCGTTCTGGCCAGCGACAGAAGCCCTCATGGGTGAGGTCGCTGGCCAGCGCATCTGCGATCTCGCCTGTGGTCAGGGGAGGGTGGCGCGCCATCTGGCCTCCCTGGGTGCGCACGTCGTCGGCATTGATCTCTCCGCGCGGCTGCTAGCTATCGCCCGACACCATGAGATAGCGGATCCCCGTGGCATAGAGTACATGCAGGCTGACGTCCAGAACCTAGAGGTCATTGCGGAGCATACATTTGACGGCGTCCTCTGCGTTATGGCGTTGATGGACATCCCGGATCTTACGACGACGGTCCACACCGTGGCGCGCATTGTGGAGCCCAACGGGTGGTTCATCTTCTCCATCCTCCACCCCTGCTACAACACGCCGCCGTCGGGAGAACTGGCGACGCCGGACGGCTGGGTCCGCACGGTCAGCCGCTACTTCACTGAAGGCTATTGGCGCTCAGAGGCGCGAACGGGGCCACCGGGCAGGGTCGGCGCGTACCACCGCACACTGAGCACCTACATCAACACGCTGACCGACGCCGGACTCGTGCTAGAGCGCGTGAGTGAACCCCGGGCTACATTCAGCGTTGCCGAGCAACGGCCAGTGTGGGCGGAAGTGCCCGCCGTTCTGGTTGCGCAATGCAGAAAGAACGCTCCAGACCGGGGGCATAAGACGCTTTAGAGAAGGTGATAAGGCCGGGGAGTAGGCGTGTGAGCACGGGTATGGCCGAGGGCGGGTTGACGACGCCTCAGGCAGCGGCTTTGTTGGGCGTCACCACCCGGACGGTCCAGAGATGGGTGGGCGCAGGGCGGATCAGGGCAGAGCGCATCACGCCGCCACACGCCGGGGCGTATCTCTTGCTGAACAGCGATGATGTGGAGCAGGTGCGCCGGGAACGCGGCCCACGGGACCGTGGATAGGCGGAGCAGAGGAGACGGGATGGGTAGCACGGCAGACAGCGGGCAGGCAGCGGGCCAGGACGCACTCTCGGACCTGGTGAGCGTGCGCGAGGCGGCGCAGGCGGTGGGTGTCATGCCCAGCATGGTGCATAGCTGGATCAAGAGCGGGCGGCTCGCGGCCCAGCCTTCTCCCTCTGGGCGCCGGGTGAGCCAGGGGGCCGTTCGGGCACTGGTGGCCCCTCGGGTGAGCCAGGGGGCCGTTCGGGCACTGGTGGCCCCTCCTGCCCCCCATGCCCCCGCTGATGCCGTGGCCATCTATAAAGCCTTGCGGCTCACGGACGTCACCAGAAGCACCGTTGTGGCATGGTCGCGGCAGGGCCGGCTCCCCAGCTGGCGGGGCCGCTATGGGCCTCTGGTCCGCGTGGTCGATGTGCAGAACCTTGCCCAGCAGCGCGCCATGATGACCGCCGCGGCAGGAGATGGCACACCGTTGCCCACCGCTGCCCTCTCCATTCGGGACGCAGCGCGCCAGGTCGGCGTGACCAAGGGCCGTCTCTACACGTGGACCAAGCAGGGCCTGCTGCCCGTCTGGCTGGTCCCCGGGAGTGGGCAACGGGTCCGCCTCGCCGATGTCCTGGCTCTGGCAGAGCGCCCCGAGCGGGCCCGGCCCCCGCGCCGTGACAGAGAGCCATGACCAGCGAGCAACAGCAGCACACTGGCCCCCTGCGGCGGCCCCTGCGCGTCCGGGTCGAGGTGCGTGGCCAGCTCGGAGACGGCTCATCTATCGTGGCCACGGCCTGGCGCACCCTGGAGCCGCATGAGCCGGAGTATGAGCAAGCCTACCAGGAGGCCGCCCGGGCGCAGCGCATCTATGGTTGGGAGATGCCCTATGCTGCGGCCGGCGACGAGGACAGGGACTAGTGCCGGACCAGTCCGACATGCCGGACCAGGTGGACCGGTCCGGCATGTCCGCTGTGACCGAGCTGTCCGCGCCTGAGGCAGCGCAGGTCCTGGGGGTGGCTGAGCGCAGTGTGCGGCGTTATATAGCACGCGGGACGCTGCCGGCGCGGCGTGTGATGAGCGAGCGCGGCGTGCAAGAGTATCGCATCAGCGCGGCTGATGTCGCCGCCTTCCAGGGGAGGCGCGCTGCCCTGGATCATGAGGGCGCACCAGTGCCGGACCGGGTGGACATGCCGGACCGGGTGGACCGAGTAGCTGTCCAGGATGTCCCACACCCCGCAGCCCTGGCCCTGCAGGCCGCACTGGCTGGCGTCCAGGCCGAACTCAGCGCAGCGCGTGAGGAACGCGAGCAGCTCCGCGCCGAACGGGCCGCGCTTGCCGCCCACAACGCGCTCCTGCATGACCTCACCGCACGCCAAGCTGAGGAACTGGGCGCCGCACGGGAGCGGGCACGTCAGGCCGAGGAGCGCGCCGCCCAGCTCGAGCGCGCCGTGCGACGGCAGCAGCGCCCCTGGTGGCTGCGGTTGCTCGGCTAATGCGCCGCCGCGGGGGCGGACCTGGCCAGGGGGGCCACGGCGACCGGGTGACCTGGATGCGCCGCGCTGCGAGCGAGATGCGCATCATGGAGCGCGACTATCTAATCATGTATCCCAAAAGCATGGCCTGCCCTCTGTGTGAGGACGTCCAGGCAAACCCCGGCTTCTGCCCGAGGTGCCGCCACACCATCATGGAGCTGTACCGGACCCGCGATGACTGAGCCCGCGCGCCGCCTGTTGATCCACGCGCGGCTTCTTTGCTAACTTCACGACCTCGGCCTTGGGCAGGCCGCTTTCGCCGGCCAGGATTGTCTCCCTGGCACCGGGCACGTTGGCCTCAACGGCGTCCACGGCTGCGGCGTATTCAGCATCGCGTTCGACCGTTCGCTCTGTGACATGTTCATGAGCAGCAACGGTTGATAAAGGCGACAAATTGTCGCCTTTTTTGGGCCGCCCGAGTTTAACGTCCAGGCCCTTCACGTACTTGCCCCGAAGATAGGACCGCTGTTCATCCCGCAGGTTCCGCCGTGCCAGTTGGTTCGCCATGATCCACAGTTCGGCGTCCCTGCGGTCAGCGATGCCGGGAACGTCCTGAGTGCGGAACGCGATGCCATGCCGCTCACAGGGGGCGTGTCCTCCGGGAGCCTGGGGGTGCCCCTTCTTTTCCCGGTAGTCGTCCTGGGGCAGCGCTTAACGCCCGCACGCCGCGCACAACACCGTAGTGAGTACGTACGGTTTCACACGACAAACTGGAAAGAAGTGAAGGGGCTAGCCCTTTACCAACCCTCTCTAGCCCAGGGCCTCGGGGGAGGCGGGTATCAGGTCGGCCAGCCGGTTGGCACCCTCTGCCCGTTTCTCCTGGAGATAGCAGCGGACTACCACGTATACGAGTCCCCCAATACAGCGGTAGCGATGTAAAAGGCACCGACATCGGTACCGGCGTCGGTTGGATGCGTCGGTGCCGGTCCAGTACCGCCATGTCGTGCGTGAAATTGGCCACCGGCACCGGCGCAGTACCCGCCTTTATCCTGCCTCACAGCGCGCAGGAGAGGTTGTGTGCCCTCCGCCACGTATAATGCCGGCCCTCTTTTCATCACGTGGGCCACCGCCCCCGCCGCCCTTTCTCTCTGGCCCGGGGCGGTGATCACCGCGCGGCCACTTGGGACAGGATTGGAAAAGAGACAAATTTTGTCTCTTTATCGGGTCGCCCGCGCTGCTTGATCCCGTCCGTCAGGCCAGTGGGCATAGGATCCCACAACGCACGCATCGTTCTCTGCCCCTTCCCGGATCGACAATCAAACAACTGCCAGGGCAAGTGATCGCGGGCTGTTACCATTGACCACTGACGCCGGCATCCAGTCAGGCCGGTATGCGCAAACAAAGGCATGATAGATGCTGGCGCCTGATGGACCAGGACGGCATCGAGCTGCAGCGAACCTGAGGATGGCGGCCCTGTCGGGGACGACAGGACCAGGAGCGTCATGATGCGGGTCAGATGGGTGCCCCAAAACGGGAAGACGGGATCGTCCAAGCTTGTAAAAAGCCCGAGGCGCGCCTTGCTACTGATGGATCGCTCGAGGCGGTCAACAACAGGAACCAGTGAGGGAACGTCCTGCAGTTCCAGCGTCAGCGGCTGAGCAGACCAGGCGCCGATGGGTTTCTGGTCGTTCCGCACCACGGCGGCCAGTCCCCCCGTGGCTGCATAGACCAGGAAGGCAGAAAGGATCAGTCTACTGCGCCCCCCGTGGCGCCAGACTCTATCGAGTGCCACACCCAGAAGCGGGGCGCCAACAACCATCATCGGCGCCATGAGGCGCCCTTCCCATGGTTGCCACCGCAGGATCAGAGCGGCATCGACGAGAAACGACACAGTGCCCAAAGCCAGAACACCAGGCAGACTGAGCGTGCGCGTAACGAGGATCCGGCTGAGGGCGACGATGCTTACCACCACGACCAGGCATCCCGTGAAACCGTACCAGTCGCCGTCCGCACTGAAAGAACAAGCCGGGGCAGAGCTGTACACAGTGCCCGGGAACTCGAGAGACGAGTCTCGCTGTGCCGCTTGGGAGGCGTAGGCCAGGATGAGCCTGACACCCTTGGCCACACGGCACGCCGGCGTCGCCGTTTGCCACGTGATAAAGAAAGGGCCTGCCGGGTCAATCAGGGCGACCATATGCCGCGCTAGATTGATGCCAAAGGTGCGCGGGCTTGGATGGGTGATACTCTGAAAAGAAGCGACGACAGGTGGCCCACTGATGCTGCCGTAGTCGCTGAGATCGGCCAGGTACCAGGGCACCGCGAGGGTCATGGCGAGGACGGCGCCAAGGACGATGGCAACCACCTGAGGGCGCGTGACGTGCAAACGCCGCCGCTCGGGCCACGCGAGAAACGCAGTTCCGACAAGAAGGCCAGGAAGAATGAGCGCGGCCGTTGGCTTCGTTCCGAGCGCTAACCCCCAGGCCGCCAGCGAGAGCGCCACGCTGCGCACGTTGCCGTGCTGCGCAGCGTCAATGGCAAAGAAGACCCCACAGGCAACGAACGCGGCTGTGACAAGGTCATTCTGCGTGGTTGAGCTCTGCAGGACGACTTCCGGCATCGTGCCACACAGGGCGGCTGCTAAGACGGCGCAGGCACGGCTAAGACGCAGCTGGCGGCTGATGCCATACACAGCGAGAACCGCGGCGAGGTACCCGCCCAACTGAACCGCGAATGCCCACGCAGCCGTGCCGGTTACGAGGAAGGTCGCTAGAATGAGAACCTCAGCATTGCCTGGAAAGACAACCTGACGCCAATCGTTGGTGGGAAAGTGCCCAACGGTCTGCTCCTGTCGCCACAGCGCCGCGCGGGTCAGGTGGTACGTCAAGCCATCCATCGTGTTCGGCGGTGTATGCCACCCAAGCACCCCCGAGACAAGGGCAATCACCAGGAGGAGTCCGGCGGCCAGACCCGCAAGAATTCCTAACGGGGTCAGATCCACGGGCAGGCGCCACGCGACAAGGATCCTGCGACGGCGCCGCGCCATGAAGCCCAGGGATACGAGTATGACGGCTGCTATGAGCAGGCCCATCGCCCCGACCGTGACGTGATCGACGAGCGAAAGGGCCTGGGCGGAGAGCACGAGTACTGTCGCCATCGAGACAAAGATGGCGAGCAGGGAGCCAACCATGCGATTCCTCCCGATACGCGTCTATCATGCCCATACCAGGTCAGCACATGTGTGCATGTGCCGGGAACGCGTCCTGCTGCGCGAACGCGTCCAGGGTTCGGGCCTGGCCCAGAGGGATACCCAGGGGCGGCATGGGACGCGTCGCGTCGCGACGCGGTGGGCTTCTATGAGGAGCCAGCCCGCCGGCGGGCCTTCTCTGCCCTGTCCTGGCCCCTCTGGACGGCCTTGTGGGCGTCATCCTGCTGGCGACGCGCGTTGGCCTCCCGGATCGCCGCACGGCGATCCGAGCCGGGGTCCACACCATCCTGCGGGATGCCATCGCCGAGTACGCCCGGCGCACTCAGTGTCTCCTCATCCTCTGGCATATCTTTCCCTCACCGTGCGTTTGCCCCTGATCCGGAGCGTCTCCGCGTTCTGCCGCAAGATGCGCGCCTCACCTCTGGCGCAGGGATCCCCAAGAAGCCGCGCCGACCGCTCCTCACTCTTGCGCCCGCGCTGCTCAGGCGCCACACTGCACGGTAGGCTCGGCGTCCACGGCCCAGCAGTGACGCTGTGGGCACGGACCGAAGCCCACCTCACCCTGCGCGGGTCCTTTCTCCCCTGCGCTGGGGGGCTACAGGTGGGCTTCCCTTTGCGCCCATTCGCCGCAGGAGCCACACTAGTAACCACGATGCCCACAGGGCCATGACACACCGCACTGCGGACCCCGCCGAGCCCACCTGACATCTTTGGGTGATATCGTCAGGTGGGCTTCTCTTTGCCCCAGTGGCCTGCAGGGGGCAGCGACAGCCCTCCTGGGCCTCAGTAGCGGCTACGCCTCGTCCTGCCCCTCCTGAGCGGCCATGCGGGCCACCTGTCGTTCTAGGCGCTCGCGTTGTCGCTCGATCCTGGCCAGCAAACCATGAGCGCCTCCCTTCCGCTTTGCACGCGCCGGCACAGCCACACCATGGCACGCCTGGCATCCAAACAGGACCGCGCCTGGTGGCAGGTAGAGCCGGGCTCCACGCACGCCACAGGTGGGGCAGTGGAAGTACATGGCCAGGCCCCCATGGTTGGTGTCCAACTCCAGGGGCAGGACCTGCTCAGAGACGCGTTGGCCGTCTGGTGTTGGCTCCCCCAGGCGCACGGCCAGATGCCCAGCGCCGTCTCTCCGTTCGAGCACGTACTGCCGCTGGGCGCCCCCGGCTGTGGCACGAGGATCCACAAGCAGGCCACACGCGCCAGGGCCATGGGCGATGCTCTCCAACAGAGAGCGGGCACGCAGCGTCCAGCAGTCGCCGATCGCCACAGACGCAGGGGCGCGCTTACCGGCCATGGGCGGCCGCCTTGCGGAAGAGTCGCCAGGTCGCGCCCGAGAGGCCAAAGCCGCCCTTATCGAGGCTCTTATCGCGTTCCTGACGGCTGGCATAGGTGAGACGGTGACAGTGCCGGCAGGCATAGGCCGTCGCCCCCGGAGGCAGGTAGACCCCGCTCACCCGGCGGCCACACTCACCCGCAAGGCCCGGGCAGATCAACCAGTAGGGCCGCCCCCGGACAGGCGGCGCAGGCGACAGGACGGCGATACGGTCCTCGCGCGCCACGCCGGCCACTGTGTAGAGGAGACTGACCACCAGCCCGGGCGCTTCTCCCACACCTTGGGCGCTCTCCACCTGGGCGCTCAGCTCCCGCACGATGCGCCCTCCCCGCCTCCAGCGTAGATCACAGTGTGCCCCTGGCCCGCAACGTAGCGCCGACTCCACCATCGTCACCGTGAGGCCATAGGAGCCCTCCACGGTCGCCGCCTTGTGATGCGTGCCCCACCGCGTACTGCCTGAGCCGCCCATCAGCTGCCCCCCACCTCGCGTGCGTCTGTGCACGTGCGATTTACCGTAATCCCGCCATTACTCGGCATTTTTGCACGACCTTGTTTTCACGGTGCCCACTCTCTGTTGCTGTGCGTCTCGACGCTAGACGCGCCGCCGGCGGCGGGGAGGCAGTGCAGCCAGTTCGGCAAACCACGCATCCTGGCGGGCCATGGCCTCGGCCGTAAGTTGCGCCCGGTAGGCGACACTCAAGTCGGCGATGACCGCCCGCACATCAGAGCGGTTCTTCCATCGTGCCAACGTGCGCCGGCTGATCCCCACCAGGGCAGCAATCTCCTCGTCACGGAGCCTATCCTGGTAACACAGCCGGGCCATGTGCTGCACCTGGCGCTTCGTGGGTCCGCGCCGTCTCTGCCGCTTGGGCTTGGTGGCCTGGATTGCCGGGCCTTCCATCATGCGCCACTCCCCGGCTGAGCCGTTTTTCTGCCAAATTTTGCCTTATTTTGTGCCACTCATCTCTGAAAGACCTAGACAGCCCTTGCGCGCGAGAAGGGCAGTTTCCGGTGCCATTTAGTGCCATTTTGTGCCCTTCTCGCCTTACCTAGCGCCTCACACAGGGGGGCGGAAGGGCCATGTTCACAGGCCTTTTCGACAGCACGCCCCCATGGCGGGTCATGGATGTGAGCCACACAGGGGACAGCGCCGGCTCTCACGCCACAGGGCCTCAAGCTGGGCGGCGTCGCGGCTGATGGTGGCGCGGCTGACGCCCAGGGCTCTGGCCGCGGCTGCCTGCCAACCGTAGCGCCCGCCCACGCCTTTGCCCGTGTGCTGCCACATCAGGCGCGCCACCTCCAGCTGGCGCAGCAGGGCCATGTGCTGCCGCCAGCTGTTATAGTGCCGGCGGCCACCAGCGCGTTTGCAGATTTCCTCCCATGGCATGGCGCCCTACCCCCTCCGCTCAAGTGTTGCGCACGTATGGCTAACCGTTCGGTGCGCGCTTATGCCAGACTGCCGAGAGCACACAGCCCTGCGTCTGCTTGCTGGCCGCGCGCTGGGGACGGGCACATACGAAACAAAGGCGGGTCATAGCTTAGACACCCGATCCCGCGTGAAGCCGCTGCGCCGTCGTGGCCAGCAGGACCTGCAAGGCCTGCTGTGCCTCCACGTGGCGCATCTGGGCCTGGCGATTGTCGCGCGCGACTGAGCGTGCGGCGCCCTCGGCCTGGGCGATGGCCTGCTTCGTCGCCGTCGCCCGGGCGAGGATCGCCAGGCCGTCCGCGCGGGTCTCCGGCACAGGATGGGGCGTCTGGGCCAAGGCGCGCCTGCCCTCGGCCCGTGTCGTCTCACTGTGGCGCTGGGCGCTTTCCGCGGCGGCGCGCGCCACCTCCACGGCGTGGGCAGTGAGAGCAACCTGTGCTCGGGCGACCACGATCCGCGCCGCGGCCAGGTGCTCATCAAGGTCGAATGCGGCCCGGCGTAGGGTGGCCATGGCGGCGCCATCGGCGCGTTCCACGGCAGCGTGGTAGAGGGCCGGCAGATCACGCGTGCGCCTGGCCTGCACGCGTGCGACCTCGGCCTGGGCAGCACTGAGCGCGGCCTGGGGCGTCTGCTCGGGGGCGTGTGTTGGCGTCTGGCTCTGAACATGGGCTCCGGTCTGTGGTACGGTCTGCGTGGTCATGGGTGGTGTGTCCTTTCGTGCCCGTGCGCTGCTGGCGCTGGAGGCTGGGCCCTACGAGCCATGGAACCCGAGCTCGACCCCAGAGGGCGTGAGGGACCCATAGCGGTGCAGGTCGCGCATCCGCGCCGACTGCCGGTGCTCCAGTTCGCGCACTGCTTCTTGTGCCACAGCGCGCGCGTGCTGGTCGCTGGTCGTGTTGATGGTCACGTTGTAGTGATTAGTCACAGTCTGCGTGCCTATCCCATAGCCACCGCCGCGCCCGGCGACGGGCGGCGGAGCCACCCGGGGCGAGGGGTGGGGCGCGACAAAGGGCTTGAAGCCCAGGCTGCCACTGGGGATGCCGAGGGTGTTCCCCCCCAGTATCTGGCTTGAGCCAAGCACAGGCGGCAGTGTTGTGACCGTGGAGCCATGCACCCGGGGGTCGGGCAGGTTCCGCACCAGCGGGGGTAGGGGATGCAGGCCGGTTCCTGTGCCTGCGGGATGCGCCCGCAGGCCGTTCAGCACGCCGAGGAGTTTCTCTATCTCCAGGGCCGCGCTATGCGCCGCGCTGCCAATCGGGCTGAAGAGCTGCCCCACCAGGTCGGCCCCAAACCGGACCAGAGGCCCCAGCAGATCGCCAAGAGAATGAAAGACCTGAAGCAGGGGGGAGAAGGCGGTGACCAGCCCGCAGGCGAACTCCCCCATGAACCGCGTCACCTCGTTCCAGTGCGTGACCAGCAGCACCACCCCGGCAATCGCCGCTCCGACCGCCACAATCGGCCAGGCGGCGGCGGCAATGCCGGCGAGGCCCGCGGCGAGCCCTGCCCCACCCGCCCCCAGACCAAGAGCGGCCATGACGCCCCCGCCCGCCGCAGCCAGGACATTGAAAGCGCCGGCGATGATCAGGATGGGCCCACCAACAAGCGCCGCCGCTGTCGCAATGGCCGCCGTCACCGCCACCATCTTGATGAGCAGGGGGTGCTGCTGCCCAAAGGAGATGATGCCCCCCGTCAGTTGCACAAAGGCGCTCGCGGCCTTGGTCAGGCTGGGCACCAGCTCCCCACCCAGCATGGCCGAGAGGGAGTGCAGGTTGGTGTTAAGCGTGTTTGTTTGCCCCACCAGCGTCTGGTTGAGCTTGAGCTGCATCTCCTCCACCGTGGCGATGCCCGTGGGGTTCCGGGTGGGATCATAGGGGGCTAGTTTCTTGCGCAGCATGTCAGAGCTAGCCATGGCCGCCGGTGAGGTGAGGGCAAACGCGGCGCGCTCCCCCTGCACGCCAAAGGCGTAGTAGGCCAGCGCCTGCTTCCCCGCCTCGGTCTTTTCGCCGGCCAGACCACGCGCAATGATGCTCTGGACCTGTGCGGAGTCCACCATGTTGCCGTTCTTGTAGAACTGGCCACCGCCCAACTCCTGGAGGCGTGCCAGTGCTTCTTGGTGCGTCTTTGTGCCCACACCGGGCACCAACTTGGCAAACATCGCCCCCAGGTAACTGCCGCCCTTGCCTTGCGAGAGGCCCATCAGGTTGGACAGAGACGCCCACTGGAACATCTCGGCGTTGGTCATGCCCGTGGCGTTCTTGGCCGGCAGCAGGTACTTCAAGGTCGTGTTTTGCTCATCAGGCGTCATGCCCGACGCCAGCAAAGCGCGGGTGCCCAGCGCGATGTTATCAATGAACGCCTTGCCGTGGGTGGCGCCCAGCATATGCGCCTGGGAGATCATGGCCGGGATGCTGCTCTCGGGAGAGATGTTGGCCATGCGCTGGTCAATCTCAGCGGAGCGGGCAATGGTCGGAATGTCTTGGGCCACCCAGTCACGGCGGTTGATGCCCATGCGGCCCATCTTTGCTTCCATGTCCATGATCTGCGGCGCGCTGTACTGTGTCTGGCCGGCCACGGTGTACGCCTGGCTCTGGAGGGCAGCGAGTTGGGCGCTGGTGCCTGTCGTGGCCAGGCCGACCTTTGCTAGGGCGTCCTGGAGGTCTGAGGCGTCCTTGACCCAGCCTTTAATGAGGTCCAGGCCCAGGAAGCCCCCGGCGGTCACGGCCACACCGGCGCCGATCATATTCGCCCCGCATTGGGCACGGGCCAGCTTGTCGTGCGCATCCGCCGCCGCGCCAGCGGCCTGGCCCTGCTGGAGCAAGGCAGACTGGTACTGCGCGCTGCCCTGACTGGCGCCCATGTAGTTCATCCGGTCCAGCGTGGCCTGGTGTTGCAGGACGGACGCATCGGCGGCTTCAGCGGCCTGCTTGATGCTCCCAAAGCTCGACATCGCCATGGCGGCGCCCGAGGCCAGGCCGCCGGCTTGGAGGGAGAGCCGGACCGCGAGCTGGTAGACCTGGTCGCTCACGACGGGCCCCCATCCTTGCCACTGGCCGGAGTGCTGGCCGGCGGCGCGTATCCGTGCAGCCGGCAGTACGTATTGGTAAGGCGCTCAGCGTCGCCCGAGGTAAATCTGCTGACCCACGCATCCATGGCCTGCCGCTGGCCTCTCGGCCACTCCACGGGCTTGCCGTCAATGGTGGCCACCGCTAGCATTGCCCTGAAGCGAGCACCGGTCACCGCGTCCACCCCGTGGGCGTTGTAACCTGCTTGCGTGACGAGCTGGTCGACCCGCACATCATGGAGGGCGCTTGTGCGGCGGACCCGAGCCACTTTTCCGGTGCTGAGCAGCACCTCATCGTGCTCCAGGAGCCGCCCGAGCACTGCTAGGGCCTGGTCCTGTACCGTGTCAACCGCGCCCGCTATCATCGCTCCTGCCCTCCCACCGCCGGCGTTGTGGCCAGCCCGAGCAGCCCATCCAGATGCGCCCGCGCGCGCTGTGCGGCCTGGTCCGCCGCCACCACGGCTGCCTGCGCCTGGGCAATCTCGGCCTGCCGTGCGACCACCAGCGCCTGTTGCGCCTCAGCGGCAAGCGCACTCGTCGCGGCCGCCAGCGCAAGCTCCAGCCGGTCGGCGCGCGCCCGTGTGTCCCACGCCATGCGCTGGAGCGTGGGGGTCCTGTCCCCCTTTTAAGGGTAGGTATTTCGGCGAAGGAGGAAGGAGACCGGCGGAGTTGCTAGGATGAGGGTTCTCACACGCTCTCGCCTAGAAAGGACCCCGCCGTGTCTCCGTCTGATGATAGCCTAGCGCAGTGGATTGCCTGCGTGACCACGCACATGCCACACTTGAGCCGCCCGCAGGCGCGTGTGCTGGCGCTGTGGAGTTATGGAATGGTGCTGGCCCAGTCGTGTGGCCTGACGACCGTGGCTGTGGTGCTGGGGGCCGTCCTGGGAACCGCGCCGCAGACCGTGCGCCAACAGCTGCGGGAGTGGTGCTATGCTGCCCGGGATAAGAAAGGGCGCTGCCGGCAGGAGGTGCCCGTGGCGCCCTGCTTCGGGGCCTTGCTGCGCTGGATCCTGGCGTGGTGGCCCCCCGAGGAGCGGCGCCTGGTGCTGGCGATGGATGCCACGACGCTGGGGCAACGCTTCACCGTCTTGGCCATTAGTGTCGTCTACCGGGGCTGTGCGATCCCGATCGCGTGGACGGTCGTCGGGGCCACTGAGCAAGGCGCCTGGCGCCCGCACTGGGAGCGCCTCTTCGGTCTGCTGGCGGGCAGCGTGCCGGCTGACTGGACGGTGCTGGTGCTTGCTGATCGTGGTCTCTACGCCCCCTGGCTCTACGCGGCCATTGTGGCCGTGGGCTGGCACCCCTTCCTGCGGATCAACCACCAGGGTCAGTACCGGCGACGGGGCCAGAGCCGCTTTCGTCCGCTCCGTGGTCTGGTGCCCACCATCGGCACGTCCTGGGCAGGCCGCGTGGACTGCTTCGCCACCGCCCCGTTGCGCTGTACCCTGCTCGCCACCTGGAGCGCCGGCCACCGCGATCCGTGGCTCATCGTGACCGATCTGCCGCCCCGCGCGGCCGACGTTGCCTGGTACAGCCTGCGCTTCTGGATCGAATGCGGCTTCAAACAGACCAAACGCAGTGGCTGGCAATGGCAGCAGACGAAGATGACTGACCCCGAGCGCGCCAATCGGCTCTGGTTGGCCTTGGCGGTGGCCACCCTCTGGGTCGTCAGTGTCGGGGGCGAAGCTGAGGCCACCCAGCCGGCCAGCAGCCTGGCCGAGTTGCCGCTCCTCCACGTCGCCCGGCGTCGCACGCGGCACGCCACCCGGCCACGCCTGCTCAGCTGCTTCCGGCAGGGCCTGCTCACCATTCTGGTCGCCTTGCTCCACGGGCAGCCGCTGCCGCTCGGACGCTTCATTCCCCAGCCCTGGCCCGCCGTGCGGCGGGGCTGGACGGGGGAATGCCCCCGCACTCACCAAGCCGCCGCATGATATACCTACCCCTAAAAGGGGTGAGGACGGCGGCAGACCCTTGACCTGCTGTTCAGCGAGGCGGGCCTGGACGTGGCGGGCACGGTAGGCGCGTTGCCTGGCGGCGTTATCGGTGTGCTGACGGTGCTGCGCCATGCGACCCTCCTTGATGCGTCACGTTACGATTGACGGGCGGAAACGGCGGGTGTGCGCTGGATGCACTGCTCCCGCTCATGATGCCGGTTCCGCGTGCAGTGCTCCGACAAGCTGCGGGCCCGTGAGCCCATCGCTCTCGATCCAGGAGTCCTCGAACACGA
>JAABUP010006760.1_pt1 | contig 16013 bp, 22 predicted proteins | sample 5559201 | NCBI WGS metagenome assembly JAABUP01 (sample SAMN10711887, study PRJNA513373) | rock metagenome | isolation source: Antarctica rocks | place: Antarctica
ACTTTTACAGACGCTTTTGGTTGTGCAAGGATGTACAATAATTTCAACACGTCTATGCAGGACTTCACATATGTATTTTACACATGCATGCTATGAGCTGTATCAGACATCACAGGTAGCCCCCCAGGACATTAAATAAATATATCGAATCGAATCGATCACAACAGCGATCCCAGCGCAACGATCTCTCGCAAAGTATTGCTGCTGTTCAGTCTCCGCGTTGCGTCTGTCTAGTCTGCTGCGGGAGCCTGCGTTGCCCTACCCGCTTGCTGTCAGTTTCGCCTGGGGTAGGCAATGGCTGATGTTGAGCAGCAGGAACAGGGGGAAAAGCCTCTGACGACTGCAGACTTGCTGAAGTCTCACTCTGTAAAGGTCATTGAGAGTCACATGGCCAGCAGTTACGAAGAAAGCGCTGTTGAGGTTTGTTTGGAAGCTGTGCACAAATACAAGCAGTACAAGGATATAGCTTCCCACGTCAAGCACCAGTTTGACAAGAAATATCCTGGCAGCGGAAAAGCCACCGAGGGTGTCTTTCACTGCGTTTGTGGCAAGAACTTCGCCAGTGAGTTTTACATGCAGACTCTCACGCCGACAGACCTAGTGCTGCTTGACTGTCCCCCAGTCTGTGTCTGACTCGTTGACACTGTGTCTGCAGCTGCTATCAGCCACGAGACCAGATATTACATACATGTGCAGGTGGACACAGTGCACATCGTTTTGTTCAAATCCAAGGACAATCCATTCTCCGTTTCTGAAGCCTAGTTGGGCATGCGTCAGAACATATGTTTGCCACATCCTCGCACACCACTACCAACTCCTCTCAGTCTGCTCACCTAGTGTGTTTCTGCTGGAGTTCAAACCAGATCCGGTTTGCTGAGCTGTTGTCTTATTTTTGCCCAGACTAAGGCCTTTTTAGACATGCTGTGTTTGCCAAGCTGACCATTGTTGGCATCACTGCCAGATGAGATTGACAACTACCCTGGTGCAAACCCGAATTCCACATCACTGTGTTGTGTATGCATGTATCACAGATCTGACCAGTGCATGGAAGCCAACACAGTGCATGAAAGCCAACACAGTGCATGAAAGCCAACACAGTGCATGAAAGCCAACACAGTAAATGGATGCTAGGCGTTGAGTGACCATATGGACAGCAGTGTCCAAGCTGTAGCTGGCATTATCTGAACGACTGTAGCTTCACGTGCCACACACTTGATGTCGAGAAACAATCAGAGCCTTGCAAGGAAACAAAGCAGGACTTAGTCTTGCATGTGTGTGACGACCTGATGTCTGCCTTCCTGGTGCCTTGCAAGTTGTCTGTGCACGTGCAGCTCTGTTCTTACTCTGTTCACTATGACATGTGTAAACACGCCAAAAGCAAACTTCACAGCCACGCACATGCTGCTGGACCTGGTACTGCATGGCTTGATAACTGTACTGCCTGGAAGCATCAAATCTTGACAGACCATGATTGCGTGTGTATTGCCCCAAAGTGCCCAGAATAAGTGGCCGAGTGCAGTCCAGCCTGCCTGTTGAGGTGGACAAAGCAATTGTATCTGTGCGGTCACCGGAAGGCAAAACATCAGGCTGGACAGAAGCTGGTCCCAACAACTTCAATAGTTGTGGCTTCAGCTCCTGCATACTGAAGTTCCATGGGATGGAGATGATGCCCGAGCCCCATACATCATAGCAGTCATCAATAGCAATTGTCATGCCTGCAGGCACACAGTATGTTGTATGTTGTCATGAGACAGGGGCGCTTATGACAGGTAGGCACATGATCCGGACATGTGACAAACTTGACCAATGCCTTTTGCAGCTTTGCAATTGTGGACGCTGTTCATGTAGATGATAGGAGGGGCAGCTGTGACACATGATCAGCAAGACAATGTGTTCCTCACCCGACAAGTCCACAGCTTGCCGGACAGCGCCTGCATTCTGGATCAACCGCTGCAGAGGCTTGCTGACAGTGGGGTGCTCCTGTGTGGAGCACACTCTGATCATGTGCTTGGCCCCAAGAGCAGAACGTGCCGCTTCTAGCAACTGCTCTTCTTCACTTCTGGCTGTCACTTGAGCAACAGCTGCTGCACTGGCTGCTCTGGCAGCTTCACCATGCAGGTACTCAAGTAGCTGCTGTGGTCTGCAATTGTTGCCACCTGAGCGCCAATATAGCAGTGTCTGACAATAACTTGTTTAAGAATGCTGCATGCTGTGCAGGCACTCTTACAAGCTTACTTCATTGGAGCTTACTTGCATATGGCAGTACTAGCTGATTATGCAAAGCCGTTGCTCAAAAGGACTCTGACATAACGACATAAGTCAGGAACACAGCAGACAGTGCATTGACTCAACACACTTGTACAGTACCTCAGCAGCATTGCGTATCTTGCAATCATGGGGTTATACCAGTTGTCTGCATGTATCAAAGAAGACTTACCTGCAGAGTGCCATAAGACTGTCCAAATTCTAGCACAGGTGCAGAGGAGTCGCTATGCACTACAATCCTGAAATGATGTGTTAGCCCTTGCAGTTGGTCCTGATATGCGTCCCTGCACACCCATGCGATACATTTACTAAACCTGTCCCTGCATTCAATATGGCTGACAGCAAAGAGGTGATTGGCAGCACGTGTCGCTGAAGCATCAGGCAAAACGCACATAGTTTCAGTCTCCTGTACCTGTGCTCCAGAACCCTGCTGGCCCAGTGTACAAACTTCTGGCTGCCAGCTTGGTTCTGAGACCAGAACCACACGTCCTCTACACCCAGCATGTCCTGCAGAGCTGCTGTCAAATCTCTGCATGCCATCATGTACATCACCCTCAGATGACGCAAAACATTCCGTGAGCTGTACACGTTTATAAATGCCATGAGGATGTTGCTTTTATGAACTGCAAAGCTCCTTTTCACCTTATTTGGGATTGCATGCAAGCACCAAAGTTGTTTCCACTGGATGAAAGCATTTTGCACCTGACAATCCAGCCTTTCCATCTGCAACAGGTCTGCCTTGAGTTGTACATGCCAATTTTGCTCAGATTGGTTGTGCTTGTGCAGGCATGCTGCTGATGATGTTGCTGCTGCAGCTGATGCTACATGCATGACTGATCATCACACACCTGACTTGCTGTGACTGGAGTCCTGCCTTGGCCGTCAAGACATGCGCTTGCTCCAAATCAAGCTGCAAAAGGTGTTGCTGAATGGTGCTGCTGGCTGCTACTAGGAGCAGGCTTCCATCCTCAGCCACATGGCTCTGCATCCAACAGTGTTGAGTCACTCAGCACAAGCCAATGTACATGGCGTTTCATGTCTGAAATATAGGCATGTTGACACTACCCCACCAGAACATACGCAGGCACCAAGGCCATTGAGGCCACTGTTCAAGACCCCATTTGAGTCAGTCCTGTCAGAGTACATAGTCAAGTGAGGCTAGTGCAAGCAGCTGAGAAAGCTACAGCTTGGACAGAAAGCATTGAGAGTAGCTAGAAATGTGTGACATGCCTTGGTCTCAGTTGATGTGCTGCTGTCTGGGTGGTGAAGACAAATGGACAGGCCCTCTAGCATGTCTGGCTGGTCTTGGCACGCCTCTGTCAGGCAGTCTTGCAAAAGTTCCAGCGCCTCAATTTGTTGCAGCTGCTCTGCTTTGTTTGTTGCATGAGAAACCAGTCCCTGCAGAGACATTGCCTGGTAAGCATGGAGCATCAACTTCAACTACGCACATAATTGAATGTGCACAGAGCAGATTCCGTGACAAAACTAGCAAGCCAAGCAATGTGTCAAACTCAAAGTTAGGTCATGCACAACAATCAGTCAGACATCAAGCAGCATGTCACAGCCATGCAGTAGGTTGCAAAGCTCATGACAACATGCCCATCCTCCAATGGCTACAGCCAGATGTGAGATTCAGCGGAGACACCATAGAGACCTGAATGCATGTCAGCTTGAACTGACCCTCAATCGCAGTAATGAGTGCTTGCACAGTTAAGTGCAGAGCTTGATGCTCTTCTGCTGCTTTTGCAGCTTGAGACACAGTGCTGGTCAGCCATGCAAGGAAGTCAACATCAACCTTTCCTGCAGCACTAGAAGTAAAGCTTAAGCATGGCATTGTAGAGTATGGCTACAGCTGCGTGCTCATTGCTGTAGGCAAGCATAAACCTGGCGGATATTGCGGGCATACATGACATGCAATCAACATATATGTGTCATGCTGGTGTAAAAGTAGAAGCAACCGAACTTCCTCGCCGGCCAGCCATCTCGACTGGACGCTCAAGCAAGCAGACTGTTTTGTCAATAGCAGGTGGTGTCTACAGCCACAACAACAGCATGAAGGTTTGTACCACATGCAGCATCATCAGTCTGATGAAATTTAACAACACATGCTTTTGGAGGCATGTCTGCTGTAGCCTACCTGGATCTACAGCTTGCTGAATGTCAAGCTCTTCATTTTCAATGAGGCCAAAGGCATTAAACAGAGGTGCTAGACTTCCAGATGCAGGTAGGGTAATGTCAACGGTGTTAGTGAATTTGCTATTGACAGTAAAAAACCGGATTGTTTGCTGAGACAAAGGGCCTCCTCTCGAAAGCTGATCTATGTATGTGTTGAGCAACTGCAGCAGATCCAAGCAGAGCGCACGTGTCAAGCTTGTAGACCTGCACAAGAAACCTCTAAAATGTGGCATTATTACCTTCAACGACTCAGAGTTTTGCAGCTGCGCAAGCGGATGTTTCGCCAGAACGTCTGGGTGTACTTGTTTGATCACAGCTCGGATAAGCTTTTTCTGACGCGCGTCCATGTATCGAGGAGTTTGCTGCCCAAAGCAGTCTGAAGCAAAGGTCGAAGGTCGCTATATTATGTGACGCGCGCGAAAGGCAGGTCAGATCCCAGGTCTCTCGCTAGAGCACCTGCTTTGCGCGATGCCACTGCACCGGTACGAAAAGCGTGTGCCAAGTGTCTTTGCGAGTACAGGTGGCTCTTTGGACCCCTGTGTCATCGTCCGAACTCCCTTCGCTGTCAAAACAACAGTTAGCAGCAGCAGCAAATGAGAGTCACCTGCAGCTGCATGATGCATGCTTGCAATTGCTGTATTCACTCTGCTGATATAGGTATAAACACTGCTTCATCCTGCGACGGACCTACATGCTTTGTGCCTGAGCTCGTGGCCGGCAGCGCTTCTATCAGTTTGACCTAAGCTCAGCCACAGATTTTTTTACAGCTGACAGCTTGCCGTCAGCACTCAGCCAGCCCCTGTTGTAATACAATACTTCCGACATGCATATGAAACCCATACATGCCTGCCGACATATTTTGCATTGACCCTTTCATACGTACACACTGATCCCGACAGTTTACCGAGCTTTGCTGACAAGTGCAGTTTCGGGAATTGGTCATCGGATTTCAAACCACTAAGAAAATTGCTGTATTTAGGGAACTGCAGTTGGAAGTCTTCTTCGTCAATTTCAATCATTTGTTGGAACCCTACTCTGTGCTAACAACCAGTGTTCAATCTTCATGAGCTTCCAGTATATGGTCTGCGCATCATCATCCGCCGCCGCCCCGCAGCAACTTTTCTTGCTGAGAAGCTGAAGGCATTGCTTCTTGTCTCAAGCGCAAGGCTGAACGTTACAGGACGTTGCGTGCTGCCCCTTGACTGTAGCCATCGCAGGACGACGCTAAGCTGAACTGTTGACGGCTGCCCCCCTTGCGTTGAGGGACACACTAGCGATTAAGGCCTCAAGTACCATCTATCGTGACTAGCACCGAACGTGCACCCAGCCGTGAACATTATAGCCCCTAATCAGTCTGCCATGCTTGCTCTATGACCTCCAAGTCGAATCAGGCCTGTGCAGCACACGCACCTGGATGGGAATTGATCGAACAGTAGCAGCAGATGCATGGACTGAGCCACGGCTAGGCAGATTGTGCGAGGTCGCTGCTGCAGCAATCTCACCAGGTGACTGCCGCCTGCTCGGCCTTATTTCTTCTGCTCATCGTGAGCACAGTTCACTTCGCCGCGAGCGGTTGCAAGCTGCTGACTATCTCAATGCACGAGTCCGCTTGTTTCTGTGGCGTCGGACTTGTTGTCGGGTATTCACCATGCCTACACCTGTAACGAACTTCTGCACCTCAGTAGCGATCATCATCATGCTTGGCTGGCATTCACCCTCGAGCATTTCGCCCACTATGTATCGTGTGCTGTCAGCTTGTTCTTTATATCGTGACAACCTGTGTAAAGTAGGTCGTTGCCTTGTTGGATCTCAACATCCACTGCAGCTGACGCGGTTTTGCGGCGAAGCCTGAACGTTCAAGCAAGATGTACCTGTTGCAGGTCGGAGAAATAGCGGCCTTTCGGTCTCGAGCGGGAGCTGTCTTGAAACCAATGAAGCTGCTGGTGAGGACTTGCTGCAAAATATACCCGAATTGACCTGCTGCTTTTTCTGGCTCTGGTACTGACCCATCGCCTGCCTGTAGATACAACAGAACATGCAACAAACAATTTCAAGGTATGCCTGATGTTTTGCAAACATCATTTCTTTGCTTGTTGCCGTCTATGCACCCTCTGACACCTGACCTTTGTGGCAGGTTGTTGAAGTGGATGCTTTTGCAAGCGTACATGACATGATTCACGCAGCTATTGCATCATATGGCAAGCAGGCAACCCTGAGAGAGGTGAGCACAGTCAAAAGGACATCCTGTTCCCGTTGTCAAAACATACAACTAGATTAAACAATTTGCTTGCACTGCAGATCTACAGAGCCTGTCAGCAAAGGGGCCGCATTGCATACAAGCGCTCAGGGGGATCGCGCTTGATTACACACAATGACCACTGGAAGAGTCAAATCCGGCATGCATTGTACACCTGTGATAGGTTTGCCAGGTGTGCCTTGCCTCAAATCTGCAGACAATAAGTATTCCTAATGTCCTAAGCTGGTATAATTCTGGTCCCTTATTGCTGCAGGGCTGCAGATGCACATGACCTGTGGACAGTATCAGCATCATTCAGCAGGCAGCAGCCTCAGACGACCAAGGTGCTGATACGCACAGACCCTGATGCGGCCAGTGTGAATGATGACAGTGCAGATGCTCAGAGGCGGCAGGGCCAGGCCAAGCAGCCCTTGTCCCGCCAGACACGCTCTAAGCATACACTGGATGAACCAATCCTGCATGGTACACCAAAACAGAAACGTAGCAGGTGATTTGATTCATGGTCCATGATAAGCTGCATACAAAGGTTGCCAATCGCGGGGTTGCATCCATACACTCTGCAGCATGTCAAAGAATGGCGTGCCTGGTGCCACTACTGCGGCAAGCATGCTGTATGACAACACTGCCTGCATGAAGGACGCCGTCATCAATTGTTCAGGCCTTAAACACAGACGGCTACACAATTACATTGTGTCCTTCAGACACCCACAGAATTGCTTTCATTGCAGCTATGCTGATGACATTTATGTTGCAGGATGACAAGGGTAGCTGCCAAGAAGGCCTCACCAGGGTCAAGTGCAGCAGCAGACAGATCCAGAAATGACTTTGTGGACACCCCTAGTGGAAGCGTGGCATTCTCCAATGGACCCTCAAATCGCATGCTGTCTGGATCCGACTACAGGTGCGAACAGTCAACGGCAATGATGCTGCTACTAAAGAATGACAATGAAACAGAACAAAGCTGACTGTGCTTGTTTGCAAGTCATCAGTTGATCCTGATGATTTTCAGTTACTGCGCAATGCTGCAAAGGCCCAATTTACTTAAGGCTCAACTCACAATCTGACTTGGTAAGGGCTAGTCAGCCTGTTCATGAGAATCACTGGATCATGCTGGAAACTGCTGAATAACATACTCACATGGTTGCATGCAGTCACAAAGGCCTGTAGCTGTGCGCTGCCTTGCTTGGTGGGCACACCAGCAGCGTACTGCTCATGTATGTTCCATGCCAACAGTCTTGCTTGGCATACGTCATGTGCTGGGTGACCACAAATTAGCACCAGAAACCTGTTAGAGGCGCTGCATCCAAACAAATCTTAATCCAGTTGAACAGCTGGAGTCATGTTGCAATTCTGAGGGGCGCAGGTCCCCCCTCTCAAATCTGCAGTTATAGCTTGTTTATTTGCAAGTTGGCTGCAGCACTAATGGCCTGAATGACTGCCTCTTGTCTCTGTGCAGTGAAATGGGAGAAAGGGCGGCATCAGCGTCTGCCTTCCAGCCTTACAGTTGTGATGCATCCACAGCAGCAGGAGGGCCAGTGCAGCATGAAGGCGAGGATGAGAGCAGTCACAATGATACTGTGAGCCTTCCGTACTCCACTGCCTCACACATGTACATCATCTGCCACAGACATGTAGAGCATATCTGCACTGCACTGTTGTGTTTGGGTGCAGCAAGTCCCTGCTGTACGGCTGCAGCAAATCATGCATGCCATGCGTAATCAGGAGTTTGGCGGGATTAGCGTTCCAGCACCAGAGGCAAGCAGACCAAGCAGCGCAAACAAAAGTTGCGGCTGCTGCAGAGGTAGGCCTGTCAAAGCTGCTCATCAGTCCGCCAATGCCTACACTCATGCCTTCAGAAAGCCAAACGAGCAGTGCGTAAAGCGTAAGCGCTGAAAGTGGGTTACGCTGCAGTGCATGCAGATGCTGCCTCAGGTGTACATGCATGATGGCTTGCCAACAAGCTATGAGCCGGGCCTCCTAGTGCAGCCCACAGGAGTGGTCCACCGAGGCCTTCCTGTGATTGATGTTCATCCTTACTTCACTGAGTGTCATGATGCGCATCAGATTGTAGTAAGTGCCATTCACTGCCAGTGTTAATTCACAAAGATTTCTTGTAGTTGCTGTCCATGTTTACTTCACAGAGTGGCATGACGCCCATCAGCTGGTGGTGAGCGCTGTTCACTGCCAATGCCAGTTATGAGGTGTTGTCATTGACACAAGGAAACAGCTGATTCCACTCGAACTTCACTGACTGTCATGATGCTTATCAGATTGTGGTGAGTGCTGTTTGCTGTTGATGTCAGTTGAGGTGTTCATTTCAACACAACGAAACAGCTGAGTTCATGCTAATTTCATGGAGTGTCATGATGCGGATCACCTTGTGGTGAGGGCCATTTGACAGACAACATAATGGCATAGAGACTCTCCTTTCAACAAAGCAAAGGACAAAATCTTGTAACTGACTGTCAATGTCGATCACACGATTTTGTCCAATGTTTTGTTGAAAGGAGGTCCTCTTTGCCACATGTGTTGCCTGTTCAATGATCATGCACTGCTATCTGTGTTGCAGAAGTTCCTGCCTGGGTTTTGGGGTTGTCTTTCAACCCTGACCATTGACTTGCTTGCACATGACATGCATGCGGTTGCGCATTGATTTAGAGATGCAGAGATGCAAGGTGTGCAACCTGAGCGTCATGACTGCATACCTTGCATCTCTGGATCTCTAAGTCAATGCGCAATTGCGCGCATGTCATGTGCAAGCCAGTCCATGGTAAGCTCACTTCACTGTAGCACCACTATTGCAATTTCTTGGGTGCTTTGTTGACGAACGCCTTGACCATTTTGTGCTTAGTGTATGTTTATTTCTCAGTTATTGTCTGTTGACTCCCCTGATGAGTCCTAACTTGATTGATTTCCTTTGCTGGTTTGGTGTGAGACTGGATGTATGGTTGCCACATTGCAGGCATCTAGCATGGCAGCAGCCAATGCCCAAAGCAAGCCAGGTTCATCAAACACAAACCCATCAGCTGATGCATCTTTGGTTTCTCCTCACCACCCTACCTCTTTTCACCAGCTTCCCTCCTCTGCTCAGCACAAGTCTCACCACCTAACCTCTTCTCACCTTCAGCAACCTCTCAGCCAATTCCAACAAACCCCAAATCAGCCAGGGTTGCGCAGAGCTTTATCTGGTGAGGCAGAAAGCCCGGCTGAGAGGCAGGTGTATTCCCTGAGGTCTAGGTCAGCGCCTAGGGTTCCAACAGACCCTCCCAGCTTCCACCAAAGCCCTAGCGGTCAGCACTCTGTTCACGATTTCTTCATGTGTCACACCAAGGTGGGCCAATTTTCAATTGTTCCTGCACATGTAGTTAAATTTTCATCTTGATCATCTTGATCATCTGCAAGCTCAGTCATGGGGGGTAGCTGCAGCCTTGTAACTGCTACAAGCTTTCTTCCTCGGCATGCATGCTTGTTGTTTCCTAGGATGTAGTCTCAAGCCATGAACCCTAACCCCTCAGTTGCCGGTTGCCAACCCATATTTCCTAAGCACTTGGCATCAGATGGTTGGTCAGCGCAGCTTCACATTGCGTACTGTGATTTTGCAACCCTAGGCTGGGTATTATCTGAACCTACTGACACGTGCTGCTATTTCCTGTATAGCGCAGTGACCTTGCAGCTTACTCACCTTGAACACACCATGCTTGGCCATGTACATGACTCACCCTGCTGAGTGCTGAGAATGCAGGCAGCAGGACCTGCAGCAGCACCTGCAGCAGCACCTGTGCCCCAGTCTTCTTCACTGGTTCATCAGAGCAGCAACATGCTTGGCAACGTACATGACTCACCCCCCACACGTAAGGCTGCCACTAAGCAAGGTGGGCGTCAACAACTTGTACAGCAAACAGCACTTGAGTACTGCATGACTGTGTTCAATGCACTCATCAGTCATGACTTTGTACCTTCCTCTTGTTGATCTTGATTGGTTTCTTATGGATGTCATTTTAGGCTGAATGCTCTCAGGTACGCAAGGGAAGCCTCCAGTGCTTCCCAGGGGTGGGCGCACCCACTCTCTGCTGGCCGCAGCACACAAGGCCCAAACAGCTGCCTTCCCCATTGTTGCTCCCTGCCTGTCGGACCAACACAATCTTGGGACTTATCAGGTAAGCAGTTTTGTCAGCTCAATTATCATCAGCACTGTTCAGTGTGTTCTAGTAGGGCTGCAAGGCCTGCCTAGGTATCTTCAGTCCATCAATTGCCTGCCAGCGTGTTATACGAAGGTGCATTCAGCATACCAGCAGATGTAGATGCAATGTGCTGTACATGCCATCAAGTCTTTGAATGCATCCCACATGATCTAGCCTGTGTACAGCTTGTAACCTGCAAGCTGTTGGCGCCTGCTACAACAGTGGTGAGTGCTCTTACGTCACGTCACAAGTGGGGTGGCATACTGCTAGGAATATGGGAACTTGGTATTTGCTGCAGTAATGGTCAGCTTGGGAGCTGTTTGATGTGGATTTGCACAATGCAGGAAGTGTCAGCAGCTGCAGACCATTCATACAGCATTGCTCGCACTCACAGCAGCAACCCATCACCAGCTCATGCTTATCTCATTGATGAAGACGCACAGGCAGATCCACTGAGTGGGAAGCTGCTGCGCAGTCGCAGATTGGTTGGCAAGGATGGCTGACATGGAAGTCTTCTTCAAACAAACCATGCCACGACAATTTGTATGCTTCAGTTTCACAAAGTGCTACTTAGCATCATGTAATGGTCTACACCAAGCAGTGCTTCACGTGGAAGTGCAGGATTGCTAATCCTGCCATATTGGCTGTGTGCTGTCATCTGGCCTGTTTACATCAGAATTACATTTGCCCTAGATTGTTGAGTCACTGAGTGGTGTTTGCCACATCGCATCTGTTAGCAAAGTCTCAGTTGATTACCATGACATGATTTGTGATGATTCCGGGTGAGCACAGCATTAGGACTTTGGTCTGGTGCCTACTTTGTCAGTCTTTTTACCAGCTTTGCAAACACATGCTGAAAGCGGCAAAGTGCATCATTGGCTGTCCTGTGTTCAGTATGTATGTGAATAGTTACATGTTTGCAGTCGGTTTGTAGCAGAACATGATTGCACACAAGCAATTCGCTGTGGTGAGTTGTTGAAAAGTTTACAAGTTAAGTATGACACATCACTATGACGTGAGCCTAAGTTTCCCTGTAAAGCACAGCATTTGCGATGCGTGTCTACAGGCACATGCGTTTGACACCACACTGATGCGAGATGCGACGGCAGGCTGTTTGCTGCAAAGCTTTGATTGCATTAGTCGTGATGTCACAAACAGGGCAAATGTACATATGTGTACCAATTCATTCGTAAAACGGTTGGCGTCTGCACGCTCCCTGACATTTTGCATTTCAAACAATACGTGCAATTGTTGTGCTTTCAAGTGTTACTTGGTATTGACATGTGTGAGTCATGTTCAAGAACACAGGCTCCATCAAGCAGTGTCACATTCTAAGCCAGACTGGCAGCAGTTTTGTTTGACCTGGCCATCTGCTTTGCTGTAAGAGAGCTAGATCGGTTCCCCATAATGTAGATCCAAGACCCCGCATCTAGACTACCCACGTCCTTCAGCAGCTTCCCACTATTGCGCAATGGGTGCTGTGAGCCAGCAGCACTAGTGCGCTTAGTAGGCGAGCCTGGTTTGGAGCTCAGAGGTGACATGGCAAACTTTGCTGCATATGGGCTGCTGATGCTAGATGCACCAGAAGTTTCTCCTGCCAAAAGTGAGCGGCCAGCTGTGACATGACCTGCCCCTGTCTGCTGCTCAAACGCTGTGTCAGCATCCCGAACAGCTTGTGGGGCTTCTGGACTGTGATCGATGGATGATCTGCCCCATGATCCGCTCTGACCCCTTGTCATGGGAGTGCTACTGCCATCATGGAAGGATAAGAGCGATGACTCAGAGGGAAGATACCGCTGCTGCAGCGCCGCACCTGATGCCGCCAAGCCGGCATGAGCTCTTTGCTGCAAGGCTGCACTGTCGTCATCTGCCCCACTACGGCTCCTGCTTATTGCCCCTGGCTGCCACTGCAAGCTGCTCCTACCCATGGAGGTGAAGGATGAAGGAGACGGGGAGGGAAACAAGCTGCTCCTGCCCCCATGTGCAGCAGAAGAAGATGATGGCAACTGACTGGCAGAGTCATCTACACCATATGACATAAACGCAGAGCTACTGCCAGCCAATTGCGGCTCAGACCCTAGCACAGCAGCTTGAGGGTTCCTCTGGCTGAAGTATCGCTGACTGGCAACCACAACTGACTCCAGCCTTAGTCGAGCAGCGCGCTCAGCAAGCAAGTCCTCCTTTGCAAGCAGCAGTTCAGCCCTAAGTCGCCCAACTTCTGCCACGCCGGCAGATGCTACCTTGTCGCTGTTCTGCCGGCTAGGGTTTGCACTCTGCCCCACACCCCTTTCTGAAGCTGAGGTGGCTAACAGGCTACCCTGATGGCTGGGGTCCATGTAATACCCTCCTAATGCCCTATCTGAAGAAGATCTGGGAAGTGGATTCGCAAACGGGCCAGGACTGTGGCTTGCAGCCCTGCCTATCACTCTGTGATCAGCAATGTGCATTGTGACAGGGCTGCTTACAGTGGCTGGTCTGTCTCGTTGAGCACCGACGCCTGCTGCTGACTCTGCAGCGCCGCCCTGCTCAGCTTCCACTGCTACTTCAGGATCAGTAACACTGCGGACCCTATGCTTGTCTGCTGCACCAGCAGCTGCTGCATGGCTCCCGCCACTCAAGCTTGCATGACCACTGCTGCCATTGATTCCGCCACTGCTGCCACCACCAGAGTTGGCAATTCTGCCATTGCTGTCAACCATGCTGGCAAACTTGGCCAGCAGCCCGGTCAGCCTCTTCACTTCAGCAGTCTTCAGCTCCAGCTCTAGTTTGTAGTCAGTGTGAAGGTTGACTGTGGCTCGGTTGACAATGTTGCGAGCGCGGTCTGCAAACTTGAGAGTTGCACATGTCTCCTCAAAGGCGAGGGCTGAGGGTGAAATGGTGGCAATGATAGTGGTGTTGCAGTTGCCCCCCAGGGAATCTTGCAACAGATGAGTCAATTTTGAATCCCTGCGCATAGCAGATCATACTATGATTGCCACATCTGATAAATATGTCGTGTATGTTCCACAATGTCATGAGCCATGGCCTGTCCCAGGACAAGGACCTTTTCAATGCACTGACACAGACACACAAGACACAGACACACCAGACACAGACACACAGGATGAACTGCAGATGCAACATCACTGGTTTGACTCAACACCCAAGTGTACATTCACTGTTCAGAGCGCACTGACAGCAAAGCATGGACAAATGTGCATGATGAAAGTGGCTGGAGTACATGAAGCAGATTGTGAAGCAATAGCGTGGCAAACATATGCAGTGAGCAGCTGGGTATCCTGAAGCCTGTCTCATTGGCACTGCACAAACTTACACACACAGTCACAAAGTATTGCACAGATGTATAAACGCGTGCAAGGGCATTGCATATGATGTGTATATCAGCTGTACACACCAGGAAGCATACGGTAGGTACAAACTTTTACCTGTAAGGGATGTGAGAGCGCCCTTCCTCTGTCAGAGATGCTACTACGGTGATGAGCGTAGACAGGGATTGATTGATGCTGGTCATCTCATTCACTCGCACCTCGCTCATCTCCACTCGCTCGCTCCAGCGCTCAGAGCCAGCTAAGTCCACGAAGTTGAGCTTGCTGCGCAGCATGCTACCTCTCAGACGCTGCTCAACCACCACCTGCAGTGCAAAAGAACCTCAGCATGATGCAAAGCGGCAGCGTTTGGTTGAAAAAGGGACAAAAGGAAAGAGCACTCTGTTTGACATTGATTGAAGAAAAGCCCAAGGGTGAGAAACATTGGGCTCCCCTGTGTCCTTTTGATTGATTGCTGTGTGCAGTTGATTGATTGATTGATTGCTGGGCAGCGCCGTCTGTACTGCAACTGCTGACACTAAGCTCGTCAGATTTCTGTCATGGCCACAAGCAAAATGGTCATTGGTACGTGCGGCAGGAGAGTAGGAGCACAAACAACTGACAAACAGGAAGGAGAGACTATTTTTCATGATGTAAAGCTCAACTTTGTCAACTTTTGGTACTTGAGCTCATACCTGAGAGACAATTTTCACTCAAAAGCATTATGCACGGCTGCCACCTCAGTAGGGCTGTTGTCATGATTGCTGAAACGCATGGACACTTTATTTTCTGTTCTTACCAAGAGATGAATACACATGATCGGAGCATACATGTATGCATATATGTATGCCATACAGTATGTTTTGAACTATACATGAAAACATAGGCATCCCAAAAGTTTAGCACATATACCTGGAGAATGGTGTGGCTTCTGCTGCTGTGCTGATTCATCTCTGTGTGCCTAACTGCCCTGCTCAGATTGCCCTTGCGCACCTGCGCATACAGGCAATTGCATCAGACACTGCAAGTCAGGATGATTTGCACAGAAGCAACTGGGAGCTATGAAGGCGCTGTACGCTGCCATGCAGCATGAACGCAACACACTGACAAGCACCACCCTGAGAAAGAAAAGTCTACCAAGAAGAGGTCGCCCTGTAATCATTTTGCCCTATCCAAGGATACCAATGCAAGGGGTGTACCAATGTATGGGCTGTACCAATGCAAGGGCTGAACTGGTGCAAGGGCTGCACCAATGCAACAGCTGTACCAGTGCAAGGGCTGAACCAATGCAAGGGCTGTACCAATGCAAGGGCTGTACCAATGCGAGGGCTGCCTGAACGGTGTCCACTCTAACCAGGAGGGCTCCTGGCACACATGTCTGTCCATGCCGTTCCTTTACCTCCAGTCCTGCCTTCCGCTTGCGCATGTCCTGCATGATGGACAGCCTATGACTGTGAGTGAAGCCTATACAATGTCAGGACACTCTGCTGCTGACAGTATGACAGTCTATGATACGTGGTGCGCGGGGCTTGCCAAACACAAGATGTCTTATGCACCATGCTGCATGTGCCTGTCTGTGCTGCCTAAGTGAGTCATACACCTGACATCACCAGCTCCTGACAGTTGATGCAATCTGTGATCGTATAAGATGCAAGCAAGCATGTGGCAACGTGCAACAGGTTACAAACATATCAGTATGGGAACGTACCTGGGGGTCCAGGCGAGCATTGGGCTTGAATGGCTGAAGCAAGTCATGCAGGCGCTCATTGTAGATCTCAACATAGCTCATGCAGATCCTGCAGTGCTGTCTGTCATCCTCGCCTCCAAGTT
>JAABUP010006761.1_pt1 | contig 16013 bp, 16 predicted proteins | sample 5559201 | NCBI WGS metagenome assembly JAABUP01 (sample SAMN10711887, study PRJNA513373) | rock metagenome | isolation source: Antarctica rocks | place: Antarctica
ACAAGCTATCATATGGTTTGTGACCTGCTTGACACACACAATTCCCATCCCTGGCAAGAGCTTGTTCGAAAAAGTATCAACCAGATCACTCAACGGCATGTTGTCAGAGCCTGTACCTCAGCATTGCATGCAATGCAGTCAGCAATTGCTGTCTTTTGTCTGGGCCAGCAGTTTTTTCACAATCAGAGGGTTGGAGCTGATGGCACAATGTGCTATGTAGGGCTTCTACACTGTTTACAGCACAGTGTTCAAGAAGCTTGCCGAAGAGGAGCGGCAAGCAGCAGCAGCCCAGTCTGATCAGCAAGACAAGGACACAGCTTCTAACCTGCCTGCCTTTGGTGAGCACACCTTCTGCAAACCTACAATGCTGCTTGTGGTTAGGTCCCTGGTCAAACAAAGGCAAAGCTATTTGAGGAGGTCAAGGGCAAGAAGGGGACTCATCAGAAGATGCATGCTTTCTGCATAGAACTTTTGGCTGATGCACAGTCACTGACAGCTGCCAGCGTCAGTACTGGTTAGTCCGACTGCTTGCACAGCTTGACAGCCTTGTAAGCAAGATTCAGCCCAGGCTGCTAGATTGTTGATACAAAGCCGCACATCTACTCGTTTCCCATGTTACCATGTTCTACACACTGCTGTGTGTGATGACAATGTGGTTGTGCAGGCAGCTCCAGCCTGGCAGGGCCTCAGGTGGCGGCCTTCTACTCTGTCTGGCTTAACTACACCACTGTGAAGGACTTTGCCTGGGCTGACAAGTACAACCCTGCTGCTGCCCCCAACAGAAAGGTGCGTCGCCCTCTTTGTATTGCTTGCAGATAGGCATGCTGTGTGTTGTGCTTTGACGAGCAGATGTGCGAGTCATGCCTGCATCCTGCATTCTCGTCAGAGCTGCTGCACAGAATTGTGGATTGGACCACAACTTTGCAAGACAAGATTGAATTTTGCTTGGCAACATCCCACCTGTTATGCCAAAGAGCTGCCCTGCCTATTTGGCACTGGCACTGGCATTCGCAACAGCGATAATGTTTGCCTGCTGGCAAAAGCAAAGCTGACATATCGTAAACAGCAGTACGTAATCATGATGACCTTTCACATGGCAACAGGTGCGGCGGCTGATGGAAGAAGACAACAAGAAGGAGAGGAAGTCCATGAAGCGCGTCCATGCGGTGCGGGAGCTGGTGGCCTTTGTGCGCAAGAGGGATAAGCGCCTGGCAGCTCACCAAGCTGAAGAAGCCAAACGGCGGATGGAGAAGGAAGAACAGGACAAGCTGAGGTGAGCTGTACCAACTCTTGTGTCTGGACGTGTTGTAGCTCTTAAAGCTATGAAAAGATTGTCTTGTGAGCTCTGCACTGTGGTACTGCAACAGGAACGTAGTTGTGGCAATCAGTGTGTGGGCAAATGTGGCAATCAGAGATGTTGCGTACAAGCAAAGAATGGAACACCTTGAAGTTAGGGCACAAGGGCAGGACGCAAGGCATCATCAGCATGCTGTGCTGCAGTTGTTAGAGGATTGATGGTACTCAACTGGTACTTTTGAGCTAAAGTTGCAATCATTCAGTAGGATGTCCCATAAAGCACCCAGCTACTTGTACACGGTGTGTCAGGATCTGGATTGCTGTATACTATACGGCTTGACACAAGAGCTGTGATGCAGGCGTGAAGAAGAGAAACAGGAGAGGCTGCAGCGAGCTCTGGATGTGCAAGAAGCCGAGTGGATTCGTCAGGGAGGTGAAGAGGCAAATCAAGAGGAGGAAGAGGAAGAGTCCATTCCTGACGACTTCTACTGCCCGTTGTGTGACAAGTCATTCAAGAGTCAGAAGGCTCTTGCTAATCACGAGAGGTCAGTTGTAATGCTTGCTGGGCAGAATCCTCTGTTTCACTTGACAGCAAGTAGAATGCATCCTTCAAATACCATGCACATGACTACACTCAACCTGTTAGCCAACATGAAGCTGCACCTTGGAGAATATCTCATGATGTCATGCTGGTTTGCTTGATTTGTCAATATGTTATGCCTTATCAACCTCGTTCTGCTAGGCTTTAAGGGCCCCAAGTGTCCCAGTGCGGTCAGTATCTTTGAAACAACAGCACAGGTAAAATAAAAACAAACGATGATAGTAACAGAATTCATGAGTGATGGTGGCATGAATAGTTCTGCTATAGGCTTTAAGGGCCCCAAGTGTCCCATTGAGGGTCAGTATCTTCAAAACAACAGCAACGGAAAAATAAACACAAACAATGATAGCAACAAGATTCACGAGTGATAGTGGCATCAACAATGGCATAAACAAAATAGAAAAGATGTGCTAGTTGTCATTCTCACCCACCAGATGTGTCCAAACCTAATTGTGCAAGAGCAAGCCATGTGAGCAGCTTGAAGCATAACAATGATTTTGTGTGGCAGGAGCAAGCAGCATCTGAAGGCTGTTGAGACTCTACGGGCAGAGCTGGAAGAAGAAGAGCAAGCGCTAGATGGCTCTGAAGGCAGCGTAGCGGCTTCACTGCCAGCTGCTGAGTCTGACAATGATGATGTTGAAGTGGATGTGGATGTGGAGCCTCCTCAGCAGCTGCATGACCCAGAATATGAAACTGAGGAAGAAGCAGAAGCGGATGAATCTGAGCGCAATGCTGCTGGACACCAACAGCCGCCACCACCAATGTGTAAGCTTTTGACCAGCTTTTTGAATGCCCTTTGTGATCTATCAAATCACAACAGGATATCCTGTGCCTTGTGCTTGATACACAATGATTGATGGTCAACAGTAACAATGTTGGTCTGGTCTGAAAGGCTATGCAATGGCACGTCTGCATCTTCCCACACATTGTTGCATTGAGGCCAGAAAGCTTGCATCAAGCTGCTGCAACTTGTCTGTAGACTATAGGTTGTGTTTGTTGCAGATGCAGCTGAGACCCAGCCCAGCCGCAAGAAGAGCAAGAAGCAGAAAAAGAAGCAGAAGCAGCAGCAAGCCCAAATGGCCGCAGCAGGTCAAGACAGTGAAGAAGAGCAGGCAGCTGCACAAGCCATTGACACTCATCACAACAGGCATCATGATGAAGTAGAAGACAACACTGCACGTTCAAGCCAAGATGGCGAAGATGATGTTCTGGAGCGCATGATGGAAGCTGCCAATATCAGCCAATCAAGGGGCGCTCACCAGGTGGACCATGCTTTGTTGGTAGACAGCTTGCATGGGTGTCATGCTGTCATTCTGCCGCTTGCTCTCAAACCTGCAATGATGCTGCAAGGTTGACATTGTGCCTACCAGCATAGAATCAGCAGCCTGATTGTGTTGATGCTCAGGTGCGGGTTCATGCTGAAATTGATTGACAGCCTACGTCATGTGTTTGTACTTGAAAAAGGCTTGACTGCCAACAGCTGGTGTGTCAGTTGAACAGCACAGCTCGTGCAGGAAACAGGCTGCATGCAGTTGTGTCTTGACTCGTTTGTGTCTCCAGAACATGCAACACATAGGTGCATCTGTGCCTCAACTGATGTATCAGATCGATATGAAGCCGCAATACCTATGGTGTGCACAGGCAGCTGCATCTGCAGCAGCACAGGCCCCTGATGAGGAGGCAACAGGCAGTCGTGCCCAGCATCAGTCAGCCCCGGGTGCTTCGTCACAAACATCAGACCAGCCAGCAGTGCCATCACCCCATGAAGGGCTGTCTCATGAGCAGTATAAGAAGCTTAAACGGCACAAGAAGAAGAATCAGCCTGCAAAAGCACATGCAAGTGAAGTGCAGTTCAGCACGTCATGTGCAACTTGTGGATTGGACTGCAAGTCACGCAACAAGCTGTTCACTCATTTGAAGACAACAGGACATGCAGCTCTAAAGTAGCTTTGGTGTCTCCACAATCTGTGATGGTTCTGATGTCTGACTTGCAGACTGGGATCTGCATGACAGGGCAGTTCATTTGCACTCACAGATTACTTGAAATTTTGAGATACGACATTCGTTGTAGAAACCCAGAGTTTGCATGCAATTATGCGCAGTGCAGGGGCATTTTGTGGCTAAATAGTGATTGATGACTCAGAGCCTACAGCTGTCAATGCCAGCTCATGGCTTCGCTAGGTCAAGAAGCATCACAGCTCGCAAAACAACTACAGTCGCAAGTGGTGAGGGACGGCAGGCAACACGAGAGACAGGTGCGCGTGGGCGACAACCAGCTCGGCTAAGATGAAATCGGCAGGAGAACTCGAGGGGGGCGAGCCTCTGAGGGGTCATCAACCCAAGCGTTCGGCAGCACTGGTGTGTTTGTAAACAGTAGTGTGTGTCTTTAGACACGGGACCGTATGGTCTGTCCGACCTCAGATCGGATCGGTCTGAACGCTGGGTGGGGTAAGTATGAGGTAAGTCTTGGTGCAATTGTCTGCAGGTTCCACCACAGCCAGCACGGCCACATCAGGAAGCTCACCGGTACCGTCCCAGCATCCTCACCCTCGCGACGAAACTTTACAGCCGTCCTCGACTGCGATGTATTGTCACTAGCAAGCTAGGACCACGTATTCGAGTTTGAGTTGCACTGTACGTACATCTCGGTTATTTCGCAGCATGATATATACTACTTTTTCTGCGTCCTTAAGACGCACCAAAATCCGGAATATGCTCTCGCGCTAATTGACTCGCGCTCATGAAGCTGCAGCTTGTGTTTGCATTTGATTGCATATTCCGCCTTGCACTCATGGAGCCACACTGTAGTGAAGTGACTGTAGCAGTTGATATATGCTGCATATGGCATCATAAGCTTGCCTGAGGACTGCAAGATAGCGCTGCCTGTTATGAGCTGTCTCAACTATGCTTACAATATAGTGTACCATACTTTCAGGGCTGTGGATCCAGAATGAATCATTTTAAAACCTTTTCGAAAAAGTTTTTGAAAGATGAAATTTGAGATTTATGTTTGAAGGACGCACTTATTTGCAGAGCTTGGTAAAGTTGCAGCTGTTTTGTCGACCATACAGGAGGCAACACGAGTACAGCATAGCGTTGCCAGCTGGATCAAATTCACATACACATGCATGCAAGACACTGTGTGACACAGCGTGTCAAGGTCAACGTGCATGTACAAAGTGCTTGTTTCATACAACACAACAATAATGCCTCTGTTGGGAAGATTTCCAGCTAGACAGTGGGCAGCAGCACATGTCAGTGTATGCTGACAACATCTTCAACCAACATGAAAAGCACTAGCAACGATTTTGCCCTGCACAACAGGATGCCGCGTTGGCTTGTTATAGCTTCATGGCTGCTTGTGGAGCTGAATTGCTGCTAGCAGATGATTGAGCTGGCCTTTCAAGGCAGTAATAAGTCTGTAGCAACTTAGGAATTTCTGCCAGTGACGTAACAATATGGCTGGGCTTCAGTTCACCCTCCAAGGCAGATCTGTCTGTGTAGTTGTGCAGCGTGTCTATCAATATGGTGTCCATTCCAGCTCTGTTACCGGCCACCACCTGAAATAAGTATGATAGGTAAAAACCTTGGGCCAAAGCACATGTATGCAGTTTGCCAGTGCACAACAGGTATAAACAGCATACATGAATTCTACACAATGACATCAGCAGCTGTGTCCATCAAACGCAGGCACTGAGCACTGGAAAGCAGGGCTCTATGAAATCAAAGACAGTCAATGCAGTGAATGCAACGCACACTTACATCATCTTTTGCAGAGTCCCCGACCATAATAGCTTGTTCTGGAGGTATGCCCCACTGCTGACAAATATGTAACAAGGCACCAGGATTGGGCTTATATGGCTTGAACTCTCGACTTAATGCCGGCCAGAAGGGGCTCAGTGAGAAGTGGTTGTCATGAAAGTAGTTGACACTTGAGTCCACATTGCGCGTAACAAGACCCCTGCACTGAACAATAGCTGCTGCAGCTGGTGTCTCATCATTGACTGTCCACAGGCGTCAACAGGGCACCTGACAGCGAGCCCAAAGTGCCGAATTATTCTTGACCTCCCACAGACTGTGCATGACTTACTTGTGAGGCAAGAGGACAAATCAAGTAAGATTGAAATGCAAACAGTAGACTCGAACTCAAACTTGATCAAAGGAGGCAGTGGTGGGAGCAGCACACACTTGCCTGGGCAGACCTTGGGCTTCTAGGAAGCTACACAGATCCAGCAAGCCTGGCATCAGCTGCATGTGCTGCAGGGCCTGCAGACAGGAGGTGGCAGTATTTTACACAAAATCAAACCCCATTACACCTAAACTCAACCTGGAATTACAACCTTGACTAAACCTTATGTGCAAAGCGCTGTACGTACAGTCATGATGTGCTTTGTTTGAACACTGGAATGCACATCCTTGCCATGTAGCAGCATCAAGCATGGAGCACAAGAAATTTTGACAAGCGAGATGAATCCTAAGTTGCAATGTTGACGACATACCTCCTGTTCCACTTCTCTGATGGCCTGATTTGCTACTAGCTGCTTCTCTGCTGGCCAGCCAGCAATTGTGTCCAACACATCCCCAGTCATGACTCCACATCTCCTCCTACAAAATTTGAACCTTGTAATGGAGAATGAAAGCAAGATTTGAAATGACAAGACAGTCAGCTGCAGCTAGACAACACCTCATTTCAGCGAAGTCAATCACAGGCACGGTCAATGTGCCATCCATGTCTGTGCTGGCACACTTCACTGGTTAGGCTGGCTGTATTTATATGGCAGAATGGAAATATGCAGCCCAGCTGGCCAGTCCCACCAAATATGAACCCCTTGACCACCTTTCTTCCCTTCGGTTGGATCATGGATGCCATTGCTATGCTTGGCGATCCTATTCGCGCACTGTATACCTTTGTTGCTAGCATTCAGTGCAAATGCTTGCTGGCAGAGGCAACTTAAAGATAGTATTGACTGATCGGCATGTCCTCACGTGCACGCTTCGTGAGCGACAGGTTGTTCAACCGCAAATTGGTATCATGCTAAAGCACCTTACAGTGCCATTGCGATTTTGGAGAGGATGCATCAGGAAGCACTCACCACAGCCTGTGATCAGCTTTTGCTCGTGTGCTAGCTTCGGTCGTCTTGCCCAGCGCCCTTCCAAGCGCCCCTTGCGAAATTTTGAACTTAGCTATCAAACACCGTAGCCAAATAAATTACCGCAAGTGCTATGTCTTGATATTATTGTCTGTGTCACTGAGTGTTGATCAGGCGTTGCACAAAATAAAATTACAATGTCAGTGACCTGCAACTTTGCACAGAGCCATCCGGACATGCCGTAAGGCTTCTGTATCATAACACTCGGTCCCTTCCCGTCGCTAGCGCATCAATGCCCGCTTGAGACCGGAATGCAAGGCGCTTTTTGGTGGAGGGATCGGAAGGACGTTCTCTGGTACGTGTGCTCGCTCACCAAGCGGACAGGCTATATGTTTGTCGCTGGCTGCTGCGCAGGACCTCTATTCTCACACTGTAGCAAGATGCATGCGTTCTGCAGAGTAGGCAGCCGTCGCCGCACAGACAATGAGCGGGTTTGAGCAGCACATTAGAGGTCTCAAGCAGCAGCATGCAAATCAGATCAGTGATATACAAGTTTTGCTGGATAAGCAAAGCATTCACATAGAGTCCCTTGAAGCAGAGTCGCAGTCGCTCAGGACAGCTGGCAACCATGCAAAACGCGCTGCAGACTCAGCCAAGGAGCAAATCAACATTATGGAGAAGAAGCTTGCAGCTGCCAAAAGTGAACTGGTTGCAACAGGCGCAGAGTGCACAGACCTGTATGCACGGCTACATGAATCTGACACCAAGGTTCAGTCTGCAAAGGCAGCAGCAAAGTATGCAGCTGACAGAGATGTCAACATGCAGCAGCAGATTAGTGCGTTGAAGCACAAGGTGGCTGCAAGCAGTCGTGATCATGAAGTTCTACAGTTGCAGCACCAGCTTGAGCAGGCCCACCAGCACATAGCAGACCTGCAACACCAGTCTCAAACAGGTAGACTTGAGTGCATTCAACAAAACTGCTGTGTGTGAACAAGCACTTTTGCCAATTGACCGTTGCTAACCAGACCATAATGTTGCAGCTGCCAATAGAGCCCTGCAGAGTGACTCCCTCAAGGACCGCCTGTCAAGTTCAGAGAAGCAGTTCCAGCAGCAGCTCATCCAGACTGAGGAGCCCCAAAGCATCCTTACTCAAATCCAGGCAGAAAAGCAGACACTTGAGGCAGAGATCAAGTTGTGGGCTGGCAAGGAGCAGAAGCATCAGATGCAGGTGACAGCACTGCATCAGCAGCTGTCAAGGCAGCAGGAGCAGCTGTCCTTAGCATCAGAGCGTACTGCACGGGCCAACGCACAACTGGGTGAGGAGCAGCAAGCTGCCAGTGAGCTGCAGCAAGACCTGCACAACCACAAGCAGCAAGCTGCGGCAACAGATGCTTCTAGGCAGTATGTTCAGCAGCAGCTTGAAGTGACCAAGCAGCAGCTGCAAGAGAAGGAACAGACATTGACTGACATGGCAGACCAGCTGGATACCCTCACTTCAGCTGTTGCTGCCAAGGAGGGCAGCATTCAGTTGTTGCGACAGCAGGTATTGTGCTTGCCTGCTTGTTGCATCTGCCCCCTATGCCTCACTTATAGCGCTCTTGTGAGCAGTGTTTGCTTGGTGCATGCCTGTATCTGTATTGCTTGTTGACCAACATGCGATCGCTGATGATCTGCCTTGTGTCTTCCTATACTGCTTGCAACACTGCTGTGCAAGTGCCCAAGCATGCTAAAATTGATATGCTTTGCAGGTGCAACAAATAGATTTGCTTGCTGCTCAGACCCATGCTGCAAAGCATGAGGCACAGCAAATAGAGGATCAGCTTAGGAATGCTACAGAGCAGCTGAGCAAGAGGTCTCAAGAGATCAGCGTTCTCAAGGTCAGATGCATGTTTACACATTAACTGGGCTGGCTCAATGCAAGCTCTTGCCAGAACAGCACATGCTCAAAATCCATTGACAATGATGTGTGTGTGTGTGTGTGTGTGTGTGTGTGTGTGTGCGTGTGTGCAGACTGTGAAATATGTGTATATACATATGCATACAAGACTGCAGCATATGGAATATCGTGCACAATGATATATAAAAAGAGAAGCACTCCCGCAATGCAACACAGCTATCATGCAGGGCAAGATGGAGGGTCTGCAGAGACAGCAAGCGCAGCTCGCTATGTTGGAGGCCGCCCTTGCATCCAGCAAGAGCGACAATCAGAAGAGTCTGGACAAGATCGCCCTTCTGGGTAAGCTATATATGTAGTAACCCTCCCGAATTCTTCCTAGGCCACTATAGCATTCTTTGTCAAATGTCAACCAGAGTAACACAACCCAGCTGGAATTGTCTTGTGCGCATTGTCAACCAGCTTGATACAATGGACAGGATGGGCGTCTTAATGTGTACGTTGCCTGGTCGTCAAACCTGTGTCTGAGCTGCAGAGAAGCAGTTGGCAGACAAGCAGGATGATCTGCATGCTCAGAAGGCTCAGCTTGGGCAGCAGCAGACAAAGGCGGGCAGCATGCAAGCTGCAATGGCCACCTTGCAGCGGCAGCTTGAGACCGCCTCTGCTTCCCACAACTCCACACAGCAGGAGCTGCACTCATCCCAAGCTGAGGTTATCGACTGCAAGCAGCAGCTGGCAGATGCTCAGGCACTGCTCACAAGCAAAGAAGCCAATTTGCAGAGCAGCAATCAGTCTATAACTGCCCTACAAGAGGGCATCTCACATCAGGTGGTTGCAGTAACAGCTTCAGAGGGCAAGTACCAGACACTGCTAGCTGAGATGGATGCAAAGGCCGAACAGCTGAATCAGATGGCTGGCAAGCTGCGTGCAGCTGAGCATGCAGCAGTGTCAGCCCAAGACGCTGCTCACAGACTTCAGACCCGCCTCACAGGTCAACAGGCAGACGCCAATGACCAAAGCCAAGAGCTGAATGATGCCCTGGAAGTAGGCTCAAACACCATGCATCAGCTGGAGGTGACAGTCCAAGTGTTGCAAGAGAAGCTGTTTGCTGCTGAAAATGCTATGGAGTCTCAGCGGGAGCAGCTGCACAATCAGAAGGCCTCAGCATGTGACTCAATCAGGCATGCTGAGCAGCTAGCACAGCAGCTCACAGACAAGACTAGCCTCATCACTTCACTGCAGGCAGCACTTGACACAGCGACCTTTGTGGCTGACTCCAACCAGCACCTGGTAAGCAGCCTGCAGGAGACACACAGCAGCAGAGAGGCAGATGCAGGAGAGCAAGTGACCTCCTTAGTAGCACAGCTGCAGCTGCAAGCAATCAAGAATGGTGAGCTGGCAGAGGTGTGGTGTCAAGTCCGCCCTCCTCAAGCTTGCAGTCTCCAGAGATCGCTCACAAGCTGGCATTACTCACCCTAGCACCAAAGTCGGCAGGTAAATGAACAAGTAGTGCTGCAACATGTGAATAACAAAACTCTCACAGTATGCACTGCGCTCCCACAGTTCTCCCACACCTCTGCCAAATTGATGCAACAAGCAACTCTCTTGCTTCATCAGTGAGCAGATGCACAGCATATGCATTGACAGTGATGGCAAAGATCTGCAAATGCAGCTATGATGCTCAACTTGTTTGCAGGATCTTTGCGTGCCAGCATCACTTCAGTGGCGGGGCAGAGGCCCACAAGCACTCCCTTGAGTGAAATTCTGAATATGCGCAAGGCAAGCAGCCATAACAAGGTGGGTATCTGGGGTGTATGATTCTTGCAAGCTTGCGCTAGTACTAGCACAGATACTGCATGATTGTCATGGTTGACACTACATGACCATGAATGTGCAAATCATGTTGATTGATGGCATTTGCATGATGTACTGTAAGACAGCAAAGCCGCGCAAGTCTCCGACTTGTTGGTGCAGGGGGCTGTGCTGCAGACTTCTACAAGTGTATACAGCGATGGAGCTGATGCAAAAGAGAACAATTCGGCGCCACAGATGTCATAGCTGAATGCAGGGCCTTTAGCATCCTACACCAAATGTGTTCCTTGCCCATGCTCCGTGTCTGTAAAGCAAGAGGGATTGCAACAATCTTTTGCATGGACCCACATCCATGGAAATTGCACAAATTGCATCAAACTTTGAAACGTTTCAATACATGCTTGCCACATGAGCGAGCAGATGCCCTGCTCAGTAGATAAACATTTTTGTTAAAAGCATGACTGCATTCAGATATCCTTGCTTGCAATCAGTTGGACCCAGGATCTGAAGACCTCGTGCTGTGGTGATTGCCTGCATGCTGTGCCCAACCCCGTTGACTCACCCCAGTCGACCCAGTCTGTCCCGGCAAAAGGGAAGTCACGAAGCGCAGATCTTCGACGATAACACCAGGCATATTTCGAGCTGCGCATGCCGACTTGTGCATGACTTGTCTCTTTGCGCCCACTGAGTACACCTTTATTGCTACCGCAGCACGTCGCATTGATGGGTAACCCGTTGTTACTGTCAGTCTAGCTCAGGTCCCTCGGGCTGATCAACTGTGAGTGTTGCAAACGCAAATGCTAAGATCAAATGAGTAAGCGAAAAGCTCTGCCACCAGCGCAACAGTTAGGGCTCATACTCTGAGCTTTAATCGCCCAGCACCAGTGCAATCACCGATCATGAAAAGCTTCCTGAAAGACCTGAAGGGCTTTGGCCAAAAGGCTGAAGCCAAAGGCATGCTCATCGGAAAGACCATCAAAGTTGGGGCGTACACCATACGTCCTGAGGCTGTCCTAGGCACAGGAGGCTTTGCAACCATCTACAAAGTCAGAGACAGCACAAGCGGTGCTGTCTATGCCCTAAAGCACATGCACTTGATGGGAGATAGAGATGCCATTGCTGACTGTCAGACAGAAGTTGACACCCTCAGGATGCTGCGGGATATTCCCACTGTCCTGACTCTCAGAGCAGTAGCGTATGCTGGTGTCAAAGGTCAGGAGCAAGAGGCCTTCCTGCTGCTAGACATGTGTCAAGACAACCTGGTGGAGTACCTCAGCAAGCGTGACAGCCAGCTACCAGACAGCCAAGTCATCACAATCTTCCATGCTGTCTGCCAAGCAGTTGCTGCCATGCACCACAACACTCCACCTTTGGCTCACAGGTTGGTCCTTATACAACCACAATGTTGCAACTATACTGTTTCCATGTGTGACCTCCACCATGAGTGGATGCTTTGAGGTGGTATGCATCAGACACAGTCAGCCCAGCATTGAAACTTCTAACTGATTCATGGCATGTCCTTGCAGGGATTTGAAGGCAGAGAATGTGTTGCTACATCAGCAGGGGCACTGGGTACTGTGCGACTTTGGCAGCACCACCACCTTTGCAGGTGTGTATGAAAGCACTAACGCAATCATGGCAGCTGAGGAGATCATCAGAAAGTACACCACTCCCGCCTATAGAGCTCCAGAGGTACGTGACCAGTACATGTAGGGATGTCAGTCTTTCTGGACAGGCATCAATTGGTGCTGCTCTGCTGTGATGAAGTTGCAGAGCAAAGTATGTGCTTGCTGCTGCAGATGTATGACTTGTACAGCAGAGAAAGGATAGATACCAAAGCAGACATCTGGGTAAGCTGGCATACACCATGCATCTGTTGTGCAGCTCGACAAGCGTCTACAGACACTGATTGATTGTGCTAACATGACAGCTATGTGCTGTCAGCAGTTCCTCACCTTTGCACAACAAAGCCTTGCACAGGTCTTTCCTCTCATGAGACTTCTCCATGGCTGGAACATGCTGCAATCTGCATGTTGTCAGGCACAGAGTATGTTCAATGGCCCAATGCCTGCAGGCTTTGGGCTGCCTGCTGTACTACCTGGCATATGGCAAGCTGGCATTCATGGGTGAGGCCAAGCTTCAGGTGCTGAACGGTGACTTCACCCTCCCACCCCGCCCCCAGCGCCCCCAACCCATGAAAGACCTCATCCGCCTCATGCTCACTGTTCAGCCCGCCGAGCGGCCTGACATAGACACAGTTTTAGGCAGACTTGGCAACTTGGCTACAAACTTGAAGGTAGACACAGCTCCACCAGCTGCAGCTCCTCAGCCAGGTGTCAGCAGACCTGCAGCCCCCACCTCAACCCCTCAGCCTTCTCAAGGAGCTCCAGGGCCTCAGCCGTTGTCCACCAATCCGCATGACTTGGTGTCTACTCCGGTCTCTGCATTAGGACATGTTTTGCCAGCAAGGAGAGCGTCCAGTGGCAGCTTGAAGGTGGGCAGGGGGGGTAGCGGGGTACCCCCCAGGTCTAGCAGCCCAGCTGTGGGCATGGCGCCTTTATCCCCACAGCACTCCCGCCAAACAGGTCTGTGGCTGCCTTGTCCTCAGCTATTCTGTATGTGAGTCCTTGAATACTTCTGTGGCAGGCATGCCTTGCTGTGCAAAATTGCACTGTTGTGTTGAGTTTATTTGATGTACTGCTGAATGGATGCCTTTTCTGTGAAATGCATTGAATTGAGATCTGACTTTGTCCTCTGACGTTGACGGAGCCTTGTGAGCAACCAGATCTGTCGCACTTACAGTACAGGTGCACTTGCAATGTGTGAAGACTTGCCGCTGACTTCATTCATGTGTGACTTGTTGTGAAGTCTGCACAGGTTTCTGAATCAGTGTCGTACGACCTCATGCAAACGCTATGGCACTAGCTGTGGTACAACAGTCTATTGACCAATGTTGTGCTGTGTCATTGTGTAGCTCACACAGTTATTATAAGGGCATCTCGAAAACTTTCATGCTGTACTTGTGCAACAAGGCTGAGGTATGGTCTTTGTTGCATATCTTGCAACTTTATATTGTTTCGCATGGTGTACAGGAAGCAATCGACTCTCTCAGGGCACACCACCAGCAGGGCCGATCAGCTATGGGGACAGAAGCCAGGGGCGCCCCCCACAGCAGGGTGACCCCCGCCCCACCTCCCCTGTCCACCTGACCCCAACCTCTTCATCTTCCAGTGGTGATGTAAATGATTTGCGGCAGGTAGTGGCTGGCTTACAGTCTCAGAACAGTCAGCTAATACAGTTGACCAAGCAGCAACAGTCCACTATTGTGCAGCTTGAGGTAGGCATGGCTACATAGCAGCGTCAGGGTGACGACATTAGGATGCAAGTGCATAATGCAAGTGCACCAGCAGCACCCCAAAACAACATTACGATGTGTGCAAATTTGAAATGAGACATGCTAGACACAACTAGTACATTTTCGTCACTCTCACATCATCCTGTCATGAAGCTCTGGCTTTTCATCTTGGTGTTGCTGTACGCAAAAGCTTGCTTATCTTTAAGGCACCAATGGAGGTTCTAAAACCTCAGCACACTGTTGACTGCAGAGAGAGCTGCACCAACTGCGGGCTACGTCTGCTAGCAGTCATCAGCAGCCACAGCAGACTAATCTGGTCAGCTTGGACTCATGGAGTCAACCTAGCAGTGATAACAGCACCTGGGATGCCTTCAGCAACCAGCCTGATGCTTCAGCACAGCCTGCTGCACAGCTAGGGGCCCTCCCTTCAGCAGGGCCCCAGCCAAGCCCCCTATCCCCTCTGTCACCCCAACGCCAAGCTGCTGCTGCAAGGGCTCAGGCATTCATCAAGACCCAGACATCCAATGTCCAGTCAATGCAGGTGCACTGTTTGTTTGCTATGGTCATGTAGGCAGTTATCGGCATGGTAATCAAGTATTTGCCCCTCACACGAGCGCTGCACGTTGTATTCATCATAAACTGGAAAGGATTAAAAAGCCTCAACCCTGTTGAATATTATTATCAGCAATACATCAGATTCACTGGCATGCAAGTGTACTTTCACTTGCATCCTGTATAGGCTTGGTTGCATGGCCATTGTCTTGGGTGGGCTGAGAGTCAGACTGTAAATAAGTGTGTAGCTCGCCTATGACTGACAGGCCTCCTTGCCAGACCTGTCAGAATTTGAGCATGTGGCATGCGTTTGGCATGCATGTCATATCAGTCTGACTTGATGTAGCCTTGTGCAGGATCTGCTGCCTGCCTTTGATCCCTTTGGCATCAGCAACCAAGCCGATCCAGAGTCACATTGTGTAGACAGCCAACCAGAGCAGCTGGTGGGTGACGATATTGATGAGCCCAACACACCGCTGTCTGGCGCAAAGTCAGTCTCAAAGCATAAGATTGGTGGCAGGCATAGGCGCACAACCTCAGAGCCAACACCCATGGACAGCTGGCAGTTGCGATCAGAATGGCCACAACACTGATCTGCACTTGGCTTTGGCTTTTCAGACTGGCCAGACCTTGAGAGTTTGCAGTAAAGGCATGCAATAGGGGCACACAATCAGGAGTATCTTGTGGCTGATGTCATGGTGTTTTGCATGGTGCTGCTATCAATATTGCTTGCACCATGAGAAGTCAAGAGTTGCAGCACAGTTGTTAGCCACAACAACCTCCTATAGGCAGCAAGGGCTTTCAGCTTGAAAGGACATTGCCTTGTGTACAGCTGCTAGTTGGCTTGCTGCATGGATGATATCAGTTGTACACTCGGGCATTACTACATATCTCGAATTTTGCTCATGAACGCATCTGACTGTGTTCACGAACACCTATTTATCCATTTGGCGTTGTGTTCCCCCTCCGTGAGGCAAACTGAAATCATGACAGTCATTTAGGTCACGAAGGATGCTGTTTACTGCCCAGGTGCCTACGTTGGAACAATTAAATGATCCACGCGCAAGCAATGCTATGTATTGCATTGTAATCCAGTAGGCAGACTCTACAGCTTGCAACCAATCTACAGCTTGTAAGTACAGCGATGTCACGTTGATTGCAGCACCCGCACAGCCTACCAACAGCTGGTGAGGTCAGGAGTCGACAAGTCTGACATGTGGAGTCAGGGCCTGAAGGCACACTTCATTAGCGGTGTTCCACCAACAGCTGTCAGATATGATACCTGTCGGTCTCCAAGGTCCCACGGGCCGTGGGACGGTTTGGCCGTCCCCCGGTGGGACGCCCTTCCCAGCGCCCCGCCGCCCCACGGAGGCGCGCCGAAGCCCCAGTACATTGCGCCGCGCTGGGGTCTCT
>JAABUP010006762.1_pt1 | contig 16013 bp, 11 predicted proteins | sample 5559201 | NCBI WGS metagenome assembly JAABUP01 (sample SAMN10711887, study PRJNA513373) | rock metagenome | isolation source: Antarctica rocks | place: Antarctica
GGACGGCCCGCCGCCCGCGGGATCATGCCCGGTACCGGTCGGTTTGGCACCATGGGCGAGGTGCTCGCCACCTTCGTAGACTCCTAGGCGTGACGACTCGGGCACTGTTGGACCCGGGTCTTGTCCAGTTCGTCGACGCATTTCCCCGGCTTGACCTTTCGCCGTCGGGTCGCACCGCTTGGCGGGCGGCGAGCCGGCCGGCGGCGGCGTCTCCGTCACGGCCGGACGTCGAGACCAGCGAGGTTCTCGTGCCCCGTGCCGGTGACGAGGGGCCGGTGCGCGTCCTGGTGAGCCGTCCAGTCAAGCTCCCCGGACCGCCGCTCCCGGCAATCGTGTGGCTGCACGGCGGCGGGTTCGTCATCGGCAGCCCGGAGCAGGACCAGCGCCTGCTCGAGCGGATCGCCGGCGATGTGGGCTGCGTCGTGGCTGCCCCCGACTACCGGCTCGCGCCGGAAACGCCCTATCCCGGCGCCCTGCGGGACTGCTCCGCCGTGCTGCGCTGGTTACATGAGCAGCCCGATCGTCTCGGCGTGGACCCCACGCGGCTTGCAGTCGGGGGTCAGAGCGCCGGCGGCGGCTTGGCGGCGGCCGTCGCGCTCGAGGCCCGAGAGCGCGGCGGCCCCGTGCTGGCGCTGCAGGCGTTGGTCTACCCCATGCTTGACGATCGGACGGCTGGCCAAGCACTGGAGGAGCGCCCGTTCGCCGGCGAGTTCGTCTGGGACCACGCCACCAACGCAGCCGCCTGGGGCGCTCTGCTCGGGGAATCTGTCGGAACACCGGGCGTGAGCCCGCTTGCCGCTCCGGCCCGCGCCGCCGACCTCTCCAGGGTGGCGCCAGCCCTGGTGGTCGTTGGCGCCTTGGACCTACTCGTGGACGAGGCGGTGGTCTACGCCTCCCGTCTGGTCCGCGCCGGAGTGCCCACGACCCTGCACCTGTACGCCGGTGCGGTCCACGGCACGCTAGACGCTTCGGGCACTGCGCCCGGTGAGGCCATGCGAATCGAGCTGGTGACCGCGCTGCAGGTCGCGCTGCTGGGTGAGGTTCACCACCGTGCTCCGCGAAATGGGTCAGCTGAGGTGCACCAACCAGCCCACCGAGAGCCACGAATTCGTAGACTGTCTTGATTTCAAAACCTGCTCCGGCCGATGCAGTGGTACCGCTGGGCTGGGCGGGGCTGCCGCGCGCATCTCGGGTCGCGACCCGGGCGTTCGGTCACCGGCACCGCCACCTCTCCGGGCGGCCGCTGCCGGTCCGCGCCGTCCACGGGGCCGCTGACCTGCTGATGCTGCTGGCCGGGGCGGTCACGTACCCGCTGCTGCTGGTCGGGTACCGGCTGGCCCCCGGGCACCGGGTGTACGCGACCGGCGACGGTCGGGCCGTCGCGCACGTCGGGACCTGGCGGACCCGGCGGCGATGGGTTGTCACTGACGTCGCGGCCTGGCCCTACAGGAGCGGCGCCGGCGCGGACCTGGTCCGTGGGCTGCAGAAGGTCGCCGCCATGGAGGGGGCGTCGTTGCACCTCAAGGCCGCCCACTCCCGGCTGGTCACGCAGTTCTACGGCCCGCTCGGGTTCACTCCCACTCGGCGGCGGCACTGGCTCGTCTGGCACCCGGCCGGGACTCCGCCCGCTCTCCTCGGTGCATACGCCGAGCCCGTCAGCTGACCTCGCGCGGGACCCGGGGCCACGGGCACGGCGGCCAACGCTTCCGATGATCTCCGAAGTTGTTTCCCGCACCTGTCACACATGGCGCGGGCCGGCACCCGTTCTGTGGGTGTGAGGATCTCCCGGGCCGCCGCGCGGCGGCACAGCAGTGCCTCTACCCAGTCGGCCTGCCGTCGGGGATCGGCGGTCCGGCGTGTTGACGGGATCGAGACATGCCAGATCGTTATGGTCCGGATCACCTGCACCGTGACGGCCGCACCAGGAGGGAACCCATGGACAGCCCCCGTAAGCGCCTCACCCACCACAACGGCGGCCGGCCACACCTGGGCGACCGCGTCACCGCGACGGTCAGGTTGCCGCGCAACATGCGCGAGCAGCTCAACGATGAGGCCGACGCCCGGAGCATCACGCTCACGGACCTCATCAACGAGATCGTCGCGAGGCACTTTGACAGCGTCCCGGCCTCTTCGTCGTTGGCTCAATCTGAACCGAAATCCCCTGGACAGCGCGCTGGGTACCCCGGACAGCAGGAGTTCCTCGTGGCGTAGACAGCAAAGCGCCCTCCCGGTACCAGCCGGAAGGGCGTTGCTCATGCGTGTGTCGCTCGGAACGGTTACCAGCCGTACCGATCGGCAGTTCTCCAACTCCCTGGCAGGGGAGTCAGCCTCACGTCTCAGTCCCGAGAGTGGAGCAGCTCTGTGAGTGTAGCTACGCGTCCCGTCGCGCGCGCAAGCGCGACACGACCCGCTGTGTGCCGTCCCGGCGCCGGCGGATCAGACGCGACCCTCACCGACCTCGCGCACCTCCTGGGACTGCGGACGGGGCGGGCAGGCTCCGGGTGACCGCGGCGCACACCGGCGGGTCCGCGTACCCGTCGCTGGACCGGGTCTATGACGCGCTGCTGCGCAGTGGGCACCGGCCGAAGCTGACCCGCGGCACCCACATCCAGGCGCGGTGCCCCTGCCATGAGGACCGGACCGCGAGCCTGTCGGTGGACTGGCGGCCGGACCGCGACGGGATGACGGTCATCCACTGCTTCGCCTGCGACGCGTCGATGACCGCGCAGGACTTCGCGGCGGCGGTCGGCCTGGAGATGACCGACCTGTTCGACGCGGAGCCCAAGACACGGGGGACCGGGCGCGCTCCCGGCGGGTCGGAACGGGCGAAGAAGAACCGGCTCGGGCCACGGCCGGCGCGGATCGCCGCGCCGGCGGCGCCACGGTCTGCTGCCGGGGCGTGGGAGCAGGTCGCGGCGTATGACTACGCCACCGTGGAAGGCGAGCTTGTCGGCCAGGTCGTCCGGGAGGAACGGGGCAGCGGGGACATCCGGGAGAAGCGGTTCCGGCAGCGCCGGCCCGACGGGCAGGGCTGGGCGTGGGAAAAGCCCCAGACCGTAGTGCTCTACCGGGCCCCGGAGGTCGCCGCGGCGATCGCGCAGGACCGCACCGTGTGGCTGTGCGAGGGGGAGAAGGACGCCGACGCGCTCACCGCGACCGGTGCGTGCGCGACCACCAACGCCGGCGGCGCGGGGTCGTTCACCGCGACCCACGCCGGGCAGCTGCGCGGGGCCCGGGTGGTGTGCGTGCTGGACCGCGACGGCGCCGGGTACCGGCGGGCGGCCACCGTCGCGCAGCTGACCCAGGGCATCGCCGTGGCGGTGCAGTACCGGCTGCCGGCGGTCCTCGCCGAGCACGCGGACCTCACCGACCACCTGCAGGCCGGGCTGGGACTGGACGAACTGGTCCTGCTGGGCCCGGCCGAGGCGGCGCTGCGGGCGGCGCTGGCCGGGATCGAGGAGCTGCGCCGCTCGGTCGCGGTAGCCAAGGCCGAGGCGGGCGCGCAGCTGCAGGTCGCCGAGCGCGCGCAGGAACGGGACTCGGGCCGGGGCGCGGAGCGGCGGGAGGGCCTGGCCCGGCGGTGGGCGGTCGAGGCGGTCCGCGACGCGCAGAAGGCCATCGACCTGGCCGCCGCGGTCGATGCGGCGGTGACCCTGCCGGAGCGGGCCGGGCTGGACGAACTGGTCGCCGAGGTGCACCGGGCTGCGCAGACCGTGGCCGCTGCGGCGGTCGACCTGTCCCGGCGGGTTGGGCAGGAGCCGCCGGCGGACCTGACCCGCCGGGCGCTGGGGGAGCGGCCCACCGCCGCACCCGCGACCACCGCCGCGGCCGCAGGGGCCGCGGCTCAGCCGGACCCCGTGGATGGGGCGGCGGCGGTGGCCGGCGGTGGGCGTGGCGGGCGGGGGGCTGGGCGGGTCGTCCAGTTCCCGGGCGGGGACGACGGCCGCGGCTCTGGTGGTGGGACCGGTCCCTCGGTGCCGGTCACCCAGCGCCGGTTCGAGCTGCTCGACGGGCAGATCGTGCGGTGGGAGACCAGTAACGGCGCCGACCGGGCCCGGCTGGTGCTGTCCCCCCCGGTGACGGTGGTCTGCGTCCAGCGCCCGGCCGGCCCGTCGACCCTGGGCGCGTCCGAGTCGGCCCGGCGGGCCGCTGCTGGCGCGGACCGCAGCGTCACCCACTACGTCCTGGGCTACGGGGACCCGGTGAGCGGGGAGGAGCTGACCCACCGGGTCGAGGCGAAGGACTTCGACAGCGGCCGGTTCCTGGCCGCGTTCCCCATCCCGCTGACCTTCGACTCCCGGTCCAGTGGCCGCGCGGAGGTGTGCGACGCGATCAAGGCGGTCACCGTCGCGCAGCGCGGCGCGATCCCGATCGAGCGGATCTTCACCGAGACCGGGTGGGCGGAACTGCCCGGCGGGCAGGTCGGGTTCATCCACGCCGGCGGTGCGGTCACCGCGGACGGGACCGTGCCGGTGTCCGCGCAGCTCCCCGGGCCGCTGAGCTTCTATGACCTGCCCGACCCGACATCGGACCCCGCGGTGATCGGGGCGGCGTGGCGAGCGCACGTCGCGCCGTTGCTGCGCCGGTTGCCCGGGCACGTCGGCGCAATGATCGTCGGGGCCGCGCTGCGGGCAGTGCTGGGTCGGACCCAGTCCACGACCGCGGTGGTGGGCCGGCACCAGACGTACAAGTCGGTGATCGCCTCCCAGGCGATGAACTTCTTCGGCCCCGACTGGTCCCGGAACCGGCCGACGCTGTCGATGAGCCGGACCGCGACCACGCTGAACGCGACCCGCAACGTGTTCGCGGCCGCGAAGAACGTGCTCGTGTTCTGCGACGATTTCGCCCCGGACCACGGCTACGCGGAGGCCGGCCGGCGGCAGGGCGAAGTCGCCCGGATGCTCTACAACGCCGAGACCAAGGTCGCCAACGACCGCAACAACACCACCCACACCGGGTCCTCCCCGAACAGTTCGGTGATCACCACCGCGGAGATGCCGCCGCCGCCCGGGTCGGCGCGGGACCGGGTCGCGATCGTGGACGTCACCCCCGGCGACATGGACCTGGACACCGTGTTCGCACTCGACACCCCGGAGTCCCGGGAAGCCCGGGCGCTGCTCGGGGCGTCGCTGATCAGCTGGGTCGCAGGTCGGCTCGAGGAACGGCTGGCCTGGGCCGGGGAGCAGAAGCACCACAACTTCCTCCGGCTGCGCCGCGCGCATCCGACCGCGACCGGGCGGGCGCTGGAACCGGCCGCGGACATCGAGGTCGGCTGGCAGCTGTTCGGGGAGTTCCTGCTCAGCACCGGAGCGGCCGAGCCCGCCGAGGTCGACCAGATGCTCACCGAAGCTCACACCGCGCTCGGGGACAACGCCGAACGCCAGGAGGACCCGGACCAGCCCAGCGACGTCAACGAGCGGATCCGCCGGCTGCTGGTCGCGGCGTTCACTGAGCTCGCGGTCCACGTCACCCAGATCGGCGGGCGAACCCCGCCGCTCCCGGATGCGCTGCTGCTGGGCTGGCGGCGTCTGGAGCTGTCCGGACCCCCCCAGCCCGGTGGGTACGAGGAGAAGTTCCGTCTCGATGCCCGCGGCACCCAGGTCGGGGTCGTCAACGACACCGGCACCCGGCTCTACCTGCACCCGGGGACCCTGACCTCGGCGCTGAAGTCGTTGCTGGCCCGGTCCGGGGAGGGCTGGGACGTCGACGAGGCCCACGTCCAGCTCGCGCTCGTCGACGCCGGGCTGCTCGCGTCCGCGGTCGAGGGTGCCGCGCAGCCCCGGGTCCGATACCAGCTGAAGCGGGCCACCGCGGCCGGGCACGGGCACAAGCAGCGGATGTGGGATGTGAACCTGCGTGGACTGTTCGACGAACCCGCCGCGCCCGAGGACACAGGCTCCGACGGGCCAGAACACGACGGTCCGGCGGGTCCGGCGGGGCTGTTCGGTGCCGCGCACCCCGGCCGGCCCCAGCCCCTCGACGACGACGAGACCCCCGGGGACCAGGGCGGGGACGGGGACACCGGAACCGGGGACAGCCCGGCGGAGCTGCCCGCCGCAGCCCGGGCCACCGCCCCGCTGCTGGTCCCCGCTCCCGATGCGCTCCCCGACCACCCGGCCGCCGATCCCGCGTCGAACCCGTCGCGGGTGTCGGACCCGGCGGGTAGGCCGGACACGGACAGCCGACCGGACACCGACAGCGGGATCGACCAGCGCCCGGTCATTACCGAGAAGGAGGCCCTCGTGCTCGAGGACCGAGAGCGGGTCCTGCGCCACCTCGACATCGAGCCCCGCCAGTTCCGCGCCGCGACGGGGGACCTGGTCACCTGGGGTGTCGGGGACACCGACCGGGAGCCGTGCGAGGTCTGCGACCAGGTCACCGGGACCGTGGTGGTCACCGCGATCAACCTGCCGGTGTTCGTCCACCCCGGCTGCTACGCCCGGCTCAACCCCGCCTACCAGCAGGGCCCCGAACTCGTCGTCCCCGACCTCCGCGCCACCCCGGCGGCCACTACCCAGGCAGCGGCCGCCGCACCGACGCAGGCGCCGGCCCCTTCGGTGGGACCTACCGACTCGCCGGCGCCGACGGCTACCCCGCCCGCGCCGGTCCCGGCGGCCACCGGGACAGGGCCGCGGGACCGGTCCCCGGCCCGGCCCGCCTGGGCCAAGCCCCGCCCCGAGCCGCTGCGCTCCGAGCAGCCCCCGCCCACCACCACCCGCCCCGTTGGACCCGCTCTTACAGCCGCGACGTCGGCGGTCCCGGCCGGCGGGGGGGACGGGGCGGCCCGACGGGCCACGCTTGAGTTCACCGCGGCCGTCGCGGTCGCCGACGTCGACGGGCTCCACCTGCCCGACGGGCAGGTCCGCCCGCTGCCCAGCCCGCTGGAGCACGCCGGGCAGCTCGCGGCCGCCGCGACAGAGCTCCGGCTCGGCAACACCCTCTACGCCGGGAAGACCGCCCGGGGCAGCGAGGCCGGTCAGATCTGGCTCACCGCCGCGCTGTGCGCGCAGCTCGGGCTGCCCACCGGGCTGCCCGAGGAGACCCGGGCGCGGACCCGGGCGCTGACGGTGTGGGCCAAGGCCAGCAGCTGGCTGACCGCCGCCGCGGACGCCGGGTGGCGCTACACCGGCAACGCCCAGGGCGACCTCGAGGACCCGCCGCTGGTGCCCTGGCAGAAGACGTGGATCCCCGGGTCGTCCAAGGTCAACGCGGTCGAGCTGGTCTACCAGCCCCTGGTCACCTTCGACCGGGTCGAGTCGCTGCTGGTCACCGACCCCGACGACCCGGCCGCGGAGCCGGGCTGGCCGGCGCCGGTGGTGCTGGCCCGCCGGCTGCAGGCGTTCGCCGACGCGGCGCCGGTGATGTTCCGCCGGACCCCCGGGGTGACCGGGCACGAGGCGGTCAGGCAGCGCAGCCGCGGCAAGAAGATCAGCGTGTTCGACACCGAGTTCCCCGCGTTCCCCGACGTCGCCGCGGCTGCCGGGGTGGAGGGGGTGTTCCTCTGGGGCCGGGAGCTCACCGGTGCCGAGCAGCGGATGCCGGTGGTCCACGGGTATGACGCCCGCGCCTGCTACGTGGCGGCGTGTTCCAGCCTCGAGCTGGGGGTCGGGCAGGCCGAGCACCGGGTCGGACCGGACGCGGCGGCCGCGTGGGACCCCAACGGCCGGGTCCCCGGGTACTGGCGGGTGCAGGCCCCGGTGTGGGAGCAGTGGGGCCTGCCGGACCCGGTCGACCCCGGCGCCGCCGGCCGCCGGGCCGGGCAGTGGCAGTGGGTGTCCAGCCCCACGCTGCGGCTGATGCGCGGCGAGCTCGGCTGGGACGCCCCGGTCGAGGAGGCCTGGGTGTGGCCGACCCACACCCGGCACTTGGACACCTGGTACGAGGGGTGGCGGGACGCCACCGCGACCCTGCGGGCCGCTGAGGACGGCGGGGACCCGGACGCCGGCGCCGCGCGCCGGCTGGTCAAGGCCTGCTACGCGGCGAGCTTCGGGAAGTTCGCCGCCGAGGACCTCGCCGACCGGCAGTCCCGGCTGTACCGGCCGGACTGGGCGCACACGATCCGCGCGCAGGCCCGGGCCAACCTCTACCGGCAGCTGCTCCGGGCGGGGGAGACCACCGGCCGGTGGCCGGTCGCGGTGGACCGTGACGCCGTCTACTACGCCGCCGACGACCTCGACCCGGTCACCGCGGCCCCCGAGGGGCTGAACATGACCGGCCGGTTCGGGCACCTCAAGCCCGAACGGTCCTACCCGGTCGCGCAGTGGCTGACCCGCGCCGACCCCGGGCTGCCCCCGATCGCCGGTCGGGTCGTGGACCCCCCGGCCGCCGCGGTCGCCGAGCGGCGCGCTGCGCAGCGCGCCGCTGAACAGGCACGGAACCTCAGCCGCGCCCGCGCGGCGGGCTGACCGTGGCCGAGGGCGAGGAACGGCTCCTCGACGCGATCACCGCCGGCCGGTACAGCCAGGCATCCGGTCAGGGCACCCAGACCCTGGCCAACCGGATGCTCGGTTTCTACGCCGGTAACCGCCGCCAGGCCGCCGCGGACCTCGGGGTGTCCGAACGCACGTTCCGCCGGTGGCGAGCCGGGCAGGGCAACGCGACCCGGCTCAACCGGGAACTGCTCGTGCGCCGGGCCGCGCTGTCCCCGACCCGGGAACGCGCCCTGGGCACCGAACGCGGACTGCGGCTGCGCGGCACCGTGATCGCCGGACCCGGGCCCGCCCAGGCACAGCCCACCCCCGTCCCACCCCGCCAGGCCGGGACCCGCCGCGCACCCGCCGCCCCACCACCGGCACCCGGGGACCTCACCCCACCCCGCCATGTCCCACCGGTACCCCGCCGCGGCCAACCCACCCCCACACCCCCGCCGCCGGCGGCCCCGAGGGCCGGCACGGCCCCGCCGGCACCGCCCGGGATCAGCTACCACAACCTGCGCCGCTGGTACGGCAACGCCTACGTCCTCGGTGACAACGCCCAGACCCTGCTCGCCGCCTACCGGGGCGGGGCCAGCGCCAACCAGCTCCACCAGATCCTCGAGCAGGGCCTCAGCGCCGACTACATGGGCGGCCAACAGTTCGGGGTCACCCGCTACGACCAGATCGACATGGCCCCAAGCACCCCCGGCCAGTCCCTGCCCGGCGGCCGCGGCCGGACCCGCCGCCGCTGACCCCCGGCCCCACCCGGGGCCACCCACCCGCTGTCAACGACCACGGCGCGGCCCGGTCGACGTACCCGCCCGCACCCCAGCGGCGCCGGCGTTCTGTCCAACCACCCGGCCTTCCGCGCCGATCCCACCGCGATCCCCGCCGCGGTCACTGTGCGTGAGAACTCGGCCGTCCAGTACCTCGTCGACCAGGCAGGTGCCAACCACCCACAGACCGATCCGCGCGAATCCGGCCGCCGACACCCGATCCGGCCCGACGCTGTGACCTGCGCCGATACAAACCGACCAGCACCCTGCCACGTGATCAACTCCGATTTGACCGGTGTGGGGGACCGAGGTGGGGGACCGGCCAGCAGCGTCCTGACCAGCAGGAAAAGGTGTTGTGAGGGTCCGGTCCCCCGGTCCCCCAGGCCCGCGCGGTCGGTGTGTGTAGACCCGACCAGCCACGTGCCATTTTCACCCGGACACAGGCCGTCATCAGCGTTCGGCCCGGTCTGGTCTGTCGGGGGGCCCCGGTAGGTCTGGCAGCCCGCACACCGGCGTCAGAAGGCAGCAACCGATGACCGACACCACCCCCGGACCGGCCAGCGCAGCCAGCCGCTCCGTGCCCGACCCGACACCGCTCGGGCGGTACGGGGACGCCTTCACCGCCGACGAGCCCGACCGCTGCTGGCGGTACGTCACCCACGACGGGTTCCGTCTCTCACCCAACCGCTGCCCCCACCCCGTCAACTGGGCCGGCTTCTACGACACCCGCGACCGCAGCCGGCACCGGGTCTGGTCCTGCGATGGGCACCTCGACGGCGGATACACCTGGATCCAGCGCCCACCGGCCGGACGCGGTCCCGACCCCGGTGGGCGGTGGTCGTGTCAGATGCCGTGCCTACATTGCGGCGGTATGGCGGCACGGGAGCTGATCCCGGGATGGGTGCGGGTCCTGGTGATCGCCCGCGACCGGGGCCGGTGCCGCTACTGCGGAGTGGTGCCGGTCGGTCCACGGCGGCAGCAGCTAGACCACGTCCACCCAGTGTTCCGGGGCGGCCAGGCGGACCTGGCGAACCTGGTCCTGGCGTGCAGCACCTGCACCAGCGCGAAGAGCTCCCGCCTGGACGTGGTCCCGATGCCGCTGGCGGAGCTCGTCGACATCGATGAGGGCCGAGCCCCGGAACGCCTATCCCTGCACCGACCCAGGGGCACTCGGGACCTGTCCCGCGACCAGCTGCGGGAGTGGGCCGCGGCCGGGCAGCGACTCCACGCTGCGGCCCAGCGTCGACTGACCGACCGGTACCCGCTCGGATCACTGATCCGGTGCGACACCTGCCACGAGGAGTTCCTCGTCGGGATCACCGGCCGGGCACGCCGGCCGGGCAGCCACGCCCCGCCGAGACCCGCTCCCAGAAACCGCCGTCCGACCCGAGAGATCAGCACCGCCTAAAAACTGACGCGTTGGATCCAGGCTGAGCGATCCGTCACAGCGCAACCAACGCGGCAGCGATCGCTGTTGCGAACCGGTCGAGATCGACGGCGGCGATCGAACAGCGCCGGACAACGGCTCGCCAGTACAGGGGGCTAACCATGACGTCAAGCGCTATCTCCCGATCGATCTCCTCGCGCAGTTCCCCACGGGCGATCGCCTCGTCGAGGACCTTGCGACCGTTTCGGCGCGTCGGCTCCCCGACGGCGACCGTGATGCGGGAGTCCAGTTCTGGCACCCGGAGCGCCTGCGACGCGAGGTCCGCGGTGATCGACGCAATCCCCGGCTCGGCCAGCAGCCGCGCGAAGGACTCCAGTAGGACATAAACGTCATCACGCAGACTCAGCTCCGTCCCGATAATTTCCGGAATGACGAGGACCTCACCGATTACGTCACCCACCAGAGCGAGCTTCGAGGGCCAGCGGCGGTAGACCGCCGCCTTGCCGACCCCGGCGCGACGCGCAACCGCCTCGATCGACGTACCGGCGTATCCGTGGGCGGCCAGCTCGACGAGCAGCGCGTCACAGATCGCGCGAGTCACCGCTGGGCGGGGCACGGCCGCACCGGCGGGCGCGTGGCCAGCCATTTCAGCACCCTAACCCGGCCCAGACGCCCACCCGCGGCTCGACTGCTGTTCCGCTCCCGATGAGATCATCACGACGCCGCGGCCGGGGAGGCACCCACGCGCGACGGACGACCGCCTGCGTCACCGTCCGGTTCGACTACTGGACGCTATGCGCTCGCCGGCTCCGCGGGATGGCCAACCCCGACCCGGCAGGACATGACCGTGCCGTTCCGACGTGGTTACCATCGCGACATGAGCCGTGATCAGAGCTTTGATGTCATCGTCGTCGGCGCCGGAAGCGCCGGCTGCGTGCTCGCCGCCCGGCTGAGCGAGGATCCGCGCCGGCAGGTCGCACTGCTCGAGGTGGGGGACTCCGCCGCTGCCGGCGACGTCACCACCCCCGGTCGGGCATCTTTGCTTCCGCAGGGTGATCGCGCGTGGCCCTCGCCGACCGTGCCGCAGGCCGCGGCCGGCGGGAGGGTGGTGCCGCTGGTCACCGGGAGGGCCCTGGGCGGGGGCAGCAGCATCAACGCCATGGGCTGGTTCCAGGGGCAGCCCGCCGACTTCGACCGATGGGTCACCGCCGGTGCCGAGGGGTGGGGAGCGGACGCCATGGTCCCCGTCTTCGACCGCATCGAAGATCACGAGCTCGGCCCGGTCGGCGGGCACGGTGCGGGCGGCCCGATGTCGGTGACCGGGCCACGGCATCTGCACCCCTTGGCGCTGCCGTTCCTGCGCGCCGGGCTGGCGCAGGGCTGGCCACTGAGCCGCGACCTCAGCGGCGACCAGCGGACCGGCGTGTCGCTCGCCTTCAGCAACATCCGGGACGGGCGTCGGCACAGCGTTGTCGACGGGTACCTGACACCTGCCGAAAGCCGGTCCAACCTCACCGTGTCGACCGGCACACGGGTCACCGAGATCGTCGTGGAACGCGGCCGCGCCGTCGGTGTGCGCGTCAGCGGCCCGGACGGTGACGCCGCTGAGCTGACGGCCCGGGGCGGGGTCGTGCTCACGGCCGGCGCGCTGCGCACCCCGCACCTGCTGATGCTGTCCGGGATTGGCCCGGCGCAGCACCTGCAGGACCACGGACTGGCTGTGACCTGCGACCTACCTGCCGTCGGCGCCCACCTGCAGGACCACCCGGCGGTGCCGGTCCCGTTCTTCATCGACCCGGCGGTCGCCCCATACCCGGACGCCGAGGCGGACTACCGGCTGATGCGACGCGGTCCGCTGTCCTCGCTCGCCCAGACGGTTGCGGTGGTCGCCATCGGGGAGCGCGCCGGTGACCCCGACGCGCCACCGGAACTCGTCTTCGGCCTCGGTCTGGGCGGCGCCGACGCCGGCCTGCCGCAAGTCGACGGGCCGACGGGTGTCTGGGTCGTCGGTTTACTCGACCCCGACAGCCGCGGCACGGTCCGGCTGAACTCCGCAGACCCCGCTGACGATCTACTGGTCGACCCGCGCTACCTGAGCGAGGACCGCGACCGGCGGCGGCTCCGGGACGGGGTCCGGTCGGGCTTCCGGTTGCTGCAGGCCGACGCCGTCTCGGGACTCGTCCGGCCCGCCGTTCCCGTCCCCGGGGACGACCCAGCGATGGATGCGTTCATCGACAGCGCCCTGCTCACCTACTACCACCCCGTAGGGACGGCGCGGATGGGCACCGGCCGAGACTCCGCGGTCGACCCCCGGCTCCACGTGCACGGCGTCGACGGGCTCTGGGTGGCAGATGCGTCGGTGATGCCCCACATCACGCGTGCCCTGCCCCAAGCGACGACGATCGCGATCGCGGAGCGCGCGGCCGAATTCATCTCGCTCGATCTCGGCGCGGCGGCCGTGACAGCGTGACAGCGAAGAGAAGCGCAACTCCGGAACGGTGAGTCGCCGGTCTACGGGGGGACCGCACCCGGGCGTGAACAGCCTGGAGGACGTCCTTGTCAAGTTTGACGACGTCCGGCTCGAGCTGGCACACCACCGAAGCCGCCGCCGAAGGCTGCCGGGGATGGCGGCGATCCAGCGCCATTTCAGCCGGCGCGCGAGGGCGAGCTACCCGGCGTTTCTGCTGCCCGCACTGCCAGGCGATAAGCGGGGACTTCCCACGACGGCAGGAGCTGCTCGGGCTCGCCTCGGACCGGGTGGAGCCGGTGATCGGTGAACTGCGGTTGCTCGGGGCCGGTGTGCCGGTCCCGAGGAGGGGCCGGCGGCGGGAGCTTGACCCGGTTCTCCGGACACCTGCCCTGAGGTGATGATCGCCTCGGAGAGGAGTCTGTGATGCCTGCTGCGAAGCCGCCGGAGTTCCGTCGTCGTGCTGTGGAGTTGGCCCGTTTCGGGGGGTACCCGGTCGCGAAGATCGCCGGGGACCTGGGGATCGCGGAGTCGTGTCTGCGCCGCTGGATGAGGCAGGAGGACGTGGACACGGGCCGGCTCGAGGGGTTGACCCGGGATGAGCGGGCGGAGCTGGTCCAGCTGCGCGGTCAGACCCGGGTCCAGGCCATGGAGATCGAGATCCTCAAACGGGCCTCGGCCTTCTTCGCCCGCGAGAACGTCCTCCCAAGATGAAGGCCCGGCTGGTCTGTGAGCTCGCCGTTGACGGAGTGCCCGTCGCGGTGGCCTCCCCGGGTGCTGAAGCTGTCCCGCAACGCCTACTACGACGGCCTGGTCCGGTCCCCGTCGCTGCGCCACGGCGCTGATGAGGTCCTCACGACCACGATCACCGAGGTCCACGCCCGGTCCCGGGGGACCTACGGCGCACCGCGGGTCCACGCCGAGCTGCGGCTGGGCCTGGGGGTCCGGTGCGGGCGCAAGCGGGTGGCCCGGCTGATGGCCGCGGCCGGCCTGGCCGGGGTCAGCCACCAGCGGAAACGGGCCGGGGCCGGGCCGCTGCCGGCCCCGCACGAGGACCTGGTCCGGCGTCGGTTCGTGGCGTCCGGCCCGGACCGGCTCTGGTGCACCGACATCACCGAACACCCGACCGGGCAGGGAAAGGTCTACTGCGCCGCGGTCATCGACGTCTGGTCCCGGCGGATCGTGGGCTGGTCGATCGCGGACCACATCCGAGCCGACCTCGTCGTCGACGCTCTCCAGATGGCCCAGTGGCAACGACGACCAGCTCCAGGCACGGTCGTCCACTCCGACCGCGGCGCCCAGTACACCTCCTGGGTGTTCGGCCACCGGCTGCGCGAGGCCGGGCTGCTCGGCTCCATGGGCCGGGTCGCCAGCTCCGTCGACAACGGGCTCATGGAGTCCTTCTGGTCCACGATGCAACGCAAACTGCTCGACCCCCGGACCTGGACCACCCCGGCAGCACTCGGTTCCGCGATCTTCGAATGGATCGAGGGCTTCTACAACCCCGTCCGCCGCCACTCCGCCCTGGGCTACCACTCCCCAGCCGACTACGAGAAGCTGCACCCGACCGCGCTCACCCAGGCGGCCTGACCACCCACCCGAACTGTCCGGGAAACCGGGTCAAGCTCCGGGTGGAGCCAGTCACCGGTTGGCTGCCCGGGGTCGGTGTCCCGGTCCCGGGGCGGCATTGGTGTGTGGACGTTGGGGCGGGTCACTGCCCGGTCCCGTTGGTGGGGGCGGGGGCGCCGGTCGGGGGGTGGCGGCCCGCGGGGGGTTGTGTGGTTGGGCTGTGATTGGTGCGCGATCGGCGGCGGCGGTGAAGGGGGTGGGTCGGCGGGGTGGTGGTGTGTCAGCCCCTCGGGGCCGGTGATTCCGCTCGTCGCAGGTGGGGGGTTGGGGTGGTGGTGGGGTCTTCGCGGAGCTTGGCTGCCGTGAGGGTGGCGGTGTGGGGGTCGGCCATGCAGTGCTCGAGGAGGTGGCGGGTGCCGGGGTGGGGTGCCCGCCGGTTTCGAGGCTGGTGAGGAGCCGGCGCAGGGTGTCGGTGTCGGTGGGGTGCCCGCTGGTGGGGGTGCAGCCGTGGGGACAGGGCATGGACGCGGCGAGGCCCCGGAGCCGGCAGATCATGGGGCGGTGGGGGTGGACGGTGCAGCTGCCGGTGGGCCGAAGGTGCGGGTGAGGGCGGGGCAGGCCCCGTCGGGGGTGGGTGTGTCGAGGTCCAGGCGGTGGTCGTGGAGGAGCCGGTCCCGTTCGGTGGTGGGGGTGTCGGTGTCGGTGGGGTAGGAGTGCCCGCACAGCCCCTTGCACGCCAGGTCGGGCAGGTCGGCGTAGAGCCGCTCGAGGTCGGCTGCGCCGGCGAGCGGTCGGTCGACGGGGAACTGGGCGGTGTGCCATCAGCTCATCGTCAACGACCCCACCGACACCCCCCTCAACGCCTGGGGCCGGGAGCCCGGTCCGGGGCGGGGGGCGATCCGGCGATCGGGGCTGGGACCCGTCGGGCCTGGGCGGGTGGTCGGCGAGCGGGAGATCCTCGAGGGGACGGGGGTCCCTCGAGGTGGGCGCTGCGGGCGGGAAGGTTCCGGGACACGGGTGGGTCCATCGATGGTCCGCGCCCGCGCCGGCCCTGACGGGTGTAAAAGAATGCTCGGGGCGGAGCGCGGAGCGCGACGAACCCCTCGACGCGGAACGGGGCCCGGGCCCCTTCGCGCCGGCGGCGCGGCGGCGCGGCTCACGGACTGGGAAAGTGACTGCCCACAGAGCAATCACTGCGGACCCGCGAAGCGGGGGAGCGCCCCCGCCCCCGATGACCCCAGTTGGGTCGACGCGCCCAAGTCGGTAGCGAGAGCAGTTGTCACACAAACTATCGCACGTCACAGCAGGGGATCCGCTTTAGCGAAGCACCGCTCTCTCAAGAGCAACGCTCGCGAAGCGAGCGCTTGCTGCCCGAGCGCGTAGCGCTCGGTGCAACACAC
>JAABUP010006763.1_pt1 | contig 16010 bp, 8 predicted proteins | sample 5559201 | NCBI WGS metagenome assembly JAABUP01 (sample SAMN10711887, study PRJNA513373) | rock metagenome | isolation source: Antarctica rocks | place: Antarctica
CGTGATGGCGGTCGAGGAATTGCTGGCCGTCGTCGGATTTCCCGCGAGGCAAGGGTTGCTACCCACGCTCAGCCAGGCCAGCCGACCGCCAGGGCCTACCTGAACGGCCTTATCTCCAATCGTCTGTCGCCAACGCCCGAGGTTTGCAGCCGGCGCGCGGGGATGCTAGGCTGGCCTTCCGGCCTCCCCTCCGTCCGGGAGGTCGCCGCGATTCGGACCGAGAAACACCGGGGAGCTTCCGCGATGAGCATCAAGAACTGGGGCCTGGCCGCCGCCGCCGGCCTGGGGATCGTCCTGTCCGGGGCCGCCGCCGGCGCCGCCGAGGAGTTGAAGGTTGGCGACACGGCCCCCGACTTCACCCTCAAGGGCTCCGACGGCAAGACCTACAGCCTGGCCGACTTCAAGGGCAAGAAGGGCGTCGTGCTCGCCTGGTTCCCCAAGGCCTTCACCGGCGGCTGCACCGTCCAGTGCAAGTCGCTCAAGGCCAACAGCGAGGCCCTCAAGGCGAGCAACGTCGCCTACTTCACCGCCAGCGTCGACACCCCCGAGAAGAACGCCGACTTCGCCAAGTCGCTCGACCTGGATTACCCGATCCTGAGCGACCCGGAGAAGACCACGGCCAAGGCCTACGGCGTGCTCGCCCCCGCCGGTTACTCCAGTCGCTGGACCTTCTACATCGACAAGGACGGCGTGATCAAGGAGATCGACAAGAAGGTCAACACCAAGCAGGCCGAGGCCGCCGGCCTCGACGTTGCCAGCAAGATCAAGTCGCTCGGCCTCGCCAACTGAGGACGCCCGATCTCTCCGGCCCTCGGGGCGGGCCTCCAGGCCCGCCCCTCGCCTCACGCCCGCCGCTGGGCGTCGGCCCATCGCCCCTTCAGCTCCCCCAGGATCCGCCAGAACAGCCGGCTGTGCATCCGCCCCGGGACCCGGCCGCAGGCCCGGCCGTCGAAGGCGTCGGGCTCGGTGTATTCGAGGTGATGGGCGACCTCGTGGAGGAAGGTGTCGAATAGCTCCTCCAGCGGCCGGCGGCCCAGCTCGCGGTCGTTCGAGTAGACCCGGACCAGCCGCCGGGTCTTGTAGTAGCCGCCGAGGACCCGGTGGGTCGCTCGGGCGTTCATGTCGACCTCGAAATCGACCTGGCACCGGTGGACCCGTTCGAGCCGGGTCCGGAACAGCGGCCCGAGCGCCGAGAGCGGGGGCTCGAAGAGCCTGCCGACCGGCTCGGCGGGGCCCCGCGCGCCCCCGGCGATCGACTCGATGACCAGATGCCCGCCGACCCGGCGGGCCTGCTCGGCGAGGTGGGTCAGGTCGAATTGACGGGGGTCGATGAGCTGGCGACCGCCGTTGGGGTGGACCAGCCAGTAGCGCTCGGGCATGGGTCCGATCTCGCGGGGAGGCGGGTCGACGGGCCCCGGCCTCCGAATCCCCCGGCGGCCCCGATCGCCGCCCGCCGGAGGATAGCATACCACCCGATCGCCCGTCGATCAGCCGTCCGGTCGCCAGCCGTCGAGCCCGCTCGGCGCGACGGGCCGACCGGCGGCCTTCGCCTTCCGGGTCGGGGTCGGTTGCGGGGCGGGGGCGGGGGCGTCATCCCCGGTCGAGGCGGGGATCAGGGCGGCCTGGATGGCCGGCTTCGCCGCCCCGCCGGGGTCCGAGGGGACCACCAGGGCGTTCGGGACCGCCGCCCCCGCCCCGAACCGGAACCAGGTGGTGAGGGGCGCCAGGACCGGACGGAGGACGCCGGGCTGGCCGTAAGCGACCGTCAACGAGCTGGTTCCCCTCTCCTCGACGGCGAGGAAGGTCGAGGTCCCCGGGCGGTAGACGGCGAGGTCGGCCTTGCCGTCGCCGAAATAGTCGCCCACGGCGGGGATGTCGCCGGGCCGGCCGACCACCCGGTTGTAGGCGACGTTCGTCCAGGACAGCCGGATCGAGAAGGACCCGTCGGCGGGGTGGAAGACGGCGGGATCGGCGTGGCCCAGCCCCTCGTAATCGGCGGGGACCGGCACGTCGCCGGCCGAGCCCCAGGGGACGATCGTGTAAGCGCCCGTCATCAGGTCGAGGGCGTAGAAGGTGGAGTTGCCCGGCCGGTAGACGGCCACGTCGTCGTGGCCCGAGCCCAGGTAATCGGCGGGGACCGGCACGTCGCCCGGGTCGGCGAAGAGCTGGGCCCGGATGGTCCCGGTCGAGGACATCAGCACATAGAAGGTACTGTTGCTGGGCCGGAAGACCGCGAAGTCGGTCTTGCCGTCGCCGTCGTAGTCCGCCGGGACCGGCACGTCGCCGGCCTGGCCAAGCTGGACGTCCGCGTGATCTCCGGTGACCGCGTCGAAGGCGTGGAAGGTGGACGAGCCCGGCTGATAGATGGCGACGTCGGCGTGGCCCCGGCCGAAGAAGTCGCCCGAGACCGGCACGTCGCCCGGATATCCGAACCGCCAGACGAGCTGGCCGTAGCCGCCGGGCCTCCCGATGAAGAAGGTGTTATTGGCCGGCTCGTAGGCGGCGAATTCGGTCCGGCCGTCGCCGAACGAGTCGGCCGCGACCGGCCGGATCGTCAGGCTGAAGGGGTCGCTGACCGGCCCGGAGTTGCCGGCGACGTCGGTGACCCGGACCCGGACGGGGACCGTCGCATGGATCATGGCCTGGGCCGCCTGGAACCGGTAGGTCCCGCCCGCCGAGGCCGTCGTCGTCAGGGAGACCGACCCGTTGGGCAGGATCCAGTCGACCCGGCTGTTGGGCGGGGCCGAGCCGACCAGGATCGGCCTCCGGACCGCCGTGACCCCGTCGCCGACGACCCCCGAGTCGTCCGCCGGCAGGAGCGACGGCGAGGCCGGCTTCGCGGGCGGGTCCGCGAGGATCGTCAAGGCCAGGGGGCTGCTCGCCGGGCTGGTGTTGCCGGCCGGGTCGATCGCGACGGCCCGGAGCGAATAGACCCCGTCGGGGAGCGGGCCCGAGGGCGAGACGAGATAGACGCCCGAGGCCGGGACGGTCGAGGCCCCGAGGATCCGACTCGACGGATCCAGGATCTCGACGGTGACGCCGGGGACGGCCGAGCCCTTCAGCCTCGGCTGGCGGTCGGCGGTGATCCGGTCGCCCACCGTGCCCGAATCATCGGCCCCGAGCAGGACCGGTGCCGACGGGGCGGCCGGTGGTGTCGTATCGATGGTCAGCGTGAACGGAGCCCCGGGCCCCCCGAGATTGCCCACCGGGTCGATCGCCCGGGCCCTCAAAAGATACGGGCCGTCGCCGAGCGCTACGGCGACCCGGGCGGTATACGTCCCGTCGCCGGCCGCCGTGGATGTGCCGTAAATCCTGAACGCGGCATCCACGATCTGGACCGTCGCCCCCGGTTCGGCCGTGCCGGAGAATCTCGGCTGGCGGACGCTGGTGGTCCCGTCGCCGGGCGTCCCCGAGTCGTCGGCGGCGACCAGGGACAGCGGCCCGGGGGGGGCGGGAGGGGTCGTGTCGATGGTCAACTTCAGGGCCGGCCCGGCAAGGCTGACGTTGCCAGCCACGTCCGTGACGACGGCGGAAAGGACGATGACGCCATCCGGGAGCGTCTGGGAGACGTTGACGACGTAGAAGCCGGAAGCGTCCGCCGTGCCGCTCGCCCGGAGCGTCCCGGTCTGGTCGTAGACCTGAATCGAGTCATGAGCCCGGGCCGTCCCCGAAAGCCGAGGTTGCGGAACGCTGGTGATCGCGCCGCCCGGGGGCCCCGTGTTGTCGGCCGCCAGGAGGGCCGGCGCGGCGGGTGAGGCGGGTCGATTGCCCAGGATCCCGAGGGTGAAGAACGGCCCCGGGGCCCCGAAATTCCCGGCCACGTCCACGACCCGGACGGCCAGCTTGTCGGTCCCGTCGGCCAGCGGGAGCGAGGGGCGGATCGCATACGAGCCATCCGGGCCCGTCATCCCCTGCCCGAGGGTCGTCCCCGAGGCGTCGACGACCTGGATCGACGCATTGGCCGCGGCCGAGCCGATCAGCCGGGGCTGGCGGACGTTGGTGATCCCGTCGCCGGGCGTCCCCGAATCGTCGAGCGGCGCGAGCGAGGGGGCCGACGTCGGGGACCCGGGCGGGCGGGTGAGGATCCGGACCGGAGTCCCGGGGCTGGCCGGACCGGCGAGGCCCGAGGGGGCGACCTGGAGCGTGGTGTAGGTGTAGGTCCCGTCGGGCAGCGGCCCGGGCTCGCGGATCGCCCCGGGGCCTATCCGAAAGGTGACAACCACGCCGTCGCGGAGGAGCTCGACGAGGTCCGCCGGGTCGGCCTGATTCGCGTCGAAGACCGGCGAGGTGGCCGCCGTGATCCCGTCGGTCGGGCTGATCCCGGTGTCGCTCGCCGCCTCCAGGACCGGGGCGGGCAGGGCGGGCGGGGGGATCGTCAGGCGGGCGACGAAGAGGCTCGACCGACCGATCGCCGGGAGGGCGGTTGAACCGAAGCCGATCGAGCCGGTATACGTCCCGGTGATCGCCACCGTCCCCGATGCGTTCACCCCCAGTCCGAGCGCCTGGTTGGCATTCTGCCGCCCCGCCTGGAGGGCATAGGCCAGGTTCCCGCCGGCGTCGAGGCCGGTGATGAAGGCGTCGGTGCTCCCGACGCTCGTCAAGTTGTCGGACCCGGGGCCGGGGTCGAAGTCGACGGCCCCGCTGAACGTCCCGGCGAGGTGGACGACGCCCGATGGCCCGACCGCGATCGCCTGGCCCTTGGACCAGCCGCCCGGCCCGACGAAGCCCCGGGCCCAGACCTCGTTGCCGGCCGGTCCCAGCTTCAGGGCGAAGGCGTCGAAGATCGGCCCGGCGGTCCAGGGGTCGGGGCGGTCCGCCGTCCCGTAATCCACGGTCCCGGAGAAGGCCCCGGCGGCATAGATGTTGCCTGAGCCGTCGACCGCGACCGCGTCGGCCTGGTCGAAGTCGGTCGAGCCGAAGCGGTGGGCCCAGAGCAGGTTCCCGGCCGGTCCGAGCTTCCAGACCGCCGCGTCGAGCGAGCCGGCGGAGGCGAGGTTGCCCGACCCGCCGGACCCTCCGAAGGCGACCGTCCCGGAGAACGAGCCGGCCAGGGCGATGGCGCCCGTGGGGTCGACCGCGACCCCAGCCGCCTGGGCGACCGACGTGCCCGAGCCCCGGGTCGCCACCGCCCAGGCGAAATCGCCTCGTGCGTCCAGCCGGGCGGCGAAGGCGTCGGACGACCCGCCGGCGGTCAGGGAGATGGGGCCGAAAGTCGCGGTGCCCGAGAACGAGCCGGCGAGGATCACGCCCCCCGAGCCGTCGAGGGCCAGGCCATTGGCCACGTCGGCGTCATTCGAGGATCCGCCCGAGGCCACCAGCCAGCCGAGGTTCCCGGAGCCGTCGAGCTTCGCCGCGAAGACTTCGGTCCCCGAAGGGCTGCTCAGCTCGGTCATCCCGGGCCCGTTGGGGACGTCGACGGTCCCCCGGAACGAGCCGGCGACGAAGACGTTCCCCGAGCCGTCGATCGCCAGCGCCGAGCCCTGACTGGTGGCGTTGATGGTCACGCCGCTGGCTTGGTCGATCGCCCGGCCAGAGAAGACCTTGACCCAGGCCAGCGAGCCGGCCGGGGTGTACCGGGCGACGAAGGCGTTCTGGTTGGTGCCCGAGTTCAGCGTCGAGGCCGTGGAATAGGGGTCGAAGCTGACCGTCCCCCGGAACGACCCGGTGACGAAGGTGTCGCCCGCCGGGTCGACCGCCACGGCGTCGGGATGGATCTGGGGGGCCGTCCCCGAGGCCCCGAGCCCGAAGGCCGACTGGAAGGCGAAGCCCGCGGTGAGCATCGATCGCCCTTCCAGAACCTCGATCGCCGGCCGACGCGATCCCCTCGGGCCACGCGGTCTCACCTTCCCAGGTCGCGCCATGTTGCATCCCGCAGGCCGGCCATCCTCGATCGTCCCTCGCCCTCCGCTTCTCTAGGTCGGCGCAAGGCGGATGGCAAATCGGCCCGGCAAGATCCTGGAGGATCAGGCGGAGGCGGCGATCCGGTCGAGTTCGGCCTCGTCGATGATCGGGATGTTCAGGGCCCGGGCCTTTTCCAGCTTGCCGCCGGCCTCGGCCCCGGCGAGGACCATGCTGGTCGACTTCGAGACCGACCCGGTGACCTTCCCCCCGAGTCGCTTGATGAGCGCCTCGGCCTCGGGCCGGGTCCGGGTCGGCAAGGTCCCGGTCAGGACGATCGTCCGGCCCGCCAGCGGGAGCCGGCCGATCGCGACGGCGGCCGGCTTGACCGGGCTCGGCGTGACCCCGACGGCGAGGAGGTCGTCGACGAGTCTCCGGCCCGCCTCGTCCTCGAAGAACTCGAAGGCGCTGGCGGCGACGACCGTGCCGATCTCGGGGACCGCCTCCAGCTCGGCCAGGCTCGCCGATCGGACCGCCTCCAGGGTCCCGAACCGCTCGGCCAGAACCTCGGCCCCGCGGGTCCCGACGTGGCGGATGGTCAGCCCGGTCAGGAACCGGTCGAGCGGCCGGGACTTGCTCCCCGCCAGCGCGGCGACGAGGTTCCGGGCCGACTTCTGGCCCATCCGATCGAGGCCGGCCAGGGTCTCCTCGTCGAGCCGGTAGAGGTCGGCCAGGCCGTGGACCAGCCCCCGGTCGACGAGCTGGTCGATCAGCTTGACCCCCAGCCCCTCGACGTCCATCGCGTCGCGGTGGGCGAACCAGCGGATCGCCTCCTTGAGCTGCTCGGGGCAGCTCGAAGGGGGGTTGGTGCAGCGATAATCGACCCCCTCGGGCTCGCGCTCCACCGGGGCCCCGCAGCTCGGGCAGGCCGAGGGGAAGACGAAGGGGACCTCGGTCCCGTCGCGGGCCCGGGCCTCGACCCGGACGACCTGCGGGATGATTTCGCCGGCCTTCTGGATCACCACCGTGTCGCCGACACGGACGTCCTTCCGGGCGATCTCGTCGGCGTTGTGGAGGCTCGCCCTCCTCACGGTCGTCCCCGCGAGCAGGACGGGGGCCAGGTCGGCCACCGGGGTCAGCTTGCCAGTCTTGCCAACCTGGACGCCGATCCCGATGACCTTGGTCTCCGCCTGCTCGGCCTCATATTTATAGGCGATCACCCACCGGGGGCTCTTGCTCCGGACCCCCAGCCGCTCGCGCTGGCGGAGGTCGTCGACCTTGACGACCAGGCCATCGGTCGGATACCCCAGGCCGTGCCGCTGCGACTGCCACCGCTCGGCGTGGGCGATCACCTCGTCGATCGACTCGTAGCGGGCGTTGTGCGGGCTGATCGGGACGCCCCAGCCCTTCAAAAGCCCGAGGATCTCCGAATACGACTCGGCGGCGATCCCGCGGGTCTCCCCCAACCCGTGCGCCAGGAACCGGAGCCGTCGGGCCGCGCAGAGCTTGGGGTTGAGCAGCTTGAGCGAGCCCGCCGTGGCGTTCCGGGGATTGGCCAAGGGCGTCTCCTCGTTGGCGGCCCGAAGTTCGTTGAGCCGGATCAGCTCGGCTTCGGTCATGTAGACCTCGCCCCGGACCTCCAGGATCTCCGGCGGGCGATCCCCCAGCGTGATCGGGATCCCCCGGACCGTCCGGAGGTTGGCCGAGACGTCGTCGCCCTGAGACCCGTCCCCCCGGGTCGCCCCGAGCGCGAACTTGCCTCCCTCGTAGCGGACCGAGGCGGCCACGCCATCGACCTTCAATTCGACCGCGTAGAGGACCGACTCGCCCGGGTTGAGCCCCTTCCGGACCCGGGCATCCCACTCGCGGACCTGGTCGAAGTCGTAGGTATTCTCGATCGAGAGCATCGGGACCGCATGGACGACCGGGGCGAACTCGTCGAGCGGCCGGCCGCCGACCCGCTGGGTGGGGCTCTCGGGGGTCAAGAGATCGGGGTGGGCGGCCTCCAGGGCCTCCAGCCGCTCCATCAGCCGGTCATAGTCGCGGTCGGCGATGACCGGCGCCGCCTCGACGTAATAGAGCCGGTTGTGCCGCTCGATCTCGGCCCGGAGGCCGTCGATCTCCCGCCCCTTGTCGGAGTCCGCCATGACGCCACCCCCACCCCCGCCCCACCCGGATCCGGCCGCCTCGCCAGGCCCGACGACCCCGGGGACGAAGCGACACCACGCCCCCGCGCCCTGCCGGCCCTTCGCGGCGATCGACCCGGGAGTTTGGACTCAGGCCCCGTCGAAGACCCACTCGGAGCCGGCGACCTCGTATTCGAGGACCTCCTCGGGCCGGAACCAGAGGGCCATCTCGCGGTCGGCCGACTCGGGGCTGTCGCTCCCGTGGATCAGGTTGTTCTGCTTGCTGATCGAGTAATCGCCGCGGATCGTCCCGGGGGCGGCGGCGACCCCGTTGGTGGCCCCGAGCATGGTCCGGACCACCGAGATCGCCTCGTTCCCTTCGAGGATCCCGACCACGACCGGCCCGCCGGTGATGAAGTCGATCAGGCCATCGAAGAACGGCTTGCCCTTGTGCTCTCCATAGTGCTGCTCGCCGAGCTGGCGAGTGACCTGGAGGAGCTTCAGGGCGGCGATCCGCAAGCCCTTGGCCTCGAACCGCCGGAGGACGTCGCCGACCAGCCGGCGCTGGACGCAATCGGGTTTGAAGATGATCAAGGTGCGTTGCATGACGGATTCAACCCTCGCGGCGTAACCGCCGAAGTCGGAAGCTGATCGGCTCTTGAGGAAACGGACGGGTAGTTTAGTCTCCCGCGAGCCCCCGTACAATGTCTCCCCGGTGCTCCCCGGGGGAGTCGCGATCGGATTCGGTTCCGGCCGGGCTCAGAGGCGATCCGGGTCCGAAGATGGTTGATGGCCAATGAGTGATGGTCGATCAGCGGGGCGGCACCCGACGCCGATGCCGGGGAAATCCTCCTGGATTTCTCGCCCATCAACCATCGCCCATTAGTCATCACTCATTGCCAGGTCAAGGAAATGGTTCCGGATCACCGCTCACTCGGCCTTCCCGACCAGTTCCGTCGGCTTGTTCGCCCCGAAACCGACGTTCGACCGGGTCTCGAAATGGACCTCGTCGCCGGCGAACTTCAGCCGGAACGTGCCGATGAAGGGCGTCTCGAAGAAGCAGACCTTGGCCGTGAACGTGTCGCCCGCGGTCCAGGCCCCGCTGGCCGCCGCCGGTTGCTCGGGGAGCGGGCCATAAGCGAGCCGCCCCTTCTTCCAGGAGCCGGAACCGCAAACGATCCGCTGCTCCTTGCCGTCGATCCGGAGGACGAGCGTGTCGCCTTCGAGGGCCAGGGCTTCGAGCTTCCGGTCGTTGGTCGGGAACACGTACTTCCGGTTCGGGACGATCTTCGGCGAGGCCGAACCCGCCTCCGGCCGGAGCGACAGGCCCGCCAGGGTGGCTCCGAGCTTCTTGCTCGCCTCGTCATCGGCGGCCAGCGGTCCCGACTTCAGGGCCGGCAGGAGCTTATCCCAGACCAGATCCAGGACGGACTGCATGTCCTTCACGCCGCTGGTGATGGCAATCACGGCGTCCTGCTCGGGCAGGACGATGCAGTATTGCCCGAACGCCCCGTCGCCCCGATAGGCGCCGTGCCGGCTCCGCCAGAACTGGTAGCCGTAGCCTTGATCCCAGTCGCTCGCCGGGTTGCTGCCGTTCGAGGTCTGGAGCGCGGTGGCCGCCTCGACCCACGCCGAGGGGACCAGCGGCTTGCCTTCCCACCGGCCCTTCTGGAGGTAGAGCTGGCCGAACTTGGCGATATCCTCGGTCCGGATGCTCAGGCCGAAGCCGCCCGCCGTGATCCCCTGGGGGCTGGCCTCCCAGGTCGGATGCTCGATCCCGAGGGGTTCAAATAGCCGGGGCTTGAGGTAATCGAGCACGGTCTGGCCCGTCGCCTTCTGGACGATCGCGGAGAGCATGTACGTCGCCGACGTGTTGTAGAGGAAATGGGTTCCAGGTTTGTGCGGCACGGCCTGCGCCAGGAAGGTCCGGACCCACGGCTGTTCCGCCGTGCGCTTCGGCTCGTCCTGATGGCCGGTCGACATCCGGAGGAGGTCGCTGACCCGCATCGCCTTGAGGTTCTTGCCCGACTCGGGCGGGGCGTCGTCGGGGAAGAACTTCAGGACCTCGTCGTCGATGCTGAGCTTCCCCTCGGCGATGGCCAGGCCGACCGCCGTGGACGTGAAGCTCTTGCTCAGCGAGTAGAGGGAGTGGGGAGAACCGGCGCTGTACGGCGACCACCAGCCCTCCGCCACGACCTGGCCATGCCGGACCAGCATGAAGCTGTTCATCGCGTCGATCTCCTTGGCGGCCGCCTCCACGAAGGCCAGGAGGCCCGAGGACGAGACGCCCTGGGCCTCCGGGTGGCTGCGCGGGAGGTCGGCCGCGGAGGCGAGGGAGGCGCCCAGCAGGGCGAAGGCGGCGAGCATGAGCGTCTTCATTCGGGCGGCCTCGCGATGATCGGGAAGTCGGTCCACCGTCGGGATTTCGGATCTTGCCCGATCCGGCGAGCTGGTGCAATCACCGACCCCGGCCCGGCGCTTGAGTTGGCCGCTTCCCGTCGTTATTTTGAACGCGGTTCATCCGGCGACGGTCGCGAAGTCTCCGTCACCTCCGGTGCGGCCAAGATCGGGATCGTCATTCGAGCGAGGAGCAGATCATGGCCAGGCCGCGCGTCTACTTCGACATCAGCATCGACGGCAAGCCGTCCGGGCGGATCACCATGGAATTGTTCGACGACGTGGTGCCCAAGACCGCCGAGAACTTCCGCGCACTCTGCACCCACGAGAAGGGGTTCGGCTACAAGGCGTCGTCGTTCCACCGGGTGATCCCCCAGTTCATGCTCCAGGGGGGCGACTTCACCAACCACAACGGGACCGGCGGCAAATCTATTTATGGGAACAAGTTCGCCGACGAGAACTTCACCCTCAAGCACGACCGGCCGTTCCTCCTCTCCATGGCCAACGCCGGCCCGAACACCAACGGCTCCCAGTTCTTCATCACCACGGTCCCGACCGACTGGCTCAACGGCAAGCACGTGGTCTTCGGCGAGGTGACCGAGGGCTCGGACCTCGTGAAGCAGATCGAGGGCCTGGGCTCGGGCGGCGGGAAGACACAGTCGAAGGTCGTCATCGAGGATTCCGGCCAGCTTTGATCCAGGCCCCGCCCCTCGACGTCTCGGTCCCTGACCAGGGCGGGCCGTCGAGGGGCCGCGACACCTCCCTCCTACGGGGGGCCGGCCGCCGCGCCCCGGGCGAAGACGGTGAATTTCTCCAGGCCGGGGACCCGGACGTATCGCCGGTAGTTGGGGAACTCCGCGAGCGCGGCGAATTTCCCCCACTCCGCATGATATTGGGGCGGGTAGACGACGTAATCGGGCGACCCGGGCAACATCCCCTCGGCCTTGAGGGAGTGCCGGCCGCCCCCGGGCGGGGGAATGTTGAGGATCGCGTCCTCGGTGGCGTAGAGCTTCCCCTCGGCCATCAGGACGGCCAGGTCGTTCCACGGGAAGTAGGCCGAACCGGGATTCCGCTTCGCGTAATCGAAGGCGACCTGATTGGGGTTCTCGCGGAGCCGACGGACAACCTTGGCCCACCCGAACGCGATCGGGGTAGGCGCCGAGGCCACCTGGAACGAGATCCAGGGGACGCAAGCCAGTGCCGCCACCGCCCGGACGGAGCGCCTCCCGAACTCCGGGGAGGGGCCGACCCCCTTGGCCGCGGCCTCGGCCACGAGGAGCGAGCCGACCGCCGTGAGGTAATAGATCGTATAGCTCAGCGAATTCGAGTCGCCGCCCAGCTTCATGGTCCCCAGCATCGCGATCGGCAGGTTGCCCACGCCGACCATCAGGGGCAGGGCCCCGGGGTTCCGGGTCAGCAGGCCCCGGAGCGTCGCGGGCGATCGACCGTCTCCTCCGGGGGCCCGCCCGAGGTACAGCCCCGAGCCGATCAGGAGCAGCGGCATGATGGACATGATGACCAACTGGCGGACCAGCCCGGGAATCCGGGAGGGGAACACCGGCATGCCAGCCTGGACTCCGAAGAGGTAATGGACCAGCGTCCCCGCGCCATAGACCCGGATCAGGACCAGGCCGAGGGCGAGCCCGATCCCCGCCAGGAGCGCCGCGTAACCCAGACCCACCCGAGGACCGAACGCGAGGACGCAGTAGAGCGTCAGGGATGGCAGGATGAATGAAGCATTCTGCTTGGCCAGGACGGCGATGGCCGCCAGGGCCGCCGAGAGGGCCAGGGGCCTCCACCCGACCGCCTCGCGGGCGATCAGCGGGAGGCAAGCCAGGAGCCCGAATCCGAGCGCGACCGCGTCGTGGACCGGACTCATCGTGGTATAGACGAGCGCCGGATTCCGGGCCATGATCGCGAACAGGAGCATCCCGAGGGCGACGGCACCCGGCCGACCGGACCCGCCCCGGGTCCCGATCAGGAGCAGGGCCAGGACCGGGCCCAGGCTGTAGACGAGCGTCAGGACGCCGGCCCCCAGCAACGCCGCCGTGGGGTCGGGCGCGGCCACGGCCGGAAGATAAGCCAGGACCGACATCGGGCCGTAGGTGTAACCCAGCGGCGGCCCCTCGCCCGCCTTCGGGTAGAGCGAATAGCCGCGGTAGGCCGCGAAGACCGGCGCCAGCCGGAGGCCGTCCATGTTCTCGTGCGTCCGCTCGATCATCGCCTGGGCGAACGAATCGACATACCAGAGGCCGACAAGCCCGAAGAAGGCCGCGGCGAGCCGGTCCCGACGTCCCTCCGGGTCCCCTCGACCCGGCATCATCGATTCGTCCGCCATCCACCGATCCTCCTGGACCCACCCATCCGACCCGGTCCCTCATTGGACCGGACCGGGCGGCGGAACGCCAGGGCCCCGGGATGGTTCGAGGCCGGTGGCCCACTTGGATCGGGCTCGGCAAACGGACCAAGGACCACCGGCTCCGGCTACCGCCCCGAACGGGACCACGCCGAAAAAGCGGCCGTCCCCTCCAGGCGATCCAGGGTGGGACGGCTTTGCATCCGTCGCGAGGTTTCTGGTATGGTTAAACTTTCGTGCAACGGGTCCGCGTTCTGAAGGCCGTGGGGATCACGGCCGACCAGGCGTCTCGATCCGTGCGGCGGGCCGCGGCGGCCCTACGGAAGGCTTGAGGGGCGGATCGATGATCGGACACCGGAAATCGAATCGCCTCGTCGCGGGCTTGAGCCTTTTGTGGATCGTCGTGCTGGCGGGTGCCGGTGACGACCCGACCCCGGCCGCGAAGCTCGCCGCCGAGTACGGCTCGGAGGTCCGGCCGATCCTGGAGCGGTACTGCCTCACCTGCCATTCGGCGGAGGCGAAGAAGGGGGACCTCGACCTCGATCGGTTCACCACGCTCGGCGCGGTCCGCAAGGACGTCAAGCCGTGGCAGGGGATGGTCGAGCAGTTGGAAACCGGCGAAATGCCCCCCAAGAAGAAGCCGCAGCCGACGGCCGACGAGCGGCGGCGACTGATCGCCTGGGTCCGCGGGTTCCTCGACTCCGAGGCCCTCTCCCGCGCCGGAGACCCGGGCCAGGTCGGCCTCCGCCGGTTGAGCAACGCCGAGTATGACGCCACGGTCCGCGACGTCACGGGGGTCGACCTCCGGCCAGCCCGCGAGTTCCCGGCCGACGGCGCGGCCGGCGAAGGGTTCACCAACGCCTCGGAGGCGCTCGGGATGTCGCCGACGCTCCTGGCCAAGTACCTCAAGGCTTCCAAGGAGATCGCCTCCCACGCGATCCTCCTGCCCGACGGGATCCGGTTCTCCCCCTCGAACACGCGCCGGGATTGGACCGACGAGAGCGTCGCCCAAATGCGGCGGTTCTACGCCGGCTACACCACCGACCTCGACGGCCACTGGACCCCCCAGCCCTACCTCTGGGCGCTCGTCCGCCACCGCGACGACCTGGCGGCCGGCAAGGTGACCCCGGCCGCCGTGGCCGCTTCGGAGAAGCTCAGCCCGAAGTACCTGGCGAAGCTCCACGAGGCATTATCGGCCGGCGACCCTCACGGGCCGATGGGCCGGCTCCGGTCGCTCCTGGGGAGGGCCTCGGCCGAGGATGCCGGAACGCTCGGGGCGGAAGTAGCCGCCTGGCAGGGGCCGTTGTGGACGTTCCAGAATATCGGCAGTTACCGATACGGCAACGTCGTCCGGCCGGTGGCGAACGAGCCGGCGCTGGTGGATTTAAAGGTCACGAGGACGGCCCTCAAGCCGGCCCCGGGACAGGGGGAGGTGGTCCTTTACCTCGTCGCGCGTGACCTCTCGGCCGCCGGAGGGCCGGGCCATGCGGTCTGGGATCGGCCGAGGTTTGAAGGGAACGGCCAGCCGCTCCTCCTCCGGGACTACGCGGAGTTCGGCCCGCGATACGAAATGGATTACGCCGCGATCTTCGCCGAGACCCCGCGCTATCTTGCCGCGACAATCGAGGCGGCCCATGACCGGAACCTTTCGGCCGACGACCTCGCCCGCAAGCACGAACTCGATCCGGCCTGGCTGGCGCGCTGGATCGACCTGGCGGCCCTCCGCCCCGTCGTCGAGGAGGGGGGCGTGGAAAAGGAACCCGGGAAGCTGACGCCCGCGGTCCCCCTGGCCTTGCTGGACGGCCGGGTGACGGCCGGGCCGAAGGTCCTCGGCTGGACGACTCCGGGGACGGGCCTGCCGTCCCTGCTCGCCAATTCGTCGGACGAGGCCGCCCGGATCCCTGGACTGATCCCGCCGCACCGGGTCGCGGTCCATCCGACCCCGACCGAGTTCGCGGCGGCCGCCTGGAAAAGCCCGATCGCGGGGCGGGTCCGGGTCACCGCCCGGATCGCGCACGCCCACCCGGCCTGCGGGAACGGCGTGGCCTGGTGGGTCGAGGTCCGCAAGGGCGATCAGGCGCGAATCCTGGCCGAGGGGACTTTGGAACTCGGCAAGGAGACCACCGTCCCGCCCCGGGACCTCAGCGTGACACCCGGCGACCTGGTGATCCTGGCGGTCGACGCGCGGGATGGCAGCCATTCCTGCGACCTCACCGAAATTGCGCTGACCGTCGGGGAGGCCGGGAAGCCGGGCGGCCGGACGTGGGACCTGGCGGGCGACGTCGCGGGCAATCTTGGCGACGGCAACCCGCACGCCGACGGGTTCGGCAACGCGGCGGTCTGGAGCTTCGTGAAAGGGCCGACGCGGCCCGTCTACGGGGAATCCGGCCCGCCCGTCCCCGCCGACTCGGTCCTGGGGCGCTGGCGTGAGGCGGCGTCCGACCCCGGCCGGCAAGTCGAGTCGGCGGAGCTTGCCGGGCGGCTGGGGGCCTTGCTCGGAGGGGCCCGCCCCCTTGACGAGAAGCACCCGGACCGCAAGCTGTATGACACCCTGGCGGCGCTGGATGGTCCCTTGTTCCGCGGGCTCGAACCGTCCCGCCTGGGGAAACCCCGGCCCCGGCCGGGACGGTACGGGCTGGACGAGGCCCGATTCGGCACGCGCCCGGGCGGTAAGGCCGTGGATGGGGACGATCTGGTCGTCCCGCTGGATCAGGTGGTCGAAGTCCGGCTGCCGGCGGCCCTCTTTCGCGACCGCGAATTCGTGGCGGAGGGGACGCTGGACGCCGACTCGGGAGGCGGGGTCGTCCAGTTCTCGGTGTCGACCGCCCCCCCGGCCTCGGGCGCGCGCTGGGACGGGAAATCGCCGCTGGTCGCCGCCCCCGCGGCCCGTGGGCCGTTGCTCGTGGGGCTCGCGGAGTTCCGCCGGTTGTTCCCACCGTTGCTCTGCTACCCGAACGTGATCCCGCTGGACGAGGTGGTCTGTCTGAAGACCTTCCACCGCGAGGACGGGCCGCTGATCGACCTCTTCCTGGACGACGAGCAGGCCCGCCAGATCGACCGGCTCTGGGCCGAACACCGGTTCATCAGCAAGTTTCCGGTAGTCGAAAACGAATATCTGCCGCTGTTCATCGGGTTCGTGACCCAGGACCAGCCCAAGGAACTCCTGGCCTATTTCGAGTCCCAGCGCGAGCCCTTCCGGCGCCGGGCCGAGGCGTTCCAGGAGGACTTCGAGGCCGCCGCCCCGGCGCAGTTCCGGACGCTCTCCGACTTCGCCGCCCTGGCCTACCGCCGCC
>JAABUP010006764.1_pt1 | contig 16005 bp, 23 predicted proteins | sample 5559201 | NCBI WGS metagenome assembly JAABUP01 (sample SAMN10711887, study PRJNA513373) | rock metagenome | isolation source: Antarctica rocks | place: Antarctica
GATCTGGTCTGTTTTGTCTGCTTTTGTCTGACTTCTCCCTTTCTAGTACTCTCCTAGATGTCAAAATCTTATGAAATGTCAAGACGGAATGTTCATGCAATCTGGACATAACTTTGCTTGCAGGTCCATGCTCTATACCAATCTTTGCTAAAGCGTCAGATGTAGTGTGATACTGTGACCAAAACAATATGTATAGATTGAACCGCAGAATCCTACATAGAAAAAAGTCCATTAAAGCAATCGTGAAAGAAATTCTTGCAGGAGGAGTGAGCGCTGCGTCCATGCTGGTCAGTGCCACATCCTCCAATGCCATTTTGGGCGGTCAGCAGCTTGCACAAGCTGTGGATGTGAGTAGAACCTATGCCCTGTGCTATGCAGTCATCCAGGCAAAAAAGCCTCATTTGTGCCAAGCCAATCTGCATCTGACGCTCATGCAATTACTCCATATCTGCGTTGGTTTCCCTCACGCTAGTCTTCTGTGCATGCGCACATGTTTGCAACTGCTGCTGGGTTCCGGCAATGCTGGATGTCATGCTTGACCCTCTCTGTGTGTGCGTGCTTTGTTTGCATTATTTGCACTTCCCTATCACGCCACTTCTAGAGTGCCTAAGTTGTTGAGTTGCCATCGATCAAGGACTGTTAGGTATATACAATCGGCTGCACATGGCATTTTGCCGTTGGAGCTCGTTGCAGCAAACTCTGCTTGTATCTGGACTGTGCATGGAGTGGCAATGCCATATGTAAGTCGCCCTAAGGAGATCGAATGCAGCCTAACTGGCAACTCGGACCTCTCAGACTCTGACAGCAGCTCAGAGTCAAATGAGCTGCATGAGGAAGTTGATCAGCAGGCAGGCGAATTCATATTTGCTGGGCAAATGAGATCAGAGACGGAATCAGCAGGGACAATGCCTGATGCTCATCCAATGGCTGCAATAGCACTGGGACACACCCTGGAGCAAAGGCCGCCTGCACAAATGGTTTTGGCCCAGGCTCAGGCTGATAGGGGTCAGCCGCATGCAATGCTGGGGTCTTCCCAGCAAAAACCGGGGTCCAAGCTGGGACATATAGAAAGCAGACAAGTGAAGAGGAGGGCTATTTGGAGATCCCCCTCGATGTCCAGATCCCGTGACAGCACCACTCAATAGGGACAGGAGCAGAGCTCCGTTGGAGCTGGGCAGTCAAGGTCTGAAGATGGGTCACCCGGGACCACATTGGAGGATGTCAAAGAAGCTGATGCAGCTGTGGCAGGTGAGTCATGAGGAATGCAGTCAACCAATACAAGTGGCATTGACCCTGACCTAAACCCTATAGTTCTGCATGACTGCTGTGTCAAGGAGGTACTCTACAGATTGTTACTGTCTATTCTTTTGATACTTCTGCCCTGTTCATGTGTGTTGGCTTGCAGTTTTATGTAGCTGGCAATGTCATCATCTGAATTCCTGTGCTGAGGGAGCTGTTTGCTCATCCGATCTTGCATGCATGCTGCAATGCTAAGATTTTGAGCCCTGAATAATGAGTAGACATGCCAAGGTTGCAAATCTATAATGCTGTGCAGGTCAGGTAATGCTGAGAACACTGTCCAGCAGTGACAAGGCTGTTGTGCTAGCCTGTGTCCTGCCTGTTGAAGCAGCAACTGAGCCTGGAAGGCGCCACAATAGCAGGCAGAACTCGATACACAAGCAGCTTGCAGCTGCAGCAGTTCAGGATGGGTGGCAAGCTCTGCCATCAGGCGAGGTTGGCGTCGCTTGCAGCATGGACTCAGTTGACTTAAAGTCGCCTCTGCTAGCACAGTTGATGGAGAGCACCTCGTTGACAAGAAGTCATCTTATTGAGGGGCTTGGGAGTTCACTGACGGCAGCAGCTCTGGCTGTGCATAGTGACCAGATGGCAAGCTTAGAAGGGGTGAGTGAGCCATGTTATGAGGATGCACACAACCCGCCACGCCCCTCAGTCTTGGCAGACATCCATACCAGCAGTAGCCATCCTATGCAGCTTGAGCCTTTGTCTGCGTGTGGACAATTGGCCTTGCAAAGGCCTGGTCGGAAGCCTGGGAGTATCCGCTTAGCGCTGGATGCTTCAGACATGGGGAATGGCAAGGCAAGCACAGTTGGCAGCACCAAATCCAGACTAGGTCAAAGCGCCCTGAGGAGAGGCAACACCATGTCGCCTTCAGCTAAAAGCAAGGGCCTGAAGCGCGTCATGCTGGCTGCACCAGATGATGACCTCGAGCCAGCTCAGGTGAGCCTAGAGATTCAGGAAGCAACACCAGATGGCGCGAATGCCTGGCCGTACCTGTGTGATCGACCACATGGCGGCAGGCTGATGCCGAGCAAAAGCAGCCTGAAGTCTGCTGGTTCGTCGAAGAGGAGGTCTGGCCTCAGCAACGCTAGGTTCTCGTCCTTGCGCTTCAGTCTTGAACCGCAGCACCATGCCGTCAGTTCTCAAGACAGCATGAGTTCAGACCACAGCATTCTGTCAGCGAGCTACAAAAGCTTCAGAAGCATACCCAGCAGTTTGAGTCAATTCGGCTCAAAGCACACTCTGCGATGGACACTGGCTGCAGAGCAATCCGGCGAGTTGTGGGCGTACTGCAAGCGGCGTTTCATCACCACCGCCGTCGTGTTGGCATACCTAATCTATCAGAGAACATCGCCAACGTCTTTTCTTGCTACCCGGTGCAGTTTGGCTCATAGATGGATACACAGGCTCGGTAGGTGCATGTTCTCTGTTATATTCAGTTTGCTCTTTGAAGTTGCCCGAATGCCCTATGCATCTGTGTGCCTGCCTGATCTGGGTTTCTGCAATATACGTAATTTCTGTATGTGCCTACAGCTCTCCATCAGATTTCAAAAGCAGCAAAAGCTGATCTCAAATCCATGTTGCATGTGACCTGCAGCACACTAAATACTACTGGACCCAAGACACCACAGAGGTTTGCTTCTCAAACAACCATTTCTGGACAGCACTGCTGCTGGGGGTACCAGGAGTTTTGATAGTGTGCCTCGGCATTCCAGCTTGGTTTGCCAGAGTCTTGTACAGCGGGCGGCATGACTTGGACAACCTGTCCTTGTAAAGAATATATGGCTTTCTGTACCAAGGATACAAGTAAGTGCCAGTCAAGACAGCAAAGCCTCTTGCTTGTTGATTGCGCACACACACACACAGGTTGTGTTTTGCAACAAGCTGGAATGGGACATCACGAAGTGTGCTCATCAAGCGTTGTGCCTGATGAGCACACTATGGAGGTGGTGCATAAACCTGCAGACTCCAAACGCTGCCCAGCATCAACTCACATGCCTGCATGCTGCCATCTCTTTCAGTAATGCTCTGCCTGCTGTTGGGCATGAACAAAGCATTGCGTTTTGGATATGTTGCAAATTTTATTGCATGCATCCTCACATACGCAACCCTTGCCATGATCTTTGGCCCACTTGACGCGTCACTGAAGTCATGAGGGAAACATTTGCAATATGGCCTTTGAAATGCGAGATGCAGCACAGCAAGATTGCTTATGCGTAACCTTAGAATTCGGCAACCAAAAATTCTGTTCCTGCAGGCACAAGTACTACTGGTGGGAGAGTAGTTTGCTGCTACGCAACCTTTTACTGGTAGCAGTAGTGTATCTGGGTCCAGCCTTGGGAGTGTACATCCAGGCACACATTGTGTTGCTCATCATGATTGTGTCCCTGGTTCTGCACGCATACACAAGGCCCTTCAAGGAGCCTATCATTGACAATATGGAATTTGTTTCCATAGGTAATGCTCCTGACATTGCTGTGTTTTGTGTCCAAGAGTTATCTTATGAATGATGCTGAATCGCAGCCAGTTGCTGTTCTGGGCTGCTTTGCTCTTTTGCTGTACGCAAGATGCATCACATCATGTCAACTGCAGCCAGTTGTTAATGTGTGTGTGTGCTGATGTGTGCTGTATGTGCATGGATGCATACTTGACTTGACCCGCTTACAGCTTGAGACTCTTTAATCGCAGGCAGTATCACGTTGGTGATGTATCTTAGCCTGCACTTCTTGGATGCGGAGCAAGGCAAGGACGCAGTGGGTGCTTGGCTTCATCTTGCTGGCCCTTATTGCTGGAACATGTCTTTGGTTCTTGTTCAACATCTTCAGGAGGAGAGAAGTGCTGAAAGCTTTGCGGAAGTCAACAACAGTGACTGCTACTAGAGGCCTTGCTCAGATCAAGACATTGGTCAAGAGTGATAGGCTGCGATCAATGGTCACACGCTCCACAGACAGGAGTGTATCCAATGCAACATTGACATCAAACGCAGCAATGACATCAATTGCAGGGCACAATTGAAGAGCAAACGCTGCTACCCATATTCAGCATATGTGCCAGGTGTCTTTTCTGTGCTAAATAGATTCTTGTCTGAAACGGACGCAAAGTGGACACATAGCCTAATGTTTACCTTGATAGATGAAACCTAGTAATTTGTTTCCAACAGTGCACTGATTTGCAGAGCCGAGTAAAGAGCCTGGATCACTCTATGGTTTGTCAGAGAGGTCGGTCATTGCGTTACTGTTACTTGAGTGTAGCTGTGTGTATCTCTTGGCATGTTCATTCTGATCCTCGTAGCTTGATGGACTGAAAAGTGACCTTCGTCCTTGTTATGACAGAGCAGACTCAGGAGTGTGCAACAACTCTTTTACCATTGAACCTCAGCTTGCCATCTTTAAACCGCACTTTGCAGCTCTGATGCGTCATCATTCAGGTGCTGAAACCTGAGGCAAGCCAGCAGAGCTTGCTTGGTATCAGTGAAGTCGTGGCCCCAAGCTTTCTTGACGCTCCTCAAAAACTTGTCTGCAAACAGCTTTTCCATTTATTGTCACATGGTTGATTGTATAGCTGAAGCTGGACCGCAATGAACACTGAAGCTGCAAACAGACCTATGAGATTCCGCACTCCTTACAGGTTTGCTGGAACCCAACAGGGATGCAACTCATCACTGCCTCGGGGCCTCTGCATGCCCTCTGCACCAGGGCTGCTCTGCATCCCAAGCTGGGAACAGCCTTTTCTAAAGCTGCAAACAGATCTACGAGATTCTCAATCCTTACAGGTCTGCTAAAACCCAGCAGGGATGCGAATCAACATTGCCTAGGAACCCGTGCATGCCCTCTGCACCAGTGTTGCTCTGCAACCCAAGCTAGGAACAGGTTCTTCTGATGCTGCAGGCAGATCCATGAGATTCCGCACTCCATACAGGTCTGAAACCTGGGAGGTGCCATCTACTCCATCCAGCATTGCATCAGCATTTAAGACAGAGCAGCACTCAATGTTGCAGATGATGTTCACCATTGGGGATTGATTCCTCAACACCGTCAACATGTCGCTCAACATGGCCAACCAGGGCAGCTGCATGTGTGTCACCAGCAATGGAGCCAATGCCACTGCTGTCAACTCCTACTTTGACAGGTACATGCTGGCTGTGTTCATAGTTGCGCACGCTCTTTGTACTCTGTACAACGCTCAGCATCGCGTCTACAGCAAAATGAACCAGCGTCTTCTCTGGATAAAAGAAAAGAAAAGCTTACGCTTTTCAGCGATCATAAAGGGAGCCGCCTGAGGCGGCAGCCCGGAGCTGTGGCCGAAGACCATAGCCCAAAAGGGAAGGAAGAATCCTAAACCTAAGGTGGATCTGGCTTGTATTGTCTGCTTTTGGCTGTCTTCTCCCTCTCTAGTACTTTCCTAGATGTCAGAATCTTGAGAAACGTAAAAACAGAATGTTCACGCAATTTGGACATAACTTTGCTTGCAGGTCCATGCTCTATACCATTTTTTGCTAGAGCGTGTGATATTGTGACCCAGATTGTCCCAGGATTATAGGCAGAGTGGTAACATTGTAACCATAGTCCTTGAGAGCTTCCTCCAATGCTTTATGCTGTGCTCCCTTTTCTTGCAGCTTTTCCTCATATCTTGTATCAGGGCAACATCCTCCTTCCAAACTCTTCATGCACCTTGGGTTTCCATTGAGCATCACTGGTGTCAAGGGTGTCAATCTGGATCCAGAGTTGTCATCGTGACGCTGGTACTGCTGTTGTTCTGCTGTTGTCACTTCCTCTATCATCATGTCCGGCCTCATCTTGCTCCGTGGGTCTGCTGCTCCCCCCCTGCAAGAAACCCCTCCACACCATAGGGTCCAATCCCCTTGCTTGTAAACATCTGTCTGGGAGTACAAAAGCTGGAACTCTCTTATTGTGCATGCCCATTTCTTTGAGCCCTTCAATCTTTCCAACATCTGCAATCAGGTAGTGACTACCACACTGCCCTTTAGTGAAAGCTTGGATGACTTGTTCTCATGGCTTCATCATGTCTAGCTACATATTGCTCGCTCTGGGTGCATGAAGCTCCCAAAGATGTGGCCCTAGGAGTCATCACCTCTACAAAGCGGGCAGCGTGTGTCCCTTGCTATTGGCTGCCCGGGCATGTATGACATATGCTGCTTGAAGGCCATGTTCTTATTCCTGATTTGACATGTCCTATATTTGAAGATGTTCCTCTTGTATGATTCTCGGATCAATGGCATGGTCCATAGCGCGTCACTATGCGGCTTGACCCTGAATGGCTGCACCTTGTCCCATAGCTGAGAGTACAATGAGTCTTGCTTTGACTGGCCTATTTAGTGCTTATCATCCAAAGCTTTTCTCAATGAGTCATCCAAATCTCTTATGCAAGCTCTGGTTTCTGCTGGCCCTTCTGCTGAATGATCTGTTGCAACCAGAACTTGTCCTTGACTGGTTGTGTGTAGTCATTAGATAAGTCATAGTCAAAGTGCCTGGCCATATCTGCCTTCATTTGCAAGCTTATCAGCTATCTCATTGCCGTGTATACCTATACGTGATTTCACTTTAAGCAGGATTGTCTCATCGCCCGCTTGTGCACGTTGCATGATCTCGTGTCCGATAGCTTCAAGCAGCGGTCTGAGGCAGTCGTCAACTGTTGATGACGGTGACCTTAGGTGCATGCCAATCTACTGCATCGAACACTTCGAGTCTGTTGCTATGCTCTCCTTCACTCCCGGCCTGCAGTGCCTCATTGCGATCAAAAGCGCCACCAGTTCGGCCATGTTGATGGTGTTGAGCATGCCCTGCTTATATGGATGCACCCTGAGACTCAGGTGTGCCTGCTTGTGTTCTCTACAGCAGCAGTCAAAAGTCTGCATCCAAACATGTGCATTACTGTACATTGCAGCATTTCCCTGCATCCCCAACTGCCATGGTATCATGAGTCACTGGGGATCACGTGATCAAGTTTGAAAGGAATAGCTTTAATGTCCAGCTGTCAGCGAGGGGTCAACTTGCTTTGCTTCGGCGCCGCCGAAGGCGCAGGTAAGCAAAGGTAAGCGGAGGTGTGGATTGTCTTTGCCTTTGTCTGCCGTCAAAGTCAAAGTCAAAAAGTCAAATAGCAACCACTCTGGCAATTTTTGGGACACTTGCAAGTGATTGCAGGGGCTTGCTGGTTGCACAAGCTTTGCTTCAAGTGACAGCAAAGCTTGCTCAACAAGCAAACTCCTTGTCTTTTGTGTAAACGCTCTGGCTAACAGCACACTGCTCTGCTTCACAAACTGGATACTACAAAAGAAAGCTGGCCTGTTTTCACACACAGCACTGCCCTCTTGAGTGGACTTTGAGGCAGATCGCTGGCAAAATTGGCAGAAGTCATGCCTTTGTCAGGAAATGGAACACCTGTTTTGAGCTGCATGGCACAGTTGCTGACCAGCCCAGATCAGGCAGACGCCAAAAACTGTCCACAGAAGCAGCACAGCAAGCCATGACAGCAGCACAGGATTTGGATTGCAAAACTGCCGGTGCTATTGCAGTCAGAGTTGAGCAGCAGTCAGGTGTGAAAATGAGCCTCAGCACCACAAAACGCTATCTCAGAAAGCAAGGTCTTCAGCACCTCAGGCCCAGGATTGTGCCCATCCTGACAGCCAACCACAAAGCTGCAAGGCTTGCCTTTGCCAAGGCAGCCCTAAGGTCAAGCTGTACAGCAGCAGTCAAAAGTTGGTATCCAAAACCGGTCCTTGCTTGGCAGAACAACTCGTGTGCGACGTCAGCTCAATCTGACCGGCGGTACGGTCAGGTAGGCCTAGTATACCATCGAACGCGTGTGTGGGTGGGACCAATGCGGCAGATAACGTGCGTAGCGCTAGCTGCAGAGCTTTGACCCTGACTATGCGTTGACCTAGGAAATCTGTTATCAGCAGGAGGGCAGGTTTGCTGCTGTGCAGCAAGCAAAAGCCATAAGCAAGCAGGTCTCAAGGGCTGCGCCGAAGCAAAGCAAGTTGACCCCTCGCTGACAGCTGGACATTAAAGCTATTCCTTTCAAACTTGATCACGTGATCCCCAGTGATGGGGTGACTCATGATACCATGGCAGTTGGGGATGCAGGGAAATGCTGCAATGTACAGTAATGCACATGTTTGGATGCAGACTTTTGACTGCTGCTGTAGTTCCCCCCCACTGGAGATCAAGTAAGCAAATGGTAATCTAAAAATGCGCGCTTTTGTCCTGTTCTCGGACGACAAGCTAGCGTCTTAAGGTTCGGCTGAACAAATTTGCGTCTCTGATCATTTCATGCCTCGCTAGTGGCAGACCACACTGCGACAACATCTGGGGTGCACCATCGGTTGCTCAAGTAAGCCAATACACTTCACAACCACGCCGGCTTTTTGGCAACGGCATGTCTTCTCAACATCGGTGTTTGAGGTTGTATTGCTTTGCAGGATGATAGACAAATTGCTATTGTTCGCCACTCGCAGTCTGCGAATGTTCAGTTTCGGATCTGTGGGTGTCATTTTCGCAGTGTATCTACATGAGCTGGGACTTTCAGACCAGCGTATTGGGATGCTGCTGACGCTTACCTTGCTTGGCGACTCTTTTATCAGCCTCGCTATAACATTACTCGCAGATAAAGTAGGCAAGTGGCGAATGCAGCTACTTGGCTGCATGCTCATTTTGTTAGCGGGTGTTATGTTTGCCTTTCCCTGGTCCCAGAATTTTTGGCTCCTCACCACAGCAGCAACGATTGGAGTTGTGTCTCCATCAGGCAACGAGGTTGGTCCGTTTCAGGTGAGCAAGATTAGCCATGTCCAGCAATGAGTGTTGCAGAAACTCACATGACTTGTGGTCTGTTGCAGGCCTTAGAGCAGTCAATGCTTGCAGAGCTTGTTGCACCTACAGCTAGGACAGCCATGTTTGCCTGGTATAACTTTGTGGGATATCTAGCAACAGCTTTGGGGTCAGCTGAGGCCGGCAGGCTTGTTGATTTTTTGCAATTGAAGCAGCGCTGGACACCTGTTGAAAGCTACCGTGCTGTGTTCTTCCAGTACAGCTTTATTGGCGGTGCAATGATAGTCATCCTTGTTGTTGCTGGATTGAAGCAATGGTTGTCTTCGCCTCAAATTAAGGTTCCCATCAGTGATGAAGCGCTGTTGCAGCCATTGAACCCAGGAGCTGAGTCACCGTCTGAACAATCAAGTAGTAGTGGCAGCTACCATCAGACATTACCAACCGAGGCAACGGAAGTATGCAACCAGAAGTGGGGCATGTCGTACAAATCTATTCGTGTGATGATGCACCTCTGCTTGCTCTTTGCCTTGGACTCTTTTGCAGGGGGACTTCTGACTGGTAAACATTGTCTTTGCAAATGGCAACATTGTTGGTCAATCTTCCCAGTCATTGTATACATCTGCATAGGGTGTGCTGCTGGAAAGACGTAAGTACATGCATGTGAGCATTTGCAGGTACATTGCTGGCTTATTACTTCAAGGTGACCTATGGGGTGTCCACAAAATTTTTGGGTGGTCTATTGTTTGTATGCAACGTCGTCGCTGGAATCTCCTCCTTAGCTTCTGGGTACGTATACAGCATTGCTGTCCACTTGTTCTTGAGACAAACAATGTCTCTTCGCCAAGCTCTTTTTTATTGCAGGCCCATAGCGACAAAGTTTGGAATGGTGAATACTATGGTCTTCACACACCTGCCGTCCAATGTGCTAGTGCTGATGATACCAATGATGCCGACCTTAAATACAGCACTGCTCATTCTGTTTCTGAGGTAAAATCGCCCAAGTTTGCCCTTTTCCTTGCAATGCAATAAAAATGTTGGTGGTATTCTAGTAACACATTGCCTGATTTTGAAGCCTTTTGTCCCTGTTTTGCTTTTGAGTTCAGCAACATTATGTCATATCCGCTGAAAGGTAAAGCAATGCCAAAGTCGTGGCTGGCATGCAGATACAGCATCTCGCAAATGGACGTGGCCCCTAGGCAGAGCTTTGTTGCCGGCATTGTGCTTCCTCAAGAGCGTACCATCATGCTAGGGGTGGTCAATGTTCTCAAGAGCCTAGCTGCAAGCTTTGGCCCCTTGGCAACAGGTTACTTAGCAGCAAATAACATGTGGCGCTGGAGCTTCTTCTTGTGTGGGGGTTTGAAGATCGTGTACGATGTAGCCCTCTTGATTAGCGCCCGACATTTGAAACCCGACACTGAACAGTCTTCACCCACATCGTCATCATAAGCAGTAAAGGTGGCTAGTAAAAGAGTCTGCATGCAATAGTCTGATTCACACGTAAGAATTGCCAGCAACATCTTAGACAAAATGTGCATTTCAGCAGCCTCGCACCATGCATCTTCTTACACTGCCTGTTGTAATCATACCATAACAGGTCGCTGTGACCTCGATTATGCACTGTGAACAACGAAAGGTGGGCCTTGCAAGTTCTATGCTGCCAATTATTTACATCGAGCAATAGTTTGATCCACAAACCAATTGCAGATGTTTCAAATGTCTGGTTTGATGCCACAAAGCTGAACCGATGTACTTCTTTTGGTTACCATGCTCATTCCATGCGCAATTTGATGAGTCGGGATCATTTTCACTGACCCTTTCATAAATGCACGATTTCTGTGACATGCGTGCCAAAAGCAAACAAGCCTTCTTGCACAATCTGCACTCCAATCAACGAGCTTTGTCTATGGTTTGTGCCACCATACAGGTTGTTGATTGGTTCTGGCCAATGCTCTGCCAGGGCCAAGACAACGGTACAACTGCACTCTAGGTAGGCACCTCCAAGTGATAGTTTGTTTAAAACCTGCATGATGTCCAAGTGCCATATCAAAAAACGGCAAAACACGTCTTTAATATATTTGCAAAATTTGGACGGCAGGGCAGCATACCTCATGAACTAGAAGGTAACCTGACAGCATTCCCCATACCACAGACGGACACCTCATGACATTGGCAAGGGATGCCTCCACCATCTTCAAGGCAATCGTTTGACTCATTTGAGATCCACATGCTGCACATCCTGCACAGCTCACCATATGACATACATCTGCAGCCCACTTCAAGAAACAACCACTGTGAAGATTGTGCAACAAGAGACGCTGCCAAGGTACATGAGATGCACGTCAGCATGTTCTCCCTCTAAGTCTCTTGAACAAGGAACAATTTGAACAAGAATACTTATACTCTTGGCATCACTCACGGACTGCTGACTGCTGTCTCCTATGGACCGGTGGCTGTTAAGCAGGCTGACGAGATACTGTGACCATGGTCAGCTATCCTGATATGACGGTGTTACCAGTCATGATGCGAGCTCAGCACATATGTACAGACAAAGCGGTATGGCAGCCTGTGACATCGAAATGGCATCTGTCCCATTTTCATTCTCGGATCATTCATCATTCACAAAATTCCTGTTTTCCGTCATAGGCTGCCGAGATATTGACAAGTCACTAAGCCTTGGAGTCGTCTGAGAAACTTGTGAAAAAATGATTTTTGAGAAAAAAAAACCTTGATTCCAGCTCCGTGATGATTTGAACCTGGTGGCACGGGTGAGCGCCCATGGGTGCCGTCACACACCAAGGCTTTGAACTGATGTGCTGCAGCTACGCTGGTGATGTACACTATCCAGAGTTCAGAAGCATTTTGATACATGCAAGCAAGCCATATAAAGAGGATATGAATACCCAACCGTCAGGCACCATGACTGATGACGATGTCAAGAGAGATACAATGTTGCTTTAACCGAGAACAGTGATGGCGACGTTCCTTGCCCAAGGTTCTCAAGGCTCTGAAGTCAAACTCGTGCTTTCAGTGTCTTGATGAAAATTGTGGATGTTCAACGCATGCAACATTCAATTCATGTCTGACTCATGGGTGGCCTGACCAAAGCTTTGGTAGCCCACCTCGAAGTATTTTCTGTTTCATTCCTACTCAGACTGCAGCACAACACCTAACTGCCCCTGCGTGGTTGTCTTGCAGTAAGTTGAATTGTCTGCAATTCTCAGCTGAGTTGCAGCAAACAGTCAAATCAGTTGCAACACATAGTCATCTCAAACAAGTGCTCTGTATGCTCTGGAACATATGCATCAAGCTGCCTGTTTTCATGACCACCAAATTTGCAGCTTGTTTGCAATGGTCAGCTCAGTTACAACAAACAGTCAGCTCAGTTGCAACCAACAGTCAGCTTAGTTGAAAAGTTTCAGCTCGGTGGTTGAAAAGATTGCTACCTATTGCACTTCAAACGGCAAAGTACAAGCATTTCAGGACGTGCACAAGCTATTGAACATGGCCATCATCATCAAATTGTCAGCTCACTTGTGGTAAGCAATCACCTCAGCTGCACAAAATGCAAGCCCACATAACTTGTGTGTAAGTCAGGTTCTCAACGAGCCCACACACACAAGTCATAACTTGGGTAACAAACAAGCCATCAGCAAACAAGCCCAAATTCATCATAGGATATGCAAGCAAGGCGCTCTGCTCTGCTTTTGAAGCATATCTGTCCATCATCTTTGACAATCCAGCCTTCACCTTCCGATTGCAACTTTTCAAGTAGGTCAATTGACGCTCCCTTAGCAAGCGCTTCCTTAGCAGGTGCTTGCCTAAACCCTAAACCCTGAACCCTAAAGCCTGCATGACCTTGTAAAACTCAAGGACCCTGCCTTTTAGGACCTTCTGTTTCCCCACTATCTCTGCTATGCCTTTGGGGGCCTTGCCACAGTGCATATTAATTTGAACCTGTCTTTAGCTAGCTTCACGATGTGACCCAGAATAGCCTGCACTGCAAGCACTGCTTGCACAGTAATCATTTCCAAAAACCTCAAGACTGCTTTGGCAGTTGGCTGTCTGGCTGCCCTGAAAAGAAAAAGAAAAGAAAAATTTACGCTTCGCAGCGATCATAACGGGAGCCTCCTGAGGCGGCAGCCCGGAGCTATGGCCATAGGCCATAGCCCTAAGGGAAAGGAAAAATCCCAAACCTAAGGTGGATCTGGTCTGTTTTGTCTGCTTTTGTCTGACTTCTCCCTTTCTAGTACTCTCCTAGATGTCAAAATCTTATGAAATGTCAAGACGGAATGTTCATGCAATCTGGACATAACTTAGGCGCTGTAGAGGATGCGTAGGCGGTGCATGGTAATCGAGCCGCACAGCTTGCTGGAAGGGTTGTACACATTGGCCATGGTCTCCTTGATGCACTGATCTTTCCAGCTCATTGATATGACATACTTGAACATGGGTTTGATTTTTTTGGTCAGGGTTGATTGTGTCATTGGGCTCTATCGTTATCAGCCTTGCTAAGCTTGGTTCATGTAGGAAGGCAGACGTTTCTTTGTCATGTATGGGCATCTGAAAGCCTTGTTGGTCCATATTTGACTTACCTTGATCTGGTCTTGCGCGATTATCTTTGGCCAGCTTTAAAGGCTTGAGCCCTGCTTTTCTGGCCTCAAAGTCTTCCATGACCTCTCTTGATACATTCTGGGCTGGCTCTCTGATCGGTTCCCATGTGGCTTTTACCACTGCATGTCGTGCTGTTCTTCCAGCACATTGCCTCAGAACTGGGCAAGTGTTCATTCCTGCCACCTTATAGCCTTGCTCCAGGTACATTGGCAGGTGCCTTTTGAGTATGTATGTATCAGCCCATTGGACCATGTATTGCTTTTGTTTGATGCAATTTCTTTTGTCTGTGATATGGCATTCGTGTTTGATATGGTCCATGTGGTTCTGTTGGTTGTAGAGGTACTCCAAGACGCGTGGGTTTCTACTGTGGTGTTTCATGCGTGCCCAAAACTGCTCAAACGTCAGGCCAGGAGGCAGAAAGTCTTTCTGTAGGCTCATTTTCTCATGCAGCATCTTGAGCTGTCTCTGCTTTTTCTGAGCTTTCATTTGGTTGATCCACGATTGGTATGATGCTTGTGTTTCCTCATCACTTAGCGGTGTTATGTATTGCTCCATGGGGCTTTTCACACTTGAATTCGATCGTGGAGGCGCATGTTCAGATTCTTTGGTGTTATTGAGAAATTCGTTCATTGCCTTCAGGTCTAGTTTGATCTTTTTGTAGGTGTCTTCCCCGTGTATCAACAATTCCCCTCTCTTATACTCATTGTAAAGTTTGGTCCCATCTGCATCACCTTCATCCAGGTCTTGCCTTGCCTTGTACTCTGTGCTGCCTGCCATGTTTATCCTGCTTTACTTGATTGTGGGTCTCGTGCTTCCTCTTTTTCTCTTGGCATGGCTGCAGTGCGCTTAGCCTCGTACTTCGTCTGTGGAGTGTGATTCAGCGGCCAGGCGAGGTTGTTTGCTCCGCGTCCATGTCTTGGGCTGATGTGTTGGGATCGGAGCTATCTGGTCCGTCGTCAGAGCTGATTCGGTCATCTGTGAGGTTAGACGATCTTTCAGGTGACTTTCCCGTCTTGGTGTCGTGCCCGTCTCGTCTGCAGGGCTTGCTCCTGTTGCTCTTTCTGCTGTTGCGTGCTGGGTTTAGCAATGAGTGATCCCTTAGCATTGCTAGCGTTCTACACTCGATGTCGTTTATCTCTTTTGAGTCTAGGTAGTCTGTGTTTCTGCTCCTCAACTCCGAGACGATCTCTGGTCTGACGACAGTTCTGTCCTGTATGCTCAGGGGTCCCACATTCTGGAATCTTGCCCCGTGGATGTCGTCGTTTGCGAGGTGGTACTGGTTTAGTAGCTTGGTCAGCTGGTTGAGTGCCTTCTTATGTTGGTTGGTGATCACTCTGCCAAACTTGAGGGCTAGTTCTGAGGTACTAAGCAGTATGACTTTCTGCTTGTTTGGCAGGCACAGTTCAGCAAAGTTGTCTGTTATTTCAAGTAACTTGTGGTATATTTCAGGTGGTATCAATTGTTCTAGGCCTAGACAGCAGGGATCGTATCTTGTTTTTGACAAGGTGCTGCTCAGGGAATTGCCCCGCAGGTCTCGGTGTCCTGCTGGGACTGTGAGCTCAAGGCCTGATGTTTGCAGGACTGTGAGCTGACGTGCAAGGTGGTAGTGTGTTGTCTGCCTCAGATACCTTGCGCTGGGTCCTTGTTTCAGCGATTCACCGATAATTTCATTCTGCAACATCAACATTGGGCGGGTGACAAACCCCAAGGGGCCTTTGTTATTTAAAGCTTTTGCCAGGTATGTGCATGTCAGCTTAGCGTACATCACATGCATTGAGGTTAGGCCGAGGCCTGCACGCTCTCTATCTTGGTGGATCATTGCAGACGGCGTCGACCTGGGTAGCTTGTATATTCTTTTGCATATGTTAAGCTTGATAGCATCACATCTGATAGTGTCATCACGCCTAGAGGCATTGAGTACGCCATGCAGCTGCCAATGACAATGTCAAGTGCTTGAGCTTTCTGTTTCATTGACAGGGGGGACATCAGCAGCCTCTCGCCTTTCCGCCTGGCTTCCTTTAGCACTCTGTCAAGATGTGGTGCCCAATTGAAGGTTGGGGTGATGTCTACCCCAAGATATCTGTAGGGCTCAGTGTGGGGATGCAGGAATGGGATAGGTGTGTTGTATATTTTGACTGTTTCTAGCCTCTGCTGGAGCATCTTCAGCATTTTGCTTGAAAGCACCTTGTCATTGCCATTTCTGCGGGCCTGGCCCCACAGTATTCCTGTCACAGCACATTTCTTGACATTCACAGCCATGCCTGACCAGTTCACAAACGCTTCAATCTTCTCTGCTTGTCTTGCAAGGTCA
>JAABUP010006766.1_pt1 | contig 16001 bp, 14 predicted proteins | sample 5559201 | NCBI WGS metagenome assembly JAABUP01 (sample SAMN10711887, study PRJNA513373) | rock metagenome | isolation source: Antarctica rocks | place: Antarctica
CCTGTTATCAGCACCAGCTTCCGGTCGTTAGCGTCCCGCACTCAGCGCGTTATCGGTAGCAGAACACACCAGGGACTTCGGAGAATGACAGTTATCAGCAGTAGAGTCAGCGAACGGTTTCGATGAGCAACACGACTGGCCGCCAGCTACGCGCCAGTCGACGAGTCCATCCGGTGGAATCGACCACTATGCCGGCTGGCCAGGCCCCCTGCAGCGCGTGCCATTATCGACGCGGCCGACGGACCGGGCCGCCACCGACGGAGGTTCTGTGCGACGCACCGACAGAGCCCGCTGCACCCGCCGCCGCCGCAACAACCGGCCGCGGCGGGGGGTGCAAGCCGGCGCACGTCCCGAGGGCTGCCCCACGTGATCATCGTCTACGCCGGCCGACGCCCCTCCGACAGCGACGGCCCATTCCCTGCCGCCGCCTGGGAGCCGGTCGCGGACCGCCTGCGGCTGCTCGTCGCAGGACTCGCGCCGAAGCGGCTGTTCGGGTCCGCCGCCGCGGGCGCCGACCTGCTCGTCCTGCAGGCCGCCGTCGAAGCCGGTAGACCCACAACCGTCTACACCGCCGGGCCCATTGACGCTTTCAGATCCGCGTCCGTCGTCGACAAGGGGGAGGACTGGGCCTCGCGGTTCGACGCCTGCACACAGGTGCAAAGCGTCGACATCGTCCAGGCCGCCCCCGTCGCTGACGACGGCGGCTTCAGAGAGGTCTCTAAGCGGATGCTCGCCGACGCCCACGCGGCCCTCGATGCGGACGAAGAGCTGGTCGTCATCGCTGTCACTGAAGGCCGCCACGACGGCCAGGACCACACGGAGGACCTGCTCGACGCCGCTTGCGCCGACGGCCATCTCGTCCTGCGCCTGGATCCCCGGCAGGCGCTGGCCGGCCGTAAGGCGTTCGTAGCGATGCCCTACGGCGTCCGCAAGCTCGGCCAAGGCCGGCCAGCCTGGCAGTCCGACCCGACATTTTACAAGATCCTTGCGCCCGCGCTTATCGCCGCCGGCTACTACCCGGTGCGCACAGATCTACAGGCCTCGACGGAGATCATCGACCGGCGAATGATCCACGACCTCGCGACCGCGGACTTGTTTGTCGCCGACCTCGCCACGCACAATCCAAACGTCCTTTGGGAACTGGGGGTCCGGCACGCTTGGGCCGGCGCCGGCACCGTCCTCGTGAGAGCAGACCGCCGCGAACGAGTTCCCTTCGACCTCGCCCGCATCCCCATCCTCACCTACCGCCGCAGCCGCGAGGACGTCACCGACCGCGACGCCGTACGGTCCGTCCGCGAGCTGCTCCCGGTCCTGACAGGCCCCTTCGACGGCGTCGACAGCCCCGTTTTCGCCGCGCTGCCGGGGCTCGAGCCTCCCGCGCTGCCTGACCTGACCGATGGCGAGCCCGCAGGCGACCACCGCGCCGAGGCCCTCAATCACGAGTTAGACCTGGCCATCGCCCTGGGAGACAGCGACCGCGTCCTGGCCGTCGCCCGCGACGGGCACGCTCCGCCCACCCTCCGCGTCGAGGCCGGCTTCGCGCTCACCGCGCTCGGCCAGGCGCACGCCGCCGTCGGTGTCCTCGGGCCCGCCGCCGAGCAGGACACAGCCTTCGCGAAAGAAGTGCTGCAGCAGCAGTACGCCCACGCGCTTTCCCGGACCGGCGACCCCGACAACGTCCGGCTCGCCGAGCTCCGGCTGACCCGCCTCGACTCGGTCCTGCCAGGATCCGCCGAGACCGCGGGGCTGCTCGGCAGCGCCGCGAAGACCGCCTGGCGGCACGGGCTCGACGCCGGCGAGGATGGCCTTACCCACCTCGATAAGGCCGTCGACGCCTACCGCGAGGGACTTCGCGCCGACCCCGCCGACTACTACACCGGCATCAACACCGTGATGGTGCTGCTCTGCCGCGCTTGGGCCCGCCCCGCCGCTGCCGAGGAGGACCTGGCCGAGGCCCGCTCGATCGTTCCCGTCGTCCGTTTCGCCCTCGAGCGGCCGCAGGCTGACGACGGCGCTTGGGCCCGCGCCACCCGCGGCGAGCTCGCTCTCTACGACAACCTCCTCGACGGCCGGTCCAGGGTCGAGGACGCCCGCCGCCACTACGCGTCCGCCGTTGCGGCGGCCGGCGCGAAGGCCGGGCACGTCGGCGCGATGCGGCAACAGATCGAGCTGCTTCTGCGCGCCGGCGCGCCCGAGCAGCCGTGCCGGGAGATCCTCGACGGACTCCCCGCTCCCCTAGCCTGACCGACCGGCGCCCCGGCGCGTGCGCCGCGCACCGCCCGAGCGGCAACTGGCGCCGCGCCGTGAGCTACGGTGACCAGCACAGGAGGCCGAAGTGACTACAAGAGCGAGCCTGCTCGCTCAGCGGAAGCTCGTCCGCCTGTCCAAGGCGTACGCCGCCGAGCCCGACAGGCCGACGCAGCACAAGTGCTTCCTGGCCCACCACGCCGAGGACGCCGAGGAAGTCCTCGCCTTTGTCGAGGAGTTCGAGGACGTCATCATCCCGCGCTCCATCGGCGTGACCGACGACGACGACTTCATAGACAGCGATGACGACGACTACGTGATGAGTCGCATCCGGCAGGACTACCTCGGTTCGACCACCGTCACCGTCGTCCTGCTCGGCAAGTGCACCTGGGCGCGCAAGTACGTCGACTGGGAGACCTACTCCAGCCTTCGGCTGAGCAAGCACAGCACCCGCAACGGCCTGATGAGTGTCCGGCTCGCTAGCGGCGCGGGCGCTAAGTGGCCTGCCCGTCTCAAAGCCAACCTCAACACCAGCGGCGCCGACGGCTACGCCCGTGCGTACACGTACCCGACGAGCGCCGCCTCGCTGCGCGCACACGTCCAGGACGCCTTCGACGCCCGCACGTCGCGGGCGCACCTAATCAAGCCGCTGACCGCTCGCCGCCGGAACAACGCGTCCTGCCCCTAACGACGAACGGAACCTCATGGCCGACCGCAAGGTCTTCGTGTCCTACGACTACGACAACGACAGGCACTACAGGCAGCTGCTGTCGGCGTGGGACGCCAACGCCGGCTTCGACTTTTCCTTCGAGGACCACTCCACGCCGTACATCAACAGCGAGGATGCGAGCCGGATCAAGGCGGCTATCAGTGCCAAGCTCTCCGGCGCCGAGTGCCTCCTGGTGATCGTCGGCGAGCACACCGCGTCGTCGGACTGGGTCGCCTGGGAGATCGCTAAGGCCAAGGAGCTCGGCCTGTGCCTCGTCGGCGTGAAGATCGACCGGACGTACGCCAGCCCCACCGGGCTCGTCGGTTCGGGCGCGTCGTGGGCTTACGCGTTCGACCGCGTGCCCATCGTTGCGGCGCTCGACGCCTGCTAGACCTGCCCGGTGACCGCGCGGAAGATGCCCGCCGTCGTCACCGCAGCGCCGGCGGCCGCCCGCGCGGGCCGTCGCGACGCCTTACGGTTGATCGCGGCCCGGCTCCTCGCCGGCGTTCTCGCCGCCGCCGCGGGGCTCGTCGCCGCGGGCCACCCCCGGCTCATGTGGCTCGCGTGGGTAGCGACGGCCCTATTCGCGGCCGCGCTGCTGATCGAGGCCGTCCGCGGGCTCACCAGGCCTGACCGGCAGTGGCACGGCTCCCGTGCCGTCGCCGAGGCGGGCAAAAGTGCGGCGTGGTCCTACGCTGCGGGTGCGGCACCGTTCACCGTCTACCGTTTGTGGGACAGCGGCAGCGATGTGTCGGAACCCAGGCTGGTAACGGCCGACGGACGTTCCGCTACCCGCGACCGGTATCAACATGCCGCTTCGAGTTCTGTCGGAGGTTTGCCGTACGTTGCCGGACGAGGACGTGATGGAGGTATGGCAGGTCCAGCGTGGTGGACGGTCGACGATGGGGGAAGTGGTGCTTGCGAACCTTCCGCCTCGGGCTGACGCCCCTACGCCTGAGCCGCCGGAGGGACAGGACTGGAGCGACGGCGACGAGCTCAGGTGGCTACGACTCTTGTCGGACGCCCGGCGCGCTCGAGGTGTGCCTGTGGCCGGGGGACCAGGCAAGTTCGAGGTGCTCCTAGGCAAGCAGCTTGTTCAGGGGCAGGCGGTATCGCGCCGCCCCCGGGTGTCTCGCCACTGGCCGTGCGGGTCCGCGAGGTCGCCACAGCGCTAGTAGGGGTTTGCCTGACGCTGAGCCCGTCGAACAGCGGGGTGGTCGTGACTTAAGCCCAGCACGACCAGATGGAGTGCGACTCATCCTGGTGCCTGCAGGGCGGTCGTCCGCGTCTACTCGTAACCGCGTGGTCAGCGGACGAGGACCGCGTCAACGGCGTTCTGCAGGAGGTGGAACGCTTCCTCGTCGTCCCAGACCGCGGCCGTGTGCCGCCACGCGACGTAGCCATCGGGTCGGACCAAGATGGCGCCGGCCTCTTCGACTTCCCGGGCGCGGCGCCAGTCGTGGTAGCTGTCCCGTGCGCGCTCAGCGCCGACAACGACAGTCCGTAGGAACGGCAGGTCGAGCTTGTGGGCCGCGCTCGTCCACGCGCCGCCAGAGAGGCCGGTGACGAGGGAGAACTTGCCGTGCCCGGTGACGTCCAGGGTTGAGACCTTGTGGCCTGAGTCGTTCACGAGCCACACGTGCGGCAACTTCGCGCCGGGTCGGGTGGTGGCCTGCAGGTACAGGCCCTTGTCCCGGGCCCATCTTTCCTCTGCTGCATCCGGGTCGGGTAGTACCGCCGCGGATTCGTAGCGCTGGTTGAGCTCGGTGCCTTGGGCGTTGAACTCGGTGTTCTTCAACTCGATGGCGTCGATGAGCGCCTCACGGACGGCCACGCCGGCAGGGGTCGGGTCGTTGAGCTTGGCCAGGCCAGCGGCGACGGCGTCGGCTTGGCCGTGGGTGCGGAACGCCTCGTTGATGGGGCCGTAGTCGACGCGGGACTGGTTGGCGCGGGCGACGACCTGCTCGCCGACCGGGGCACGCTCGTGGGAGTACGTCTCGAGCAGTTCGGGGCCGGCCCAGGCCTTGACGACGTAGGCGAGCTTCCAGGCGAGGTTGAACGCGTCCTGGATGGAGGTGTTCGACCCGAGCCCGCTCGATGGTGGGTGCCGGTGAACGGCGTCGCCGCCGCAGAACACGCGGCCCTTGGAGTACTGGGTGGCCCAGGCCTGGTTGATCTGCCAGGTGGTGACGTTCTGGATCTCGACGTCGACATGTGGGTCGCCGATCATCTCGCGGATGCGGGGCAGGACCGCCTCGGGTCGCAGGTCGGGCTCGGGGCCTTCGATGTCGTAGCCCCAGCCGGCGATCCACTCGGTCCAAGGGCGGATGGCGCGGAAGGTGCCCATGCCGATCTCTCCGTATCCTGCGCCGGGGGTCATGATCCAGTGCAGGATGCTCGGCCGGTGCGCGACGTACTGCGTCAGATCTGCCTTGAACAGCGTGTAGATGGTGCCGGCACGGCCCATCGTGCCTTCAATGGGCAGGTCTAGCTCGTCGACGACGCGCGAGCGCGCGCCGTCGGCGCCGACCAGGTACCGGCTTCGAATGGTGTACTCGTGCTCGCTGAGCCGGTCTCGCAAGATTGAGGTCACGCCGGTCGCGTCCTGGACGTGCGAGACGTACTCGGTGTTGAACGCGATTTCCGCCCCCCGCGCGGCCGCGTTCTTCACCAGCACCGGCTCCATGTAGGGCTGCGGAATGTCCAGCAGCGGACACGGGCTGCCCTGCAGGTAGTCACCGATTCGGTTCTCACCTGTGCCCCAGGTGCGCAGCCGCGCGACCTCGGCGCCGGCCAGGCTCGTGGTGAACAGGGTGTCACCCATCAGCTTCCACGGAGTGGCGACCGACGTCGCCTCCTGTTCGACCCCCAGGTCACGCAGGACCTCGAGGGTGCGCTGGTTGGTGATGTGCGCGCGTGGACTGTTGGCCAGCCAGTTCCACTTCGTTGCCACCCGCACCCGCACCCCGTAGGTGGCGAGCGCGAGCGCGGCCGCGGCGCCGGTCGGTCCGGTGCCGACGACGAGCACGTCGGTGTCGAACTCCTCGGTACCTGCATACCGGGTGGGCGCACTCATCCCGTCGTCGCCTCCGCCCGCCGGTCGCTGCCGGCTGCGGCTGTGGTGTCGCTGCTGGCGAGCAGGTCGAGGGCGACGTCGACGATCATGTCCTCCTGCCCGCCGACCAGGCCGCGTCGACCTATCTCCACGAGAATGTCGCGAGTGTCCAGGCCGTAGGTCGTCGCGGCGCGTTCGGCATGCCGCAGGAAGCTGGAGTACACGCCGGCATAGCCGAGGGTGAGGGTCTCCCGGTCGACCCGCACCGGGCGGTCCTGCAGCGGACGGACGAGGTCGTCGGCGGCGTCCTGCAGCGCGAACAGGTCGCAGCGGTGCTGCCAGCCCTGGATGTTGGCCACGGCGATGAGCGGCTCGATCGGGCAGTTGCCGGCGCCGGCGCCCATGCCGGCCAGGGAGGCGTCGACGCGGGTGACGCCGTTCTCGACGGCGACGACGGAGTTGGCGACGGCGAGGGAAAGGTTCTGGTGGGCGTGGATGCCGAGCTCGGTGGCGTCGTCGAGCAGCTCCCGGTAGGCGCGGATGCGGTCGCGGACGCCGTCCATGGTCAGCCGGCCGCCAGAGTCGGTGACGTAGATGCAGTGGGCGCCGTAGGACTCCATCAGCTTGGCCTGCTGCGCGAGCTCGGACGGCGAGGCCATGTGGCTCATCATGAGGAACCCCGACACGTCCATGCCGAGCTCGCGGGCCTTGGCGATGTGCTGGGCGGCGATGTCGCCTTCGGTGGCGTGGGTCGCCACACGGACGGACGCGACGCCCAGGTCGTGGGCGCGTTCCAGGTTCTCGATGGTGCCGATGCCGGGCAGCAGCAGGGTCGTCAGCTTGGCGATCTTCACGACAGCAGCGACGGCGCCGATCCACTCCTCGTCGGTGTGCGCACCGGGGCCGTAGGTGAGGCTCGCGCCGGCAAGGCCGTCGCCGTGCGCGATCTCGATCGCGTCGACACCGGCCGCGTCGAGCGCGGCGGCGATCTCGGTGACCTGCTCGAGGGTGTAGCGGTGCCGGACGGCGTGCATGCCGTCGCGCAGGGTGACGTCCTGGATGTAGACCTTCGGCCCGACTGGGGTGGTGGGAGTACTCATGCGGCGGCCTCCGCAGGCAGTGTTCCAGTGGCCTCGGCCTGCGCGGCTAGCGTGTCGGCGACCCGCAGTGCGGCCGAGGTCATGATGTCGAGGTTGCCGGCGTAGGCAGGCAGGTAGTGCGCGGCGCCTTCGACCTCGAGGAAGACGCTGACCTGGGTGCGGACGCCGGGTTCGAGGTCCGGGTTGAGCGTGCGGGTGGTCTCGTCGGCATCCAGGTCCCGGAACTGCACCTGCTGCTTGAGCCGGTAGCCGGGCACGTAGGCGGAGACGTCGGCAACCATCTGCTCGATCGAGGCGGTGACCGTGTCACGCCCGCCGGCGTCGAGCTGGTCGGTCAGGCACAGCACGGTGTCGCGCATGATCAGCGGCGGGTCGGCCGGGTTGAGCACGATGATTGCTTTGCCGCGCGCGGCTCCGCCGACCTGCTCGATCGCGGCCTTCGTGGTTTCGGTGAACTCGTCGATGTTGGCGCGGGTGCCGGGCCCCGCGGACTTCGAGGCGATGGAGGCGACGATCTCGCCGTAGTGCACCGGCGTGGCGCGGCTGACAGCAGCGACGATGGGGATGGTGGCCTGGCCGCCGCAGGTGACCATGTTGACGTTCGGTGCGTCCAGGTGCTGCTCAAGGTTGACCGCCGGCACCGTGTACGGGCCGATCGCCGCCGGGGTCAGGTCGATCAGCTGCTTGCCCAACGGTGCGAGCTTCGCCGCGTTGGCGATGTGCGCCTTGGCCGAGGTGGCGTCGAAGACGATCGCGATGTCGTCGAAGCCATCCATCGCGATGAGGCCATCGACTCCGTCGGCTGTGATGGGCACACCGAGCCGCTGGGCACGGGCCAGCCCGTCGGAGTCGGGGTCGATGCCGACCATCGCGCCCATCTGCAGGTGCTGTGCCAGGCGCATCACCTTGATCATCAGGTCGGTGCCGATGTTGCCGGAGCCGATGATCGCGACCTTCGTCTTGCTCATGTGCTCTCCCTTGCCGGGTGGTCGCCGGCGTCCCTCGACGATGCGGTGGTCCCGCTGAATGACACGGTGATGGCGCCGACATCGGTGATGTTTGCGGTGAACGAGCAGCCAGGCTCGACCGTGACCATCGGTCCGAGGGCGCCGGAGAGGATGACGTCGCCGGCGCGCAGCGGGTTGCCGAAGTCGCGGACCGTTCTCGCCAGCCAGGCGACCGCGGCGAGCGGGCCGCCGAGGCAGTCCGCGCCGGTGCCCTCGGAGACGACCTCGCCGTCGCGGGTCATCGACATGGACGTCACGGCCAGGTCGAGCCCGTCGAGCGGGACGGGCTGGTCGCCAAGGGCGAACATGGCCGACGAGCCGTTGTCGGCGACGGTGTCGAGGATGCTGATGTCCCAGCCGGCGATGCGGCTGTCGACGATCTCGAGCGCAGCGACGATGTGGTCGGTCGCGGCGGCCACATCGGCCTCGTCAATCGGGCCGGCCTGGTCGAGGTCGGCGCTCAGGACGAACGCGATCTCGGCCTCGATCTTCGGCTGCAGCAGCCGTCCGATGTCGACGGGCTCGTCCGGGACCGTGTGCATGTCGTCGAGCAGCACACCGAAGTCGGGTCGGTCGACGCCGAGCTGGGCCTGCACCTTGGGGTTCGTCAGGCCGATCTTGCGGCCGACGATGCGGGCGCCGGCCGCGGTGCGCCGCGCGATGAGCGCGTTCTGCACCTGGTAGGCAAGGTCGATGTCGGCGCCGACGTCGCCGTGGTCGAGCAGTAACCGGATCGGCGTGCAGGGGATGCCGGTGTCCTGGGCGGATTGGAGCCGCCGAACCACCTCGGCGGCGGCGTCGTCCAGGGCGGGTCCGGCATGGCCGCTCAGGACAGCTCCTCGTCCAGGAAGCCGAGCACGAGGTGGTTGAACTTGTCGCGCTGCTCCCACTGCGGCCAGTGCCCGGCGTCGCTGATGTGCTCAAACCGGCCGCCGGTGATCTTCTCGGCCATGGTCATGCCGGCCGACGCCGGCCCGGACGGGTCGTTGGAGGTCCAGACGACCAGCGCCTGGTGCGGGACGGCGGCGAGCTCGTCGTCGGTGATCAGGTTGCGGCGGCGCACGTCGGGGTCCTGTAGGCACAGGATGTGGCGCATCGACTCGGCGAACCCCGGTTGGGCGTAGATGGTGCGGCGGATGTCGACGAGTTCGTCGGTGACGGTCTTCGGGTCGGCCATCAGCCACTCCAGCCGGGCGCGGATCCGCTCGTCGGTGGGCTCGTCCGCGGCGGCCTGCGACAGGCTGCGGACGCGCTCCATCACCTCCGGGGTGGCCATGGTGCCGCCGGGGGTGTTGAGCACGAGCCGCAGTGCACGGTCGGGGTGGGCGGCGGCGAACTTGACTGCGACCCAGCCACCGAGCGACTCACCGTTGAGGTTGGCCCGCTCGATGCCGAGCGCGTCCAGCAGGCCGGCGAGGTGCTCCACGTAGTCGGGCAGTTCGAGGTCTGTGGTGGCGGGGGTGGAGTAGCCGTGGCCGGGGTAGTCGTAGGCGACGACGCGGTACTTCTCGGCGAACGCCGCGATGTTGTGCGCGTACGCCTCCAGGTGGCCGCCGGTGCCTCCCATCAATACCAGTGGTTCGCCTTCGGCTGGGCCGGCTTGCAGGACTCGGGTCCGCCAGAGCCCGACCTGGACGTAGTCGATCGAGTGCGGAGTCGATGACAGCGCCACCCATACCGGGGTGTCGCGGGGGGGCTCGGGTGCACTGTCGGTCATGGGTGCACTGCCGCTGCGGTCAGGGCGCCGATCGCCTCCGCGCTGGTGACGATCTCGGCGAGCAGGCCGAGCGAGGCCAGCGATGCCTCGTGGGTCGCGTCGTCGGCTGCGCTGCACGCGTCGGAGACGATGACGGTCCGGTAGCCCAGGTCCGAGGCCTGCCGGGCGGTGCCCTCGACGGAGAAGTTCGTGGCGACGCCGGCAAATAAGATCGTGTCGATGCCGCGCGAGCGCAGCAGCACGTCGAGTTGGCTGGCTGAGAAGCCCCCGACCCTCTGGTGGGTGAGGACCAGGTCGCCGTCCCGGGGGGTGAGCTCGGGCAGGATCTGCGCCTTCTCGCTGCCCTCGACCAGGCAGCCGCTCTGGGACACGATGCCGAGGATGGGTGAGTTGGCGACGAGGTCGGCGAAGCCGGGCTGCCACGCGACCCGGGTGTAGATGACCGTGGCGCCGGCCGAGCGGGCGGCGTCGAGTAGTGCGCCGGTGACGCCGACCACGCCGACCTTGTCCGCCTGAGCGGCGAAGAAGCCGCCGAAGGCACCCTCGGCGGTGACGATGTCCTTTTGCATGTGGACGGCGATGACGGCGGTGGTGGACGGGCTCAGGTCCATGACAGCTCTCCTGGCTAGTGGGTTCGGGCCGGTCAGGCGTGGGCGAGGATGGAGGCGCCGATGTCGCTCACGTCGCGCTCGGCGGTGAACGGGTTGGACAGGAACACGCTGACCAGGTCCACCCCTGAGTCAGTCATGGTCTTGGTCTGCTGCTGCAGCTCCTCCGGGCCGCCGTACATGCACCAGTAGTCGACGAGCTCCTTAGTGATCAGCGGCTTGTGCGCCGGGTCGAGCCCGCGCAGGTACTTCGCCCACGTCTCGAGGTAGTGCGGCTGCTCGGGCGAGTTCGGGTCGCCGAGGTAGGCCATCGCCGCCGCCGTCGACGCTTGCACGATGGGTGCGCCGAGCTCGTCGATGTGCTCGTTCATGAACCCGGCGTTGGTGAGGCACGAGGAGATCGGGCCGGAGCCGAAGCCGTTGGTGATGCCGTCTTCCCACGTCTCGCCCGGCTGCGTTTTGTAAAACCAGGTCAGCGAGATCAGCTTGACCGACCCCTCGGGGCGGCCGGCGTCGGCGACCGCCTTGTCCAGCTCGCGTCTGACGAGCTTGATCATGTCCGGCTGCGGCCCGAGGCAGTAGATGACCGCGTCCGCGACCGCGGCGGCGGCTCTGAGTCCCTTCGGGCCGCCGACAGCCACCCACAGTGGCACCTCGGAGGTGAAGTCGTACCAGTGGCCGTCGCGGTCGAGAAACTCGATGTCGCGCTCCTGGTTGAGCCACTTGTGGTTCACCCGCTCGCCAGCGAGCAGCTTCTTCGACACGCGGATGTGTTCCATCAGCTCGTCGACCTTTGCGGGCCGGTTGCCCATGGAACGCAGGGCGTTGTTGGCGGTGCCGATGCCCATGAACGTCCGGCCGGGCGCGAGGTGGTTCAACGTCGCGACCGAGTTCGCGGTGACCGGCGCGATGCGGGTCAGCGGATTGGTGACCATCGTGCCGAGGTTGATGGTCGAGGTCTTCGTCGCGGCGATCGCCAACTGCTGGTACGGGTCGGAGAACAGCAGCGGTCCCTCGCCGACACCGAAGTGGGTGACGCCGACGTCCTCGGCCTGCTTGACGAGATCGACCTGGTCGATCTTGGCGCACGTTCCGATGCAGAAGTCCATGTGTCGCGCTCCTTCTAGCTAGGCCGGGAGGACCCGGGGATGGGCGGATGTCGTCAAGCGGATGCGGCGGTCCGTGCAGTCGCGCGTGGTGTCGAAACCGGTAGTGCGGTGGTGACCGCGAAGCCTGCGATCCAGTCCGGGATCGGCTCGTAGAACGACGAGGTGACCTCGTAGGGACCGGACGCCGCGAGGGCGGCGTAGGCGGCGATCGAGGTGCGGGTCTCGTGCGAGGAGTGCCCGGCCTGCTCGGTGAACCAGTCCGTGCTCCAGGCGTCGATCTGTTCCAGCTCGCCCGAGGCGAGCACGGAGAGCAGGTTGCGGTCCCATTCGGGGTTCAGCGGCTGCATCGTCGACTCGCCGGCGGCGTAGTCCCGTCCGGCCTTGATGACGCGCATCTGCCGGGCGGCGCGCTGCTCGGGGGTAAGCCGCCGGCCCTCGAAGATCAGCGATGCGGCGACCTCGGGCGCGGCGCCTTCTAGGGTGGGGACCGGCGGGTCATGCGAGAGGCCGCCCGAGCCAACGAACAGCACGTGTCGATCGAGGTTGGCCGCGGCGGAGCCGATGACCGAGCCGAGCAGGCGTGCGCGCCGGGCTGGGCCAAGTGGTTGGGCGACGCAGTTGATGAACACCGGTACGACCGGGATCTGGTCGATGCCGCCGAGCAGAACCTCCAGAGGTTGCGCGAAGCCGTGGTCGACGTACATCCGTTCCGAGAGCGTCACGTCGATCTCGGCCTCAAGCGCCGCCTTCACGAAGGTCCAGGCCGCGTCGTGGTCGACGGGCAGCGGGCCCGCCGTGGTGCCGTAGTCGCCGATGGACTCCGCAGACGCGCCGATGCAGAAGCTCGGCATCATGTCGTAGAAGAACCCGTTGTAGTGGTCTGGGCCGAACAGCACGATCAGCTGCGGGTCGAACTCGGCGGTGAACGCGCGCGCCTCGTCCAGCGCCGCGTTGACGCGCTTTCGCGTCTCCGGCGCGGGTTCGGTGAAATCCATCAGGGGGGAGTGCGACATCGTGACCAGCGCTGATGACACTCTTCTCGGTCTTCCTTTCGCCCGTGAAGCAGGTGTGTACGTACTGGCATGCTAGCGTTCTAGTAGATGTTAGCTGGGTCACCACGTGAGTCAAGGGTTGTAGCGAAACCTCTCGGCATGGACGCCGGGCCCAGCCGGTGAGCGACGCATGCTCAGGAGAGGCGGTCGGGCGAGCGATGACCGCGCTGTTCGGTGCGCTCGTTAGGCTTCGCGGATGACTTCGGCCGCGTGGCAGGGTCGTCCGGCGGCGAGTGCGCCGGGCGTGCGACCGGCTGCGGTGTCGGCGGGAAAGCGGCTCGCGCCACTTGTCTACGACCTGGTCAAGGAGCGGCTACTTGAGGGTGGCTACCAGGCCGGGGAGTGGCTCCCGGTGGAAGCGCTAAAGGTCGAGTGCGGCGTGTCCAAGCAGCCGATAATGGACGCGCTCCGCAGGCTCGCATCCGATGGGCTCGTCGAGATCATCCCGCAGATCGGCTGCCGGGTACCCGTGTACGAAGGCCAGGATGTCGCGGACTTCTTCGCCGTGTTCGGCGGCATGGAGGGGGCGGTCGCTGGCGTCGCTGCACATCGGTACACACCCGAGCAGCTCGACGAGCTTGCGGCAGCGAACATAGAGATCGACCAACTCCGCACTGCCCCGGACGCATCGGTGCGGTCGCACGGCTACCGAGTGTTGAACCGACGCTTCCACGCCCTCGTTCACGAAATGGCGCAGTCACCGGTCGTCGCCGAGATCAGCCGTCGGATGTGGGACATGTCCGATCTATTGATCAACACCAGCGGTGTGCCGCAGCCGCTCGCCTCAGCCGTCTCCGGACGCTATGACGATCACGAACGGATCATCGCGGCACTGCGCGACCACGACGCCGCAACGGCTCGAGCCGAGATGGAAGCGCATATCGTCGGCACCGTCTCCATCATTCATACTGAAGCCCGCTCGGGAACCGCTAACTCGGCCGGTAGTTTTAGAGTCGTCAAGGCGTAGCGGTCTGCATGCGCCATCGACATATTCAGGTCGACGACCACACCCTGATCCGCCGCGCGGCCATCCGTGGACGGTGAGGACAGGCATCGGTCCACCCATGCTCGAGCTCAGTGCTCCGGATGCAGTAGGGCCGCACTGCAGTCGATCTCGCCACGCCGCCGGATCTAATGGGTCGCTGACTGATCCTTAAGCCAACTCGTCTTGGCTACACAGACGACCGTTCACGCCGCTCCGCGGAGTGGTTGTGTCAACCTGACTGAGCTCCAGCGGATTTGCGGCGAGTCTGGAACTGCGCGGCAGCGCAGCTTGGCTGGCCGTCCCACTTCTTTGGTAGTGAGACGACCCGGGTGAGACGTTCGGGATAGCCGTTTTGCAGCCCCGGCCGTCTCAGAAGACCGCCCAAAACTTGACGCGGCGGGACCTGTTTTCAGGACGACTTCTGCGACGACGTTTGAGCTGATCACGAGGCTCAGTGAAGATCCGGACCGGTGCCCCCGTTGCGACTCCTAACGGGTTGGCGGAGACCTCTGGTGGTCAGCGCCGGATGTCATGGACACGTGTCGAGCTTGCGCTTCCTGCGAGTTCACGTGGAACACCAGCAACAACGGTTTGACCTCGTCGAGGATGCAGACGCGGCTGGTGCGGCCACGGGGCCTGTAGGTGGAGACGCGGCACCTGCTGGGCTGAACATCGACTCAAGCGCTAGGATCAGAAACGAAACAAGGGCCGGCAGGTACCTGTCGACCCTTGCTCGCCCTGCCAGGGCTCCCGCCAGCGGCTAACGAGACCGCGGATACGGGGAGTTCTACGAAGCGGCCGTGGCGCTTTCGGCGTTGCGGCCGCTTCGGTTGCTTGTGACGCGCTGGCTCTCCTTCGTGAGGTCGACGCAAAGGATGTCGTCCTCGACGTAGACCACCCAGCGTCGAGACTCTTCCGTCGGGATGTCGTAGAAGCGGGTGAAGACGGTCCCCGCTACCAAGATCGGCCCCTTGTTGTTCGCGGTGGACTGAGGTCGCGCCGGGTACGCATTGGGGTTGTCCTCGGTCGTTGCGCGCATTCCGACGATCTTGCGTTCGCCCTCGTAGAGCAACTCCACGAAGTCCGGCGCCCCGATGAGCCCGTGCGCAGCACGGTTCAGCGAGATGAGACCGCGCTTTTGGATCGTCACGGTCGGCACCTTGGACACCGGCGCACTCGACTTCTGGAAGACCTCGAACCCCACTGTGCACCTCGCCCTCGTCGCGTGAACTAGTCGTGCCCGACCTGATGGCCTGATCTCGACGCTGTTCCCGTCGGCGGCCACCACCAAGCTACCCCACGAATCTCGGTCCGCGTTGGGACGACCGCTGGAAAGTTTGGAAAGTGCTCCCAGCAACCCAGGGGTCGCGAGGCACACCGTGGAGGCCTCAGTGAACATGGCCGGCCACTTGGTGCACAACTCGGAACCGTCAGTCACAACGTGGACTGACCACATAGTGCACAACTCGGAGCCGTCAGTTGCAACTTGGACTGACCACATGGTGTGCAACTCGGAGCCGTCAGCGGCCCCTCCAAGGACCGCTTCCGGGAGAGTTCCGTCAGGTTCGGGCTTGGGCCCGTTGTATGGCGCGGTAGACGGTGGAGCGAGCGACCCCGAATAGCTCGGCAAGCTCAAGGGAGGTGTGCCCGCTGGCGTTCCACAGGTCGACGAGGTGGGCTTCCTGCTTGGGCTTGAGCTTGGGCTGCTTACCGCGGAGCCGGCCCTTCGCCTTCGCCACGGCCATGCCCTCCCGGGTGCGGGCACGGGCGAGGTCGGCTTCGAACTCGGCGACCATGGCGAGGACGTTGAACAGCAGCCGGCCGACCGGGTCGGTCGGGTCGTGCACGGAGCCGCCGAGGTTGAGGCGGACGCCGCGGTCAGTGAGTTCGTCGGCGATGTCGCGGGCGTCGGGCAGGGAGCGGGCGAGCCGGTCGAGCTTGGTGACGACGAGGGTGTCGCCGGTGCGGCAGGCAGCCAGCGCTTGCCGGAGGCCGGGCCGGGCGCGGTTGGTGCCGGTCAGCCCGTGGTCCACGCAGACCCGACCGAGGCTGACCCCGAGGCCGGCCAGGGCATCGCGCTGGGCGGTGAGGTCCTGCCCGTCGGTCGAGACCCGGGCGTAGCCGATCTTGATGCCGCTCATCCGAGCAGTGTCGCCGGTTGGCCCCCGGTCACCGGGCTTTTTCGCGGGCGGGTCTTACGGAAACCACTGAGCTGCTGCTTCATGGCTGGCGGGGGAGTAGCGAGCCGTTCCCGTAGGAGGATCCGCTACTGGGACGAGTGATCGCTCAAGGCGGCACCCGCCAGGCACGTCAGGCCGACGAGGGAACTAGTTGTTCTGGCGGTGTGCACCCAGGCCCAGCGGTCCCGGGTGGCCTCCCAGCCGTGCGGCGGTTCGTCCGCGGCCCAGGTCA
>JAABUP010006767.1_pt1 | contig 16000 bp, 20 predicted proteins | sample 5559201 | NCBI WGS metagenome assembly JAABUP01 (sample SAMN10711887, study PRJNA513373) | rock metagenome | isolation source: Antarctica rocks | place: Antarctica
CCATCGCGCACTTGAAGACCTGGCGGATACTGCACACCGACTACCGGAGGCCACTGCACACCTTCCGCACAACGATCTCGACGGTCATCGCCCTACACTTCTACCGAGGTGCCTGAATAAGCCTCAATCTGCGCCCGCTGCGCCAAACCCGACTCAACCGTCGGCGACCGGATCCACCTCAGCAACGTCGAACGGTCATCATTCCTCAGGATCACCGGCGCCACTCGAGACATACTCCATTGTCTCAACACCACACCAGAAAGCCACTTACAACACGCGACACTAGTGTCGCCCGTCGCAAGTGAGTTTCGCGTCTGTGGTTGACACGATGTCGTATCTCGTGTGTAGAGCGATTGGTGTTGCGGGTCGGGGACGAGCGGGTCCTGCGGGAGTGAACCAGGTCCTCGGCGATCTCGGCGGGGTTGGCGCAGCGAGCTTGGATCCTGTTGCTGGCAGCCGAGGGAGCAGTAACGCGCAGATCGGCCGGTTGCTCGGGGTGAGCCACCTCGAGTACGCTGAGGCATGCCTGAAGCGATGCCTCAAATTACCGATGGTGAGCTCATGATGAGCAACACTCTGGTTGTGCGTCCTGAAGAGCGGGAAGCCTACCTGGCCGAGCTACGCAAGGTGCTACCGCTCGCGAGGCAGCTTGCCGGCTGCATGTTCCTCGAGGTCGGCGAGAGGGTGGACAGCCCGGCGACTTTTGTCCTGACCGAGCGCTGGCGCAACGGCAAGGAATACGTGGACGAGTACCTGAGCCTGCAGTTCTACCAGGAGTACATTCGCAACACCGAGCAGATGTACGCGGCGCCGCGCGACGTCGTCGTCCTGACAGCCGTCTCCTAGCGCTGCACCCGCGGCGACACGATGGACGTCAACATCGTAATCGGCGAGCGTGCGGTCGACATCCTCACCACGTTCCCGGGCCGATGAGCAGCTGGACCAGGACACCGAGCACAGGCAAATCCTAGGAAGATCGTCCTTCTCGTTGCCACGCGCGGGCCCGGTTCACCGTGGCCGGCGCCGCCCTCGACGGTTAGTCCCCCAGCTCGAAAGACCGGCCGCGGCGAGGACCCTCGCCCGGCTTTCGTTGAACACGGTCTCGTCACCGGGGGCGTCGGCCAGCAGCTCGACGGCCACGTTCCGCTTGCTGGTGACGAAGGCGGCGAACTGTCGCAGCCAGTTGGTGAAGGCGGCACCCGGCGGGCCCGACCCGTTCGCCGCCGCGTGGGCGGCCTCGCACACGGCGGCCGCCTGGTCGGCGTAGGCGGCCTCGAGCAGGTCGCGACGGCTGGAGAAGTTCCGTACAGCGTGGCCATGCCCACGCCGGAGCGGCGGGCGATCTGCGCCATCGATGTCTCGCCGCCCTCCCCGAAGGCGTCGCGCGCGGCATGGAGAATCATGGCCCGGTTCCGGCGGGCGTCGGCGCGCCGGACGGGCGCCGAGGGCGCCGCTCGAGCAGGAAGCTGCGCATCGGAGCGCCGCTCGCCGGCATCGACGCGGACAGCATCTCCGGTCACGGGTCGAAACTATCCCCCGAAGCGCACCGATCCTGCCCCGCACGACCGAGAGCCCGTGCACCGTTCCACCACCCGGAATTCTCTCCGTTATCCCGTGTGCTGGCGACGCCCCGAGCCCCACCGGCTGCGGAGCCGGCAGGACTTGGGGTGGATCATCGCCTGGGCACGGGGTCAGCGGTGCGAGCGGTGCCAGCGGAGCGAGCGGGCTGGCTGGTCAGGGCTGGAGGTTTTCTAGGTCCTCCAGCAGGCTGGGGTGCGTCGGGTTCCAGCCGAGCGCTTGGCGGGTGTGGGCGCTGGTAGAGGGCTGGTCCATCGCGAAGATCGAGCCGAACGGGCCGAAGCTTTCCTCCGGCACGGGCGCCACCGGCAGGCCGAGGCGCCGGCCGATGACCGTGGCGATGTCGCGCACCGCGTCGCCCTGGTCGGCCACCGCGTGCCAGGCGGTGCCGGCCGGGGCCTTCTCCAGGGCCAGGCGGAACAGGAGCGCGGCGTCCAGGGCGTGCACGGCGGGCCAGCGCTGGGCGCCGTCGCCGGGGTAGCCAGAGACCCCGCTGCGGCGTGCCTGGTCGCTCAGCAGGCCGGCGAATCCGCCCTGGCCCTGGTTGTGGACCGTGCGCGGCATCCGCACCGAGGTGGCGCGCACACCGCGCGAGGCCAGGTCCAGCAGCGCCATCTGCGAACGGCCCCGCTCGCCCACCGGTCCGTCGGTGGGCACCGGGTCGGCCTCGGTGGAGGCGCGACCAGGCACCCAGGGGGTCCCGGAGACGGTGACGATCGGGCGGTCGCTGCCGATGAGCGCCTCTCCCAGCGCGGCCATGGCCGCGCTCTCCTCGGTGATGGCTGCCGCCAGGGCGTTCGCGCTGGTGTAGTCGCGTCCGAACGCCAGGCTGATCACGCCGTCGCAGCGTGCGGCGCCGGATCGCAGGACGTCGAGGTCGCCCAGCCCTCCTCGTAGCGGCTCCGCGCCGGCGCCGGTCAGGGTCTGCGCGGAGGCATCGGAGCGGGCCAGGGCGAGGACGGTGTGGCCGTTGGTAAGCAGCTCGGTGACCACGGCGGAGCCGATGGTGCCGGTACCGCCGGTGACGAAGACGTGCATGAGGCTCTCCTGACAAGTGATGGGACCGTTATGCCGTCAAGTTAGCACCGCGATGGGCCACCTGTCCCATCACCTACGATGCTCTCGTGGCTCGATGGGAACCGGGGGCAACCCAGCGGCTCGTGGTCGCGGCCGTGGACCTGTTCACCGAGCAGGGCTACGACGCCACTACGGTGGCGCAGATCTCCGAGCGCGCCGGGGTGACCAAGAGCACCTTCTTCCGCCACTTCCCCGACAAGCGTGAGCTCCTGGTCGCCGGCCAGGAGACGCTGAGCCGGCTGCTGGCCGAGGGGATCACCGAGGCGCCGCCGGGCGCCAGCCCGCTGCAGGCCGTCGCCGCCGGCCTGCAGCGCGCCTCGAGCGAGATGGGTCCAACCAACCGCGAGCTCGGCCCCCGCCTGAAGACAGCCATCGCCGCCAGCACCGAGCTGCAGGAGCGTGACGCCCTCAAGAGCGTCAGCCTCGCCGCCGCCATGACCACCGCCCTGCTCGCCCGCGGGGTGCCCGACCCGGCCGCGCACCTGGCGGGCGAGCTGGGCGTCCTGGCCTTCAAGCGGGGCTACGCCACGTGGTCGCAGGGCGACCGGGACGCCGACGACGAGCTCGCACCACACACCTTGGCCGCCCTGGACAATCTGCGAACAGCGAGCGCATCCCTGAGCTAACCAGGCGACCTGGCCTGGTCAGCGCCGGGGTCTACGCCCGGCTTGGTCGACTCCTGACTTGCGACGTCAGCGTCTTTGACGGGCACCTGCCGCCGCTGTGGCCACGTGGATCAGGCGCCGAGAGGTGCATAGGCACCCCGGCCGGCCAATGCGTCGTAGAGCACCCGGCGTGAGCACCCCAGGTCCCGGGCGATCTTCGCCTTGGCCACTCCCGCCTCAGCCAGCCGCCGGGCCTCGGTGACCTGGTCGGCGTCCAGGCGTCGGGCGCGTCCTCGGTAAATGCCCTTGGCGCGGGCGATGGCAATGCCCTCGCGCTGCCGCTCCCGGATCACGGAGCGCTCCAGCTGGGCCACGGCTCCGAGCAGGTGCAGCTGAAAGGTGGCGAACGCGTCCTCACCCCCCGGGTCGAACGCGAGCCGCTCGGTCACGAACTCCACCCGCACGCCCCGGTCGGTCAGCTCGGTGACGACCTGGGCCAGGTTGACCACGGAAGCGGGCCAGGCGGTCCATCGAGGTCACCCGCACGGTGTCGCCGGCGGGGGCGTGGCGCAGCATCGTGGCCAGCGCGGTGCGCGCCTCCCGGCTGCCACCGCTGACGTGGTCGGTGAAGGTCTCCTCGACGTCCCCGATCGCCTCGATCTGGCGCGCCGGGTTCTGATCGGTGCTGGAGACCCGGACGTAGCCGATGACCTGTCCTGCCACGTCTAGACCGTAGGACAGGGGTGGGCATCAGAGCGGATCGGGGGCCTAGCCGCACGCGTGTCGTGGCCCCGGCATGGTGTGCGTCTGGGGTGTACCCCAGAATGACAGCGCCGCGGCGAGCATCTTCTACGCGCCCTCACGCACGATCGCATCCAGCAACGATCCCGACTGCGTCGGCGATGAGGGCGCTGCCTGCTCGCCGGCCTCATCGCCGAGGATCTTCGCGTGCTGCTCCTGACCATCACCGTCGTGACCAACTGATCGTGAACATCGGTCCCTATCTTCCCGACCAGCGTTGCAGCGCTGATCTTGGTTAAGGGACTACAAGATCACCGAGAGAGTACGGACCCAGCCGCCGATCCACAGTTCCGAGCATTGCTCGGGTGCGCCCGCGAGGCGGTCGTTGTCGCGACCCAAGAGGGCGTCGGCACGGTGATGCAGCTGCTCGACTGGGGCATCTGGCCCGTCGTGCTCGTCCGCCGGGTCCACCGCGGCGAGTACGTCGACGATCACCAGACATAGATCCGAGTCCCTTCCCGAGCACTTGCTGGTCACCGTCGTCGCTATAGACGGCTCCCCGGGGGCCGAGACGTTCAGCCGCCGCGCTGCCTGACCCGCTCGCATTGCGCTGGTGAGCCCCCGGGCGGCGGCCGGATCTGGCCGGGCGCTCCCCGACCGTCTTGCGGTCGGACGCGACCCGATGAGTGGGGACAGTGCACGGGTGAGCAGGGACAGTGGACCGGTGGAGGAGCAATTGCCCGGTGGCCGCACCGACCTCACGAGAACTGCCGCGGTGGCTGGCCGTCGACGGCTGGCGGCTCACCCCGCAGCTGCTGTGTCCCGCCCACCGAACGGACGGCGCGTCGTGATCCCACCTGCTGGTGTAGCCCATCTTGAGCTGAGCCAGGCGAGGGAACACGGTCGGTGACGACGGTCGAGCATGCGGGCGACGACGGCGGTCATCAGGCGGTCGGGGGAAATCCGGTGAGCCCCGCTGGCGCGGCGAGTCCGGTGGAGGGGCTGACGTTGGGGCCGGGGTTGGTGTTGCCGGTGGAGGCGGTCACCGAGACGTTCGCGATCCTGGCCAAACGCGGCGCCGGCAAGACCTACACCGCCGCGGTGCTGGTGGAGGAGATGATGGCCGCCGGTCTACCGGTGGTGATCGTCGATCCGGTCGGGGTGTGGTGGGGGCTGCGCAGTTCCGCCGACGGCAGATCCGACGGGCTACCGGTGGTCATCTTCGGCGGCGATCACGCCGACCTGCCGTTGGCCGAGACCGCCGGCGGGCTGCTCGCCGACCTGGTCGTCGACGACCGGGTCCCGGCGGTGCTGGACCTGTCCGCCCTGTCCAAGTCCGCCGCCCGCCGGTTCATGACGGACTTCGCTGAGCGGCTCTACCACCGCAACCGCGACCCGCTGCACCTGGTGCTGGACGAGGCCGACGCGTTCGCCCCGCAACGCACCGACCCCGGCGGGCAACGCCTGCTCGGCGCCATCGAAGACCTGGTCCGGCGCGGTCGGGCCCGCGGCCTCGGCGTCACCCTGATCACCCAACGTCCCGCCGTGCTCAACAAGGACGTCCTCACCCAAGCCGAGGTCCTCATTGCGCTGCGGATGACCGGGCCTCGTGACGTCGCCGCGATCGATGAGTGGGTGCGGTTGCACGCCGAGGAAGACCAGGCCACCGAATTGAAGCGGTCGCTGCCGTCCCTGCCGGTCGGTACCGCCTGGGTGTGGTCCCCGGGCTGGCTGGGGCTGCTGCAACGGGTGGCCGTCCGCCATCGGCGCACCTTCGATTCGTCTGCGACCCCGAAGGCCGGGCAGCGACGGGTGACCCCGACCCGGTTGGCGCCGATCGATCTGGCCGCGCTTCGGGAACGGATCACCGTGATGGCCACCGATGCGGCCGCCATCGACCCCACCGCTCTGCGCGCCCGCGTCGCTGAGCTGGAACGCGAACTCACCGCCCTGCGCGCCGCGGCGCCCCGCCCTGCGCGGGTCGAGGTCCCCGTCCTGGACCCGGCCACCGTGGACCGGCTCGAGCACTGGGTCGCCGACATCCGGGGCCTGTGCAACGCGTTGGGTGTCGCGGCCAACCAGGTCAGCGACCAACTCGCCGCCGCCCGCGCCGATACCACCCGTGCACCGCGGCGGCCCGCACCGGGGACACCCCGACCGGTACGCCAGGCACCCGAGCGGCTGACTTCCACCACTACGTCGGCCAGGCAGCCCGTAGCGCCGAAGACGGACCCGGACCCGGGCCCCGACCGCTCGCCGGGCGGGGAGGCCGATGCGGTCGCCCCGCCGTTGAAGGCCGGCGCGCGCCGGATGCTGCACACCCTGGCGCGGCATGACCCGATGCAGGTCACCCGGGCGCAGCTGGGGACCCTGTCCCGGTTCAAGGTCACCGGCGGCACGTTCAGCACCTACTTCAGCACCTTGCGCCGCGCCGGGCTGATCACCGAACACGACGGGCTGATCGGGCTGACCGACACCGGCCGGGCCGCCACCGGCGTCAGCGCGGCCGCACCGGCCAGCACCGCTGAACTCCTCGAGCAGTGGCGCGGCGCGCTCAAGGCCGGAGCGCGCACCATGCTCGATCTGCTCATCGACGCCCACCCAGACGCGCTGACCCGCGACGAACTCGCCGACCGCGCCGGCTACGAGCCCACCGGCGGCACCTTCAACACCTACCTGTCCACCCTGCGCCGCAACGGCCTCGCCGACATCACCGCCGACACCGTCCGCGCCAACGACGTCCTGTTCCTCGCCGCCACGCCACGCTGATCAACCGTGGGAGTCCCCGTCGTCATCGTGGTCGGGGTCGCGCAGTGGGCGTCGGGTGCCGGTGGGGTCGGGCAGCTGCCGGTCTATCTAGGGTTCCCGGGTGACCGCGCAGGTGATCGCTGTCGCGGTCGCCACGGCCGGGGTGGTCTCGGCGGTGATCGGCGTCCTGGGGTACCGGCTGCAGGCACGCCAGGCCAGTCGACAGGCTTATGACGCCAGCCGGCAGGTGCGCGAGGCAGCGATCGATCGAGCGCAGACCGTCTACCTGTCCGGGATGAACCTGCTGGCCAGCGGCCGGCCACAGGAGCGCCTGGTCGGGATGATCGAGCTCCGCACGCTGGTAGTGGATCCGACGGCCGGGGAGTACGCCCAGCTCGCCCAGCAGGCCCTCGACCACCTCCTGCCGCTGCTCGACAGCCTCCCGCCAGCTCTCGACGGCCCGGACCCGCCGGGTACAGACTGAGGAGATGTCCGCAACGTCCACTGCGTCGATCCCGGTGACCCAGCACGCCGTCGAGGCCGCACGCCGTGCGGCGGCCGAGTTCACCGACCGGGGCGTGCCTGTACCCGCCCTTCTCGAGTTGATCGCCCACACCACCGCGGGTCACCAGATCACCAGCACCGAACTCCCCACACCCGGCCACGGCGCCGACGCGCCCCGACACGGTCGGACGACCCCGCTGCCCGCTCACCGCTGAACCCCGGCGCGTCCGCGGCACCCCGGCCGCATGCCCGCTCACGACCGACGGGATCCAGCGAGCAGATCACCGGACCAGGGCATCCGCGCCTCCCCTGCCGTGTGCCGGGACGCTCGACTCACCCTCGCGACGGGCGTGGGGTGCTCATCGCGGGACCACACCCGCCAGCCGCACTTCCGGCCGAACGGCCTGGTGCCCGAGCGCTACGCGCCCAGGCACCAAGCGCCGGCTTCGCGAGCACTGCTCTTGGAAGAGCAGTGCTCCGCTAAATCGGATTCCACTTGGTGGCTCGCGATAGCTGTGTAGCAACTGCTCTGACCCGCTCCGACGTCCACACACCAATGCCGCCCCGGGACCGGGGCATCGGCCCCAGGCAACCGATCGATGACCGGCTCCACCCGTGACCGTGAAGGTCGAACAGCTCCTGCCGCAACGGGAAGTCCCCGCTCATCGCCTGGACCGAACCGGTGGCGCTGGGAGTGGTGTCGGGGGTGTCGTCGACGATGGGCTGATGGCACGCCGTCCGAGCCCCAGCCGACCAACCGCCCGTCGGCCCCGCCGCGGTACTGCAACCCCGGCCCGCGCAGCGGACCCCGGTCTGGCGGGCCGGAACCAGGCCGCGGCGGTGGCCGGGGACCGGGCCGACGCGCTCGCGGAGCTCGAGCGGCTCTACGCCGCTCTGCCCGACCTGGCGTGCAAGGGGCTGTGCGGGCACTCCTGCGCCCAGCACGTCGACGCCTCCACCGTTGAACGGGACCGGCTGGTCCGCGTCCACGGCCTGGACCTCGACGCGCGCACGTCCGACGGGGCCTGCCCCGCGCTCACCCGCACCCTCGGCGCCACCGGCAGCTGCACCGTCCACCCCCACCGCCCGATGATCTGCCGGCTCTGGGGCATCGCCGCGTCCATGCCGTGTCCCCACGGCTGCACCCCCACCGGCGGGCATCTCACCGACACCGACACCCTGCGCCGGCTCCTAGCCAGCCTGGAAACCGGCGGGCACCCCCACACCGGCACCCGGCGGCTCCTCGAGCAGTGCATGGCCGACCCCCACGCCGCCACGCTCATGGCAGCCATGCTCCGCGGTGACCCCACCGCCACCCCAGCCCTCCACGCCCACCTCACCACCCACCAACCCCCGACCCCCACCGAACGGAGCCGCGCCGGAGCTCGAGGTAGCCCGCCCGCGCCAGGGCTCGAAGAGCCCCTGCCGGGCCAGCATGGGCCAGCCGGCCCGGGATCGCTGTCCTGGTGGGCCTGCTGGCGTTCCTGACACCGCTGCATGGTCTGCCGGAACCACTGGACCTCCAGCGTCACCCGGCGGCGGCGGGCCGCGGCTGCTGGCCGAGCACCGCCCAGCCGCGTTCACCCCGGCCGGGCGCGCAGCTGCCGCCGCAGCAGCCGTCTGGGTCCTGGCCTACAACGCCCGATGCCAGCTCAGCTCCCTCCCCGCCGGCGACCCACCACCCCCCGGTACCACCCTCCGAGCCCTCGCCGAGCACGGCCAGACCTACCTCACGCTCGACTGGTGACCACCGACCGGGCCGCACGACCCCAGCGGACGTTGACCAGTGGCCCTACCGTCTGGCTCATCCGCGGGCCCAGCGAGAAAGCAGCCGGAACAGGTAAGTGCGATGCGCGTCTCAGGCGTGTTCTCTGCATGAGGCCCGAGCAGGCGTTCGCCGAGTTCTACCGGGCGGCCAAGGATCCGTGCCTGCGAGCCGTCACAGCGAGCGGAACGGATCGGGCTGCCGCTGAGGAAGCCGTCGCCGAGGCGTTCGCGCGGGCATGGGCCGGATGGCCAAAGGTCAGCAAGCACCCGGCTCCTGCCGCGTGGGTCGTCCGCACCGCACTGAACCATCACGTCTCCCACTGGCGGCGGACCCGCCGCGAAGTCGTCCTCGACGAGACGGTCCAGGCAGTCGCGGCTCCTGCGGATGCGACACGCGAGCACCAGGACCTCATCGCGGCGGTCCGTGCGCTGCCACCACGTCAGCGTCAGGTCATCGCCCTTCGGATCTTCCTGGACCTCGACACCGCCCAGACCAGTCAGGTCCTCGGGATCGCCGAGGGCACCGTCACAGCCCACCTGCACAGAGCCATGACCGCCCTGCGCGGCCGGGTCCTACCCACCAAGGAGAACGCGTCATGACCGAACCTGCGCTGCGCGAACAGCTCCACGCGGCCTACGCGGACGTGCATCTGGACGACCCGCTCGAGGACGTCCTGCGCCGCGGTCGCCGACTGCGCTGGGCCCGACGCGCCCCACTGCTCGCTGGTGTCACAGCGGTCGCCGCCGGCGCAATAGTGCTCGGCCTGCCCGGCCCCGCGACGCCGTCGGCGTTCGCGGCCTGGACCGCCGCCCCGCGAGTCCTGACCCCCAGCGACACGGCCGCGATCACGGCCAGCTGCCAGGACGGCAACGGGCCACTGCCGGCCACAGCGCTGAGCGACGCCCGCGGAGACTTCGTGTTCACGTTGTTCACCGACGGCAAGCGCGCGGTCACCTGCGAGCGCTATCACCACAACGGGTACTGGCGAGAAGGCGGCAGCTCCTCAGTCCCGGTCGCCCAGCGCCGGCAGGTGCTCGACGGCGCCGTCGCGGTGAGTCTAGAGGAGGCCGGCGACCTCACCATTCACAGCGACCACGCCGCCAGCGTCTGGGGGTGGGCAGGGCCGCGGGCCGCCCGAGTAGTCGTCACTGCTGACGGACGCACCACTCAGGCAACCGTCCACGCGGGCGTGTTCGCCGCCTGGTGGCCCCACAGCGGACCGACCAGCACAGGCGGACGACTGACCGCCTACGACAGCGCCGGCACGCCCCTACGAACCATCACCTTCTCGACCAGCTGACCGGAACGACTGTGCCGCGACCGGGTACAACGCCGAGGCCGGGGCGGTCCTGCGCTGCGGCGGGGCGCCGCCCTTCCCGGGAACCCGGGCCTACGTCACCCGGATCCGCCAGCTCGCCCTGACCTACACCGCCCCCGCGGGACCGCCGAGCGCGCCCGGCGCTGCCCGGGGCACCGGCCGGGTCCTTCGCCGCCGCCACCACCCAGCGAGGGGTGCCTTACGTGGCGTACTGGACGCCGCTCAGTCCGACGGCACTCATGAGGGCCTCCCTGATCCGAGGTCGGCCGCACGGTCGGCGGCCGCGTCGAGCCACCGCAGATCCGCGTCCAGGTGGGCGATCCGGTGATCGCGGCCCATCCGCGCCAACGGGTCGTGTGGTGGGGGCGCCTGGGAGAGCTCTCTGATGCGGCTCAGGTGCGCGGCCCGCTGGCGGGCGACGAAGGCGGCCAGTTCGGACCCGCCGGTCCGGAGGGCGGCGACGGTCATGCGGACCAGTTCGTCGGCGCCACGGTCGACCAGCGCCTCGGGTTCCTCCAGCCAGGCCGCCAGTCGTTCGGAGCCGACGTCGGTGATCGCGTAGACCGTGCGTTCGGCAGCGCCGTCGCTGCGGGTCTCGACGACCTGCACCAGGCCGTCCCGTTCTAGCCGACCGAGCGTGGAGTACACCTGCCCGTAGGCGAGTGGCCGGGCGTCCGGGAACCAGCCGTCGTGGTCCCGCTTCACTTCGTACCCGTGCGCCGGCCCGGTCGCCAACACCGCCAGGAGCACCTCCGCCGTTGACATAAGCGGGCCGTACACGAAGTACATGTACTGAGGGAAGCCTGCCTCCGTGCGGGAGGATGATCGGGTCGCCGTCCGGAGTCGGAGCCGAAGTACGCCGTCAAGTCCAACCTCAGCGAGACGTGCGCCTTGGATCCCGAGCTGGTCACCCAGAATCTGTCCGGGTGGGGGGCCACCTGGGAGCTCGGCTACAACCCCGACGGCTCCCGCCAGCAGCGCAGTTGCACTTCAAGTGCACGATGGCCCGGCTCGCTCGACGGCTCCCCCAGGCGTCAAGTAATGCATAATCCCCATTATCCACCAGGCGTCGGGCGCTCCCCTGTGGCGTCGACCAGGCGTTTCGCTTAGCCCTCGCCGCCATCGATGTACCCGTCGCACGAGCCGACAGCGCTCGTCATCGCCCTGTTGTCCGCGCCCTCGACCGCCCCCAGCTCGGCGCATTTACGCGACGCGGCGATCTTCAAGGGGCCGTTGGGGTCGCCCGCCATCCCGGTGGGACGGGGGCGCCGAAGCCCGGTGGAGACAGTCGCACGACGTCTCGGGCCCCGAGTGCGTCGACCAGCGGCTCCCAGATGACATCGGTCTCGGGGTTGCCGTGTACCAGCACGACCGTCACGACGTGGCCGTGCCTACCGTTGGCGTGGCTCCCTGGCTATTCAGGTGCCGGCGCAGCCAGGCGACGGCGTGCTGGTCGACAGTCGCGGCGTGCGGGGTCTGCGGCGCCGGGGTGACGCCCGGCTCGTCGGTCAGCGCGTGCGCCATGTCGGGGACGACGACCAGGTCAACTCGGGCGGGGTCGTCGTAGCGGGCCGCGAGCGTGGCCTTCAGTCGCTGCGCCGGCTCGAGGAACCCTTCTCGGTCGTCGTCCGCCCCGATGATGAGCTGGACCGCCGGCTGTCCAGCCGACAGCAGCTCGTCGGCACGGGCGACGAAGTCCATCCGCGCGGCAACTGCCAGTGACGCCGGTCGCCACGGGTAGGTGACGCCGAACCGGCGGCCGGTGGCGTCGACGGCAGGGCGCAGTTCCACTATCGGACTGACCAGTACCGCTGCGCCGGCTTGGACGCCAGCGCTGGGTCCGGTCTCGGTGAGGACGAGTTACGCGACGACAGAGCCCATCGACCCGCCGAGCAGGCCCAGCGGCGCGGCTCCCAGGTCGAGCCTGTTGCGCAGCTCGGCGAAAGCGGCGGGGAACTCCTCGGCGCCCTGTGCGGCGATCGGGCACGCGTAATAAAGTGCTGGAAACTGCTCCGCCGCACGCTCGACTGACCCCAGACTCCCAGGAGGAGCAGCATGAGCAACGCCGCTTCGCCCTCGCCTGAGCCCACCGCCACGGCTGAGCCTAAGAAGCGCAACTGGTTCCTGCGGCACAAGATCATCTCGACACTGCTGGCGTTGTTCATCATCGGCATCATCGCTAGTGCTGCTGCTGGTGGCGGCGGAGGCAGCAGCAACGCTGCTAACTCGTCCACATCGCCGTCCGCATCTTCAAGCACGCCTAGCAGCGCGACATCCTCATCGAGCGCCTCCGCGACCTCGACCAAGGCCACGTCCTCCACGACCCTGGCGAAACCCAAGCCTGTCGCGACCACGACCTCCAAAACTCCAGTCGCCAAGCCCAAGCCCACCTACACCACGGCGCAGCAGCAGGCGATCGGCTCCGCCAACGACTACCTGTCCACTCAGGCGTTCTCTAGGGCCGGGCTCATCGACCAGTTGTCGTCTTCTGCCGGCTCAGGCTTCTCGAAGCCTGACGCGACCTTCGCCGTCGATCACATCGCCGTGAACTGGAATGAGCAGGCCGTCAAGGCCGCCAAGGAGTACTTGGCGACTCAACACTTCTCCCGTAGTGGGCTCATCGACCAGTTGTCGTCCCCTGCTGGCAGCCAGTTCACTAAGGCGCAGGCGACATACGGCGTCAACCACACGGGGCTCTAATCAGCGTGGCAACTTAGGACGTCACGTTTGTGAGTCGCGCCGGGGCTGGGTCCTGGTGCTGGAGCACAGCGCGAAGAGTGGGTTGAAGCCTTGGACGAGTTCCGCCAGCTCACCGATAAAGAGCTTCATCTCATCGACGCTGGTCTCGACCACGTCTGCGGTGCCGTCGGTCACGTCCTTGCTCCTGGCTGGCCTGTGACCGAAGACCTTGCCCGATGGCTGGAAGGGGAACGAGCTGTGTACGAACTCGTTTCTTTTGGCGAAGGCATCCTTGGCGCGGCTGAGGAACGCGCCCACCTGGTCCGGAACGGGTGGCGGGAGGTCACGGGAGAGCCGGCGTGCTTCGGTGATCTGTTGGCTGACAGGCTCGTGCGTGAATAGTCCCTGCTCCACGTGGCCCAGCGTGTGACGGAGCGAGGTGATCTTGTCCTCTAGAACTGCACTGACACAGACGATCCGCCCCATGGCCCCGTAGAACTCCTCGGGATGAAGACCGAGGGTCCCGCTCGGCAGGTTGTACGTATCGATGCTCACCCTGCCATTGTCACTCGCTCGACCGCCTTCGATGGGTCCCTCCTGAGCCGATCACGTACGTGTGTGTTCAGCCGCGGTGTGTGGCTGGGTTAAGGTCATGGTCCCCGCCCACGGTGCTGCTGTCCGGTTTGGCTCGCTCGACGATGCGATACACCGTGAAGCGGCCGACCCCAAACAGGGCCACCAGGTCAAAGGGCGTCTTCTGCCCAGTTCGGTGCAGATCCAAGAGCAGTGCTTCGCGGGCTGGGTCGGCCGGGTCGTGCACCGTGGAGCCGAATTGGAGGCGGACGCCGCCGCGGGTCAAGTTCATCGACGATGTCGCGGGCGTCCGGCAGCGACCGCGCGAGCTGCCGCCGGCCCGTCCGCCAGGTGGCCGCTGTGATTGTTGGCGCTCATGGCTGCTCGGTGTCGGGGTCGAGCTGGCGCAGCTCGACCGGCCAGGGATCGCCGGGCGGCCACGCTGTGGGCTGACGATTTTCGTCGAGGACGAGGTTGTAGTGCCACGCGCCCGGGCTGTTGGTGACCCGGGTCATGCAGCCTGCCGCGTAGGCGTGCGGCGACCACGCGGGACCTAGTGCCGCGCGCACCCATGCCTCTTCTTCGGCGGGGTCCACGAGCAGGCGCTGCCGGGCCAGGGTGCGGTGGTGCCCGGCGATGGAGACCGTCACGATCGCGTGATGCGGTGGCCAGCCGGGTAGATCGCTGGGGACGTCGGCCATGTCGGCGCTGAGGGTGATCCGGGTGTGCCGGTCGGTGAGGGAGTTAGCCTCCAGCGTTGGTGGCAGGTTCTGCCTACTGATCGGCTCGGCGCGAAAGATTCCCTGTCGAAGCTGGTGGACATCGCGGCCGTGGCGGCGCTGGATGCGCGCGAGTAGCTGGGCGACCTCCGCGGGGTCCGGGCGTGCGCGCGGTGGGCGCGCGAGGTTCCTGGGGCTGACCACGATGCGGCGGCTCCCGGCACCTCCGGTAGAACGGCGCTTAACCATCAACGAGGGTGGTTCCCCTACTCGTCTAAAGATGCGGCGCGACGCCGGGATGCAGAGCGCTGGCGATGGTCCAGGCGATCGCTGTGAACACCGGGTCGCCGTGTTCAAGACCCCAGAGCGCGTCGTCGAGAGTGCGGAGACGAGCCCACCGCGCAGCCCGCTCGCCGTGGAGCCCGGCAATGTCGGTCAGGACAGCCAGTCGCCGGCGGACCGCCGCCTCCGGGGCACCAGTGGAAAGGACGTTGGCCCAGCGGTTGCGTAGCAGTGGCAGCAGATCGAATTCCGGGTCACCGATCAGCGGCTTCGGGTCGATCGCGGCCCATCCCCGACGGCCGGCCAACACGTTGGCGTAGTGGAAGTCCCCGTGCACCAGACGTTCCGGCCCCGGGTTGACGACGAGGTCGCGGGCGACCGCTACCGCAGCAGCCACCACGTCGGGGTTTCCAGGGCATCCCAGGTCCCGCCAGCGCCGCGGGAGATCGGTAGCCCACCGGCGGGCCAGGTCAGCGACCGCCGGAAACCCCGCGGCCGGCGCGGTCGCCGCGTGAAGTCGGCGCAAGACCGTCCCAGCAGCGGTCAGGGCCTCCGCCTCCTCAAGGTGTTCCAGGGAACGGGCAGGGTCCAGGCGCTCCAGCAGCAACGCTCCCCGGGCCGGGTCCGCGTCGAGCGCGGCGACCGCGCCCTGTCCCGCCCACCACTGCAGCGCCAGCCCCTCGTACCGGGTCTGCTCGTCGATCCAGCCGACCTTCAGCGCTGCCGGTGGCCCACCCCGCCGCCGCACCGGGACGACCAGGGCGACGTACCCATGACGCAGGGGCCCATCGAGGTCCAGTCGCCACTCGCCGAGCAGCCGGTCGATCAGCGAGGGCAGCCGGGAAATCCACTGCTCTCCTGGGTGTCCTTCCCGGGCGATCGTGGCGGCGGCGAACGCGGCCGGAACCGTCAACACGGGCGAGCTCCAGCGCGAACGGGGCGGGCACGGCCTTCACGGCCGGACCGATGGTCAGCACGGGAAGCGATGGCGCCATCCTGCCGTCGCCGGGCCCGGGTGGCCGGCAACCCAGCGGGCGATCGCTCTCACCGCGGCGAGCGTGCAGTGCTGTCAGGGCGCCGACGGGGTCGTCCGCTGTCCCCGCGAGGCCGACTGCGAAGGGCGGGGCCAGTGGTTTGTGTCGGCGACCACGCCGCAATCTGTGCGGTTGGTCCGTCGGGCCGGCGCAGCGGCAGGTGAGGAGCCCGACGTTTTCCGGACAGTGAATCTGTTGGGGTTTTTAGGCGGCTCGGTTGTCGCGAAACCAGTTCTGCTCGGCCTCGTTTGGCGTGATGTATCCGAGCGCGGAGTGGAGCCTTTTCTGATTGTATCGTAGTTCGATGTAGCGGGTGATGTCAATTCTGGCGTGGTCCTTGGTGGGGTACACGGTTCGGTTGACTCGTTCGTTCT
>JAABUP010006768.1_pt1 | contig 15997 bp, 23 predicted proteins | sample 5559201 | NCBI WGS metagenome assembly JAABUP01 (sample SAMN10711887, study PRJNA513373) | rock metagenome | isolation source: Antarctica rocks | place: Antarctica
TCCCTCTCCCTCCCTCCGTGTTTTCCTCTCCCTCTCTCCCTTCCTCCGTCCCTTTGTCCCTTTGTGTCAAAAATGATCCTAACTCCTGTTGTCCTGAAGTGTGAGATCTTTGCCTGGCAGGTTGAAGAAGATGGACAGGAGTGGCCAGCAACATGCAGTCGGCGGGATGCCAACCTGTTCTTGCGAGGGGTGAAGCGCTTTGGGACCATTGACCGCCTGCCCGACATCGCAGCTGAGATTGGACCCTCGTTTGACTCCATTCCTGATGCAGCCAGGTCAGACATCCATACCTCATGGCACTGTCGACTGATTCACGTCTGCATTGTCTACTGATTTATGTTAACCTTTCTCTACTGATGTATGTTGGCATCATTGGCATTGTCTACTGATTTATGTTAACCTTTCTCTACTGATGTATGTTGGCATCGTTGGCATTGTCTACTGATCAAGACTGAAGGCATATTTTTACCATGCAATTGAGCTATTGTACGCTGTAAGATTTATCTCAGATTGCAATGTGGTGACATGAGCAGCAGATCAGCATATGGACCGCACTTATTGCAGAGCCGAGATGCATTGGGATGCAAGTACAGCAAGTTGTTGAGACTCTGATGATGTCATGGCATTTTATATCGCTGTGTATGACTTTACCTGTGTATGACTTTACCTTTTATTTGAATAACCTGCCTCTGGGCATATTCAAAGCATGTTCTCAAAGACTTTGTTGGGGTTTGGGAAGTAGACAGTCAGACCGCCTTTGAAACAAACACACCCCCCTCCATCCCCCCCGTCCCCGCGCTACACCACCTTTTCTCATCATCTACCCTACGCTGGCCCGCATGCTGCTGATGTTGTCTATACTCTCACTGAAGGGTGGCGCTGTGGAACGGGCTGCTGCGGCATTGCAACCAAGCATGCAAGATGTTTGCAAACGGCCACGTCAGCGACCCCACTGCCAAGGAGCCTATTTTGGACTTCTTTGGAGTCTCTGTGAAGGCTGAGGATGTGCCGCAGCAAGTTGAGCGTATGTACCTGCTGAAGAAGAAGGTGAGCATATATGCTTGTCGCCTTGCCTGGCCAAATGGCCATAGTAGGCCCCATCAACCCTTAACTTCTAATACATGAATGAAATGCATGCCTGTCTGTTGGTCTGCCTGTCTGTCTGTCTGGCGGAAGACGCGCCATTCAGCTTGACAACAGCATGTGCCTGCTGCTGCACAAGGACAGAGCAGATGACCTTTCTGGCTGCTGTCATGCTTGTCTGTATGATTCTCCGTCTCCGTGTCTGTTCATCTGCCTCTTCCTGCATCTGTACATGTTTCTGTCCATGTATCCGCCTGTCTGTCTGTCAGGGCAGGGCTGAGGCTGTGCCATTGCAAATAAAGATCTGTGAAAGTAGCATAGATTGCACAGACAGAGTACCTAATTTGCATTCTGACCTGCAAGCCAGGACATGCCAAAGCGCATCCTTTTGCTTGGCAGGTTAGCCACTGCAGACTCGGAAGTAGGCCTCCAGCTGAGCGTATTGTTGACCGTATTTTTGACCTACAAAACCCTATCATGCATAAGTCACAGCCCCATACATCCACCTGCATTGTTCACAGGGAATATCTCTGGGTCCCGTAAGACTTTGACAGCTTCTCCAGTTTAGGCCGTGACACCAGGTGCTGGGTTTGATCCCAGGCTGCTGTTTTTACCTGGGCAGCCCAATATCATACCTGGCTTCTCAGTAAATTGACGCCGAAAGGCAAAGTCTTTTCCTTTTCACACAGCCATGCGTGCACTGTGCAGATTGAGGCCTTTGCAGAGCCTCAGCGCAGCCTGAGGCTGGACATACAGCTCAGCATCCCCAAGTGGGGCAAGGCCTGTGGCTGGACAGCCCGGGATGATGCCATGCTCATGCTGGGGGTGCACTGGCATGGCCTGGCACACTGGGAAAACATTGCTGCTGATGACAGGTCTGCACCAACACCATGTGCATGGCGTGATGTGATGATTTGTAACTTGTTTGTAAATATATTGTGATGATTTGTGATTTGTTTGTAGATATGTCACTTCGTGTTTGTAATGTCTTCTGAAGTGTATGTCATCATGTGTGTATATACATTTTGTGTAAGTATATATGTGTGTGGAGGTATGCTCAGTGCTGCCAGCTCTCATGAAGCACATGCACAGAGCCTGCTGAGTAGTATACACAGGCGCTCGCTCCTGCGTCTCTTTTGTTCATGCTATTCTGCTGGTTCTGATTGTCGGTCAGCTGTGATCTGTGCATGCCTGATGTGTTGCTGTGATGTGTCACCCAGCACGCGTGTGCATTTCATGTCAGTTGCAATCACTGTCGCCTATGCTGCTGTAAAGTGTAGTGTGACATGTGATCTGTCATGTTCTGAAACGTCTTGAGAAGGCTTGTGTGAGTGCTAACCCTCCATCCTGTCCATGTCATGTGACAGCTGACAAGGAATTACGTTTGCTTAGGCTGGGGCTGGGTGACAAGCTTCAGCTGGCGTGTACAGAGAAGAAAGGCAGAGCACAAGCCATTCAGGTCCATGGGGCCTCTTTCATGCTTCCTACTGGTGAGCCCTTCAATTGTCATGCTGCCTACTGATGAGCCCTTCCCCTGTCATACTGCCTACTATTAAGCCCTTCCCCTGTCATGCTGCCTACTGGTAAACCCTTCAACTGTCATGCTGCCTACTGGTAAACCCTTCAACTGTCATGCTGCCTACTGGTGAGCCCTTCCCCTGTCATGCTGCCTACTAGGGAGCCCTTCAACTGTCATGTTGCCTACTAGTGAGCCCTTCAACTGTGCCATAGCGCTGATAGCAATTGGTTGGTGGAGGCACTCCCAACGCTGATTGGCATTGCTCTGTAGGCTAACTCACAATCACAAGATGATGCTATAACGTGCGTAGGTCAGTGCTTCGCACATGCAGTGAAGCAGCATTTGGAGACACTGTTGTTGTGAGTGATGTTGCAGGCGCATGTTTTGGCACGTACCTAGCTCAGAATGAGCTGGAGAGTGTTACTACTATTATTATCATTATTGTTATTGTTATGTTGCAGGCGCGCATCTGGAGACGCGAGTGCTGGCCCTACTGAAGAAGATGCAGTCTGCCAGCTTGATGCCCCCTGCTAGTCAGCCCAAGTCCAAGCAATCACGCCTCACAGCTCACCTTGGCCCTAAATCAGGTGCCCCCCCCCCCCTCACCCATTCCCCTCTCCATCTGCCCATTTGCTCATCTGCTCATGGCCAAGTACATGTGCCTGACCCCTCTGCCTGACTGATGTGCTTAGCTAATGTGCCGGTCCCTCTGCCCATCTTGTTGCCCCATACATCTCCCCATCTGCTTGTCTTGTTGCCTGCAACATCTCCCCATCTGCCTATCTTGCTGCCCAGTGTGCCTTTCCATCTGTTCACCTGCCTCTCCATATGTCCAGTTCTGCAAAACCTGTTTCCAGTAAAAGAACGTGTTGCACCCAATGTTGGCATGAACAAGGTTCAACCCAATTGTTGCTCAGATAGTATGTTGTGACTCTACAGCACCCTCCCATGGTCAGCCAAGAGCTTCCATTATGACAAGACATGCCGTGAGCAGATGTGCTTGTTGGCTGTGCAGGCAATTCAAGGAAACGAGGCCATGACGCGGCAGGCAGTGACATGGCAGATGCTAAGAGGCCCAAAACATCGTCTGAGGACCAAAGGTACTGATTTGCGCATGGCAGCATGGCTGTTGGGATCAATGCTACATCTGAACAGCGAACAGCTGTCTCACATTGGCACATCAGTGTTCAGTGAGCAGCCTGGTATAGTACCTGGCTTGTCATTAAATTGACGCTGAATGGCTTAGTCTAATCTTTTCTTTTCATCAGTGTCCAGTTTCCGGGGTCGTTTGAGCACTAGTTCCAGCTGCACGCACCTAGCTGTCTGCTAGTATGACAAGTATTCTCAGCTTTCAGGCTGACTGATGCCCGTCTGAATACTAAGAATGACTGTCATAGTAGCAGACAGCTAGGTGTGAGCAGCTGCTTACACTTTGCGCTGTTTGTCGTCGGGCACATTGCTTACACATTGGAAACTGAAGCTGTACTGTGGCCGGTCCAACTGCTTTGCCCATCTGCAACTGTTTTGAGGCTATGCAGCTGTGAGCCCTCAGCGTGTAACAGCACTTGAAGCCTTCAGAGTATGACTGGCGCTCCTGGGCAGTCCGATATGATACTTGGCTTCTCATTAAATTGACATTGAAAGGCGTAGTCTTTTCTTTTTGTATTTTCTTTTCTTTGCTTTTCTTTTCTTTTCTGTTCTATGACTAGCGCTGCTGGGATATGGACATCCGAAGCCGTGTTGTTTCTTTTGTATGGCATAGGCTTGCTTACATTGCCCTTGCAGGTTGGTTTGTTCGTTCGTTTGTTGAATCGTTCATTTGTTCGTTCGTTCATTCATTCATTCATTCATTCATTGCCCTTGCAGGTTTGAGCAGATGCTGGACCCTGTGATGCTTGAAGTGAAGAAGTTGCGAACGCTGCAGCGCAAGGGAGGAGAAATGGACAAAGTCAAGGTTCTGGAAAAGACCCGCAAATACCTGGTAAGCCTATTGCTTTGGTTTGTGGCTTTAGAGTCGAGGGTGCAAGCGAAACATGCTTTATAGCAGCTGGACGCTGCACTGCTATGACCAATAGCAACAAAGTAGAAATTTGTAGCTCTGTGCTGCACACAGCTGCATAAGTGCATGCAGGTATGCTGTGACAGAGATGACTAGTCCTGCACATACCTAGCTCATCATGAGTCGGAAGGCACTAAAGTTGTTAAGATTATTATGCATGCATAACAGGGTCAACAACCTTTGATCGAGGGATGCAGCTTGCATAGCCACCGTTTTCAGATTGTGTGCAAAAGCAAAATGGTTGCTGGATTGCTTGATCATTGGTCAAGTGATTTACTGAAAGTCGTGTCCCAAACTGCAGCAATTGCTCACGATTCTGTCAAGCCAATCTCAGCCCTTGCTGTGAAATTGCAGCGTGCGGTCGGCGACCACATACAGACACTCCCAGCGAGGCAAGGGGAGTCAGAGCGCAAGCTGTGGGCTTCTGTCTCCAGCTTCACTGAGAACAAGATGGATGGTGACAAGCTATCCAAGTTGTACGCCAAACTGAAGGCCAACAAAGCATCTCCCTCTGGTGAGCCCTGGAACAGATGGGACATGAAGCTTTAACACCCTGCATGCCTTGTCCTGTTCTGGTTAGATAGCTTCTGTCCTGTTATATTGTCCTGTAGGCGTAAGACTGTGCAAAGATATGATGACATGGCCTGCCATGCTAAGGGGTGCACCAAGTTGCCCTGCCCGGCTCTGACCTGCCCTGCCCTGTCAACCTCAAACTGCCTGGCCCGCCTGGTTGCTATGTGTCCCCAAGAGATCCAAGAAATCTAGAGAAGTCAGAACCTTAGAGATCCTAGAATCAACAGCTTGCAAGACTTGCATTGCCAGCTCAGCTTTGTATTCCTGAAAGCACAGCAGCAGTCACACAGAGCATGCGGCATCTGCAGGGGTTCCATCCAGTGGGGGCGGGGGAAACACAGTGGGTCACAGAGGGGGTGGTGCAGGAGAGGGCGATGCAGCCACCAGCAGACACCCTCTGAACCGCCCCACCAGGTACTATCACCACAGGTCTTCCCCAGAAACAACCGGCCTTTGGATCAGCACTTTTGTTCATGCTGCGAATGAAAGACTGTTCAAATTCTTGTGTACAGTTGTCATGCCTCATCACGTGCAACCATACCTTCAGCACTAGGCGTTTGGCCTGAGTATTGTTCAATGTGAAAAAAGACTACATCAGGATTGCGCTGGCTTGGCGTAGGCTGCATGTCACCGTCCTGCCCCTGATTTGCAGCAGTAATGTATGCACTTCCACAGGCAGCAAGCAGACAGTTGGCCATCTCAGGTTTTGAAACAGTAGATTCTTATAGACCCTATTGCCCTAGTGTAGCTCTTACTTACTTTGGCGACATGTATTACCATGATTGAGACACACTGTGGTTGTTGATGCAGGGCAGAGAGGGCTCAAAGGCTAGGGCGGCATGGGTCTGACCCCCCTGCAAGCCCACCCCCGCCAGATGCCACGCCCCCCAGTGGGGCCAAGTCCTCTAGGCGGGAAGATGGCGAGATCATGGGCGAGTCCCCCAGCACTGGCAAGCATGATGGTGACTTGACCAAGCAGCCATCTGGAAGGTGGGTCAAATGAAATATCAGCGCAACTGTGTGGTCATGCATGCCTTTGAGGATGTGTTGTTGTTTCATGTTGTACCATGATTGTGGTACTAGAACACTGGTGGCAGATGCAAATTGGCAGTCATGTACATTGTATTTATTATATTATACAGTCATGGCTCAGCAGATCAGGTCCAAACAGATGATCATGTACATTCATGACAGAATTTATGTGCTCAACGTGGGCCATGAAAAAGATTTGACCTTGCATGTCACATGCTGCAGGGATAAACAATCAGAGCAGCAAGATGAGGGCCAGCGCTCCCGTCCCAGCAAGCATGACAGGGGAGGTTTGAGGCCCAGTGATCGGGATGCATCTGGCAGTGGCCAATGGCATAGAAGTGGAGAACTTGATGAGCAAGATTGGGATAACTCTCGAGATCATGAGCGTGACACATACCGATAGCACGTAGAGCAGAGTACCGGTAGTTGAATGTCACTAGTGAAAAGTCGTGAGCTCAGGCTTCAAGTCATGCTAGATGAAATAGTTATTATGTGTTGAAACAGCACACCATGACACACATTGATCGCTGCTCTGGTTAGCCCTTGATGATAGCACATGCAAATGGTGACATCAGCTGCTGAGCTCAGCGAACTTTTGTGAGTCCAGTTGAAGTTTGCCATCATCATGATCAGGAATGAGCTTCCTGGTTCGCTCAGACTGTACATGTACAAGGAAGCCCAAACGTACAAAACTTTCGAGGTCCTAGTACTCACGCGTTGTCTGTATGCTTTGTACACGTCGGAAGCGCACTTCTTACACCGCCAGTTCTTACAGTCATCACATACAGTTGACATCGTAATGAAGACCTGTTAACCAAGACGCAAGAGTGCATTGAGCGTTGGTGTTGAACCTTAGCACCGCAGTTGCCATGCACAATCACACATAGATGCAGTCTCTCATTGAGATGACAGCACTGAAAACAAACAAACAAACAAACAAACAAACAAACAGCCAAACAAATGCTCCAACACTTCTTGCAAAGTGATTCTGTAAGGCAGCCACGTATACCAAAATCAGTATCACCAACAGCCAACATACACCGCTATACTACACACTGCAGCCGCAGTACAAAAGAAGTAACAGGCGCACCATAGCTACATGTTAACCCTTAAGCTAGCACGGATTTGAATTACGATGATACATGTGTGCACCCATATACTGCATATGATCTGTAATGGACGTACACAGCCCCATGAAGCACACACTGTTGTGACAGACAGGATCTTCCCCAGACCCATCACAAACCCAAGGCAAGTACACCTTGGTGCCAAAGTATTTCTCCCCATCCAACTGCCACACTTCACGTGCAACATGATGAAAGCCAACATATTGAGGAGGCACCGATGGAACAATGTCTCTGTTGTGTGTGACCCTCACGCTCTCCTGCATATCATATTCATGGTCATCAGCAACCATTTCCTGAACACCCCCCGTGATGCAGCTGCTGTACGTCAATAAAAGCTGCTCGGCACCAACCGCCTTCCAGCATGACCACTCCATGTTGATCGCAACACACCAAGATTCAACAGGATTATCAGGCTTACTCATACATGCTGACCAGCATGATGCTGTACAAGCACCTCAACAGACCGGTGACAGTGTACACAAGCAAGCAGCCTGCTTGCACAGCATTTGCTCTTGTATGTGGCTTGTGGTGACTACAGCATGCTGCTCACATTGACAATCTTGTTGAAGAAGTCTTTGAAGATGGTGTTGCCCACACGAGGAGAGCCATAAGTGTAGACATTGACGTCATCAAATCCCAGGGTGAACTTGAGGTCCATGGCGCAGATATGAGCCATAGCAGCTCCCATGGAATGGCCAGCCACATAGAGGGGGGCATGAGGGTACTCCTCCTGTAGAGCTCTGACTGCTGTTGTGATGTTGGGAGCCAGATCACTGGCATTGTATGACATGAAGAAGCCTGAAGAGCAGATGCAAATTTAGTTTGACAAAGGTCTGCAAGCTTGGATGCCTTGCAAATTTGATTCTTTGACTTGGGCATGACTCAAGCATTGTACGACATGATGAAGCCTGCGATGCGCATGCAAAGTCATTCTTTGCAAAGGCTACTAAAGTTCTGCAAGCTTGGATGCCTTGCAATGTTGTTTGTTTGACTTGGGCATGACACAAACATACCTGTGCAGAAGATCCATGCTGTGTGGGTGAGGCAAGGAGTGTTGTAGTCAGCAACAGCAAGCTGTCCACACAAAGCGCACATGAGGAGCTTTTGGCAAGCCTGACTGCTGGTATGGTTGCTGTTGGGGATGAATGCATGAGACAGCATGGTGCGACTTCAATCATATACTGACCTGTGTGGACTAATGCTCCCTCAGAGCCAGGGTATGGGATGTCATAGTCTGTTTTCCAATACCGCATGTTCTCGACCCAGTTGTACAAGCTGTGACTGTCTGTCCCTCTGAAAGCTACTACTATGGCCCCTCCACCCAGCTCTGATGCTGTTGAGTACCCGGCAAATGCGAACAGATCCCACTGTATGTCGTATACTGTGGTTGTGATGTTGAATCTCCTGAGGCTGTCTGATTGGGTGCATCTACACACACATGAGCTCTTGAACATGGCAGCATCAGCAAAGGAGCCAACATGCAAGCTGGTGCATCACACAACGAGACTATCAGTGATAGCCAACCAAGAGATACATGATCTGCCAATATATGGCGATACACGGCTGACGGTAGTGTATTGTACACATGATGACAGGCACAGGGCAGCAACGCTCAATCACTGTAAGGCAAGGGCAATGAGCAGAAGACAGCCATGCCGAGGCAAACCAGCACTGCACGCTTTTGCAGACGCAAACAGACAAACTGCTGCATGCAGAGGAGGACACACCTACTGCAGTTCCATGCCTTGATATTGTTGCGTTCGCAGTAGGACACAGAGGTGAGTTTTGCGAGCAACTGAACCTTTGAAAGCTTGATGCCAGACTCGCTTATCCGGTCCTCAGCATCATGCATCATCCAGGCAATGGCAGCAGGCAGTACAGGCACCCATGTTGCATTGTTTACTGCCACCGGTTCTGAATCATCAGAGTCAACAGGCTGGAGTTGTGACACAGCTGGTGGCGTGGGCGTGGTGGAATGAAGCCATGATGGGAGTAGCTTTGTGAAAAAGGCTTTGAGCCCTGACTCAGCAGTTGGGGTGTCAGGTATGAGCAGGAACTGATCCCACTTGTAGCCTGGCCTGATCTGAGCGCTGCTGTCAAGGGCTGCTGCTGCTTGAGGATCGAGGCTGTAACTGCTGTATTGCTGGAGATGAAGTTGTCGTTGAGGTGCCCCTTGACGTTTGCAATGCACTGGTTGACCTGCACAACAGGCAAAGGCAAACCTTGCATGCATGTGTAGCAAGCTGCACCTGGCTACTCTCATGAGCCGGTTGATGCCACCGCTGTGTCACAGAACTGAATGAGAAATTACCTAATTGGCAGATCAGCTGCAAGCTCGCAAGACTGAATAAGTTGAGCGCAATTGCGACACCAATACGCATTTCCACCCTGATCAACGAGTCACACTTCGCACTGTCACGTGCCGGTTTCCGAAGCTACACACAATGTCAAGCAAGTAAAGTACTTGACGATGCGCTCAACACGCAGCTGATGTGCCCGAAGGCGAAGGACTGAAACCACACAGGCAGCTCGTGCACTTCAAGGCACGTCAGTAGTAGCTGAGAAGGTCTACAATCACCAAAGTTCTCAGTTTCTAAGGACGACTGCTTTCTATAGTAACAATCTGATCGCAGCAGCAGGCCTGCGTGGCTATGACAACGATGCTTTCTGCACACTAGCTGAGGTGGAATCTATGTTTCTTACGGTCGTATTTCGAGTTACCGTAAAGGCAGCAATGTCGTACAGAGACTGCTTAGTCACAAAAGAAACTGTTAGGCCCTTTCCACACCTGAATGGAGGCAGCTCCTATTAACGGATTATTGCATCCATAAAAACCGGAAAACGGAAGTCATGAACGGAGGCTCAATCCACACCTGTACCTCCGTTGAGGCAGGTCTCGCCGCTGAGTTGCCTCACTCACAGTGCCAGAGTGCGAGTAGCCTCAGTTCAGAGCCTCCGTTATGTCGAAATGAACCTCGGGTGAGGGTTGAGGAACGGAGGCTCAAAACGGAGGCAAATTTGAATTCCGCTAATCCGAGCCTATTTACCAGCTTCCATTCACCAGGTGTGGAAAGGGCCTTAGTCACGCAAGCTATTGTCATCAAGCAAGTTTCTTCGCCAAGCACGGCATCACGTTACGTGAGCCAGATGGGGGGTGTTTCTGCTGCTCCATCAAACAGTTTGCGCTTTGTTCTCCAAGTCAAAGCTGGGAATCATACTGCACGCAGGAAAGTTTTCGTTCCAACGTAGCGTTTGCGCCAGTGTGTGTGCCCGGCCGTGAAGTTCTCTATCGAGCTTGAATAACACCGCCGTAGACCTCGCGGCTTCTCCCTGGGTATGCAAGCAGCTGCAGACAAATACAGTGTCCAGGACGCGTTTCAAGGCAGCTCGGTGTTGATCACCGGGGCGACAGGTTCTAGTTGCTGCCGGCTCTATTTGGGCGCCTGCTCTCGTGACAACTCATCTCATGTCATACTGCAGGGTATGTTGGGAGCCTGGTCTTGGAGCAGCTGCTACGTGTGGGTAATATCAGTAAGGTAAGTTCAGCCCTGATCATGTATCTTGCCACAGGTGCAAAGATCACAGCTAACCAGTCAATCTCAGCTTTGCACTTGTTCTGTCACCCGATCTTCTGCAATTTGTCATACGGCAAAGCTACTGCAGGCATACCTACTTGTGAGGACCAAGCAGGGTGAGGATCCACAACAGCGCCTCAAGAGTTTGCTCGCTAGCCCAATCTTCAGACTGCATGATTGCACACAGGTGACTATGCCATTCCATTTATGTTAGTTCCTGTACCTTACACACCCCACAGGAACCTGATCATTGCGACTGCCTATCAGTCCCCATAGCATTTGTAATAGTGCAGTTGTCATTGCACCAAGAATGGCAATCAATGCTGTCATGATCACCACTTAACCATGCATTCACAAAGGTCGAGCCTATGATCCTGCAGATCATCACAAAGCTTCAGATAATTCACGGAGACTTGTCAGAGCCAGGTTGCGGCATCAGCACAGCAGATCAAGCTCAGCTCAAGTCGGACGTTCAGTATTTTGTGCACTCCGCAGCTAGCATACGCTTTGACAATCCTGTTCATACCGATCTCAAGCTCAGCTATGTGGCTACCAAGGCCCTGGCTGATCTGGCAACCAGGGTGAGTGGTCCTTTGTATATTGTCATGAGACATTGTTTATGTTGTACTGCAAACGAACCCTGCAACAAACTCACCAAGTTGGCTGTAGTGCTACTGTTCCTGCTTACCAGTGCATGAAAGCATTCATCTGCAATGCTTTGTGGTGATGCAGATGCAGAGGCTGCGCTGCTTCATGTATGTTTCCACAGCGTACGCCAACTCCCATTCTGACCTAAAAGTGGCTATGGAGCAGCTTTGTCCTTTGCAAGATGCCAATGGGGTATTAATGGACCATGCTGCTGTAACTGAATACCTCTTGTCCTTATCTCCTGAGCAAGCCCAGATAGAGGTGAAACCCATGAATTTGATGCCCAACTAACACTTGTACGCTGACCATAAATTTGATACCCAATTAACACTTGTATGATGACCATGCTGCAGCAATTTAAGTCAGACCCTCTTAGTGCATGCCTGCTTACTGGTAGACCTCATCCTGGGGCCTTTGACGTTGATGATTTGAAGCACTTTGCACAGCTTTTCAATTGTTGTGCACCCATCCAGCTCTGCTGACTGCCTATAGGCCTGCCTCTGACTTGTTCTTGCTGTGTGCATCACAGAGTGAAGTCTGTACACGTCTTGTGACACATTCTTGCAGTCAACGCCTGTGTGTTATGCTCTGTGACATGAAGCTATTACTCATGAGCCCATATGCTTGTCGTACTCATGCGTTTATGCGTGTCTATCAGTCATGAGGCCTTATGCTTGTCTACTACTCATGAGCCCTTATGCTTGTCTACTATTCCTGAGCCCTTATGCTTGGCATGTCTTGTGGAGGCTTGCATCTAGATGCATACACTGATCTTCTGTGTGATGCTCACAACCATGCTGCAGGTGTGACAGAACATCTTGCATGGAACAAACATCACAGCATCACAGATTGCAAGCCTAGCTGCCCCATCTTCAACACACTTTGACATGTATCCCTGTGTGCATGAGGACAGAAATTCTTGTGTGTCATGTCTAGGTCGAGAAGATCAAGCGGCAGCATAATACTCATCAGAACACATACGGCTTCTGCAAGAACCTAACGGAGCAGCTGATGGGCAGCTACCACATGCGTCCCTATCCAGTCTGCATTACACGTCCCACTGGTGTAGGGGCAATTGCCAAAACGCCCTGCCCTGGCTACATTGGCAACTCGGCTGCAGCCACAGCCATGATTTTGTCCATTGCCTGTGGTAGGCAAGCATAATGTCAGCAGAGCATATTGTGCGTGTACATCCCAATGACTAATGCTTCCAGCGTTCCTCATTCAAGTGTGCTCTGTGTCACCCCAGCACCATGCGTACAAGCACATCGTAGATCCCAGTCCCAAGGAATACACTAGTGTAGGACAGCCAGTGTCAAGTAGCTTGCTTGGGCTGCACATTTGTGAGACACGACAAGATGCAAGTGCTGTCCCCAAGTGCTGTCTTCAGATGCTAAAAGGGATGCTGGAAGGCCTGTTTGATGCATATTGACTGGGCCGACAATGGTAAGCTCATCTATCAGACTGTGCATGGGAGCATGTCCTGTCACACCTTTTCTTGATGCATGCAAAGCTCCAGTGTAGCTTCCTGAATCCCGCAACCGAACCTGTACTGATATATCAGTGGTAGCAACACTTGGTCCCATTTAGACACCGCAGCCACAGAAGTTTTGCTGGCGCCTCCAGGCTTGAGCAGCTCCGGGCTGTTGCCTGAGGAGGCTCCCATTATGAGATCATTACAATGTACAGGCCTTCCAGCTAATCATTCTTGCCAGGTACCGACTAGATGTGCCTAAACCCTAGTTCTGTGAGCCAACATACACTAACATGAGACACTAAATCGCACCCAGGGGTGTGCGCTGACAGGGTGAGTGCCATAGATGCATTTGCGAGGCAGAAAACCTCAGCCCACTACCTCCCCTGCCCCCCCATGGCTTCAATTATGATCGCTGAAACGCATATACTTTTCTTTTCCTTCAGGCTTAGGCACAATTTCGAGTATGCGAAAAGACACGGCGCAGCACATAGTGCCCGGGGACATGGCATCATCAGTCATCCTGGCTTCCATGGCAGCCACAGCTGCAGGGCAGGGCTGTCAGACCAGCCCCAACATCACCCAGGCAGATGGCTTCTGCAGCACCCCCTTAACTATGGGAGAATTGGTCAGCTTCACTTGTGACTACTTCAGGTGAGTCAAGCCCTGGGTAACAGCAAGTGCTGCAAGCATATGACCCCAGCCTTACAGCTTACAGCACGCGACTTGCCACAAACCATTTGGTACTGCATTTGTTTGGCTCAATGACAAAAGCTGTGCAGGAATGACCCATCGTCCCAGTATCAGTTTGGGGATGGACAGTACAAGGTGCGATGGACCAGAGACATGAAGGAATATGATGAGTGGTGCAGAACAGAGGAGCTGCATGTGCAGCAGCTGTGTCAGAAGCTGCTTGAGCAGGGCTTACCTAAAGCTGCAGCCAGGGTGAGCTTTGATTGCTGAAGCTAGCTTTTGGTATTGTTTGAGTTTCATTCAGCAATTTGTGGGTTTCATTCAGCAACTTGTGATTGACGTGGACAAAGCAAAGCTGCAACATCGGCATTTGGCCTGCATACCTGCATGGTCAGAACATGCTGTCGCAGATAGGTCATGTTGTGCAGATGCCAATCAGCACATGATGTTGTGATGTTGTGTAAATGCAGACCAGCGTCGTGATGCACACACATGCCTTATTATGTTAGCCAGCTGTCATGTTGAGGTAATGTTTTACAACATGCAACCCTGAAAGACACTGGCCGTCCTGTTTATTGTTGTATACTGAATTGCTGGTGAGTGGTGCCTGTAGGCTGCAACTGCTTGGAAAGTATGGCAGATTTGGGCTGATTCTCGTGTCTTTGGAGATTGGGAAAGCAAGGGTGATGACTCAAATGTTCAAAAATTGGCTTCTAATCTGGTGGAACACGAGAGGGTGAGTGCATGGTATGCTGCATGCTCAGACATTCCTACTGAAACAAGACATCCCCTTGAAAAGGAACCAGGAGAATGCTATTGCAGCTTGTGCAACAAGCCATTGACAATCTCAAGACGTGGACATGATGTAGACACACTTCTGACCACAACTTTGAAGCCTGATTGCATACTTGGTTGGCCTAGGCACTGTCTTTCTGTGTGCAAGATGTGCTTTATCATTTATGCATTATGATTCATGCTGAGCTGTTTTGTCATGGTGTAGGATGCACTGTTGCTGAGATTCACACCACAGACCACTGGCATGACCTGGAGGGAGTACATCAACCTGTACTGTGCCGGTTCCAAGCAGATCTTCATGCACGAGACCCCCAAGTACCCCTTACAATTTGGACCTGCGTCACAAGCCAGCAATCAGAGTAAGTTTGTCGCTCGAGCGTGCACAGACTCAGAACATGTGCATTGCCTTGCGCATGTCTTATGTAGCGGACATATGTTTACGATGAACCTAGTCAGCAGCCTGCGAGCCCGGAAGAATCTGTAGGACAGTCCGTATGACACCCTTATGTGGTCATGCTGCTGAGATGCCTACTGAGACTTTGCTGCGCGTGACCACAGCAGATCAGTTGAACCATCATGGGTCAGTAAGCATAGTTCTACACCATCATCAGCCTGATCACATGCTTCTGAGCAAAAGGCTGTCCCAGTGATGTTTGTTCAACTACACCCACCTGCCTGTACCAGTTTTTGCTGCACAGCAACTTGCAAGGTCATGAGGTGACGTGGAATATGCATGCTGTCAAAATGGCATCATTGTCAAGACGCGCCAGTGCCTTCGATGCAGGCCGTCTGTGATGAATGCTAGTGAGCCACTGGCAATGGTGCTGTCAGCGCCAATGACGTAAGGCAACATCCAACAGCAATCCTGATGACCATGTTTTCCTCAGAGCTGTTGAGGACAAAAGTCGGGCAAAACTTTGAAGCATGTGCAAGGTGTTGTTATTTTGCAACATGGAGCACACTGTCAGTTTCGTAGGTATGTCCGGCAGAGTGATCACAGCTTGCTCTCGTGACTGTCGACAAACTACCAGTAGTCACAAAAAAAAGGTTTTGCGAGAGGGCCTTCTCTGAGGGGAATCCCTGAGCAAGCACCAGCATTTTCTGGGATCCCACTTCTCCTGTGGCGTGCGGCATCTAACTCGATCCATACTCGGGGCTGGAAACTCGATTCTGGTTGATACTTAAGTCTGAGCCAGACTCTGTGTTTGGTTTGGATCATGTGTCATTGCACATGATCAGGCTGGTGCCCATTTAGGCCCTGGCTGCTCAGCCTGCCACTTGGCAGAGCTGGGGGAAACGACTAAAAAGTCGCCCGAGAGCGAAATAGCGAAAACAATCATACTCACGTGTGATGTCGCACGGTCGCTCCCGAGCCGCGTGCACGTTACCTGAACCTTGACGTGGTGACTCAGATGTTTG
>JAABUP010006769.1_pt1 | contig 15994 bp, 20 predicted proteins | sample 5559201 | NCBI WGS metagenome assembly JAABUP01 (sample SAMN10711887, study PRJNA513373) | rock metagenome | isolation source: Antarctica rocks | place: Antarctica
GGAGTCAGCAGATACTATCAAGGGAGTCAGCAGATACTATCAAGGGAGTCAGCAGATACTATCAAGGGAGTCAGCAGATACTATCAAGGGAGTCAGCAGATACTATCAAGGGAGTCAGCAGATACTATCAAGGGAGTCAGCAGATACTACGTGATTGCAGCCATCTGGCAACAGCGCCTGTAACAGTCACAGGCATCATCAACTACAGCACAACTCTAGGGCTCATGCTAAACCACCAAGCAATACTACCCATTGCTAACAGTGTTGGGCTTTTCAATATGGCCTGTCCTTGCTCTGTTTCCAGGAATTGCTGTGCATGCGCTGCGACTTCTTCTTCCCGCAATGCATCCAACAGAATGTCAGATCCAGTTGCAACGCTGTCAGACCGAATTGGGGCCTTTCCAAGGGACACAGCTGAAATAGGTAAAGGTCTCAGCTGCTCACTGGGTGCCTGCAAAACAAGCACAGCAGCTGAGTCGTGGTCACAAAACTAGTCACACTGTGAGGTGGGACATATGTCAGAGGGCAATAGACAGATGTGACAATGGCTAGCGTGTACATTCCCAGACACTTGGGCATCGCAAGCACTAGCATGAGCAAAACAACATATTGAATAACACACTCTTGATGTGAAAGCACCGCATGCATGATATAGGGCAGTGATTATGCCCTTGTACCTGTGAGGCATGACTTTGAAGCTCATCAGATGTTTGTCTCAGGGACATGCTCATAGCAGCTGCCGTGTCAGCTGCAGTTGCTGCAAAGCTAGACGCTGCAGGTGGATGAGTTTTGCTGGAAGACTGATGAGCCTGGCTTGTCCTATACTGGAGTTGTCCAGGGTCAGACCCTGCTGAAGAAGAGGCAGGGGAGTCCTGGTCAGCAGGGGCGGGTCGCTGCATTCTGAGAGCTCTTTGTGCCACTGGTCTGTGCACCACAGAACTAGCATGTGTTTGCTGTAGCTTGGTGGAGTTATTCCAACCTTCACAGCTACTGAAAAACTTGGTCATAAAAGCCCTCCTCAGCCGCAACAACATTGAAACTAGTGGTATGCAAGGCAGCTTCTTGTTGAAGCCTGCCTGTGCTGTCAGCACTACAATGTATACTGTGAATAGCGTCATGTTCAACAAGAAGAACAGAATCATGCTGATTCTAGAGCAGTGACATTAAGTGCAATGTGACATGTGTTTGGCACCATGTCACCATGCATGCACAAATCTGGCCGAGTAAAAATGGCCTTGGCACCTGCAAAGCCAGCAGACTCACCCTGGATTCATGAAGTTGATGTTGCCCCGCAACTCAGATTGGATGGCAGACAGCTGTTGCATGCTTTGCTGCATCTCTGCATGCAGCTGCACAGCAGGCGAGACATGTTGAAAATGACAAGCCACAAACAGGGACACGCCTCAGGAATGCAGGAAATGGTCTGCTGCAACTTAGTCAAGAGAGCAGCTGCAAATAGCATGCAGCATATGCATGCAGGCAGTGTGTGCTGTGCACTTGTGCACTCAGTATTTCAAGCAAAGGCACCAATTGCTGCTTCAGAAAGGATGCGTGATGAGGCCACAGCCAATGCAGCACATGTAAGGGCAAAACGGTCTTGCAGCCTGTGCACCGTGGCTCTACTGAGCTCTGCTGCACATGACCATGGTGTCTCATTACCAGGCTTGCAAGCATGCAAGGCCTTTTACCTTGTCCAATTGTGCCTCCTCTGAAAACCTGGCAAATTTGCTTCTGGCCATTGTGAGGTATGCTGCTGCTCTGCCAGTGGCTTGCCCAGCATATCTTGCCACTCGGGGGAGGTCCTTAGGCCCTGCAGCCGTAAGTGACTTTGCTGAGGTCTAATGCAGCAAGCATTGTGACCGAAATCAAGCAGGCTCGCAAGTATACCTAGGACAACCGAGCCCAAGCCAACTATCAGTAGTAATTCAAAGTAGCTCACTCCAAGCATCGGCTCTGTTGTTGCAAGTGCGTGCGTCGAAGGCTGTGAGCTTGTGTCTTGATCAACGCAGTTAACTCTGGCCCTGGGCAAAGGCTGTACGACAGTGAAGTACAGTACCCTTTCAACTGCACCGCGACACCTGTTGTGCAATCACGCCTCGATCTCCGGGTGCAACGAAGCAGACGCTTTCCGCTCATTGGAGCCTGCTGCAGAAGCACGGAAGTACCGTTTCATCTTCCCTGCACCCCACCCCACCCCATGAGGCACTGGGGTGCCTTGGTTCGCACTGACTCCCACGCTTCTGAACATCAGAGACAGCGCAGAGAAGGTTGTGACGATACAGTTTCCCAAATCGAGGATAGTAAAACTGACATACCAGCTTTGGTGACCTAGCCTGTCTCGCTGCTTGTATTCCTGTCCTGACTTCTCAAGACGTGCTCACCATTGTAAGGTGCTGGCAATGTTGTTGAACTTATGTGAATTGGATTGTTGCTTGTTGTGTGTGTCTGACACCACAAGCAGAGTTGGATTAACCAGATCTCAGCCCCTAGGGTGACTCACGTTTGCAGCAAATATCCAAGACAATAACACATCTCTGAGAAGAAGACTTCCAGCAGTCCACATAAATCATTTTGCAGAGCGTTCCCAGCTTGGACGGCTGATGCTATTCTGTGGCATAAAAATATGTGTGACTATGTGGCAGACTTTACTCTTCCTGCACAAATCTGTTCTTTCGCCTTCCACCAATAAGTCGACCAATGATCTGAGTGTATGCCTTCGGCTTTGTCAGAAACTTGATGTATGTGCTGCCGCCCACACCCCCGCCAGACCCTTTACAATCCTGAGGTACTTTGCGTATCCTTGGCACCAAAGCATCAGCAACCACGGCTGCCTCTTCTGCTAAACAGTTGATGAAGAACTTTGCAGCTTTGGTGTCTGCCCCTGCAAGATCATCACAAGCACATTGTGTGCGGTTGTATCATCCTGTACAAGTTGCTTAACGGCTGCATGTGCGAATGCATCAGCGACGATGAAGCCTGCCGCCGGGTATGGCGTGTTGTTGCAGTTGACATGGCGCTGTCTAGCAAGGGGCTGCACATAATGCAGTTTGCCTGATACACAGCACTGCTTCATAGCTGCACTTCTTCAAAATTATGTGGAAAATGTTCTGATGACAGGAACAGATACATATGACTCAAAACAGCTCCCAGGCAGGTCAGCCTTGCATGCAGCCAGCATACAATCAGGAGCATAACGTCAGGTTTTCAAGGTAGGATATTGGATGACTAGTGGAGATTACCTGACATGAGCAGGTCGGTCGTAACCATACCAGGTGATAAGTTGTGCATGCCAATGTTGGTGATGCCAGACATCTTCAGCTCAGCCTGCAGCAAAGCATTGTGCATTGTGCAGGGCCCCTTGCTAGGGGCTGTTCAAGCAGGTCTGGAAAGCGTGGGTGCACACAGGGCATTGGTCCCTGCATGCTTCAGTACAGCGCAGCCTGCCACCAGCCATGTCAGGCTGACAGACCATGTGTGTTGTTGTATAGGCATTTGTGGCAAGGTTTGACAGGGCACATGCACGGCACATGCTGTGCAGATATTTTGTGATCTCTGTGGAGGAGAATGTGATGCACGGCAAGATGACATGATCAGTGTCAGTCATGCTCAGAGGAGGCTGTGACAGTTGACGGTCAGCTTTGAAGGACTGGTGACACAGCATGCAGACTGCTGTGGCGAGTAGGCATACCTGTAAAGACTTGCCCAGTTGGGCAAGGCCCCTTTTGCTGGCCCCATAAGCAGCAAATCGGGGGGTAGCCCCGCCATCTGCCCCTGCCCCATCCATGTTGAAAATATGCCCACCAGATGGCTGATCCCGCATGACCCGTATAGCCTACAGGCCCAACATTGGGTGCAACATTTGGCGACCTTGGAGGAAGGGAATGCATACACTGCACAATCAATGCAGGGGTAGGGTAGTGCAAGGGTAGGGTGTGCGTCTGAGGCAATGCTTGGCCTACCAACCATGAAGCTCATGCTCTGGCAACTGCAGTGTGCTCCAGCAATGAGAACATATTGGCAATGGCACGTCAGTCAGGCTGTTTATTGCTATGATTCCAGAAGGGAAGGCATAGTGCATTCCTTGCCTCTCTGCAGCCAAGCATGACACCAAGAACATTTGTCTCCACAATGTTGACCAGCTCAGCATCTGTATAATCGCCCAGCACACCGTATTTGTAGCCGTTGGAGCCAGCATTGTTAATCCTGCAGCCATATCAGGCAAGTCAGCAGGGTTGCTACACAATATGTGGCATGCCAATGCAATACAGACTCCAGCTGTACGCAGAGAGCAAACAATGAGAAGTTAGCAGCAGGCCTCCCAAGTTACATGGTGGTCTAGCCCCACAGAAACGTTTCATGCTTGGTGCATACACCATATGCTCACCAGAGATCTATGCTTCCCAGTTCTGCATGCGCAAAGTTTGCCAATGAAGCCACCTGAGCAGGTTTGGTCATGTTGCATGCCCTCCCCTGCACAAGAGGGTGTGTGTGTTTGCAAGTACCAGTGCAATGCATCATCCTAGGGAATGCAGATCTGCAGCACAAGGAAGTGGCAGCATGCTGACTAAATTACCTTGACCTCACCTAAGTCTTGCTGTTTGCTGAGCGCCGTCAGCTCAGCAACTGTTGCCTTGACCTTGTCATCTGCAGTAGAGTGTCATGTTTAGGAGTTTTGCATGACACAGACTCACAAAAGGTGTTGCAACGCCCTGCTGAGTCTGGGGAGACCTGATCTAGAACAGATGACCACGTTGTCGCCACTGCGTACGAAGTTTGTGGCCAGGGCCTTTCCAATTCCTGCGATGGGCTAGAAGGGTCAGATGGTGCTCATGACGCCGAGCTGCAATAGAAGGCGCACAAAGCGAGCGAACCTTTTGTGCTGCCAGTTATGACCACGTTGAACGGTGCGACTATGTCTTTGCCGTTGGAAATGGCAACCGTCAATACACTGTGATGCTTCACTGCGACAGCAAGCAACGTCTATGTTAAGTTCTGGTTGCATCAGCGGAGCAGCGTCTTGGCCGTGCCTGCGCACGCACACCTGCACGAGACCTGTAGTGCCCTCTTCTAGGATGCCGAGCAACGAAAGGCCTTTGGTTAGCGCATGAATGTCTGCACCCACAGGTATGCTGTTGATGCAGCATGGCGCTTTGTAACACGCGCAACGGCAGCAGGCCTTCTACCTTGCAAAAAGTAAGATGAGCTCAGTGGTTTCAGAGCGGTTTTGACGAGCTTAAAGCTTCATAGCCTAGTGCACCATTTTGACTAGCCAATATGCTGCAAGCACAGCGCATGACACGGTGCAACAACACCATGATGTGACATACACATTGTCCCAGGACATGTGGCTTTGGGGGAACAAATAGACAACATGGTCAACAACGCCATATATGGCAATCAAAGCCAGTACAGTGCACAGGTTTCAGGGTGCTATCCACCTTATGATGAATCGTGTGTGTCTCAAAGACTCCTGGAGTGGAGCACACATGATCAGTAGTGCTATGATGCACATATGTTCACTTTGGTGTAAGCGGGCCAGCTGATTATCATGTGCAAACTCAAAGCAGGAAAGCGCAGATGGCAATTGCACAGCTGCTAGCGTTTGGCTATGTTCAACAGTGGATCTGTTCTGCCTCTAGTCTGTGGTAAGGTTGTCGCCACAAGACATTCGTGCAAGGTGGCAACCATGTTTGCCAGTGAGGACGACCTGTCACAAATTTTGAACCCATAACATGGAAAAGGCACTTTAACTCCCGAAGGCCTGCCAAGTTTGTATCTAAAACTTGATAAGCGCCAGCATTGGCACAGAGGCTATAGACTAGCTATGGCCGAAACTGTCCCAAAATAAGCTTAAGCTAATAGCATAGTATACGACAACAGCCTGTCTGCAAAAGCAAGAACGAGAAATTCAACAGCAGCGCAAGATTATGCGATAATATGTTTGTGATGACTCCTTGGATCCAACAATAGGCACTGTGACAACCAGCGACAGACTGCTTGCAGCAACAGCAAAGGTCACCTGCTGCTGACGCATGTCAGTCATTCCTGTCTGAGCATCAATTCCATGCTCACTTTTGAGACCACTTCACATGCTCATGTCATACACCAACAACGACAACAAAACAGCAAAGCAGATGCATGATCATCATGTCAGCTTTGCTGCAGAACAGACAAGTCGCTGAAGGGATGGGAAGCGCTTGTGGACAGGTGCACTCCCCCCTCTGGCTTCCTCACAGCCAGGTGATGCCATGAAGGTATTGCTGACACCTATCAACATATTGGTGGATGTCAGGAGTCATTGCTACAACAATTGCTGCTTCAGCCCTATGCTCATGTAATCCTTTTACAGAGCATCAGTATATAAGCGTCACACATGGTAATTGCATGCGTTCTGTCATTTGCAGGCAGGTACAGCACCGCAACCATAGGATGACCTGTGTCTCACATAGGTGAGAGCAGCTCAACACTGAAGTGCTTCCTCCAGTGCTTGAGACAGGGCAGGTCAAGTCAATGCATACGTGTATGCAAGACAATGTTTTCAGTCATGTGAGGGTCTGCAGGCATTTCAGGGGGTAATAAAGGCAATCTCCATGGAGGCGTACCTGAATGCTACCCATGTCAAGCATGTCCTGATACCAAGGCTGGAACACAGTCTCAACCAAGTCTGCTGAGCGGTGTTTCACCCCGTACAGCTCTGCCTTGTAGCCAAATCGCTTGAGCTGCATCTCAATCTCCTGCTGTGCTTCTCGCCCTCCAGGAGCCCTCATGGGTAAGTAGTCCCCCCCTGGTGCAGTACTCAGTGCCTCTGCATTGTATTGGGCCCTGTATGGCAACTTCTCGCTTCCAGTCCAAGATTGCTTGGCTTGAGCTAGAAACGAGCTCCATCTGGGTTTGGGCTTCAGTGCTAGGCTTTGTTTCTGGGACTGCAATCGCAGGGATGATCTGAGAGCTGCCTGCAGGTCGTCCCTGGGATGTACTATGCAGACCTCATCTAGGACTGCTGTTCTGCGGGGGGCGTAGCCAATCAGGAAGGGCCACAGCCACTGCAGCCCATGTCCTGCATCAATTGCTCAATTTGTCAATCAAGCAGTCAACGAATGAATGGATGGATGGACGGATGAATTGAAGGTGGATGGACGGACGGATGGATGTAGAGCTGCTGTCTTCAGGACCCATCAAGGCAGTCAACGGACAATGACTGGGAAATCAAGGTAAACTAAGCACTATCATACCTGCCTTTCAATTCATCGGTTGAGTATATGCGTCAATGTGAGTGGGTGGGTAAGTGAGTGAGTGAGTGAGTGAGTGAGTGAGTGAGTGAGTGAGTGAGTGAGTGAGTGAGTGAGTGAGTGGGTGAGTGAGTGAGTGAGTGAGCGAATGAGCAAGTCGCGAATGAATGAGTGGGCGTGCATGGAGGTATCTCTGACAGCATCAAATCCTTTAATGCTTATGACAGTGCAGGAACAAGTGAATGAGTGGGTGAGTGAGTGAGTGAGTGTGTGAGAGGGTGAGTGACTCAAAGAAGGAAGTATGATCACTAAAGACGAGACAGCTGTTGCAACTTGACAGATGCACCAAACAGCACATTTGGCCGGGCAGATGGTTTGAGCATGGATACAGCTTGTGTGCACCCCCACTTGCCGCATGCAATTGATGCACAACTTGGCTCCCATCTGCAGTTTGTTATTGAGAGGCTTACCATACGTAGCATTTTGAAGCGTGTTCACAACACTGTCTTGAAAGAAGGCCATGTCAAATAGAGGCGCCAGGATGTCTACAGCAGTGGTGTAACGCAGTACATTGGTAGGCTGCCGCTTCAGCATGTCCATGAGGTGTGAGTCAGATTCCAGGTCTGAGCACACTGATGGGTGCGCCATCAGCAAGTCATACTGAGCCATCATCTCAAACATTCTGCAGCAAGGGACCCAGCCAATGTGTTACTGCAGAGTGACACATGATAGCGTTGTGTCTGAGGGTTGCATGAAAGAGGCAATATGCAGCGCTGTGTAGACTCAGGGTCAGGCCAGTCTATCCTACGCTCTTGTGCAGTGCCAGAACCTTTGCCTGGAGGACGACGCCAGCACTGTGATAACGACGCCATCACAATCATATAACTTCCAGTGATGGAGCGCAACAAGAAAGTGTGTCAAGGAACAAACATTGCAAAGGTAACAGCAAAATATTATGCAGCAAAAAATGGCCAACAGGAATTAATCTCCAGCTGTGCTTGACTTCAACCACCATTTGCATGGTACAGTTGTGTGCTGATCATGTGACACCAATGCACAGGCAAGAGTGAACACCACACTGCAGATTGCATGCATGCAGGCATTGAAGCAATGGGCACAATGGGACACATGCGAGGCAGACAAGGTGGCATGGCTTAGGCTCTGGGCTGCCGCCTTCGGAGGCTCTTGTTACGGTTGCTGAAAAGCATGAACATGTCTTCTCCTTTTCTTCTTTCTGGCATGGCTTACCTGTCAATCTGATCAGCAGCATGGTACACATCACCGTCAGGCAGGTAAATGTACTGATACTGCTCTGTATGCAGCTCCTTCCACTCGTCTGACTGCACCAACTGCCACACTTGCTGATACCGACCAACAGCAGAGCTGGGGAAAGTCAGCAAGCAGGCTGGGGATGGGGATGCAGCACTGGGGTTTTGGATGATGACCAGATCCCATGTGGCATTGGCATTGGCTGGTAGCCTGCGGTTGTCACAAACTGCCTTTGAGCAGAGGGGTTCTTTTGCTGGTCACAATTGCCTTGGTTGTTACAGAGGTGCGTCTAGCATGCAGCGACTCTTCAGTGGATAGAGCTAGCAGCAAGTATGGCCAAAAGTCGTTGAACCAGCTCAGACAAACATATGAGTGCTTGCTATTTGAGCCAAATTGCTTGCAATTTGGTCTATTTTGCTTGTTGTTTGGTCTAATTTGCTTGCTATTGGGTCAAAACTGCCTGCTATCTGGTTAAATTGCTGATTGGCCAAAATTACTTGCTGAGATGGCGTTGGTGCATACCATGTGGGATGCCCAGTAACAACCACAAGGTTTGTCCTCAACACTGCAGGGGGCGCCTGTAGCATAGCTGCTTGACTCTGCTGCACATGCTGCAGATGCAGGGAGGTGTTGACCATGAGCTTGACCTCTCTTTCCACTGGAACGTAGCTGCTGTCCACTGCAGTAGTAGAGACATACAAAAATTACATACACGTATACACCCAGTGCCATGCTGTGGATTTGTAACAGCATATGCATGCTCCTGTGTGAAATGGTCAAGCTATAAACCGACATTGGCTTCATGCACAACAAAACACAGACACGCATGACAGGTGTTGTACAATTGTCTGGGATGTGCAGGCGCTCAGATGAGGCTGGTGCGGTTGCATGCACTAGTTGTGCAAGCTCACATCGGCTGCCTTGTTGTTGAATAACAGCAAGCAAGAAACAGCCGGAGGCAGCAGCAAGGCTTCTGCAAAAGACATGTATAGAGGGCAGATGGAAAGAACAGCATACCTTAGAAGACGTTTAGAACTTTGTAGTCTGATATCGAGAAGACAGGGACTGCCTACCTTGTAGGCCAGCTTGCTGCAACATCTCCTCGTACCAGGGCTGCCAAAGCTGCCCTAGTCGCTTTGTAACCCTCATGGGCATCCCATAATCCCTTGCAGCATCAACATCGTACCCAAACCTTGCATACTGCCCAGACTCCTCTGTACCAGGGCTGTGTCCTTTGGCATACATGCTAGCTTTTGTTGGCGGCTGCAGCTGTGCCTTGGGGTGGATGACACACACCTGCATACACAGTAATAATAATAGTAGTATGACTAATAATAATAACACCTATAACATTAATCTTGATTATAATCATAATTATAGTAATGATGATAACAATAACAACAACAAGGCTTTCCAGGTCATGATGAGTTTGATCCGTGCAGGACAAGTCTTGTCTCTCCAGACTGAGTCAGTTACCTGTATGCAGAGTGCAGATGATCATGTGGGCTGCACTGTAGCATGTCACGATTGTAATACACAGACTTGTGTGCAGTGTACAACTGAATGTGGGGGTTTCGTGCAGCATCTCACAGTTGCAATGGCGTGTGAAGGCTCTTTGCTAAATGGGAAAACAACAGGTAACACCCCTTTCAGACAAACAAAAGAGATTCCATTGAGGACTTAGCAAAGAATTATAGTTTAGAAGGAGGAGAAAAACCTCTTGTAGGCGTAGGCAAAGAGAGCTTTCCAGTAAGGCAGAGATGCAGTGCCATTCGATTGCTGCTACAGCTTGTGGCTGTGCAGCAGAATGTGTAAGGATCTCTGCAGGTTGCATTTGCTGGCGAATATGCAAGATGCAGGTGAAGTCAGTGTGCAAACTCTGCAACAGCAAAACATGCAAGCATTTGCCATGAGCCAATGTCTCTATTTCCGTCGTGCATTTGCACCAGCACATCTTTCAGCTACATATGGTTGCTGTAGCCAGTCTGCACACCGTTATTTCTTGCGCTTGTTGCCACAGGTGTTGACAGTGATCTCATGAAGCATGGCAATACAACAATACCTCATCTATGATGGCAATCTTCTCTGATGGGTACCCCAGCAGAAACGGCCACAGCCAGTCCAAACCCCATCCTGCAGTACATACACGTATGAACATGGTGTCGTCTGCCTGCCAACTTGCCAGCATCATTGCCAAGCACATGCCTCAGTTGAGTGTGTGTGTGTTGCGGCGTGCCAGCACAAGCTGATTTATATGCTGGTTCTGTATAAGAATGGCAACTGTATCAAAAGGAATAGGCAATGCTCTGATACAATGCGTTATATTGATACACTGTAAAACGCCATCATATCCTACAATTTCAATGTCTTTGTATGCAGTCACTACTCAATAGGGCTACTGTCGAGCAATGACTGCAGTGACGCTCAGAACAGTACAAACAGCGCTTCTTCTGAGCATTGGGGCTTAGACCTTGGTGTCTCAGACACATGCACAGGCAAACCAGACAGTTCTGCCGCAAATTTTCTGCCTGTCGAGCAAAAGTATGTTCCCATATGCCAATGGTCTCACCACTTGGCCCAGTCATACCGGTCAAGGTCTCACAGCACAGCACAGCACAGCACAGCACAGCACAGCACAGCACAGCACATCACAGTACAGCACAGCACAGAAGGTCTCATAGCACAGCACAGAAGGTCTCACAGCTCACCTGTTTCAGCATGAGACATAGTGCTGATGACCGTGCTGTTGAACACCGACATGCTGAAGAGCGGCACCATGATCTCCACAAAGTTGGTGTAGCGCAGCACAGTTGTCGGCCCCTTGATCATGTCCCAGGATGCGGTGTGGCTCTCCAGCCATGAACACAGCACAGGCTGTGAAAGCAGCAAGCCATGCTGAGCATGAATGTTGAAAACGCTGTTGATGGTTGCTGTGGACTGAAGGATGTCATCATCTGGAACGTAGACCATGCTGTAGCGGTGCTGGTACTCATTCTGCCAGGCTGTGGACTGTGTGAAGCCGTAAACCAGGAGCCACTTTGCGCCTTTGTTGGTTTCGACGTGGACACAATTGGGACATGCGTACTGGGTTTGGTTGCCGCTGTAGATGACAGCCAGGTCCCAGTTTGCATCCTGGAAGTCTGCCATCCACCTGAGCAGGAATGCGACTGTTGTGAGTATGGCATGTTACAGTGGGTGTGCAATTGTTGTGATTGGTTGCTTGTGCATAGCAGCAACTTGAGTGGGGCGCATTGAAGAAAGTTGCAGCCACTGTGTTGTTGACTGGCACCAGTGCAGTGACCTGAAGCCTTTGTTGCTGCCACGATGCTGTCATTGTGCTGCTGTGTAGCACAGCAGCAGAACTTTGAGGTGGAGTAGTAAGACCAATGGACACTATGACAATGCCCTCAACAAAGAGCAGGCACAACAGTGCATAACAATGCACTAACGCAAGCTGAGTTTTACATAGTGGCTGATATTGCACAAGGCAGCAGCAGGCGTCACCTTGGATGCATTGATGTGTCCCCAACAACAGCAATGACCAGATTTGTTCTTTGACTAGATTTGACACCTGGAAACACATGCAAGCACATTATTCTTATACATTGTGGCTCTAGCAATCGACTAGCAAGCACCAGCCCTGCAAACACCTCAAAATGCCAAGCTGCACTGAGTAGAGCTCACAAACGCTGAATTAAGCTCAATGGCACAGATACAAAACCCAGAGGCTGGGCTGAGTTGGCACTGGACAAAGAGCTGTGGGCAAAGTGCTGAGACATCCACAATGTCAGCACAGGGAGTACTGCGCCTTACCAAAGTTGAGGGACTGCAGTATGGTAGGCTGTGGATGTTTTGGCTCTGGGAGCAATGTCAAATGAGTCTGCAACTCAAATACCTGTACGACATGGTGTCAATAGCAAACAGCATGCAGCTTATATTGCAGGGGCCGCCTGGACCTAGGCAGGAATGTGTTATGGCTGGTGTGTACATTAGGATATGCGTTGCCATGTCTGCATAGCTGTGACAACCTGCAATGGGGAGTTGGTGGTGGTGGATGTTGTGACGGATGGCATGCAATTGCTCCTGGAAGATGCGTCCCAAGAATGCAGGGTTTGAGTGCAGGATGCACACAATAAATCAGTCCAAACACCATGACTGCCTGTGCGATCAGAGATAGATCTGCCATGTCAGTTTCAAGCAGTCTCGCTGAAGAAGTGTTGCACTGCTGAACTGATATATATGCATTGCCATGGTGCATGCCAGCTGCCTCTCTGGTGAATATGAATGAATACAGTGCTAGTGCTGGCCCTCTGCCAGTGATTTAGAATCTCAAGCAAGTTGTCAACGATGTGTGAGCGTACCCCAGAAGTGATGAGGCCCAACATCAAGCATGCCGGCAGAACAGCTTGTAGCCACAGAGGGGCTTCTAGGACGCAGCGCCTTGCAAGAGTGACAGACCTTGCCATTCCCATGGTGTTGATCCTGCTGTTTCATGAGATGGCAAGTCAGCTCACGGGTGACAAACAATGCAGAAAGGGAGGCAATGCAAGGATTGTCTGTTACACCTTTGAGATGCTTGCCTGGTCAATAGGAAAGTCTTCTGGGGGTTTCTGTACACTGGTGCTCCATGTTCTTTTGCCCAGTCAGACAACTTCTGTTGCTTAAGCTTACGAAGCTAGCTGGTCAGTGCGTAGGCTGAATCTTAGCTGACGGACAGGCTGCAGAGTAGTCATGGCTGTCCCACGGAGCAGCACAGTGATTATATATGTAGCATTGTTGTGCATACAAGGCTGCCGGTCAGAAGAGACATGACTTCAATTGAGATGCGCAATCTACACCGGAAGGCTATGGTCTCAACACATGTAGGGTGCTTGAGCTGACAGGAGTTTCTGAAGGACCCGATGTTCTGACAGTATATCGCAGATCAGATCATACAAGGACAGAGACAGCACAAGAGCGACCCGTATGTACGGCTATCGACACTGTGTTCATAAAACTCTCTGGCGCTTGTCGCCAAAGGGATTCTGAGATGAAACTGAGATGAAACTTGACTGGACTTCAAATGGATTCCAAGCTCGCAGTCAGCCTTGCTCTTGAAACCGCAGCTGTGCTGGAAGCTGTTTACTCCATTTCTTGAGCGAATAGATCTCAGATACACGTCCCCAAGGATGCACGGATTTGCAGAGCCGGCTGGATCACAGGCAATGTGTCAGACACAGGATCCATTTCATGAATTTGGAACACAGTTTGGAACATTCAAGACCTTGCACGGAACATTGAATGTAGCACACGATCAAAGGTGTACAGTCATATGTGTATGCACATGTGTGCCGCAGTGGAACCACCAATCAGGACACATAGAGGTTACACATGGTCATTGCCTGAAATGACAAAGAGGTAGTACTAGGCCTTGCAGAAAAGCACAGTCACGCACTTGACATAAAGCTTCATGTACTGGTATCCTTGATAGATTGGATCTCAGATACACGTTCCCAAGGATACACTGGTTTGCACAACTTGGTAAAGTGCCTGGATCAAAGGGAAAGCTTCATGTATACACAGCTGAACATCCATAATGCACAGCTTCCTTGAGCTAGGTCTACATCTACAGCTATAGGTAGTTTCCTACGCAATCAACCCACACACACTCCTGCACTGAATACCTTGGACTCACAGAACTGCTGCTTCTGATTCTCTCTCTCTCTCTCTGACTTTGAGGACAGTACACAGTGGGGGATCAGTTGGATCTGTTCTCAGTGCTTAGCTGCTTGCATGAGCTCATCATCCACCTCCATTTTGAGGTCTCTGCTCATGACTTCTGACACCACCTGCGGCAACAAATGCAGTATAGTTGATTGAAAGCTCCCTGTGTTGATATACACATGCGACCACTGGATCATCACGTGAATGTGACCAGACAACACGCATTGCATACACGCTACTGCATAGCACAAGCACATCACAGAAGTTGACAAGGTCTCAGATTCCTAGCAACCTTGTGTTGCCAAAAGGATGTGCAACTGTGAAGCACACCTATTTGTGCAGCAAAGGACAACACTTGCGTTTGGGTAAGCCCCATGGTGAGAGGGAGGAGGGGAGGGGGGGGGGAGGGGGGACAACAATGAGCCCAACGCTTGATGTCTTTGCCAGTAAACACAGGCAGTGCTACAGCACAGGCAAGAGCTTACCCCAAGAGGCTCAGCCTTCTCGTGGATCACTCTGAAGATGCCATCAATGATGGGACAGTCCACTTTCAGCTTCTTCGCCAACTTTGCAGCCGCACTGCATTGACACGCAGATCTTCAGTCAGTACAGCACGCACAGTCACACAGACCATGCCATGACATAGGGAAGAGCATGTCCATCTTGTAACAAAGTGCCACCAACATTTGGGGTTGGAGCTTTTACACGGCTTGTTCTACACATGCACAGAGGGAGCAGGCAGTGATGATGGATGTGGCAGAAGGCCTGCTGTAACAATGATAATAATTAAGTTTTCAAGTTTTGATGAGCTAGTATGTGCAGGACAAGTCTGGCTGCCAAGTATAGCCTGCTGTGAGAGCGTTCTGTGCATCGCTTGCACACTACCTGCTTGTGAGCACGCCCTCGGCCACAGTGTTGGTACTCTTGATGATGTCTTCAAGCTTCTCACCCTTGCCAATGCGCAGGCCTACTGTTCTGTTCCTGCTAGCATCACCTGCAGCAGGCTCAAGCAAACCATTCCAACCTCCTGCTGCGTATCGTGCCATGCTTTCTTGGAATGAGCCCAGAGGCTGATGCAACAACAAAGCCTCATGCAGCTTGTATGCATGCAACTTGCTTATGCTTCAGCTCATTGCCCAACAAGTGCAAAATCCAGTCTTTGCACAGCAGCCCTTCATCCCTCACTGACCTTACTTTTTGCCAAGCCAATATTCAAGCATTGCAGTGGCAGCGAAGTTCTCTTCAGCTTGTATGAGAGTCACTCATGCACGCTGGGGGTGTGGAGCATACCTGTGCATGTGAGCACCAAATCACCCATGCCAGCCAGACCCCCCATGGTCATGGGGTGGGCCCCACTGGCCACTGCCAATCGGGTGATCTCCACTAGGCCTCGTGTGATCAGAGCTGCCCTTGCATTGTTTCCAAAGCCTAGGCCATCTGATATGCCACAGGCAATGGCCAGCACATTCTTGAGGGCGCCCCCCATCTCAACACCTGACAGTGTCACGATGAGCTCATGAGCTCAAAGAGCCACAACTTGCGTGAAGCTTGTGTCATTGCAAGCAGCAACCCTGTAGGCAGCAGCTGCATGCAGTCCGGCTTCTGGAACCTGACCTGCTCCCCTTGGCAAACTCCCCTCACTCACTCACTCACTCCCTCCCTCACTCACTCCCTCCTCACTCACTCACTCACTCACTCACTCACTCACTCACTCACTCACTCACTCACTCACTCACTCACGCACCCACCCACCCACTCACGCACCCACTCACGCACCCACCCATCCACCACCC
>JAABUP010006771.1_pt1 | contig 15992 bp, 13 predicted proteins | sample 5559201 | NCBI WGS metagenome assembly JAABUP01 (sample SAMN10711887, study PRJNA513373) | rock metagenome | isolation source: Antarctica rocks | place: Antarctica
TATCGAAGTACCCTAGCTAAGAGGAAGGTTTCCGTTACCTATTCCCCGCTCTTTTCTAACGCTTCCCTAGCTTTAATCGTAGTAGTAAATAGTATTACGTCTCCCCCGGATAGCTATCTAGCGGCTATAATATACTAGGTCTATAAATGTCTTAGGCGGCCCCGGAAGGCCTCTACTAACTACTCGCTCGTATAGCTTCTCGCTTTTACTTTTTCCGCCTTATCCCCGAGGCGTAGCGTTAGGGTCCTCGCCTTCTTCGTATCTATCGGCTAAGGTAGAGCCTATAGCCCTATTACTACCTATAGAGCTAGAGCCCTATAGGCTAGCGGGGGGGATAGGCTCCCCCTCGCCGCTATCTAGGCCTAGCTCCTTAGGTTTTCTTTCGTCTATAGGTGCGGCGGTCCTCTTTAGGCCTCTACTTCGATTCTTCGATTATTAAGGATATCGAGTAGTACCTCGACGTAGCTAAGATTTACCTTTAGGCTATTCTAGCTCTCGTCTATTAAGCTATCTTTTAGCGTCTCTTATACCGCTTTTAGTACTTTCTTTACTACCTCTTTAATACCTCTAACGCGCGTGTCTATATCGGTAAATCTCAAAAGTTTATATTAAATCCGGACTTACTAACTCCGGAAATATAGGTAAAATCGTAATTTTATTGTAATTAGTAAATAGGCGTACTAATATCACGATTTTAGTAGGTTTCGCAGGTTTAGTAGGTTTAGCAAAATTACGATTTTTTAGCAAATCACGTAATTTTAAAAAGTTCGATTTTTTTAATATTTATAATCGACTAAAACACTCGGGAAGGCTATAGGGGATGAACTACTAATACTACCTAAAATCAGACCCTAAATTCGGTCGATTCGGCCGATTCTCTCGCGGGGGTAGTGCCCGGGTTAGTGCTCGGGGTAATGCGTAGGGTTATACGCACAGCGATAATAGCGGTGCGCTAGGCCAGCGCTGGGCTACGGTGGTAAGGCCTTCGGGCTACGGTTATAAGGTCTTCGGGCTACGGTCGTAAGGCCTTCGGGGCTACGGTCGTAAGGCTTTAGGGGCCTTCGGGGGTTTATACGGCTAAATTTTAGGGTTACTATTTCGGGTGTTAGTAACCTAGGTTACTAATATAGCTAAAAGCGTTAGATATAGGCGGAACGTACGAAACGTGCTAAATCGTACTAAAACCTAATTTTTCCGATAATATCTAAAAAAGCGTACTAAAATAAACTTTTGAGATTTGCCGATATACGCGTCCCTTACTATTCTTTATATTCTCCCTTATCCTTTTAGTCCCTATAAGTTCTTCTAGAGTCTCTAGTAGTATCGGTAGAGATAGTTTCGTTAGGGGGTCGCGCGCTACGTTCCCCGTGCCTATAGTTAGTCCTCCCTACTCTACCCTCTCTACCCTTACCCTATTACCTAGCTCTCTCCGTAGTTATATTTACGTAATTATCTCGCTCGTCTCGTATTATATACGTTCCCTCGCCTCGTAGGCCTTAGGACCCGTCGTAGTCGCTATCTTTATTAATAAAGTATCGTATATACCTTATAGAAAACTTATTAATTAAACTAATATAGTAATAGCTATAAGTGTGTTATAATATAGTAATGCTATGCCCTAGAGTAGTATATATATTAAATATTAGCGATGGCGCTCCTATAGCGTTATATCTATAGCGAAGCCTCTATATAAATACTTTATATAGTACTATCTAACTCTAATTACTATAGTAGAGTAATAGTGCGGAGGCCCTAATACGTAGTAGAGTAATCTAATTAAGAGTAGGATAAATATATTACGTAACACCGCGTAATAGGCGCGAGGCTATTAGTCTAAGCCGTATTAATTATTATATTACGTTACTATTAGAGAAGAATAGCGCTAAGTTACGTAGTGCGCAGCCGGCGCTAGAATATTAATAACTTCTATATTCTAGAATTCTTCTCCTTCTTTCTTCTTTAATAAGAAACTACGCTCCTCTTATAAGTAAAAATAACGGCCTTATATAATCGTACCGCTAATATATAAGTAGAAGGCTCCTTATTATTATCTTCTTTAGTACTTATATAAGCTCTCCGCTAGCGCTATAGTATTATATAGTATTATAATACTAATACTATAGTATAATTTATATATTAATAATTTAAGTCTAACTTAATATAGTATAACCTTAGTATTACTACTATTACTACTACTATTAATAAGTTTAGTATCCTAATTTAGGTATTGCCGCTAGCTATAAATAGCGTATAATAATTCGTTAATAGTATCCGACCCTACCGACCTCTCCTACCGTACTTACTTTATATATAGGGACGATATCTACCCTCGCGGGCCTAACCCGCTATATAACTCCTATTATATCTATCGCTACGGTATCGACCGTTATATAGAGCTAAATTAATACTATCGCTACGCTATCGTACTACGCTAACTTCTTATAGATTCCTCCCCCGTTCCGGAATAGGGCGCGGGTCCTAATAGGCCGTACCACCCGTCGGAGGCGTATTACGAGCGGAGATAGGCGTAAGAGGAAGGCGCTAGGTAAGCGTATTACTTAATAGCTTAAGGCTAACGGTAAAACGACGGCGATAAGTCGGGCTACTCCCTATATAATCGCTACCCTATAGGCCTCTTTTAACGCCGCTAATACGCGTATCGTAGCGCTAGAGATCTAGAATAAAATTCTATAAGGGTAGGTAGAAATTCTAGGGGAAATAATACTAGCCTCCGGTAGTATATTATAGAATTAGCTAGTTCCGATTCTAATAATAGCTTCGCGGGTTTCGGTAACGTTTTCTTATAAAATATTATAACTATACTCCGGCGTAGTATATCGGATAGATTTTATTTTATATCTTATTCTAGGCTAAAGGTATCTAGGTATATCTATATACTAATACTATATCTAGGTATCCCTATAGAATTAGGCTAAAATTAAAGTAGCTTAACTAACTATAATATATTACCGCTATAGTTCTAGAATAATTAGATAGTAATATAATTCAATAAATATTCTATCCTATTTATATAATATATATAGCTATAAGACCTTATAGCGACGCTTTATATTCGTTATAATCGCTTACGAGGTCGTAGTTAGAGTTATAGTTTAGAATCTTCTTAGCTAACGCGCTTACTACGCGCCTACGCGTTGAAAGTCTATACTAACCCTTAGGCCTTACTAAACTCTTTATAAGGTACCTATTAATTATATTCTTTACCCTAACTAGTCTATTTAACCTTATAGTAGATACCTTCCTTATTCTTTACCTTATCGATAACTTCTTCGACCTCCTATTACTTATTATTATCGATAAGATCGGGGGCCTATATAAAGTTATCCGCTACCTCGCCGTAGTCGCGGTTATAGTAAGGTTTAAGTAATAAGATATAGAAGGTACTATAGATTCTATACTTTAAGGGTAATAGTAAATAATACGCCTACTAACCGACTTTATCCGTAATCTTAAATAGACCTACGTACTTATACGAGAGCTTCTTACTTAGGCGTTTTAACTTTAGGTTCTTTATCGCTAGTATTACTAACTAACCGATATTATAGCTTTACGGCTTATATTTCTTATTATATTATTTTACTTACGACTCCTAAGCGCTACGTAGGCGCTTAATAGCTTTATGATTATATACTGCGCAATGGGTCGGGTTGGGTGGGTTTTGGCCATTTTATTACCCGACCTAATTTGGGGTAGGTAACCTATGACTTAGCCCTAGGTGGGTCGGGTTATACTACGGGTTACCTATAGGTGAACCCATATTAACCCGGGTCTTCGTTAGCCAATCAAGCGTAACCATCTAAAGCCGAGATAATTAGGGTAGACATTGTAATAATCATTGTAATAACCACCTCATTAATTAACCAATTAACCACCTCATTAACCACCCCATTAACCACCTCATGAACCACCTCATCAACCACCTCATCAACCACCTCATCAATCAAACACCTCATGAACCACCCTATTAACTACCTCATCAACCACCTCATTAATTAAACACCTTATCAACCACCTCATCAACCACCCCATTGTTAGAATTCGGTGAACGACTTAATTTGGTTCTATGGGAGACGTGTCATATTTATGCTATATGCCAAGCATATAGGCTGAGGCTTATTTCCAACACTCCCCTATCAGCGAAAAACCGCGTATGCTGCCATACCAATAGCTTCTTAAATGGTGTAGCTCCTTATGGAATGGCTACCCTTGGTGTTGCTCCCCTGGGGGTCGTATTGCTCCCCTAAAACCGTGTTCCTTCGCGGAATATCCTGCTTTAAAGCCTTATTAAACCCGTAAAACCTCCGCTTAAATCGCTCGTTATAGGTGAAAATCGGGAAGAGCGCTACTGGACGTGTGTCTTCGTTTAAGACTTCTTAACGTGGCTTGCTATATAGACGAGTGTGGTATCGAAGTCTAAATAACTGCTCTATAGAGACCCTATTTAGAGGCGATCGTAATGGCGTCCTACTCCGTAGAGACCCTTCTTCTTAAAAGGCGATCTATTATAGTATTCTACTTCGTAGAGACCCTTCCTAGGGTGACCCTAATCCTGATCCTTTTCTTTCTAAAAACTAACTTAAATGTGTCTTCTTTCCAGCTGCCCTGATAGTGGTGTAAAAGACCTCCTTTCTCTACCGGTGCGCTTCCGCTTTCCTCCTCTATCTCCTAGCTCTTATAGCACCACTAGCCCCTATCTAGGCCCGCCTCGTATCGTTCGCCGGTGGACATCCGTAGCCGACTATATTTCTAGTCGACGTGGTCGAAAATCTCGTAGGAGGGAGGTAAATTTGCGTATAGCGTGTCGAGAGGAGAACCACAGCGGTGTTCTCCCTCGCAAAACCCTTCTTAGGTAAGAATACGACGTGATATCACGAAGGAAGCCGTCTCCGGGCGCAATAGATGCGTTAAACCCGGGCTCATAACCTGTTAGAATTCGGTGAACGACTTGATTTGGTTCTATGGGAGACGTGTCATATTTATGCTACATGCCAAGCATATAGGCTGAGGCTGATTTCCAACACCCATCAATCAAACACCTCATGAACCACCCTATCAACACCTCATCAACCACCTCATCAATCAAACACCTCATCAACCACCTCATCAATCAACCACCTCATGAACCACCCCATCAACCACCTCATGAACCACCCCATCAACCACCTCATCAATCAAACACCTCGTCAACCACCTCATCAATCAAACACCTCATCAATCAAACACCCCATCAACCACCTCATGAACCACCTCATCAATCAAACACCTCGTCAACCACCTCATCAATCAAACACCTCATGAACCACCCCATCAACCACCTCATGAACCACCTCATCAATTAAACACCTCATGAACCACCCCATCAACCAACCACCTCATCAACCACCTCATTAATCAAACACCTCATGAACCACCCCATCAACCACCTCATCAATCACCTCATCAATCAAACACCTCATCAACCACCCCATCAATCAACACCTTATGAACCACCTCATAAACTATCAAACCATTAATCCATCAATCCATCAATCCATCAACCTAACTAAATATGGGTTGGCCCATGGGTAACCCCTTTTTGGGTAGGTTGGGTCGGGTTTTCATCTGATTTTAATAATCCGACCCTAACCCGGCCCTAAGTGCTATTTTGACCTAACCTACCCCACCCCAAATTGGGTTACCCGGCCCCATTGCGCAGCATAGCTTTATCCCTTATAATTTATAATATTTTTAGCCTTTTACTCGCTATAGGTACCTTCCCTTCTAGGGATTCGTCCTCGAATTCCTATCGAATTTTAGGATAGTAACTATATATAAGAAAGAATAGTATCTCTCCGGTAGAGGTATAGATACTATTTATATAAGTAAACTCTATAACTAGTAATTATAAAGCCTAATTAGTTTACTTATTATTTATAAACGTACGTAAATAGTACTCTAGTACCTAATTTTAACGCTTTATTTAGCTATCTATTTACGGATAGAAGGCGGTACTAAGGCGGCGCCTTATCTTTAAGTAGTAATAAATAGTCGACTAAAAGGCGCTAGTAAATACCGAGCCTTTATTATAAATAACTCTAGTCGGTATACCGTACCGGTAAATAATTTTATTATAAAATATATTCGCTAGCTCGGCGGCGTTAATCGTTATATTTATAGGTATATACCTAGCTATTTTTATAAATCTATCTATAACTACTAAAATCGAGTTTTTAATTTAATCTAATTATTTATACTCCTATTCTAGTAAAAATATATTACTAATAAGGGTATTCCTTATACCTTTTACCTCCGAGTATTAGATATACTCGTTAGCCGCTAGAGAAACTATTAGAGCCTACGCTCTAGTTAAAAACTCCCTCTTATCTATATAATTTACTAATTATTAACTCTATAGCGGTATCGCTAGGTCCCTTATACTACGGTAAGAACTTACGTTAGTTCCTATTCTTATATATTATAAGTTATAGTCCGAACTACCGCTTTACGGCCGGTAGAGTAAGTAAGGTAATTAAGTTTACGCGGTTAGTCTTAGGGCGGTTATTACCCCTTTAGCTCCCGCTCTTTTCTTCTTCCTCTTTCTCTTCTTTTATATTAGGCCCTCCGTCTTAATACTCCGTAGGAGCTTCGACTTTACTAGTTACTCTCTTATAAGCGAAAAGGATATAATTACTCTAGTTTCTACTATCTACTATACTACTACTCTAATACCCTTCGTTTTAATTAATATCCTTTAAGTATTAGTTATACTAGCCTCTATAAAAAGTCGCCGTCGGGCTTCTCTAAATTTAGGGTAGAAAAAGAGAATATACTTTACGTCTTACCTCCTCTATCTCTATAAGTATTCGCCGCTATCTACCGTTAAGATATATATACGGTAGAGAAAGTAGTTTAGGCCGATCTTACCGCTCCGAAGCTAGGTCGCTATTAAGCTTTCTACTTTCTATAGTATATAGTAGTAGTCTAGGCAATTATTAAATAGACCGCCTTATTAAGCGGGGGATATTTACTAGCCCTAGAGGCCTACCTTATACTTCTCCTACTTATCGACTTAACGTCGCCGTACCTAGTATTTTATATTCTCGTTAACTACTTTAGTACTCTAGTATTCCTTAGTTTTAGTACTAGAGATCTAGCCCTATCTCTTCCTAATAGTAGTAGTCGCCTTATCCTAGTAGTCGTAGCCTAGGAAGTTAAGGGCCTACTTCTCCTTCTCCTAAATTAGTATAGGTAGTAGATCGCGCCTCCTCCGTCGGTAGAGTCTATTCTAAATTATCTTATTTCTATTTATTATTACGGAGCTAGCCCCTCTCGATACTTATTATTATATAACTAGCCTATCGAGCTATTAGTCTATCGGTACGATTATTAATTCCGCCTTAAAAACCTAGACCGGGGTAGCCTTATATACCTCTAGTACCGTTCTAAAATACTAGTTCTAGATTATAGCTAGTATTCTCGCGGGTATCTTCGACGCTTAGCTTATACCTTTAGGTTAGTACTAGATCGGGGCGGTAAACAGTAGTATTAGTCTTACTACTATATTATAAATTAGTCTATACTTCTCGAGGGTAGCTCCCTACGTCGACCCCGCTATATAGCTAATAACCCTAGTTTAGGTAGCCGCCCTCGCTTTTAGCTAGGTAATATAGGGGCCCTAGCGTAGTTTAGGGTCGATATAGAGCCCTAGGACTCGTAAGCTCGATCCCGGTTTAATTATCGCGTTATTAAAGTTAATTACTATCTTTATATTAAATTTCTTCGAGGTCCGGGATAGGTATATTAGCTTATACTTTTAGAGAGCGAACGTCGCCCTATAGGTTCGTACCTAGTATAGGTAGATTACGTATACCCTCTCTAGATACTTATAATTAGCCTTAGTAGACTCGCTATACGCTAGTAAGTAGATATCGTCTATAAAGCCTCCTACTTATATCGGGAGCCTAGTTCTAGCGTATTCCTCGAGGAGCGGTATATTAAAGAATAGGAATAATATCGGTGAAATCGGTAAGCCTTAAGAGATCCCTATTTCGACTTCTTCTAGTTCGCTAGTCCTTATAACCTTAAGTATCTCGCTCTACGTATTATAGGGTTCTTTATTAGTAAGGTTTACCTTAGTAGTAAAGTTAATATTATAACCCTATTTCACGGTTATAATAATCGAGGCGATATAGAAGCTTTTACTAGTCTTCTTAGCGTACTCCTAGCCTTTAGCTATAATAATCTAATACGGGATAGAGTAGAAGTATTTACCTTCGCCTATAACGGTATAGGTAGTAGTATCCTTATAGAGGTACGGTTTATCGTTATTAAACCTAGCTATATAGATAATAGTATACTACGACTTATCGAACTCCTTCTTAGACCTCTCCTTCTCTATCTTAATAACTAATAGTCTCGCGGCCTCGAGAGCCTAACGTTTCTTTATATCCCGAGTAATCTAACGGTCTTCGGCTTCTTCTTCTTCTCGAATTCGTTAACTAGCTAGCGATAGGCCGATTTCCTTTCTTATATTAGTTAAGATAGCGGTAGCGTCTTACGTACTAGGGCTAGGAACCTCCTTATCGTTATCTATAATATTATCGTCTAAATATCCGACTAGAACCTCTAGCCTCTTACCTAGGGTCTTCTCGCTAAGAGCTCTCCTAATAGGAGGCTTTACGGGGGCCTTCTTTAGTAGAGGAGCCTTCTTTAGTAGAGGCTTTACGGGGGCCTTCTTCGCTATAGGCCTCCTCCTAGAGACTCTAGTAATAGGGGGTTCGACGACCTTAGCCTTCTTCTTCGAGATACCTATAGAGGAGCGTATAGCTACCCTAGGGCCTCTACTTAATAGCGACGGTAATATAGATAGTAGTATATCTATTGCGCCCGTATAGGGCTAAGAAATTAATATAGTAAGAAGTTTACCTATATAGCTTTAAACTTAACCGTTTAGGACGTAGTAATTAGTTATATATTAAGTAATTAGGTGGATTTTATTAATTTACTCTAAAATCCCGAATTTTAGTATGCGTTTGCGGGGGGGACGGGAAAAACCCGCGCTACAATAGAATTTTGACAGGTACGATAGCATGGCTGCCGCGTGGGTTGCCGCCTTGGGGCGCTCTGCCCCGTTGGGGCTGCGCAAACTCCATGCGGCGCAAAATCATCGCAACCACCGCTCACGACATAGCCTTCCTCAGGAATGAGGCGTGTTGCTAGAGAGCGTCACATTTTTCATTCTGATGATGACGTCCGGATCGTTGAGCTTTAAGCTCCCGGCGCGACAGCATTATTGGAGAATCTGGCGAGAGTACGTGAGGTGTCCACTGCTCACTGTAGCTTGCGCTCGAAAAACTTGAACCGAATGCAACCAATTTCAAACCTCTATGGGCCTATCTACACCGATAAGCTGCATTTCGGAGACACACTCGACACAAGACCTCATCACCACACTCTCACTACACTGCCGCAACCTCAGCTTGCTTTCTCATCGTTTTCCACTCCAGGAAAAAGGACGCCACAAACGCAACGCAAGACAAGGCCAGCGCGCAGTAGAAGACGTTGTCCATTGCGTCGTCGTATACCGCAAGGAGCACTGGGAGCAAGTCCTTCGGCACCAGTGTCGACAAATCCGTGGTTCCAGTCGCTTATAAATCTGCAGGATCAAAGCCGGGGATCTTGGTGCTCAACTGAGTACTCAGCGTACTTGACAAGATTGCTTGGCTCACAGCGACGAAAACGGAGCCGCCGGCCAATTGCGCAAAGGTGATAAGGGTGATGCCGATGGGTATGTCTTCCCGCGACAGGACGGTCTGAGCGGCATTGTTTGCTTATGCCAAGCTGAGTCCCAGACCGGCGCCGAGAAGAACCTATCTCTGTGTTAGTCTTCCTCTCCATATCCCTCACGATCATCAAAGACTCAGATTCACCTCATAGCCAACGTATTCTCCGGTACTTGTATCCACCCGGAAAGTCGTCAAGAGACCGGAGCCGACGACCATCAAAGCAGTACCCAGAATCAACGGAGGACTATAGTACCCAATCTTCGAAACAATAAAGTGATTATGATTTCAGAAAAGGCTTCCATGATCCAGTCGCTTATTCCTGCTTTCAAGCAAAGAGCATAAGCCAGATCCAATCACAAACACGACTGTCACCAGAAAATACGGCAACAACCGAATGCCCGCACCGAAAGCCGATAGTTCTTTGATGGCCTGAAACCAAATAGGCAGGTAAAACGTTAAGATAGTCAACGCGGAGCCAAACCCGAGACTCACGACAGCTCCAGCCGCAATACTCCGTTGCCTCAAAATCCGCCCCGGTACAGTCCCATTATCCCCAACCCACCACTGAGCAACCCTAAACGCCACGAGCAGCACCAACCCCACCACAAGTGACACCACAACCCTCGTACTCCCCCAACTGTACCCATTGCCACCCCACTGCAGCGCCAACAGCACCAACACCAACCCAGGCAACAAAAACGCCGTCCCCACCGGATCAAACATCTTTACCCTCTCCCCGAACGACTCCCCCCTATGCTCCCTCGGCGGCGCCCGAGCCGGCAGAACGAACAACAACACCGCAATCGCCACCCCACTAATCGGCACATTAATCCAGAAACACCAACGCCAATTGACCTTCGAAGTAAACAGCCCACCGAGCAAAGGCCCCCCGATGGAAGCGAGACCGAACGACGCGCCGAGGAAACCTAGGTACTTGGCCCGCTTGTGCAGGGGGACAGATCGACGAAGATGATGTTCGCGCCGGTCGAGGCGCCCGCGCTGCCGATGCCGGCGATGGCGCGGCCGATGATAAAAGCTTTAGAGGAGGAAGCGGCGGCGCAGATAATAGAGCCGATTTCGAAGAGGAAGATTGTGAGGATGAAGACGTATTTCGAGGGGAAGAAGGTCTGCCATGCGTTAGCAAGGGGTTTGATAAGAGGACATGATTAGTCCCATTACATAGATCTTTCCCATCGGGAGTTGGAATGCGCTGAAGGTGAGGAGGTAGGCCGATTCGTACCAGGATATGTCGTCGAAGGAGTGGAATTGGTTTGACATTGAGGGGATGGCGACGCCGATGATGGTGCGGTCCTGGTGGTGGTTTGTTAGGCGTGTTGTTTTTTTGGGAGATCAGGGTTTTTTTCTTTCTGGACTTACGAGTGCCGTGAGGAAGACTGCTAGGCAGACTGATAGGACACTTGGTATGGCAATTCTTAGACCGGGATATTCTGGTACAGATGGGTCGCTGCTGTTGGTGTTGTGCGAGAGTTCCTCATCTTTGGTTTCTGGTAGAGAGGTCTTCTTCTCTTCGGCTGTGTCGCTGTTGTTGGTGGTGCTGTGCGAGACTTCTTCATCTTTGTGTTCGGTGTTGGTGTTTTTTCCTGTGTTGGGGTCGTGGTCCGGTTTTGAGAAATGCATTTTGGATGATGATAGGATACTTGTAGGGGGGGATAATCTTAGGGACCAGATCTGCTGCTACCGAAGAAGAGGACTTGAGCCATCTTATATCTAGCAAGAAAGTAGCTTGGATTTGATTTAGATGACGATTCTTTGGGGGGATATTGAGGCATCGTATTCGCTCTATCTGACGTCGGACAATATTTACCGATTTTTTCGGCTGAATTACCCGCACTTTTCCCGTAAGAAGCGACTTCATCTCGGGAATGTGCTGCTACGTCTGCATATTGATCCAGGCACATTGACGCTTTGACGACCTTATCTGGTGGTGGCCCGTTGTCCTTGTCATGAGGGAGCCTTTTATGGACTGACCTTCATTTCGCAACAGCAAGGATCCGGGCGTTTTCCATAAATCAGTCAGAGGCATATAGATACCGATGAGAGGTAGAATCCCTGTCCAACATGCAACCAGGGAGACGACCGGTCCATTGCAGCTCATGCGCGGAGCGTAAAGTGCGCTGTGATAGGCAGCAACCTTGTGGGCATTGCAGGCGGCGGAAAGGAGTATGCGTGTACCGGGCCAACGATCCGAATGTTCGTCCAAGAAATAATACTCAGCGCGTGGAGAGACTGAAAGATTATATACGTCGCTTGGGAGGTGACCCACAGCTGATTGAGCAGAGCCTCGAGAGCGGCGAAACCAATATTGAAGGATCAAGCACGTACGGTCCCACCCCAGAAGCTCGCAGCGTAGTTGCAACGGCTTCCCCAGGTCGCTCCAAGGATATGGAGGGAATGGAAGGGCCTATTGCCCAAAAATCTGGCCTTGTGGAGCATGACGAACAGGTAACCTACATTGAAGCGTACGCGCTATCATGAGCATTTGCCCTTGTCTATTTGGGAATACTGCTGACGGTTCCACTCCAGACCTATGTGGTACAGCTGGAGTGGCGTAAAGAAGCCCGGCGAACAACCACAGGCCTCATCCCCAGAACAAGCCAATAAAGCGAATACGAAATCCAAAGCCCTACACTCGTTCTCGGCTCTCTTAGATCCAACGTTTACTCCAGATGGCGTTTCTCTACACTCGATATATCCGCTAGCGAGAGAAACGATAGCGCTCTGGAAACAGTACCTGAAAAACGTCCATCCTTTAGTAATGATCTTTTTCGATTGGGAAATAGAAGTGATCATACACAAAGCAGCGCATAATCCGACTGGATTGACGCGAGAGGAGTAAGCTCTCGTCCTTGCAATCTACTTCATCGCCACGCTGAGCCTATCAGAAGAAGAATGCCTCGATATGCTCCACGACAAACGATCTCACCTCCTCGACAAATTCTAAAAAGCCGTCGAAGACTCCCTACTAATTGCAGAACTCGCTGTAACCAGCGATCGTCTCGTCCTACAGGCTTTCATCTTATACCTGGTAAACTACAACCAATTACCTCTAGCAGACTATAACTAACGCCTTTAAAGCTCGCAATGCGCAACCGCGCCCGCCCCGCAGCCCTCTTCTCACTAATCGGAATAGCTAGCCGCATCGCCGAGCGAATGGGTATACACCGCGACGGCACCTCCCTCAGCCTACCCCCCTTCCGAAGCGAAGAGCGTCGCCGAGTCTGGTGGCAACTTTAAAACATGGAGATAATGACAGCTCAATTGACCGGTAGCATCACCATGACAATCTACGCAGACTGGGACGCCGCACTGCCCTAAAACCTCGAAGACCAAGATCTGCGCCCAGACATGTAAGCCCTGCCGCCAGAGCGGCACGGCCTCACGACCATATCATCCTGCCTGTGGCGCTATTAGATCTTATACATGCAGCGAAGAATGCGATAGCCCGATGGCAGCAGAGTGAAAGGTATATCGTGGATGCTCTCGCCGCAAGTCTCACTCGCCGAAAAAGACGCACAGATCGACACGGTCGAAAAGGAACTAGGCTCGCAATTCCTACAGCACTGCGAGCCGTTGAATCCGCTACACGTCCATATGCAGATCGGGGTGCGGTCACTCGTCCTTGCAGCGCGTAGAGTGGCGCGCCAACCGGCCTTGATGAATGCCAAGATATCGGAGATGTCGACCGGGGAGCGGGACGATTTCCTGGGCCTCTGTATAAAATGTCTGGAGTATTATATGTTGAGTCAGAAGACGGAGATGCTGAGGGGGTTCGGGTGTATGTCATTGAAATCACTCACCATTTCCTTTCTTGCGGACGCAAATGCTGACCCTTCGGACTGCTACCAGGGAATAATGAAAACTACTTTCAGTGGCCTGCTTGTGAGTGCGCGTTTTTGCATTCGAGCAATCTGATCAAGTTGTGTTCTGGATCCCCCTTCTTTTTGATACTGATCTGTGGCGGTCTATCTTAGTTGTCTACACCATCCTCGAAGCGCACCACCGCTCCTCCTCCGCCGAAGAAGACGCCACCATTACAGACCTCTGGTCTCTGATCAGCAGAGTCTACGCCGTCCACGACACCCTCACGACAGCCATCCAGAATCTGGACATAGTCTCCATCGTGCGCATTACCTTGGCAGCATACCAAAAACGTCACGCTTATATCCTGGAACAATACCGCCAGCGCTGTAACAATCACAATAACACCACTCGTTCCAATGCAATTAATGTATCCGAGTCCGAGTCTAAGCCCGAACACAAACCCCAACCACCAGAATGGATCCAGGATCTCTGTCAGAAATTCAACCTTCTACTTTCAGATACGGTCATTTCCTCTACCCTTGAGCACGCATCGGACACGACGGTAACGACGGCGACGGGGAATAAGCCTGCATTTGAGGGCGCGAGCGAGGGTTTATTGCCGGCGGATTTCGATTTCGATATGATCGACTGGTCATTTTGGGAGAATGTGGGGTTAGACTCTGTGGTATAGGTTGGTGGTTGTTGGATGAGTGGTAGGTAAACTACCTAAGCATATAACCAGAGAACCACCACAATGGATTTAATCCCTCCGTCAGAAACTTAACCTTCGACCCAACACTTGCCCCAGATCCCACTATGACGGCTGGAGAGCCCGCAATGGAGGGCGCGAGTGAGGGAAAATTTGCCGCCGGATTAGCCGGATCTCGCGACTTCGACACGAGTGATTGGAGTTCCTTGGGAGAATGCGCGGGTCGGATACTGAAGTGTTAAGAGGGTGATTAATTCAATATATCATGGAGCGGTTATTTGGTTGCTTGGTATCTTTGTCGAGTAGAAAGACTGCATGGACTGATGCATGAACATGGGGGATAGATCGTTGTGTCATGATGGATGTGGCTTTCAGGGCTAGGGCCGGGAGTGGGGAGAAGCTCTCGATCTTGCAAGTAATGAAGCCTTTGAGAAGGAGACTGAAGATGCTGATGAACCTTTTTCTTGCATACAGGAAAAAAAGGGGCTTTGCTTGTCTATCTGTCTGACAAAGTGGTACTCATGCCCCACGATTGTGTTCGTCCATTCGTTTGTTGTTAGGGGCAACGTGTAGTCATCACCACTTACTATATGGCACGTCAGCCAAAGAGGTAAACACGTATCTCTCGCCCAGAGTAAAAGACGAGCTCGCTTATAACAAAACCGTTGAGACGTTCAAGTCTATTTCTACATAGACCTGCTTACAACGCTACCGGCACCATCAAAAAGGAGTCGCGAAGTCGCCTATATACCGGGACTGGTGTATACAAAGAAATTGTAGTAGCACGACCGAAAGAAAAACGCTTATCAGGGGGAAAAGGCCGGTGGTGAATAATGGACGAATTCAGAAAGCAGGATCAAGCGTCTCAAGGTTTTTCTTTTGCCACGGACGAGATTAGTAAGGTAGGCTGCACTTACGACATTGAACGGACGGCTCCATCCAGTTTTAATTCATCAGCAAATAATTTTTCGAGGCATTCCTTGAAAGTGTGCATGTTTAGAGGTTCTGGAATGCTGATCATGTTCGTTGCAACCGCTATCTTTGTGAGCCTCTGCAACGTCGTATAGTCCGTAACAAGTCGGAGTGGCAATGACAGCTGTGGCCGAGGCTACTCGTATTTATCCCCTGACGCAAAGAACCCCCTAGTGCAAAAAACGCTAAATCCGGTATGGCCATTTCGAATTTGCGTGGCGAACCCCTGCACTGCCCCCAGGAGCTCACCTCGGCTCAGGCATGGCTCAGGCACAGCTCAGGGCCGCTCACCCCCGGCTCACCTTAAAGCAGCCGCTGCTCACCTTTGAGGCTAGAAGCGGAAGAGGCAGAAATGTTTCGTGATCATGTCTAGAAAGGTAGGAGATCGAAATTCCACACCTCATCACCTGGAAGTCCTCTGAAACAACAGGACATCATCTCCATACTCAAGTCCATCCCCAAATCTCAAACTACCCCGTTTCTGCCTGGTGCTTTTTGCGCCAACTTTCCAGCCGGAAGTTCAAACCACAATTGAAGAGAAATGATTTAGCACTCGAGGTCCTCACATGCTACAAACCCGTTCATCAAGCGCTCAAAATTTCCACAAAATGCTTTACCCTCCATATTGGAATCAAGAATAAACACAGCAAAACCAAAACCCGCTGTTGAAAACGGCCAGTCAACATCCAGGACCAAACCCATGA
>JAABUP010006772.1_pt1 | contig 15991 bp, 20 predicted proteins | sample 5559201 | NCBI WGS metagenome assembly JAABUP01 (sample SAMN10711887, study PRJNA513373) | rock metagenome | isolation source: Antarctica rocks | place: Antarctica
CCTGCTGCCTCAGTGCACTTGCATCTGTTGCCCCTTGGGATGTTGATGTCATGTGCAAAGGGAAACAGCCAACATCACTGTTTGACATGCAGTATGCATGTAAGGGTGCATCAAAGTGTACCTACCTAAACCCTATAGTCAAGCCAGGCATCGAAACTCCCACCCTCATTGGCCCAGTTTGGGAGATATGGGACATCAGGGTTTAGGCTTAACCTAGGCCTAAACCCTGGAACCTAGGCCAAAACCCTAGGGTTTTGGCAATGATGCTCAGCTAAACACATGTGAAACCCCCACCCTCATAGGCTCAATACCCTGGGCGCTAGGTCAAGCAGAGTAGGTCAGGGTTTAGACCTACCCTAAAGTCTAAACCCTAAACCCTGCACCCAGCGTGTTGTTCTGGGCTGCACCAAGCTGGATGTGTTGAAGCGCTAAAGGGCTTGTGCCTAGACTTGCATTGCAATAAGGTGAGTCCAGGCATACAAGACTCTGCTTTGTTTCTGCTGCTTTTGTGTTGACTGTCAAGATGAGGTGTGACAGCACGGCATGCTGATCTAGCATGAGTCATGAGTCTGAGCTGTGAGCTGTGAGTTAAGCTGACTTGCTCCGACAAGCTCACTCTGGCTTTCTGTGGCATGCATGCATTGTTGGTCATGCTCACCTGCTTTCTCATGTGGCTTTGTGTAGCATGCAAGGGCATTGTATTACCTGTCCACAGCACAAAATCTCAGAGCAAATGACCAAGTACAAATCATATGACAGCCCTCTCAGTCATGGCCCTTCACGCATTGCTCTCTCCTACTAGGTTGCATGGCTTCCCAAGCTCTTCTGCCACCACCTCATGCTACATTTTTTACCATGACTGTATGCCATATTGAGGGGAACTCAATTCGCTGACTGTGACTGCAGGTCCCAGTGACTAATCATGGTAGCTTCTAAGGCTTGGATGAGTCATGCTAGCTTGATGTCGATGCCAAAGACACTTGGTATATGTGAAACAGCTTTTCAGCAGTTGTCCTGGGAATTTGGCTGCATGTCAGTCACCTTGTCACCCCCCTCAGACCCCTCACAGCCCCCTCACCTGACTCAGCCAGATCTCAGAGGCTTGAGTCTCTGAATCACTCATAGTAGCCTGAGGGCCATTGCAAAGCAGGGCAGCTGGCTCAGGGCAGTTCCAGTTTGACTCAGGGCTGTTGGCAACCACTCAGACTCAGACTCAGACACAGACTCACAATCAGACTCAGACTCAGGGGCTTGAGACTCTGAGTCACTCACAACAGCCCAAGGGCCATTGCAAAGCAGGGCAGCTGGCTCAGGGCAGTTCCAGTTTGACTCAGGGCTGTTCACCACTCAAACTCAGACTCAGACTCACACTCACAGTCACAGTCAGACTCACAGTCAGACTCAGACTCAGCTCAGGCTGTTTTGTATATGAAAATTTAGTGATCTTGTCATGAAATACAATTGTTGGCAAGCAAAAACTGCATGGGGCATTTTTTCAAATGTTTCAGCACTTGACAATGATATGACACAGTTTGATGTCCAAACTAGCACGACTGGATGCATGACAACCGGTTCACACCATGTACATCCATGGAAGACATGATGTGAAGATGATGGCATGCATGTACACAATGTCATGCAAGCATCATGAGACAGGTAGGACAATCAGGTACATCATATTGCCTTGCAGCATATGTGCTTGCTGAGAAGCGCTGTTCCCACCTGCCAGAATGTCAGCATGCAATTACATGCAAGCCTGATCAGAGCAGCCACGTGGGGCGATACACACACGCACCTGCACAGATCTGCAGGCTGCAACAGGAAGTGCGCAAGCTAAACTTGTGTGCACCAGCTCAGCGTCAAGCGTGCGCGCCTGTCTGAGCAGTATCTTGCTGTCTTGCCGTCTCAATAGTATGCAAGACCACTTCAGCAGTCTGCAGGTCGGTCTTGCGAGACTGGATCTAGTTAGGTCAGGGGCAGCTCGGCGATCAGGCATCGAATTTGCAGCCTACCGGATCCCTTTCTGATCCTAAAGGACTTGAGAGAGCTTGGGGCGTTGGGCTTGGCATCAGGCAGCTTGGAGTCCGTCCACAAGTACGATCTGCAGCAACCTGCACAGTAGATCGAAACCTTGCACAGAGGTGTCTTCGCGCAGAAGCTGCACAGTCTGCCCCTCAGTCCGTGCATGTGTCACACAGGAGCTGCATAGGTCGACTGGAAAGACGCCGCTGCGCGGCGTGGCCGGAGCCTGGTGGAGATCCCTGCCAGGTAGCAATGCATTGGAGGCAAGTGTGGTGGCCAGTCAGCAAATGGATTTCCCAGCCCAGACTGGGTTCTCTGCTGTCAGGTGATCATTGCACACCACTTCACACACCCCCACAGCCTTCTTGCCAGAAAGAACCCCCACAAAGTGCCTTGTCACTGCAAAAGCAAGCGTCACCGGGCACTATGCCTACATTGCATATATGCAGCCATGGCAACACAGTGGCACTACAATGTCAACACACTGACAACCCAGAGCACAGCTTGCATGCACTCTTGCCTGCAATCATGCAACCAGTCATGCCCATCAGAGTTCAGCCAGAATCTGCCACTTCACATGACCTACCATGACCCACCTCTGACAACATGAGCACCTTGATGCCTCTACCTGCTGTGAGGCATATAAAGGGCTGTATTTGCTTGTTTGATCCAAAGTGCTGCAGGCTTCAAATTGCACCCTCTTCCCAGCTGTCAGCTTTGCCAGGCCACAGTCAGAAACCAAGCCAGGCAATCTGCTGCTGACCGGCAGACCAGCAGATTTGGCTGACCTCACAGCCACCACTTGACCAAATGCTCTACCTGCACACGCAGGTGCCTCATGCCACCTCAGGCAATGGTCCTGAGCCCAGGGCCCAGCTGATGCAGCTAGAACCAGCAGAGTTCACCCAGTCCACTCATATGCATCACTTAGTGCCCAGACTTGCTTTGCAATAAGATGCGTTCAGTCATGTAAGACTCTGCTTTTGGTATTGTGGTGTGTGTTGTGATGTGGTGTGACAGCAGCACGTGTGCTGAGTCATGAGTCAGGGCTGAGCCTGAGCTGTGAGCTGAGCTCTATTACAAGCTCACTCTGGCTTTCTGTGCCATGCATTAACTGCTGGCCATGCTCACCTGCTTCCTCATCTGGCTTTGTGAAATATGCAAGGGCATTGCATCACCTGTCCACAGATCCAAGTTTCAGAACAAATAATCAAGTACACCTCCCATGACAGCCCTCTCAGTCATGGCCCTATACGGAGCGCTCTCTCCTACTAGGATGCATGGCTTGCCAAGCTTTGCCAGCACCTCATGCTAAGTCTTTTACCATGATTGTGTGTCATACTGAGGGGCACCCAATTTGCTGACTGTGACTGAATCTGCAGGTCCCAGCGTTGCAGACTCAAGCAAGTGCATGATGAACCTCCTGGTGCAAGGGCGCACAAAGGCATTGGGTACCGCCAAGGCAGGGCAGACAGCAACAGCCCTGATATTTAAAAAAACTGCTTTGCTGTCATGAGATGCCAGAGTGACATCACGGTATCAACGTATGTACATGCAGCATGTCACAGCACTGCAAGCTCAAGACATTTCTGGCATACCTCCTGATCAATTTAGCATGTACTCATCCCACACCACAAAGGCAGGGCAGGCAGCAACAGCCCTGCCAGATTGCGTTGCCTCTGTCTTCATGTCCCAAACGCAAACCATAGCATCACTGCATGTGCTTGATGCATTTCGTAGCACTGCAAGGTCATGGTAAGCTTCTTGACACACTGAGGAGTTAGTGGCGCGCTATTGGTGCGTATGCACATGTGCTGCAGGGCTCCAGCTGGACTGAAGCTGCCCTACAGCACAAAACTGCCCAGAGTCAACAAGCAAGTGTTGACTATACTTGCATGCTTGCAGCATAATACAACCTGATTTCCCCAACAACTGACAGCCCAGTTGATCCTGTGTACCTCACCAAACTGCTCTCTGTCTAAATGGAGGCTTAAGAATTCAATGCAGGAATGCAATGCAGGAAGACTTAATACTTTGGCTATCAAATGCTGCAGGCTTGATGTTGAGTGTTGATGCCAAGGTTCCAGCACAGCAGGCCAGTTCACTCCGCAAGCGAGATTCCTCCTTTCGATCCTGTGAACTGCATGTTGAAAGGTGAGGTTTTGTCTGCTGACTGAGCCTGAACACAGCTAGCTCAAGTCTGGCTATCACACAGCAGATAGTACAGACTTCAAATGGTCTCCTGCAAGCAATGTCATTGTAGGAGCATGTGCTTTTCAAGCATCAATGCTGCAGCACACACTGCACTGCACAAGCTGTATGTCATGAAAGTCTCGTTCTCATGTCCTGTAGGCCGGCATGCAGCTTGCAAATGTATTGCCACACCCTGCAGCTCTGTTGCCTTTGCAGTGTTGTCTTACTGTACTGTTCAGCGTGAAGTGCTGGAAGTGGATGGTGGGCTAGCTTTGCATGTGCATCTGGCTGGTAAATCTGTCAATACGCCACTGCTACGCCACAGCTGGTCAAGTCACAGTGCAACAGAAATGCAATCACTGATGCTTTGACGCCTTGCAGGTCATCAACATTGCAGAGCGGCTCCTTCATTCTTCTGAGTGCCTAATAGGTTTGCCCTGAACCAGGTGAGAAACATCAGGCTGCGTCTTGTGCATTCTTGCTGAAGCATACTTTGCTGCCTACACTGATGGTGTCAGGCAGAAAAGGCTTTTTCAGAAAAGGCTGCCATGTTGACTGCACAGGTTGCTTAGGTATGTTTTGCACCAACAATTACAAGGCTGCTTGTACTAGTTTGCAGGTATATTGTACATCTTTTTGATGTTGCATTGATGCTGCTGACGCAGCCATATAAAACATGTGACGGTCTCAGGCCCCAAGTGGTGCTGCAGGTGAACATCATTGCAGAGCAGCTCCTTCGTTCTTCTGAGTACCTGTGCCCTTGCATCAGGTGGGAAATATCAGGCTGCATCTTCTGCATTGTTGCTGAAGCACACTTTGCTGCCTACACTTTGTCAGGCAAAATACTGAATACTGCTCGTAGTAATTTGCAGCTGTGCAGTAGATATGTGTTATGTTGCATTGCTATTGCTGCATATGAGAATGTGATGGACTCAGGCCTCAAGTGGTGTTGCAGGTGATCATCTTTGTCAAGCAACATCCACACTTAGTCTTATCTCTGGAATGGCTAGGTTGCCAGAAAAAGGTGAGAATGAAAAGTACGCTTGTATTGCATTCCTGCTTAGTGTTAACAATGCCAACTTGGGTCATCATATCAAGGCTCAAAGTTTGATGACACTGATCTGTTGAGCACACAACAGCAGGATCTCAGTCACTTGCAGTGGGGTTGAGCTTGAATAATGAGAAACACTGCCATATTTCAGCAGTGCTATGGACGTCAGTCATTTTGCTGAGCAGAGCTCTGATGCAGACATTTATGAATAAGCTGATCAGCTTGTGGCTTTATTTTTTGCAGGCGCTTCTGATCCCATGCAAGGCTCTCAGTACACCTTCTGGCTAGTGCAGATCTACACACCTGAGCCAATCTGAGCCATACAAGCTTGTTCTCATGACAGACAAGAAGAAGCGCAGAATGTGATGTATGCAACAAGTCTGCAAATCCTGTGTTGATGGGCTTGGCACCTACCAAGCCTTCTTCAGAATCTGCTGCAAGCAAGCAACAAATTTACCATGTTGTCTGGCTTGGACAAGCAGCTGCTGGTCAAGCTAGGAGGCTTGAATACAAGCGTGCCAAACGTCGCGACCATCAGCTTGGCAGCCTATTGCAAACCTCTCAAGCTTGCCAAGGTGCTAGCTGCTATGCTGGCTGCATTTGAGGACATCAGGCTCAGGTCAAACAGCATGACAATGTTTGCATTCCCAGATCATGCACTAGCCCCCTATGCTCCAACCCAGCCCCAGATCCAATGTAATTGCAGATAACTACGACGTTCCCATTGACATGCCTACCTGTCAGCTGCCAGCAGATTACAAGCAGAGGCATGGCTTGCATGCTGTGAACAAGTATAAGGCCTGGTGCACTAACCCCATCCATCAAGCTGACAGGTGCCCGCACAGCTCATGTACCTGGGAGAATTCTGAGAAGCATATGTTTTTGTGTCTTGGGCACTGCACTACACAGCTGCCATCACTATCATCAAGTGTCAGTGCCCACAACGCAGCTTTCCTGTCCACTCCCTTTATCTGTCATGATGTAAGCTTTCACATAGCTGCTAGGCACTGCCACCTCACAATCAGAAACTTTCTGGCGTGTGCAAACCGTGTGCTAAGAAGGTGGCAGACCAAGCTTGGAGGGAAGCGCTGACATGTGTCTGTGTGTATGTGTGGCATACTATGCTGCAGTGGCACATCTCACTATGTGTCTTTTACCAGAAGCGGCAGTAACAGTCATCTAACATACAGAATAAGCTGGTCACCCTGGGCAGCCTGGTATAATACTTGGTTTCTCATTAAATTGACGCATAGTCTTTTCTTTTATGTTCTTTTCTTAAGCTTGTCAATAGTCATGCATACTGAACATGTACACCTTGTAAAAACCTGCAACACTGTGCATGCATGTTGTGACACAGTCAGTGCCTATCAGTATCTTAGGTTGGCAGTCAGTAACAGCAAGTGACTCACATGTGCCCTGCAGCAGAAACAGCAATTTACTGAAGCTGTCACACTGCAGTCAGTGTTGATGGTATCTTTGTGGCTGCTGCAGGTGGCAGATCAACTTCCCCGGCGTCGCAAGGACCCTGCCAGTCTGCTTGCAGCTGGCAAGTGGATCTTTGCTCCAGAGCTGGTGCACATCATGAACACAGCATGGAAACATGCTGAGCTGGACCTGCAGCAAGAAGGTGTTACCGTTCATACCAATAGACAGTTGCATGATGCAGCCCTGGCTAGTGTGACTTTCTCGCACCTGCCTCCTATCAAATTGTCGTGTATCAGAGGCTTGGCTGCTCCTAGTTACAAGGGGCCTTGCCTACACTGCAAGCTGCTTGGTTGTGAGGGCAACATGCTGTACATCATCATCTTGTCGCAGTAGCAGAGCTGGCTGAGCTGCGGTACACCTACCTAGGAGAGCCAATCAGGGCTCCGCATGACCACCCGTTGCTGATTGGCCAAAACTTTCCATATATGCTCATGAACATGCTTTGTAGGGGGATTGCTGGTGCAGTGTTGACCTTGTATTAGCAGAAACGATTGGCCTTGCAAGCAGGTTTCAGAATGAACCCAAGCATGTGTCAGCGGGTCACTGTGGATGAGGGACCATCCAACACTGCTGCAGCTGGTCCAAGTTAGCATGGAGGACAGCGTCATAGAGGTAGATCTGCAACTTGGTGATGACATTGAGCTGGACCTGGAGTGCATGTACCACCAAAATGATGCCATTTGAACAGAAGTTGACAGGTCCCAACGGCATTTTTTTGCAAAAACAATTTTGTCAAGTAGAATGAACGTTGCATAATGACATGGCACAATTTGGAGTGCCTGTTTTGCTGTGTTACGGCTGCTTGCGGTCCATTGTTTCACAGCCCGTCATCACAAAGACCTGATGTGTGAAGTTCCAGCTTGAGCTGAGCAGTTTAGCATGGTTTATGGGTTTTTTGTATAACTGAGTGCATGTGACATGACATTTTGTGGCGCCTGTGATTTGGGCAGGAGCCAACTTTTGGTGCAGCACAAGTGTCAAGGCCCATGCACGTCCATGGTGCCCATCAGCACCTGATTTGGCCAGCGCAACGTGTGAAGCACGCCAAGATGTAGCAAGAATTGCATGCAAATGTTGCGCTATGAAGTCTGTCCTAAGTAATATCAGGCTTTGCATCATTTTTGGCTGCTTCGCCTGTACAGGTTGCCTGCCCCAGTTGAAGGCCCGCGGCTTCATTGCTGGAGGGCTGCAGCCAGCTTCCTATCGATCTGTTGGCCTGGTCCACACCACTCACAAAGGATGTAGCTATTGTAGAGCAAGGCGCGATCTGGACAGGTGTGACCAAATGCAGGCTCTGTCACATCAAAAAACACGCTTGCGGTACATGTTGCAGAGCTGGTTGGTTGCATGGGTACATCATTCAACGCTGTCCAGGTTGTCAGACACTTTCCCAGCTGTTAACACTTTTGACTACCACTGCGGGCCTGTGTAGCCTTGAGAAATGGTCATTAATGTTGGTCTGAGCTAATGACAGTTCTCACCTTCGCTTGCTAACCCATGCTACACAAGTTCTTCTACCTGTCTATATGATGCACGTATATGCTCACGACCACTTTTGTTGTGTGCAGCAGTCAGCTTGCATGAGTAAAGCTCCTTGACAGACACGCATATGTCATATGTAAACATGCATAGTGTTTATATATATATAAAGTGATTATAAGTAATTACAGGCAGCAACATAAGCAAATACTGCAAGTCATCTTGCACAAACACTAGCAGCCCTGCACGCCAGCAAGACATGCTCCTTGCTTGCCAGCATTGGTGAACTTCAGCAACTGGATGACCTTTTTGCAAGTTGTTTGCAGATGTGTTTGCAGGCAGCAAGGCATGTGTATGCAGCTGAACAAGCAATGGCAGCCCTGCTTGTCAGCCAGCCATGCACTCTGCTTGCAGCGTCAGTTGACTTGTTGCTATTACTAAGCATGCAAAAGCAGGAAGACAGTCTGCACAAGCATCAACAGCCTTGCTTGCCGGCCAGCCATGCACCCTGTTTGGCAGCATTGGTGGTCTTGAGCAAGTAGAAGACTGCTTTTTGAATTGTTTGCAGCTGTGTATGCAGGCAGCAGCACATGCATGTGCTGTAAGACATGTCTGCACAGGCAATGGCACCCAGGGCCCTGCTTGCCAGCCAGCCATGCTGTCTATTTGCCAGCATCGGTGTTCTCTTCAATTGAGCAAAGACATTACTGATCCTCACACAAGGAATGAGGAGATTTTGTTGCAGAAGCTGCAAAGGAAAGGAGCGCAGCATGAAGCATTAAAGAAAGCTACCAAGGACACATAGTACGCACACAATGTTATCACTGTGCCTGTAATCCTAGCTGTGGGCTGAAATGTCTAGTACCAAAACTCTTTGTGTACATACGCTCCATATACGCATCCGTTGACAAACCAAAAACAGTTGCAATGTTGCAGATGCGTGTATGTAGATTGGACTCTGCATGCACGTGACTGCAACAGCCCTACCCTTTTATTGTGGTCCATTGATGATATCTATAGATCTAGCTAGCAACATGTACAGATGTTGCACTTGCAGCCTGGCTAGCATGAAGCTAGCAGTAGCACACACGCAGACAATAAGAAACCACACAGTAGATGTGTTGAGCTGTCTATCTACTGATCGGTACAACTAGTGAGCACGGTAGGTGCATTGGCGCATATGCAAGTTCAAACATAAAGTCATATGCAGATAAAGCTCTGGACTCTAAGCATGGCTAAGACTTTCAACAGTGCAATTATTACTGACACCGAATTGCATCTTGCTGAAAGCTGATTGGTTTGCTGACCTATACAGGTGTATACATACATGTTGTGCCCATTGAATATTGCCCGGTCAATATTGTGCCCATACAATTTGTGTGGCTAAATTCGCTGTCACAACAAGCCCGAGCGTTCTGTGACACCCAAGTGTTGTAGCAGGTGCTGGTACAAGTCGGTACTCCAGGTGGTCCCCAGCAGAAGCATAGTTATGCGGCTTAGGCTGTCAAAGTTACCCAAGAATGGTACCTGTTCACGCATACGATGTAAATTTCAAGTACAAACTATGAGCAGCACGCAGTCGGACTGCTCGACATTAACATACCTCATGGGCACACATCACGAGTGACATGACATTTGGTTTTGAGACTGTGGCTGCGTATGCGACGTCGACAACGCCCGTGGCACATGGTTCCTGCAGGTTCCAAGCTCGATTGGAGCCTTGTAGCGTGGACAACGCATGGAATCATGCAGCCAATCGAGTTCGAGGGTACTCACCTTTCTTGTGTCTGTCTCGCTGCCTGAACAGATTGTCCGCAAGACTGCTGATACCGTTGACGAAGCACATACGCCAGCGTCAGCATGTCCACGAACACCATCGCGGTTGAGTATACAAAGTTCTGCGGCAAAGCTTACTCTTGAAGAAGCCGAGATATGCTGCAGCAATACTTTTTGCAGGCATTGTGATGCCTTGTTCCTGCTCCTTCTGCTGCTTTCACATCGTTACGTGCGCACTGACGTCAATGGCTTCCTTGTTGACTAAGGTTACAGTAACTTCAGTGACTGCAACCCAATTACCGTAACCTGCTTTGACTAAAGACGAACAAAAGGACGGGGATGACCACCAAACAGCAGCGGAGGTGCTGTTCCCAGCGGAGGTGCTGTTCCCAGCGGATGTGCTGTTCCGTGAGAGCCACTCTGATGATACGCTGAAGTCCTGGCATGTCGCCTATTACGATTGCATTGACCTAAACTTGCAATGGTCTTCATCGGGCAGAGGTCAGCTGTCTGCTTTCAACAAGACTGTGGGAACTATCACGTATCCGCTGCGACTTGCAAGCCTGCTCCGGTGGCGAAGACAAAGGTAATGCTATTCAGGATTTTCTTGTTCGGCCGCAGCATGCTGGCAAGTTTGACACACAGGTGTCTGCCCTTACAGACCTCGTCACAATGTGAGCAGAGCAGAGCCCGACAGCTTTTTCAGTCTGACTCTGCACAATGGGGCATTGAAGAGAGGAGAAAGTCGAGACACGACAATGCGACTGCTCAAAGTTTTGCTGTCACAGCTATGGAAAGTGCTCAGCTGCGCCACCGGCTACGCTTGCAGCGTTCCTCCAACACACAGTCACAGCTCTCGACAGTGGACCTGGACACCTCTTGCATTCGTGTGCAGCAAGCAGAGTACACTTTCTTCACCATCAGCATGCTCAAGCAGCAATGTCACAGTCAGCCACAGCTCAGCAGGTGGGGCATGACTTGTACTGCTTGCTATAACAGCTGCATGCGTGCATGTAATGCATCACTAGAACAGGAAACACGCTGCATCTTTGGTGAGCAGTCCTTGGTGTCAAGTGTTGCCTGCAAGGTATGCTGCACAGACCTGGAGCAAAACCTTCTGCAGTGATGAATGGGACTCTGGCTGATGCTGAGTGAAGTGCAGGGATGAAGAGATGGGCCTAGCTCAGACAATGGCCGAAGAAACCCATTTGGGGTTGCACCTAAAGTCCCTGCAGCAACAACAACAGGCAGCTCCTAGCGTCTTCCCATCTACAAACCAGTACAATTTGACATTACAGGCTATACTGCAGCGGTTGCATGCAGCGCAGGTCAGAGGCTTTCCTCCTTATTGTCCCTGTTCACAATATGATGAATTGTGGATCTATTGCACAACCTGTACAGTTGAAGAAATATGCTAACTATGACTCAGCCTTTGATGACAGCTTCCCATATGTTGACCGTTGTCAATTCAAGCCATCAACTGCTCCCTGATACTGCAGGTTGCCAGACGCAGATTGACACAAGCCAATCTGCACCTTGTGCTAAAAGCTGTTCTGGGTTACAGTCAGCAAAAGCAGGTGGACATGCAAGACCTAATACAGGCCGGTATGTATGGGTTAGGCAGAGGCCTGGACAAGTATGACCCAAGCAGGGGGAACAGGGTGTCCACTGTGGCCTACATGTGGATTAAAGAGGCTGTTGGTCGTGTCTACAATGAGTCTGCACGCACCATCACCATCTCAGAGAGGACACTCACCAATGTAGGTCTAGCATATCATCCAAGCTGTCTGTGTTCTGCTAATGCCTCGTCTTGATTTGCACATAGAATTCTGCATTTCCCGCATACAGTTGCTGACAAGTATACATTCTGCAAGATGAAGCATGTTGCATGAACGACAACAGCGCATATGCACAGCAACAGTCAAGCTGTCTGATGCATATATCCATCCGCAGCTTTATGAACTGTGTATGGATCTGCAGATGCGAAAGATCGCTGCAGCTCAAGAGCAGCAGCACGAAGCATTGGCCTCCACTGCTGCATCAGCAGATCAGTTACAGCAGCTGACAGGCTTGAGCAATGCAACATTTGCAAGTACAATGAAAGCATGCAAATTGAGGGAGAGGTCTCTGGAAGCAGCCATCGAGTCCGGATCTGCTTCAGGCAAAGTGCATGGAGGCAGCTCCCCTCTTGACCAGATCTGCAACAACATCAACGATGACAGCTGTGCTGCAATGGACAGCAGTGCCAATGCTGCTGAATGCTTGATAAATGGGGCCTTGCAGCAGCTGCCTGATGCTGAGGCTACAGTCCTTCATCATGTCTATGGTCTACAAGATGGCTTGCCAAAGTCGCGTCATCAGGTCAGTGGTGCGGTTGGCAGTGTTTTGCTGTCTGCCTGCTTGTGACCTTTCAGTACAAACTTGGCACCACTCAGAATGCTGCTGCTGCAATTGCTAGCCTGTGGTCTTTGTCAAATTGTTGTTTCCATGCATTTTGCAATGTCTGTGTGGTCTGCACCTGCATTTGCGCCTGCATCTGCATCTGTGTGATTATACAGATTTGTGTGATGTGTTTGCGCAGGTGGCAACAGTGATGGGCATGGGACTGCATCACATACGCAAGCTGGAACAAAGGGCATTTGCAATCTTGCACAGCCTTCAGCTTCTCAATTTCGACACTATATCATCCCTTTCCTAAACACAGTTTTAAGGCACAGACTTGGCCCTCGCTGTATGTTGCATAGACAGTAGGTTACAGAGTCTGTAGATTGAGTGTGAGCAGGTACAGTAGATAGAGTGTGAGCAAGAGGGCTGGTCTGTCTCTGCAGAGTGTGTTCAGTGGCCGCTTGTACAAAAGTATACTTTGCCTTCCTGTATCCATGTGCTGTGTGCTGAATTAATCAAGTGCTGCACAATGTGCCATTATGGTATGGTATGATACATGCCATGGCATGATCCCAAAGTCATAGCTAGCTTTTGAAGGAGTGTGTGAAACTGTTGACGTTCTGAGATCCTGCAGGGTCCAGTTGGTAGCAGCACACTCCAGACATATATACTCCAGACATATACATGCCAATTTTTTATTTTGTTTGAAGCGCCAACATACACACTTCACCACCAGGAGGTCATTTGGATGATTTCAGTCTGTTGGTCAAATGGTCATAGGTCTGACTAGTTAGCCTCAACGACCTTCAAATGTGTGATGGGCATGCAGCAAGCTGCCTACACTAGTCCGTGAGTGCGTGTGTAAATTTTGAGCATGCTGCCTACACTTGTCCGTGTGTGCGTGGGTACACCTCAACACTGCATACACAAACGTACCGGAGATGCGACTGTGCAGCAATGAAAGCAACTTTGTTGGAGCAAGTTGGTTGCTTCGCTTGCCGAGTTGGTCTAGCTTACATCATTGGCGATATACTGCAACGCAGGGTCGAGCTAAATACACCTCTGCATAGTCTGATCAGTCTAAGAGAAGCTTTGTTTTGGAAAGACATAGGCAGGTCTCCATACACAAGTTCATATTTTCGTGGACCACCCTTACTTTTGCCGTTGTTCCGATGGACGTCAGAGCAATTAGTCCGCCAAGTAGTCAGCCTAGCCGTGGTCGACTGGATCACTGCCCACCTACTGTCCAGCATTGCGGATCAAGTAACTCGGTTCCAAGATGGTGGTGTCCAAGGTGTGCTGCACAAACATCCAGCTTAAGCAAATTTATCTCACCACCTGTGTTACGGAGCTGTTATGTGATTCGCTGCAGGTCTCAGAATAGTACAACAGGCAGCACCCTTGCTGTACCTGATTAACCCATGCTTGATCCTCAGCACTGCAGCAGGATCAACAGCCAACCTGGCAAATCTGTGTGTGCTCACAGCGCTTCACGGTGGACTGGCTGGCAACACAGCGCTGGCAGGCTTGGGCTTGGCAGCAGCCACTTACTTGTCTGCACATCCTTTGCTACTGCTGGTGAGCAAACAGGTCTTTCAAGTTGTCTGCAATGATACAACAAGCTATTGCTACCTTGCTCGTGCATGACCAATGCCAAATCAATTCAGTGGAATGTAGTGGTTTTGTGCAGATGCCTACAGCTTTGCTCCTTCGGAAACATGTCAGCAAACAGCAAAATACGCTTGCTGGAGAATCAGGTTGCTGCAGCTCAGAAGGAAAAAATACAGATAAAGCAGCAAGCATACATAGCCAAGTAGCAGACAACACTGACAAAGCAGCAAATGAACAGCAGCATAGCTTACTAGACGTTTTGCAGCCAGCCAAGCAATCCATGCAAAATCAAAAGACCAGGGTGACTTGTCAGCTTCTTTGCTTCTTCTTCATGTTCATGCTGGTGTTGCTTCTGTTGTCAGAGATGCAGCTGAGGCATCACCAGGAGCACTTTACAATGTCCACACTAGGCAGTATGGGCAGTTCGCAAGCCAGCAAGCAGCAGATCTTGCCATTAGGAGCATCCAAATGTCAGCATTGGACACAGCATGTCTATGGATACATGTTGACGGTAAGATGTGTAGCACCACCAAAAGCCTTATCCTCACTTCTAGAGATGTGTTTGATGCATGCAGGGTCCAGACTCAACACCCAACATTGGCATGTGGTGGTACTTCTTTGCAGAGGTCTTTCCTAGCTGGCGAGCACCACTGAAATGCCTGTTCACCTGCGCGGCTGTCATCCCGCCGCTGTTGCTGACCATCAAGCTGCATCAACAGCCGCTGCTGCTGTTCCTGTGCCAGTGCATAGTCAACAGTATGCTAAAACCCTACCCCACTGCAGCAGACGCAGCACAGTTCATGGTATGCAAGATCTGCTTTTGACTTGGTCATTGTGCCATGCAGTTGCAGTGCTTCCAAAGCACATGATGCTGCTGCATTCAGCACAAATGACAATTGATGCTGTCAAATTTGGTTGTAAATGCCATCAAGCACATCAAGAGAGAATCTGGACTGGACCAACATGAAACAAACATTCTACTTGAGACAAAATATTGCAGCAGTGCTGACTTTTACTGTGCCGTTGTGTGCAGGCCCTTCTGCCGCTGTTTCCTCACCTGCTGCTGCAGCTGCCCTCTGTAGCCTTTACTGCAACCAGTCTGCTATTGCTTGTCTACTTGGGCCCCACCATGTGGTATCTGTGGATGGATCTGGGTACTGGCAATGCAAACTTTTATTATGCAATCACTCTTCTCTGGTCTGCATGGCAGGTAAGTTGTAGCACACAACTGACTATGTGCTGCAAAGCAGGGTGCACCACTTGCTGCATGGTCCCCAAATGGAAAGTCGTGGTCTTAGCCTGCTGTCATTGGATATGTCGTACAAGTGCAATTTGCAAACCTGGTCATGTTTACATTGGCCTGACTGCCTCAGTCAAAAGATTTGTTTCATAGCTGGTGCGTGCTAGTCTAGTACTCAGCACATCTGCAAATGTTTGACAGCAAGCTATATAGTTACTGTTCTGCATTGCAGGCCATGCTGTTACTGCAACTGCTGTCTGTGGCTCTGGAATCCAGTCCTGCTGATGGACAGCAAGGCAAACATATCAAAAAGACAACATAGAAGCTGCTGCCAATGTGCTGCTGTGGTAGCACATGTCAACCCACTCATCCTCTGTCATAGGAACTGATTCCTTGATAGATTGGATCTCAGATACACGTTCCCAAGGATGCACTGATTTGCAGAGCTTGGTAAAGTGCCTGGATCATAGGGGAATTGTGTTAGTGTTAGATACAGTATACGTATGCAGTCAAGCAAGGGTTGTGTTAGGCTGCGCGATGCACTGAAATGCATTGGAATGCATCTCGGAGGTTATCATTACAGTCATGTAGGGATGATGTAGTGGAAAGCTGCTGAGAAAAGCAGTCGTCGTTGCTGTCGCTGGCTGCTAGGTCAAGGCTGAAAGTCCTGACGGCCGGCCACGAGCGCAAGCACAACGCATGTAGAGCTGAAGTCGGAGGTTGTATTAGTGGTTATACCTATATCAGAA